>ERZ773359.4645-NODE-4645-length-14036-cov-9.613547_pt1 | contig 14036 bp, 13 predicted proteins | sample MGYA00374955_ERZ773359 | MGnify/ENA primary metagenome ERZ773359 (study PRJEB29098, sample SAMN04486028) | biogas fermenter metagenome | study: EMG produced TPA metagenomics assembly of the Biogas fermentation microbial communities from Germany - Plant 4 DNA1... | reverse complement strand
CCACCAGATCTTCCTCCTCCACCAGAAGACCCTCTCCTTCTACCACTAGATGCTGAACCGCCAAATCTCATTCCTCGGAGTAGGGAATAGGTGAGTAGTCCGTTGAAAAATTTAAAATCTAGAAATATCAAGAATATTACCCCTACGGCTAACATCAGCCTTCCAAGACTTGAAAAGGGGGTGGTTATAGGATTATAATCCGAAAAATAGTATAGTTCTTCGTTAATATTTTCCCTTTCCAGATGAACATTATATTCTCTCTCTACTTCATTGATTATTTCATTAAATCCCGATAATATACCTGATGAGTAATCATTTTCTCTAAAATATGGAGTTATATAATCTTCTATAATATTTCCCACCTTACCATCGGGTAAAGCCCCTTCTAGTCCATAGCCTACTTCAATCCAAAGCTCTCTATCTTCTGGTACCACTAAAATCAAAAGGCCATTATCGTATTCTCTACTACCTATACCCCATTTTTGGAATAATTCACTGGCAAATCGATTTATGTCCATCCCTCTTAAATCTCTTATGGTAGCCACAACTATTTGGGCTCCCGTTTTTTGATATAATTTCTTATTAGTTTCTATAATATATCCTTCTACTTGTTCATCTATTATATTTGCCTCATCATATACATAAAAGGAGTAGCTGGGGTCTGGCAGGTAATCTTCTATGGCAAATATTAGATTGCTATTAAAGAGGAGAAGGAGGGATAGGAAAAACAATAAGATCTTTCTATTATTCATACCTATCACCTAAAAGCTTACTTCAGGAACTTCAGCTTCATCCTGGTCTATTTCGAAGTATTCCCACTGTTCAAATCCAAATATATTGGCTATTATATTGGTTGGGAATCTCCTTATAGTGCTATTAAACCTTTCCACCTCTTCGTTATATCTCATACGTTCCGTTGCAATCCTATTTTCAGTTCCTGCTAGTTCATATTGTAAATTGTTAAAGTTTTGATTGGCCTTAAGGTCAGGATAATTTTCCACCACCGCATATAGATTGGTTAAAGCCCTATTAAATTGGGCATTGGCTTCTGCATATTCATCAGGAGTACTTGCTTGATTAAAGCTAGTTCTTGCTTCAGTTATAGCTGTTAATACTTCTTGTTCATGGGCAGCATAGCCCTTTACCACTTCAACTAGATTGGGTATCAAATCGGCCCTACGCTTTAACTGGTTTTCAACCTGAGCCCAGGCTGCCTTCACCCTCTCATCACCAACTACTAGCCTATTATAACTTCCACCTAGAATTGCTACTAGTATGACTACAATTATAATTGGCAACAATAATTTTCTTCCCATATATAACCCTCCTCATATTCATAGTCTATACACCATTTATTATATTATAATACAATGAATGGAATCCATATTTACCCAAAAATTCACTTAAAAACTCCCCAAAAAAGAAAAAATTTCTATTTGGGGAGGGTTTTATTCTATATGATAAACCTTCATATTTTCAATGGCTTCATTTACTAACTTATCTATCTGAAGACTTTCTTCAGATCTTTCTATATCGGAAAGTCTTGGCTTGGTTACTGGATGCTTTGGTAAAAATAAAGTACAACAGTCATCATAGGGTAATATGGAGGTCTCATAGGTTTCAATCTCTTTTGCAATATCTATTATATCCACCTTATCAAAGCCTACCAAGGGCCTTAATATGGGCATATCTACTGCTGCATTGGTCACCGTCAAACCTTGAACGGTTTGGCTTGCTACCTGGCCTAAACTTTCGCCAGTAATCAATACATCTATATTATCCCTTTGTGCAATCTTCTCTGCAATTCTCATCATGAATCTTCTAGATAAGATGGTCATTTCATCTTCAGGACATTTGGCATTTATTTCTTTTTGGATTTCCAATATATTAACGCTATATAGTTTCATCCTTCCAGTATATGAACTCAATATCCTTGCTAGGGTCTTTACCTTTTCTTCTGCCCTTTCACTGGTAAAAGGATAGCTATGATAATGAATTCCGCTAATCTCTAATCCCCTTTTAGCCATTAAAAAACCTGCTACTGGACTATCGATACCTCCAGACAAAAGTAATAGCCCCTTACCATTGGTTCCAACGGGTAATCCTCCGTAGCCTTTTATCCTATCAATATAGACATAAGCCTCCTCTTTAATATCTATGAATAGATATATATCTGGATTATGGAGATCCACCTTTATACCATCTACATTTTTTAATACTACCCCTCCCATCCTTCTGGATACCTCTGGAGATTTTATTGGGAAGCTTTTATCAACTCTACTGGTCTTTACCTTAAAGGTCTTTACAGGAGACTTGGAAAGTTTTTCCTCCACCATCTTAATTACAGCCTTTTCTATTGCTTCCATATCCTTCTCTACCCTTATACAGGGGCTGATGTATACGATTCCAAATACCTTCCTTAGTCGATCTATAATAGGCCTGAAATCTTTTTCTGAAGTTTCAACATAGACCTTTCCTTGCTCTCGGTAGATTCTTTCATAGGAAAAATCTTTTATTGCATCCTTAATCCTAGATATGAGTTTGTCTACAAAATACTTTCTATTCTTTCCCTTTAAGGCTATTTCTCCAAAACTTATGCTAAGAACTCTGTCCATTTTAATCACCTCATAGTTATTTGTCTAATTTCTTCTACGGACTCTTTCAGTATATTAATGGTATAGTCTATCTCTTCTATGGTGTTTTCATAGGAAAAGCAAAATCTAATAGCACCCTCAATGGCCCTATCGGATAGGCCTAAAGCCTTTAAGACATGGCTTTTTTCCGTCCCCTTGGAAGAACAAGCAGAACTAGTAGATACATATATGCCCTTATCTTCAAGATAATGAAGTAGCACTTCTCCTCTTACATATTCAAAGGATACATTTAATACATAAGGAGAAGAACTATGGTCTAAGGGGGTATTGATATGGATATTATCTATCTCCTCTGTTAGACGCTTGGCAAAATAGCTTTTAATATTTTCTGCATGGGCCCTTTCCTTTTCAAAATTATTTCCAATTATCTCTATGGCCTTTCCTAATCCCATTATACCCGGAATGTTTTCCGTTCCCGAACGGAATCCCCTCTCTTGATTGCCTCCAAATATGATGGGGGTTAAATTTAAATCATTCCTTACATATAAGCCCCCAACACCCTTTGGTCCATAAATCTTATGCCCGCTGAAACTAAAGGTATCTATTCCCCAATCCTTTAATTTAATGGGCACCTTTCCTAGGGCTTGAACTCCATCCACGTGTAAGAGTGCCTTGGATTGCTTTTTGTTGACTATCTTTTTAACCTCCCAGATAGGCTGGATTGTGCCGATCTCGTTGTTTACCATCATTATTGCTAGAAGTATGGTATCATCCCTTATACTGTCTTCTAATTGGTCTAAGGAGATAAAGCCTTTGCTGTCCACCTCTAAATAAGTAATATCATAGCCCTTTTCTTCATAGTGCTTTATTACCCTTAAGACCGACGAATGCTCTATCTTTGTAGTAATTATGTGTTTTCCAAACTTATTGTATTTATTGATTATACTTTGAATAGCCATATTGTTGCTTTCAGTACCACCAGAGGTAAAAAATATCTCATCTTTATCTACCCTTAAAAAATCTGCTATGCCTTCCCTGACCTTTTCTAGTTTTTTTTCGACCTGAAACCCCAACCTATGAAGGGATGAAGGATTAGCATATTCATCCCTTAAAAAGTGGATCATTTCCTCTATCACTTCATCCCTTGGTTTGGTGGTGGAGCAATTATCTAAATAAATGTTCAAAATATCACCTCATCAATTTAGTATCCTAGGTCTTCATCTATTATGTATACATTTATATTAGCTCCAGTAGGATTTCTATGGAGTATAACTTCTACGCTACAAATTCTGTCTGGTGAATCGCAATCGTTGCACTTGCCTGTAAATCTACAAGGGGTATTTATATTTAACCTTTTAGCATTTTTAGGAGCAGCTACATTTTTTATTCTTTCTCTAGCATCCTCATAATCTTTACATATTTTGTTCCTTCCTGCTATAATATATACCCTTTCATGACCATAAAACATAGAAGAAACCCTATTGGCTGTTCCGTCCATATTGACCAATTTTCCATCTAAAGTCAAAGCATTGGTGCTGGTTAAGTATATATCTGCGTTGTAGGCACTTTCCAGCTCCTTCCTCTTGTCTTCAGCTTTCCAGTGCCAAAAAACTTCATATCCTCTCTTCTTAAAATCGTCATATAAGTCCATCTCGTGTAAGGTCATAGAACCGCCAAAGGCTACAGATTCATCTGTGGAAATAGATTCTAATAAGGCTTTTTTGGCTTCCTCCTTATTATCAAAAACCCTTACTATAAATCCATTATCCTTTAAACTTTTTTCCGCTAGCCTAATTTTTTCCTTCATCCTAATCTCCCCTTTCAAATTATTGGGTATTTATAATATTCCAATATTTTTATGAAAACTCCATTATAATTATATAGTATTTGATTCTTATTTTGAAGACTTTGTTGAATATATATGGATTTGCTAAGCTTATTCCAACAATCGAAAAATTTTTTTATTTTTTTACAAAAAAGTATTGCATCTTTTGTCGCTATTTGTTATAATTTAAAAGTGGTTATCCCCCTGGTAACCTCAAATAAGATCTCTATTCCCAATACCCCTTTTGAACGGTTTTTTTACATCCTTTACGGATGGGAAAATCCCCTCTTAAAAAAGAGGGGATTTTCTTTTTTTGTTTTTATCATCCTTTTTCTCAATCTATGATAAAATATAATTATCAATATTAAGGAGGAATTGTTATGGCTCATGAAAATAAAGTGGCAATCATATTCACAGGTGGAACCATCTCCATGAAGATAGATCCCAGAATTCATGCTGCAATACCAGCTCTATCTTCCGAAGAAATTGTAGCCATGGTTACCAATATAGAAAAGTTTGCAGAAATAGAGATAATCAATTTTGCTAATCTGCCCAGTCCTCATATTACCCCTGAAATGATGATGGAATTAGCTAAATTGGTTAAGGAAACCCTAAAAAGAGATGATATTACCGGCGTTGTAGTAAGCCACGGAACGGATACATTAGAGGAAACAGCCTTTTTATTAGATTTAACTATTAAATCGGAAAAACCCATAGTGGTAGTGGGAGCCATGAGAAACAGCTCTGAACTGGGCTATGATGGTTCCAGTAATTTAGCTGCAGCCATTTGTACTGCTATCTCCAAAAACGCCAGGAACAAAGGGGTTTTAGTGGTGATGAACAACGAGGTAAACGCTGCTAGTGAGGTTACAAAGACAAATACCTTAACATTGGATACCTTTAAATCCCCTGAATTTGGCCCTTTAGGAATTGTAGATAATGATGAAGTTATCTTTTATAGGGATATTATTTCTAGAAAACATATTGAAACTGAAAGTATTGAGACCAAGGTAGGTCTAATAAAGTGTTGTCCTGGAATGGAGTCGGATATATTGGATTTCTACATAGATAATGACTATAAAGGCATTGTAATAGAAGCTTTAGGTAGGGGAAACATTCCACCTGCTATGGTAGAAGGGGTAAAAAAAGCTATAGATAGGGGAATACCCATAGTAGTAGTTTCTAGATGTCCTACCGGAAGGGTTTTAGATACATATGGTTATGAAGGTGGAGGAAAACATTTGCGTAGCTTAGGTGTTATATTTGGAAACAACCTGCCTGGTCAAAAAGCTAGAATCAAGCTGATGTTAGCCTTAAGCATCACCAAGGATTTTCAAACCATTAGGGAGCTATTTGAAAATTAAAAGATAGATGTTACTCGCTAACATCTATCTAGGTTTACTCCTTTCATAAAAACCCCTAGTCCGATAGTTTAAAAAGTCCTCTATATGACGGACTGTTTCTATTAAGTCTTCTACTTCCTCAGTCTTATCATTTTTTTCAAGGGTATCCAATCGTTCTTCAATCCTTTCTATAGCTGAAGAAATATTTTCTACATGTTTCTTAAGCTCCTCATAGGGTTTCATAATTTGACATTGGTCTAAAAGATTGGATAGGCCTTTTTTTTTAATGGTACTTCTGTAGTATTTACTAGGGGACCAAATCCTATAAATTCTATTTCAGGCTCGATTTTCCCAAAAGAATAATTCAATATTTTATCTTTTGCTCCTAATTCAAGGTATTTATATCTAACGATGGATTTTCCTTTGGATTCATTCCACAGATATATTGGACTCCAGCTCTTACCAAAATCTTCACTAAATCTACTAAGCACATTATCATGTTCAATCCACCCCAGCCATAACTTGCTTTCATAATATAAAAGCACTGGGTCCTGAGGGTTTTCTGGATTGGATAGGGTTTCTTCTACCTCCTTTTCTACTGAATCGTTTTCATAATTAAACCTTTTGTATTTTACTTGCAGATTCCCATCCTCATATTGGCAATAGCTTAAGTGGAGTTTGGATTCTATTAGGAGGATATCTAGAAATAACTTATCGGTATTATCATCCGTTAATTTAATTTTTCCCTTCCATTTACCCTCTTCTAAGTCCAATTCTCTTAGATAGATTTCTTCCCCTTCTTCCTTGTCATAATAAGCAATGAAAGTTCTTTCATCACCATTAAATAGTCCAATAGGATTTAAAAATTCCTTAACTTCTATATGGTCTACTAGATTGGTTATCCACTCATCCTGATAAAAATGGTGGTAGATTCTATACTCTTTCCCTCCTGGCTGCATGGGTAAGGCGTATACTATATGGGGATTATCTTCTATTAAAAATAGATTTAAGTAATGAATTTCTGGTATAGGCTCTTTTGTCAACTTAAAGCTTTCCATCCCCTCATCTTTATCTATGAGGGTTAAAATAAGATGGAAAGATTTGTCTTGGTACACTAGAAAAATCCTATCATTTCCATCTATACTGACATCGAATTCTTCCAAAATTCCCTTTACTATGGTTTTTTCGTCAACCCTCTCCTCTATTCGAGCAAAATGGTATCTGATTATATTGCCCTTGGATAGCCTAAATAGGTCAATATTTCTATCAGAATCCACTATTAATGAGAATTTATCCTTAAAATAAGCCATTTAATCACCACCTAGATATGCTTCTTTTTTAATACTATTATCCATTTTAATAAAATATTCATGTTATAATTTGTAACAACAATTTGAGTAAAGGAATATAATATGAGTGAGACAAGGGACTCAAATTATTGAAAGGGGGAAATAAGCATGGATTTCAAGCCTAATTCTATCAGTTTAGGTATAAGCGATAGATGTTGTGAAGGAAATACAGGCTGTGAATTTGATGGTAGCTTAAAAAAGGTCAAAGCCGAGCCCATCTTTACACAGAAGGTATATGATGCTACCCTAGTAAACCTACAAGCCTTAAGTACTGTAAATAATGTGAAGTTTACGCCAAATTTGGGAAGGAATGCAAGGATAGTAAGGATATTAGACATAAGGTGTAAAAGATTTTTCAATCCTGCAAACATACACGATCCACGTAATCTAATAGTAGATCCAGAGACAATTCTTTCTGGAGGCCAGTTTATAAGGGATGGTAAAGGTAAACCAGTAGAGGTAGTAGGTCCAGATGGATTTATGTCTGAAAAGATTATATATGCCGACACCAGCGAGTGTGATGAAGAGGGTAAAGGTACCCCAGTCTTTGGAACTCAGAAAGTTCGAATTAAGGGTAATGTAGTTGTTGAAATAGATGCAGTAGTCCAAACTTCAAGCAGCAGAAAAAGAACTGTAACTTTAACTGCTAATGTTCCAATTTCACCAGTAGAATTAACCAACTTCTTTGAATTATGTATTCCTTCAGTATTTGAATCGGCCTTCTTCCCAAGATTTGCAGAATTTTGTAATATCCTTTGCGAAACTAGGTTAGCAACCAATAGTATATCTAGGGATATAAGCATAGACCCTGAAGATGGAGAAGTAAGGGCTGACCTACTAATAGCTATATGTATAGCTTGCGAGAAGAAGATAATCGTTCCAGTCCAATTATGTGTACTATCTACAGGCTTCCCACAGCTATCGCCAGAAGTTTCACCAGTTTGTACTACTTTCCCAAGTCTATTCCCTAGACAAATAGATGAAGAAAGTAGAGACAAAAATCCACGACCAAAACCACGTCCTCGCCTCTCCTTAGAAGCTGAAGAAGAGGTAGAAGATATATTCGATTATAAAAATGATTATGAAGATGAATAAAAGCAGGTGTTAAATCACCTGCTTTATTATGCTAATTTAAAGTCTCTATCGTTAATGATATTGGACCACTTACCACACTTATCTCCGTATCTGGCCAATAACTTCCCATCTTCTTTAATTTCTATTACCTCACAAAGATTGGAACAGCCATTACATTCAAAGCCATTGACCTGGTAGTCCATCTTATGGAGGGAAGTCCCCTTGAAATTGGTTCTTCCAGTCTTTTTAACCTCTTCTTTTGCTAGTATTGCTGCTCCAATAGCTCCCATAACATCATAATTTTCTGGCACGTGAACTTCCATTCCTAATGCTTCTTTAAAGGCTTGCCTTATTCCAATATTGGCTGCAACCCCTCCCTGGAATAGTACAGGAGGCAATATCTCTTTTCCCTTTCCTACGTTATTTAAGTAATTTCTTACCAAGGCCTCACACAAGCCCTTAGCGATGTCCGATTGCTTATGTCCAAGCTGTTGTTTGTGAATCATATCCGATTCAGCAAATACAGCGCATCTTCCAGCAATCCTTACCGAGTTCTTAGATTGTAGGGCAAGTTTGCCAAAATCGCTAATATCTACTCCCAGCCTTATAGCCTGCCTATCTAAAAAGGAGCCCGTTCCTGCAGCACATACTGTATTCATGGCAAAATCGGTTACAATCTTATCCCTAATGAGTATTATCTTGGAGTCCTGCCCTCCAATTTCTATTATGGTTCTTACATCAGGAATAACGTTTAAGCCAGCAACTGCATGGGCTGTAATTTCATTTTTTACTATATCTGCCCCAACTATAATATTGGCTAAGTATCTGCCACTACCCGTTACTCCTACTCCTAATACCTCCAACTTATCAAATTTGTCTTCTATTTCACCTATCCCTTTCTTTAATACTTCAATGGGCTTTCCTTGAGTCCTAAGATATTTTTTATAGTGAATATTGTTGTTGTCATCCATTAAAACTATATTGGTACTTACGCTTCCCACATCTATTCCCATATAATATTTAGCCATATCTTACTTCCTCCTTCTTCCTCCTAAGTAAATCTACAAAAGCCTCCAATCTCGTTAGATATCCAGCTTCTCCCGTCATTTCATCCAATATCAAAGTCATGATTGGAAAGTCAAAATCTCTGCTTACTGTACTCAATATGCTCTTGGCAACGATTTCCGGCATGCAGTTTAAGGGTAGAAGTTGAATTACACCGTCAAAACCCCTATCTTTATAATATAAGGCAGAGCCCACCGTTTCCCTGCCATGACCACCAACTAGGGTTTTTAAATAGGGTTTTGCAAGTCTATACTTTTGTCTTTCAGTTTTAGAGCCAAAGGGATAGCTTTTGACATGGTGTTCCACCCAGATGGTGGGAGTTAAGGATTTTTCCACTAGTACTCCCATATGTCCAAGTTTTCTTTCTATCTCTAGATTTACAAAGGGTTCTATAACCGTATATATCTCTCCAATTAAGCCAATTTTAATGGGCTGGTAGTCTTTTTTAATCTTCACCCTATTTAGCTTTTCCATGGTTTCATCCATCAAATTCATCATGGCCTTTTGGCCAAAGGTTTTTTCCACTTTTCTGTAATAGTCATCGATAATAGAATCTACCTCATAGCTATCTATAGCATATGCCCTTTTAATATTGGATAGCTGAATCAAATAATCAGCCTTTTTAATCAGTTGCCAGCCTATTTTCCCTGCAATGATTACATCCATAAAGTTTTTGGCTTTAAACAGCTTATATACATTATCCCTTAATGGTTTTAGCCCCTCCCTTAAGGGATCTAATACAACAAAATCTATATCATAGCCCAAATCATTGAGTACGTTTTTCTCTAGGATTGAGTAATATCCAAATCTACAAGGGCCACAGCTACCAGTTAGTAGTATGGTGTCTGCTCCCTTTTCTATACTCTCTATAAAATTTCCAATCATTATCTTTAAGGGTAAGCATATGGTTTCTGGGGCATGTTTAGTTCCCATCTCTAAGGTCTTACTACTACACCTGGGAGGAATAATTACCTGTTGACCTAATTCTTCGAAGAAGGCCTTACCTGCTATATATACATTACCCATGTGTGGGAAAGTTAGTTTCATCCCCATCCCTCCACTCCAGCATGTCTATAAAGGCCTCAATCCTAGTATTTAATCCAGCCTCCCCCGTATGTTCGTCTATGGTCAACAGGGTATATGGAATCTGGTTTTCCTTTGCCTTCCTCTCTACTAAATCCATTAATACCGAATCCAGCCCACAACCAAAAGCTGAAAGGTATATAACCCCATCTATGGCTTTTTTCTCTATTAAGGAAAAAGCCCCTCCTACAATCCTCTGCCCATGGGTCCAAAACATCCTCTTGGGCAGCTTTAAAGCATAGTATCTGGCTATTTCTTCATCGATCATTTCCGTCGTAATAACTTTAATATTCCTATTCTTTAGCTTGTTGGCTAAATTCATGTTAATATATTCATCATAGACATTATAGGAATGACCTAATAATAGTATTCTTTTTTTATAACTATTCTTGTTTTCATTAGTTTTTAGATGTTGGGAATCATAAAAGCCTACCAAATCAATGGGTATAACCCCCTGCCACATCAACCTTACATATTGTTTATACTTATCATAGGCCTCATCGAAGGCCTTTAAGATTTTTCTAGGATTATTGGTAAAGTATCTACCCGTTTCTAATACCGCTTTTTTTAACCTTCTATTTGATTTCCTTAAGTTAACCTCTGTATCTATTATTTGGGGTAATCCATCTATGCTATGTCTCACCATATCTGGCAAGCCCAAGTGTTTAGGGCAGCAATATTCCCCCCTATAAAGGCTTATAAATTTGGGTATGAAAATATAGTCTACCTTATCCTTTAAATAGTCTACATGGCCATGGAATACTTTAACTGGTAAACAGGCTTCATCTACACAAGCTTGGACTCCCGTATTCAATATGTCCCTATTGGTTTTAGGCGACATGACTACCTCTACTTCTAAATTATCAAAAAATCTTTTCCATAATAGGTAATAATCATGATAAAACATACCTCTTGGAATTCCTACTTTAACTCTCACTATATCCCTCCAATCCACATTAATCTATTATTACCAAAAGAAGAAAAAATATAATAAAAAAGATTTCCTTATAATTTCAAGGAAATCTTTTAGAAATTTATTAATTATCACTTGTATTAGTACTATATTTGTCCAATATGAAATTGGCCATATCCAAAGAAAACATTATCTCCTCCTTAGCAGTAACCCTCCCATCCAAAGAATATTCAATATAGCTGAAAAACTCCTCCATGTTTTCAAAGGGAAGTTGAAGGGATGATAAAAATCTTCTCATCCTTAATTTTCGCTCTAAATTATTCATTGCAGATATGCTTCTATTCATATATTGGATTAAATTATCTACTAGATGGAATAGATAGTTATTGTCTGCCATCTCAAACTTATCGGCTAATAATAGCTCCTTACTAGCAAAGTTTAAATCGTTATAGTAATTTAAGACTTTAGTAGTAAATATGATTTTACTATTAAAATCCTCATCAAGGGAATCTAGCTTACCTATTAACTTTTTATTAAGCTTTTCTAAATCATTAGCCCTTTCTAATAATTCCAATTCTAATCTCTCAATTTGTCCATTGCAATTTTCCATTAGGTCATTTAATAGATTTTCATCCCTTTTTTCATAATATACCTTCCATTTGGCGTATAGATCCCTTATATGGTCATTTTTAGAGAATCCGGTTTTGTCTAGGTAAATAATGATTAACCTGTTTAATATTATTCCTAAATCCTTGATAAAAAGGCTTAATCTATTAATCTCTTCAATCAATTTTATTATATCCTTAGAAATATCCTCCAATTCATCCTCTGTTTTTGATTCCAATCTCATATTTCTAAACCTCTTTATTTGGACAAAAAAGCTATCGAACGTTATCCCATAATCCCCACTTAGCCTACTATCAAATAGCTTTTTATACTCCTCTATTTGGGCTTTAGCAACATTCAGTGGAAGCCCACCCAAGTTTCTAAGTAAGGTAGTCCTTACTACGTCAAAGTACCTATTTTTACTCATTCTAAAGGGTAATATACTTAAAATGTTTGAAACTATTAACGTAAAGCTGTGATATTCCCTCGTATTTTCTAATGTAGTCCGTATTCTATCGATCAATAGACTTACACTAAGCCTATTAATATCCAAGTTCTCATATTCACTTACTATCATCTTCTTCATACTATAATGGTCTACCAATTCCTTTATATATGAGATTTCTATTTCATAGGCCTTTAAGGCGGATTTTAGGTTATACAACTCTTCCCTAGTATCCAATATTATATTTGACTCTTCTTCTATTTCCTCTTCTTCCATATATCCGTGGAATTTTTTAAAGGAATTGATTATGGTATGGAAGCTTTCAAATATAATCCTCTTTTCTCTTTCATCATCTATTCCATCTAAAATGTTTTCATTTTCTATCGATTTAATGAGCTTTAGAGTCCTAGCTATTAAATAATAGTAGGATAGATTTTTTATATTGGACAGCTGATTATCGTTAAGTTCCATTATTCTATTCTTCAATTCTTCATCCCTTAAGTTTTCCATGTCTATTTCCTCATTTGACTCATGCCACTGACTCATGCCTCTGCCCCTTTCCATAGATTATTTAATGTGAGTATGATAAAATCAACTTATAACCTTAATATAAATCAATTATACCATATTATCAGTAAAGGGGATTAAGATATGGATGTTTATGAATATTGTTTGGAATCTAAGAAGATCAGTTTAAAAGGATTAGATGGAAAGAAAGCATGTTTCTTAGATATAGAGACAACGGGCTTAAATAGGCAGCACTCTTATATATATTTAATAGGATTATTATATTTTAATAAGGAAAAAAACTCCTGGTATCTAAGGCAGTTTTTTGCCCACCATATTAAAAATGAAGAAAGGCTTTTAAAAGAATTTAACTCCTTCATTAAAAATTTCGATTTAATTCTCAGCTATAATGGTGATAGTTTCGATATCCCTTTCATAGAAGCTAGGTTTAAAAAATACGGCATATGCAGTAATTTAGCTGAAGTTGAAAGTCTGGACTTATATAAGAAGATTAAAGCTGAAAGCCCTTATTTGGATATAGAAAATCTAAAATTGAAGACCATCGAGGAGTTTGTTGGAATCTATAGGGAGGATGAATATAGTGGTAAAGATTGTATAGAATTTTACAATCAATATATAAGAAATGGAGATGAAGGATTAAAGGAAAAGATCTTACAGCATAATTTTGATGATCTATATTACTTGGGTGATATCATAAAAATCTTTAATCATATAGCTGATGTTAAAAAGCTTGCAATTCCTCTGGATAGAAAGGAAATAGGGATTCGAATTGAAGATATTAAAATCAATGGTGATATTATTAAAATATGTTGTAATATAACTAACTTAGATGAAAATGTGGATATAATCCATTATGATAATGGATTTAATGTAAACTGGCAATCTAATTCAATGGTTATAGATATAGAGGTAAAGGAAGGTTTAATAACCCCCACTAGAAAGGCCTTATTTATTGACAAGTTGAGTTTTCCTTCAAAAATAGTAGAGTTAAGGGACTTATCGGAATATGTAGTCCCTGATAATGTGATATTGTTAAAAGTTGAAAACAAATACATTATGGAAAATATAAAAAATATAATAAGGGAATTAATCCTATATGTAAAATAAAAACAACAGACCTTAGCTTCAAAGTCTGTTGTTTTTATATATTTATATGATTGGTGGGCCTTCAGGGACTCGAACCCCGGACCTACCGGTTATGAGCCGGGCGC
>ERZ773359.4644-NODE-4644-length-14037-cov-8.465885_pt1 | contig 14037 bp, 10 predicted proteins | sample MGYA00374955_ERZ773359 | MGnify/ENA primary metagenome ERZ773359 (study PRJEB29098, sample SAMN04486028) | biogas fermenter metagenome | study: EMG produced TPA metagenomics assembly of the Biogas fermentation microbial communities from Germany - Plant 4 DNA1... | reverse complement strand
GAGCAGGAGATACCCAACCGCCATCACTGGAACCAGTCGCTATTGCTGGAGGTGAAGGGGCAGCTCAACGGGGAAGCGCTCAAGCAGGCGGTTGGTGCGCTACTGCGGCACCACGACGCGCTGCGGCTGCGCTTCCGCCACGGCCCGGCAGGCTGGGAGCAGGAAAACCACGCCGAGGTGGAGGACGTGCCCTTCAGCCACGTGGACCTGACTGCTGCCAGCGACGCGGAGTTGAGCGCGGCGGTCGAGGCGAAGGCCGCCGAGATGCAGGCGTCGCTCAACGTGGAGCAGGGGCCGCTCCTGCGGGTAGCCTACTTCGATGCCGGGCCGGAGCGCAGCGGGCGGCTGCTGTTTGTGATCCACCACCTCGCGGTTGATGGCGTCTCGTGGCGGGTGCTGCTGGAGGACTTCCAGACGGCCTACGCCCAGATCAGCGCCGGGCAGCCGGTCCAGCTTCCGCCCAAGACGACCTCCTTCAAGTACTGGGCGCAGCGGCTGGAGAACTACGCCCAGTCGGCGGAGGTGCGCGAGGAGCTTGCCTACTGGCATGCGCTGGCCGAGCGCCCCGCTCGCCCGCTGCCCGTGGATTTCCCCGGCGGCGAAAACACCGAGGCATCCGCGCAGAGCGTGAACGTCGAACTGACCGAAGCAGAGACGGAGGCCTTGCTGCGCGACGTGCCCGCCGCCTACCGCACCGAGATCAACGACGTGCTGCTGGCGGCGCTGGCGCTTGCCGTCGGCGAGTGGACGGGCGACACGCGGGTGCTGGTGGATCTCGAAGGGCACGGGCGTGCGGATCTGTTCGAGGACGTGGACCTCTCGCGGACGGTGGGCTGGTTCACGACGGTCTACCCGGTGATGCTGGACCTGGCCGGGGCGCAGGGCATCGGCGAGCAGGTGAAGGCGGTGAAGGAGCAGCTCCGGGCGGTGCCGCGCCGGGGCATCGGCTACGGGCTGCTGCGCTATCTGAGCGAGGACCCGCAGGTGCAGGCCCGGATGCGTGCCGTGCCTCAGGCGGGCATTGCCTTCAACTACCTCGGTCAGTTTGATCAGCTGGCTGCGATGGGTGGCAGCGCGGACGGCGCATTTGGCATCGCGCCGGAGCAGCGCGGGCCGGAGCGCGACCCCGGCAGTCTGCGCTATCAGCTTGAGGTCAACGGCGGCATCATGGGCGGGCGCCTGCAGATGGCCTGGGCCTACAGCGCGAACCTGCACCGCCGCGAGACGGTCGAGCGGGTGGCAAACGCGTTCGTCGAGGCGCTGCGGCGCATCATCCGCCACGCGCAGGAGAGTGACACACCGGCCTTCACCGCGTCGGACTTCGCCGACTTTGGCTGGGATGCGGGTGACTTCGCCGAAATCCTCGCCGAGTTGAAGGACGGCATGAAGGAGATGGCCGACGATCTCGCCGAAGTGCGGAGCGACTTCGCCGAAATGCGAAGCGATTTCGCCGAAATGCAGGATGATTTTGACGAGTTCCTGGCCGACATGGAGGAGGACTTCTAGCGGCTGGCCCGCAGAGCGCCCGCCCGCACCGGGGGCTTATCCATACCGACTGACAGGACAGAGACATCGCCGATGAAGAACGTTGAAGATTTCTACCCGCTCTCGCCAATGCAGCAGGGCATGCTGTTTGCCAGCCTGATGGCGCCGGAGTCGGGTGTGTACGTCGAGCAGATGAGCGTGACGCTGCGCGGCGACCTCGACGTGGACGCCTTCCGCCGCGCCTGGCAGACGGTTGTGGATCGCTACGCGATCCTGCGCACGGCCTTCACCGGCGAGGGGCTGAAGGAGCCGGTGCAGCTTGTGCTGAAGCAGGTGCAGGTGCCCTTCACCGTTGTGGACTGGCGCGACCTGCCGCCCGCCGAGCAGGAGGCGAAGCTCGCGGCCTACCTTGAGGCGCAGCGCCACAAGGGGTTCGTGCTGTCCCGCGCGCCGCTGCTGCGGCTGGCGCTGATGCGCATCGCGGATGACGCGCACATCTTCGTCATGCTGCATCACCACATCCTGCTCGACGGCTGGTCGGTGCCCATTCTACTTGGCGAGGTCTTCGCGTTCTACGAGGCGTACCGGCAGGGCAAAACGCTCCACCTCGACGCGCCCAGGCCCTTCCGCGATTACATCGTCTGGCTGAAGAAGCAGGACATGGCCGCCGCCGAGGCCTACTGGCGGCGGGAACTGGCAGGCTTCACCGCGCCGACGCCGCTCATGGTGGACGACCTGAAGCGAACGCAGGACGGCCCCGCTTACGACGAGATCGAGACGCGGCTCCCGCGTGACGTGACGGTGGCGCTTGAGGCGCTGGCGCGGCAGCACCACGTCACGATGAGCACCATCGTGCAGGGGCGTGGGCGCTGCTCCTCAGCCGCTACAGCGGCGAGGAAGACGTGCTGTTCGGCGCGACGGTATCAGGCCGCCCGGCGGACCTGCCCGGCGCGGAGACGATGGTCGGGCTGTTTATCAACACGCTGCCTGTCCGCGTGAAGGTGGACGAGGGCCAGCCCGTCGCCGGGTGGCTGAAGGGGCTTCAGGCGCGCAGCGTCGAGATGCGGCAATATGAGTACAGCTCGCTGCTGGACATCCAGCGCTGGAGCGACATCAGGCCCGGCCAGCCGCTCTTCAAGAGCATCCTCGTCTTTGAGAACTACCCGATTGCCAGCACCGTCGAGGGGCAGGGCATCAGCCTGAGCGTGGAGGACGTCCGCTCGGTTGAGCAGACCGAGTTGCCGTTGAACGTCGTCGCCGGGCTGGCGGACGAACTCGTGCTGAAGATCGCCTATGACGGCAAGCTGTTCGACGCCGCGACCATCCGCCGGGTGCTGGGTCACCTGTCGGCGCTGCTGACCGGCTTCGCCAGCGCGCCCGACGGGCCGCTCGCGGACGTGCCGATGCTGACCGGCGAGGAGCGCCGCACGCTGCTGGATGCATGGAGCGGCAAGGCCGCCGACTTCCCGCTCGATGTGCCCGTGTACGAGGTCATCGCCCGGCACGCGTGTGAAATGCCAGACCGGGTCGCGCTGCGCTTCGAGGGCCAATCGCTGACCTATGCGGAATTGAACGAGCGCGCCAACCGGCTCGCGCACACGCTGAAGGCGCGCGGCGTTGGCCCGGAGACGATTGTCGGGCTGTCGGTGGAGCGCTCGCCGGAGATGATCGTTGGCATGCTCGGCATCATGAAGGCGGGCGGCGCGTACCTGCCGCTCGACCCGTCCTACCCCGCCGAGCGCCTCGCCCACATGATGGCCGACACGAACATCCGCCTGCTGCTGACGCAGGCCACCCTGCAGAGCAGCCTGCCCGCGCGCGAGGTCGAAACGCTATGCCTTGACACGGACTGGCCGCAGATCGAGCAGGCCAGCAGTGACGACCCGGAACAGGTCGCCGGGCCGGACAGCCTCGCCTATGTGATCTACACCTCCGGCTCGACAGGCCTGCCCAAAGGCTCGCTGCTGCACCACCGGGGGCTGGCGAACCTCGTGCACGGCTTCATCAGGGATTTCGGCTTTGCGCCCGGCGAGCGTGTCCTGCAGATGTTCTCGTTCGGGTTTGACGGCTCGGTGATGGAGATCTTCCCGGCGCTTGCAGGCGGCGCGACGCTGGTGCTCGCCCCGCGCGAGACGCTGCTCTCGCCCTCGGAGTTGCACGCGCTGCTGAGGCGGGAGCGGGTGAACGTGGCGACGCTGCCGCCTGCGCTGCTGTCGGTGTTGCCTGCTGACGACCTGCCCGACCTCGAGCATGTGATGTCGGTGGGGGACCGGCTGACGGGGGAGGTGGCGGCGAAGTGGAAGCCGGGTCGTCACCTGCACAACGGCTACGGTCCGACGGAGAACACGGTGTGCTCGGTGTGGCACGAGGTGACCGACGAGGATATCCACCTGAACCGCTACCCGATTGGGCGTCCGTTCCCCAATGTACGTGCCTACGTGCTCGATGCGCAGCTTCGCCCGGTGCCGGTGGGGGTGCCGGGGGAGCTGTGCGTGGGCGGGGTGGCGCTGGCGCGGGGGTACCTCAACCGCCCCGAACTGACCGCCGAGCGCTTCATCGCGGACCCGTTCGGGGCGGGTGGGCGGCTGTACCGGACGGGGGACCGGGTGCGCTGGCTGCCGGACGGGACGCTGGAGTTCCTGGGGCGGCTGGACCAGCAGGTGAAGGTGCGCGGGTTCCGCGTGGAGTTGGGCGAGATCGAGGCGGCGCTGACCGCCCACCCGGCCATCAGGCAGGCGGCGGTGACGGTGCGCGAGGACGGCCCCGGCCAGAAGTGGCTGGCAGGCTACGTCGTGCCGGAGGCCGGGCAGGAGGCCCCCACAGCCGCCGACCTGCGCGCCTTCCTCAAGGAGCGCCTGCCCGACTACATGATCCCGGCGGCGTTCGTCACGCTGGAGGCGCTGCCGCTCAACCCGAGCGGCAAGATGGACCGCAAGGCGCTGCCCGCGCCGGACGGCGCTCGCCCGAACCTCGGACGCGAGTACATGCCCCCGCGTGACATTCTGGAGACGCGCCTCGTGCAGCTCTGGGAGGAGATCCTCGGCGTGCAGCCCGTCGGCGTGAAGGATAACTTCTTTGAGCTGGGCGGGCACTCGCTGCTGGCGGTGCGGCTGATCGCCCAGCTTCAGAAGCAGCTAGAGGTGGACCTTCCGCTCGTCCATCTCTTTCAGGAGCCGACCGTCGAGCAGCTTGCGAGCCTCATCCGCCAGCAGAAGCACCTGTCGTCGGTGCTGGTCCCCCTCCAGCCGAAGGGCGAGAAGCCACCGCTCTTCCTCGTCCACCCGACCGGCGGCAGCGTCCACTGGTACACGGACCTCGCCCGCTGCCTTGCGCCGGAGCAGCCGCTGTACGGCCTGCAGGCGCAGGGCCTGCTCGGCGACAGGCCGCTGCTGACCACCATCGAGGAGATGGCCGTGCAGTATGTCGAGGCGCTGCGCGAGGTGCAGCCGCACGGCCCGTACCGGCTTGGCAGTTATTCGGGCGGCGTGCCCATCGCGCTGGAGATGGCGCAACAACTTCAGGCGTCGGGTGAGCAGATCGCCTTCCTGCTGATGCTGGACCAGGGGCCGCACATGCCGCTTGCCGAGCCGGAGGATCAGGCCGCGTTCCTTGCGGAGACATTCGCCAAGCACATCCCGGTTACCGTGGACGAACTGCGGGCGATGGGCGAGGAGCAGCAGCTTGAGCACGTGTGGAAGACCGCCCGCGAGATCGGCTTCGTCTACCCGGATGTGTCGCTGGAGCAGTTCGCGCACTTCGTCAGGACGATGCGCACGCACAACGATGCCTGGCGCAAGTACACGCCGAAGCCCTACGCGGGCCATATCACGCTGTTCCGTGCGATGGAGGAGAGCGACCACAGCGCGCCTCAGCCCGACATGGGTTGGGGGGAGATCGCTAAGGAAGGCGTCAGCGTGTATGACGTGCCCGGCAACCATCTGACCATGCTGCACGAGCCGCACGTCGAGGCGGTGGCGAGGCAGCTCAAAGCCTGCCTGGAGGCCGCGAGTCAGAAGGCCGCGCCTTCCCCGGTAGAAGGGGCATAACTGGCTGTGATTCCGTACACCACCCATGACGTGAACTACCGCGAGCAGCCCGAACAGGCGTCAAGACATGCAGACAGTTACGACTGAGATCAGCGACGTACCAAACGTCGTCGAGGCGAGCCGACCGGCCCGGCTCCTGAACCGGAACTTCGTCCTGCTGTGGCAGGGCCAGTTCGTGAGCTGGTTGGGAGCTCAAATCGTCATCATCGCACAGCTTTTCTGGATCAAGCGGGTGACGGAGTCTGCGTCGCTGATCGGCATCATGGAGGCGGTGACGGCGCTGCCCGCGCTGCTGTTCGGCCCGTTTGGTGGCGTGGTGGCGGACCGCTTCTCGCGCCGCAAGCTGATCATTTTCGCTGATGTCGTGCGAGGGGTGGCAGCGCTCTCGCTCGGCGCGATGATGTTCCTCATGCCGGACGCCATCGGCGCGACCATCGCGTGGATGTTCGTCGTACTGCTCATCAGCAGCCTGATGTCGGCCTTCTTCAACCCGGCGATCTCGGCGGCTATCCCCGACCTCGTGCCGAAGAAGAGCATCACCACGGCCAACTCGCTGACGCAGCTTTCCTACCAGTTGACGACCTTCCTCGGTCAGGGCGTCGGCGGGGCGCTGTTCCGGCTGCTGGGTGCGCCGCTGCTCTTTGTGATCGACGGCGTCACCTACCTCTTCTCCGCGCTGTCCGAGGTTTTCGTCAGGATCCCGCAGGAGATACCGGAGACCAGCCCCGACTGGCGTAAGCAGGTCGAAACGCTGAAGGAAGACCTGCGCGCCGGTTTCCAGTACGTCTGGCGGCGGGCCGGGCTGCGCGAGCTGGTGTTCGTCTCGTCCTTCCTGACGTTCTTTACGATGCCCATCATCATCCTGATGCCGTTCTTCGTCGAGGACTGGCTGGGGATGACGCCGGACTGGTACGGCTTCATGATGGCGTCGTTCGGCGTGGGCTCGCTGGCGGGCTTTCTCGCCGCCGGGTCGATCAAGCTGACCAGCCGGACCCGCCACCGCGCCATCATCACGATCCTGCTGGCTCAGTCGGTGGGGTACGGGCTGATCGGCATGGTCCGCGAGCCGATGCTGGTGCTGGTGCTGGCGTTTGCGGGCGGCGCGCTGAACGGCTTTATCACCGTGCACATTACCACGATGGTGCAGATCACGACGCCGACGAACATCCGCGGGCGGGTGTTCGGCCTGCTGGCGACGATCTCCGGCGGGCTGGCTCCGATCTCGATGGGCCTGGCCGGTATTGTTGCGGACCTGATCAATCAGAACATCCCGCTCATGTACATGGCCTGCGGCGTCGCGATGGTTAGCCTGTCGCTGATCATCGCGTTCAACCGGGACTTCCGCCATTTCGTCCGCTCCGTGGATGCCGGCGAGGATGCGGCGAAGGTGGAAGAGCGCTTCGTGCCGATCAGCGGGCAGCCGTCGCTGCTGGGCCGCAGCACGCTCAGCGAGAGCGTGCGCCGCTACATCACGTCCGACCGGCTCTCCAACCTGCTGATCGCTGTGACGCTGGGGCTGGTGCTGGGCACGCTGGCGCTCGTGCTGACGCCGCTCTGGGCGCTGGCGACGGTAGCGGGCCTGCTGCTGGTCGTGCTGATGATCTCATACGGGTGATGGCCTCGGGCTGAGACGAAGGGGGGACGGGCCACCGCATATGATGTCTTTCAATCACCACAACCGGTGGATTATGACTCCGCGAGCGAATGGCGCGGCGCGACTGCGGCTGTTCTGCCTGCCGCACGCGGGCGGCGGCGCCTCGACGTACCACACATGGGCCGGGCTGCTGCCACCCGATGTCGAGGTCTGCGCCGTGCAGCTTCCGGGGCGAGAAACCCGCATCTCCGAGCCGCCCATGACGGACCTGCCTTCACTGGTCGAGGCGCTTGCCGGGGCGCTGCTGCCCTGCCTCGATAGGCCGTTCGCGCTGTTCGGGCACAGCATGGGCGCGCTGCTCGGCTTTGAGCTAGCCCGTGTGCTGGAGGCGCAGGGGCTGCGCGCTGAACGGCTGTTTGTGTCCGCGCACCGCGCCCCGCACCTGCCCGACCGCGACGAGCCGATCTCCACACTGCCCGAGCCGGACTTCCTGAACGAGATCCGCCGGTTGAACGGCACGCCGCCCGAAGTGCTTGCGGACGACGAACTGCGGGCGCTCGTGCTGCCCGTGCTGCGTGCCGACTTTGCCATGATCGAGGCGTACACCTACCGCGAGGGCGAGCCGCTCAGCAGCCCGATCACCGCGCTGGGCGGGCTGGCGGATGGCAGCGTGACGCGGGAGGAGCTTGAGGCGTGGGGCGCGCACACGCGGGCGGGCTTCGTGGTGCGCATGTTCCCCGGTGACCACTTTTACATCCAGTCCGCGCGCCCGCTGCTCATGCAGATCATCGCGCGGGAGCTGCTGCTCGGCTGATGCTGCCCGCCTCGCCTGCCTGGGCCGACCCGCCCGCCGTGCCCGACCTCCCCGCCGACGAGGTGCATGTGTGGCGCGCCCCGCTCGACCTGCCGGGTGATGCCGTGCGGCGGCTGCTGCGGCTGCTTTCCGACGACGAGCGCGAGCGGGCGGCCCGCTTCCACCACGAGCGTGACCGTCTGGGCTACATCGCCGCGCACGGCGCGTTGCGGCTGATCCTCGGTCGTTACCTGCGTGTGGATGGCGCTGCGCTGCGCTTCCGAACCGGCGCGCACGGCAAGCCCTCGCTTGATGGGCTGGAGAGCGGTGCGCTGACCTTCAACCTGTCGCACTCGCACCGGCTGGCGCTGATCGCTGTGGCGCGGGGGCGCGCGGTCGGCGTGGACGTGGAGTGGATGCGTACCGACCTGGCCGATATGCGCGTGGCGGAGCAGTTCTTCTCGGCGCGGGAAGTGAGCGTGCTGCGCTCGCTGCCAGAGCGCGACCGGGTGCAGGGCTTCTTCAACTGCTGGACGCGCAAGGAGTCATACATCAAGGCGCGCGGGGAGGGGCTTTCGATGCCGCTGCACGAGTTCGACGTGACGCTCGCCCCCGGCGAGCCCGCATGTCTGCTCGCCACGCGGGCCGACCCGCCTGACGCGGCGCGATGGCAGCTAGCCGCGCTGGAACCCGGCGAAGGGTACGCGGCAGCCGTCGCCGCGGAAGGGCAGGGCTGGCGCCTCCGCTGTTTCAACGCTCCGGCGCAGCTTCTGGCGGATCAAGAGGAATTGGTGTGAAGGCGGAAGATCTGCGTGGCAAACCGCTCGAACTCGGCGAGAGGTACGAGCACGCCGCGCGTGGTGTAGGTCTCATTGTGCACCGGGCGGGAGGGGTACAACGCCGACCACCGTGGGAGCTGCTCCCGCAGCGTTTCCAGGGGCATCACGTAGATCACGCGCGCGCCGGGGATGAAGTAGACGAGTAGATCGGCCTGGCTGGTGTAGGCCCACCCGGATTTCTCGTCTTGATCGAGCCTCACAGTCTCGATAAAGACCCGCTCCGAGCGGTGCGCGATGAAGTCGGTTTTGTACTCGACACGTGCCAGCTTGCTCTCCCGCGCGAAGATCCGGTCGATGCCCTGCTTCTGCTGCCAGCGGGTGGCAGGCTGGACGTAGTTGCCACGCTGCTCGAAGAATGCGTCAAGAAAGTCCTCTCCGAGCCGCCCGTGTGCGTTTTGACGGTTAAAGGAGTAAACGGCCATGATATTGGCCCAGTGCGCTGGTGCGGGCCGTCTGCCCGACCGCGCTCTGCATGGCGACCATTACACAATTCCAATACGATCTTAACGCACAACTTATGATAACACAAATGTTCGGAACATACGATCAAAAAGCGAGAGGCCATATTACGGCCTCTCGCCCTATCTGGTACGGTTGTACCGGCTTCGCTTAGAACTCGATAGCCACGATGCGGTAGACGAAGCTGCCTGCCGGCGCTTTGACGGTTACCGATTCCCCGACGCGCTTGCCGAGCAGGCTGCGCCCCAGCGGCGACTCGTCGCTGATTTTGCCGAGGCTCGGGTCGGCTTCTGCCGAGCCGACGATATGGAACCGCTCCGGCTCGGAGCCTTCCTCCTGCACGGTGACGATGCTGTTCAGCCCCACACAGTCAGTGGCGCCGTTGTGCCCGTTCCCGTTGATGATGCGGGCCCGGCCCAGCAGCAGTTCAAGCTGCTGGATGCGCCCCTCGACAAACGCCTGCTCGTCGACGGCGCTCTCATAGGCGAAGTTCTCGCCGTAAACGCCGTCCTCGCGTGCAACGCGCAGCCTCGCCGCGACTTCCTCGCGGCGCACGGTGCGCAGGTAGTTCAGTTCCTCATGGAACTTCTGGTAGCCTTCCTGGGTGAGATAAATGATTTCCTGTACCATGTCCTCTTTCACGCTTTCTTTACCGGAACAGATATGTGCAGCAGAAGAGAAGCTAACACACATCGACTAAAAAAGTTCTAGCTACGGGCTAAATGTTTCCTAAACTCCTGCCTGGGAACAGCGTGATGGTGCGTCGATCAGTGCAGTTGGGGCGCGCCCAGCTCCTGGATGGTCGTTACCAGGCTGGTCAGCGCGCTCATCTTGCCGAGGAACGCGTCCGCACCGGCGTCGAGTGCCTGTTTGCGGTGCTGCGGCGTTTCTGTGCCGGTGAGCACGATGATCGACAGGTGGGGGTGTAGTTGGCGCAGCTGGCGGGTAAGCTCCAGCCCGCTGATCTCCGGCATGTTGAGGTCGGTGATCACGAGGTCGGGCTGTAAGTACTCGATGAGGTCGATGGCGTTTCGGGCGGAGTTGGTGGTTCCTGCGACCTCGATTCCCTGGTGCAGGGTCAGGTACTCGCGTAAGGCGTTGAGAATCGACTCATTATCATCTACCAGAACGACCCTGGTCATTTTGGTGACACTCGTCCCTTTCAACTTCAACCGTTACGACACAACTAGACAGCCCATCCATCAGCATATATCAGAATATACGAATGACGACGATGGCTGGATCCTCCTTTTGTACCTATTTCCCGGCTGCGTGGCGATGCAGCCAGAGCAAGCTGACGAGAAGATCGTGCCTGCTAGGGCTGGCACGATGATGATTCACAGAGGTAGCCCCGGCATCATCAGCCGGGGTTGGTCTTGGTATCCTTTTGCTTTCCTGCATGGGCTGCCGGAGATGAGCAGGGCCATGAGCGACAGGCCGACCGTGTGCTCGGAAGCTGGCGAGCACCGGACAGTGGCATGACAGGGTCACTGGTTGGTTGCGACAATGCCCGCGACGACAGGGGCGCCATAAACTCGGTGGCCTGCCCTATTATTCGCGGTTACCGCAAAACACCTCCCGGCCCCACACAGGGAAGTATCCCTTATTGTGGGGCAGAATGCTCGCCGGAGCATCTGGCTTTCGGGGGAGTAAAGTGGCTTAACCAAATAGGGCGAGAGCAAGGTCCGTCAAACGGGCTAGTCCGCATCATCAACAAGGTTGTATTTGAGTGCGAGTGTCGCCGCCTCGACGCGGTTCGACACACCGAGCTTGGCAAACAGGTTCTGGATGTGCGTCTTGACCGTCGAGGTCTTGATGTCGAGCGCGCCGGCGATCTCGTGGTTGTTCATGCCCTGCACAAGCAGTTTCAGCACTTCGCGCTCGCGCCAGGTGAGGTCGAAGCGGGTGGGCCGGGCTGGCTCGCGCACCAGTTCGATCAGCTTCTGTGTGACGCCCGGTGCGAAGGCCAACTGCCCGGCAGCCGCCTGCCGCAGCGCCTCTGCCAGCTCATCGCCCGACACGTCTTTGAGCAGGTAACCGGATGCGCCCGCCTCAAGGGCAGCCTGCACGCGGTGCTTGTCCCCGAAGCTGGTCAGCGCAATGATCTGTATGTCGGGATGGGCAGTGAGAATCTGGCGCATCGCCGTCACACCGTCCATATCCGGCATCTCAAGGTCCATCAGGACCACGTCAGGGCGCAGTTCGCTGCACATCTGCACCGCTTCCCTGCCGCCTGTCGCCTTGCCGACCAGCTCGATGTCCGAGTGCACGCTGAGAAACGTCTCAAGCCCATCCAGAACAAGGCGATGGTCGTCTGCGATCATAACCCGGATGCGTTTTTGCTCAGCCATTCGATTCCAGCTTTCTTGGCGATGAACTCCATTCGACGGTGATCTGCGTTCCGGCGCCGGGCTGGCTTGCCAGTGAGAAAGCTGCGCCTACAGCCTCTGCCCGCTCCCTCATAATGCGCAGCCCCATGTGCCCCGGCGGAACAGCCTGCATGTCAAACCCCTCGCCCTCGTCCCACACGGTCAGGCGAGCGCCATTCTCATGGCAGGTGAGGTTGACACCGGCGCACTTCGTCGAGGCGTGTTTGGCGACGTTGTTCAGCGCTTCCTGTGCGATGCGGTAGAAGGCGACCTTCACCTCGGTGGGCAGCGCCTCCCCCGCGCATTCGCCGTTCACTTCCAGCGTGACGGGCGTCTTCATGCGCCCGTTGATTGACTGGACGAGCTGCGCGATGGCCCGCTTCAGCTCGATGTGCTCCAGTTCCAGCGGGCGCAGTTCGAGCAGCAGGGTGCGCATCTCTGCCAGGGCGGATGCTGTGCGCTCGCGCAGCTTTGCAAGCTGCTCCGGCACGGACTCAGGTTTTTTCTCCCACAGATAGGGCAGGGCATCGGCGATCATGTTGGCGGAGAACAACGTCTGGCTGACGGCATCGTGCAGATCGTTCGCGATGCGCGCCCGCTCTTTCGTCGCGGCGAGTTCCTCCGCCTGCTCGTAAAGCTGCGCGTTGCGGATGGCAATGGCGACGCTGTCCGCGAACGCCTGGAGGCGGTCGGCATGCTGCCGGTTAAAGAAGCGCTCCTCGGCGCTGACGAGGTGGATAAAACCGATCACGTTCTCGTCAAGCGTGATCGGCGCGCCCAGGTATGAGCGCGCCCAGCTCAGGCTGGGCAGGTTAGGCCAGCCTGACCGCTCCTTCACATTGTGCATGATCAGCGGACCGGCTGTCGATGTGACGGCCTTAAGCTGCTGGAGTTGCTCGCCGGGCAGCTCCAGCGTGTCGGTCAGGTCGTTATCATACCGGTCAAAGCCGCGGCTGCGCACCATGCGCAGGCTGTCATCCTCGATCAGCGTGATGGCGACGGCGTCATACGGCACGACGCGGTCGAGGCTAACGATAATCTGCTCCAGCACGTCGTCAAGTTCCAACCGGCGGACGAGCGCGGCGGTTGTGCGGCGCAGTGCCTCGGCCAGTTCGCGCTGCTCCTGCTCGCGCTGCTGAAAGAGGTGGCGCTCGGTAATATCCTCGGTGACGGAGATGAGATGGCGGGGGCTGCCATCTTCATTGCGGATGATGGTGACCGTCACCCGCACCCATATCACCTCGCCATCCTTGCGGATGTAGCGCTTATCCCGCGAGAGGGTATCCAGTTCGCCGGCAAACGCGCGTTCGAGCAGGGCTACATCCCCGACGAGGTCGTCAGGGTGCGTGATTTCACGGAAGTTGAGCTGGAGCATCTCTTCACGGCTGTAGCCGGTGATCTCGCACAGGCGGTCGTTCACTCGCTGCCAGTACCCCTCCGGCGAAAGCTGTGCCATACCGATAGCCGCATGCTCGAAGATGCGCCGGAAACGCCGCTCGCTCTGGCGCAGCGACTCCTCCACCTGCTGGCGCTCGGCAATCTCCTCCTGTAGAGCCTGGTTTGCAAGCTGAAGCTCAGCCATGCGCGCCTCGACGTGCTGCTGAAGCTCCGCCTGTGTGCGCCGCAGTTCTTCGTTCTGCTGCTCCATCTCTATCTGCCGGGCGAGCAGGTCTTGCAGCAGCCGCCGGATGGTGTCGGGCACGGGCTGCCCGGCTTCAGCGAGGCGGCTTTCGACCGCCTGCCACATGCGCTCATGGGAGGCATAGCTGGCCTGATCCGCTCCCCGGTTCGAGGATGACGATGACACGAGTACGCCTTCTTCCTGGCTCAACCCACCTGGTCCGCTGGACGGGCCACCGGGCGGACAAAACTGGCATCCCTGCGACCGGCAAGCCCATTTATCGGCCTAGTACCCTGGAAGGGTACTTATCTCTGAGTATAGACGATTGCCCTTTTTAGAACAGACATCTAACGGCTTCTATAGATTCTCTTTAGGTGTGGTTTAGTCTAAGAATAGTTGGATAGGAAACCCCCCGGGCGCCTCTTTGGAAACGGTCGGCGGGCGGGGAGAGTGCGCTGCCCGGCTCTCAAGCATTGTCGTGGGGCCAGAGGTAGGGGGACGGCTACCGGCGGCGGGCTGGTGTTCGCGGAGATCAGGCGGTGTTGGTGCTGGGGTCACTCTGGGCGAGCGCCTCAAGCGCCTGCTTGACCAGGTCTTCGGCGGGCAGCAGCGCCTGCACGGCCTCGACCGTCTTACGTTTGGGCCACAGGGCCATCTGCTGGGCGACGAGCGGGAAGCGCACGTCGGCGATGGCTGCCTGCCAGGGGATATCGACTTCCTTCAGGACGCGCTTGACTTTCGACTGGGCGTTCAGTGCGGGGTTCTGGACGATCTGCGCGGCGATCGCGCCGACAAGCCGCTTGCGGATGCTCACGAGGTTGGTCCACGACA
>ERZ773359.4641-NODE-4641-length-14040-cov-8.463139_pt1 | contig 14040 bp, 13 predicted proteins | sample MGYA00374955_ERZ773359 | MGnify/ENA primary metagenome ERZ773359 (study PRJEB29098, sample SAMN04486028) | biogas fermenter metagenome | study: EMG produced TPA metagenomics assembly of the Biogas fermentation microbial communities from Germany - Plant 4 DNA1... | reverse complement strand
GACGGCTTTAATGAGATTCATAACGCCAGCATCATCGGTGATACCGTTGGTGACGGATACAAGGATGTAGTCGGTCCCAACCAGGACATCATGATCAAGATGATGGCAACTGCTGCAGTTGTTATGCTACCGGTTATGAATGCCTTTAATTTAGTTTCCCTTTTAGTTAAATAAGGAGCGGCTAGTACGCATATAAAATGTGCATTAGGTTGTATAATGAAATAGATGGCTGTAAAGGCTCCCCAGGAGTTTTTGCAGCCTTTTTTATTATAAGCTTTTTATGGTGACCTTAATGGTGTTTTTATCTGTGTGAATATAATCATTATCCTGTGTAAGAGTATATTGACAAACCGGTTGCTGCTTGTTAGGATATTGTTGAAGGATAAGAAATTACACTATATAAATAAATAGGGGATACTGGCCACTTTTATAGGGATGTATCCCTATTTTATCGCTGGCACTTCGACTTTCATAGCATTTTGGGAACATAGTAAGGGGAGGGTCACTATGAATTCCTATGAGCAGGATTATTTCAAGGCCATGAAATATGAATACCCCAGTAGAATTCCCACTGAGGTGTCCCTGTTGCCCGCCACATGGGCCAAATACGGCGAGGCCCTTGAGGAGATCGTAATCAGATACCCTACTATCTTCAGGGGATATGTAAAGGGCAGTTATAAGCATAACATAAAGCCCGAAACCTACCATGAAGGGGAACATATAGATGTTTGGGGATGTGTATGGAGCAATATCCACGATGGTATGGAAGCCATTGTAACCCATCATCCGGTCCCCACCAGGGGAGCGGTAAGGCAGTTAAAGGCCCCGGAAGAAGATGCCGGTCTTCCCCATGGGTTTATGTATTTGAGATTGGCGGATCTGCGAGGTTTTGAAGAGCTTATGATTGATTTTGCAGAGGAGCCGCCCGAACTACAGCTGTTGATCGATATTGTGCTTGAGTATAACATGCGACAATTAAAGATAATACTCGAAAACAACAAGTCGAAGGTCCTGTATTTTGGCGATGATCTTGGTATGCAGGACAGCCTCCCCATAAGTCCGGATAAATGGCGGAAGTATTTAAAGCCATGTTATATGAAGATGTATCAATATACCCATGACCACGGTAGGTATGTGTATATGCACAGCGATGGGCAAATATATCCCATTATCCCGGATCTGATTGAATGCGGGGTTAATATCATCAATCCCCAATTTCGGGCAAATGGTCTGGACAATCTGGTGAAGACCTGTAAGGGCAAGGTGTGTGTGAACCTGGACCTGGATCGCCAGATGTTCCCATTCTGCACACCTGAAGATATTGACGATCATATAAGGGAAGCCGTAGAAAAATTGGGATCACCGGAGGGTGGCCTTATGCTGCTTGCTGAGTGTGCCCCTGATGTACCTTTGGAGAATATCGAGGCTATCTGCAGCTCACTTGAGAAATACAGCCTGTTTTTTTCATAATCTTTAATCAGGCTCTAAAGCATTATCCGGTCCCTAACCTATAGAAGGGTAGCCTCCGATACCATTGAAAGATGCCCGGGGCAAACCATTTTTACAAATAATACAGGTTTATTATAGTATATAGTTTTTGCAGTAGGTATCACTACTACACTTTAATAAAACAAATATCTATATAGGAGGAAAATTCCATGACAAAACAATTTCCCCGAACAGAGGTAGGCGGTGTATCCCTGTCCAGAATGATTATTGGAACCAACTGGATACTGGGGTATAGCCATACGACCGTTGCTGCCGACAACTTTATCAGACAAAACCATGACACCCCGGAAAAGATCGCGAATATGTTGGAGGTCTTTTTGGAATCTGGTGTCGATACAATCATGGGTCCGTTTAATGGCAACCCCATGTTGGTAAATGCTGTGAGGAATGCCGAAGACAGGACGGGTAGGGGTATGATTATCATTGATACTCCCATCATCAATGTAGATAATTCACCGGAGGCCAGGGCTGAGGCTGAAAAAACTATTGCGGCGAGCAAGAAGCTGGGAGCTACTTTTTGTCTTCCCCATCACAGCTCAGTAGAGGAACTAGTTAATAAGAATAAGAAGATCATAGACAGACTTCCGGATTATTTGGCCATGATCAGAGATCATGATATGGTACCGGGCCTTTCCGCTCATATGCCCGAGCTGGTCGTATACTCCGATCTCAATAATTATGATGTTGAAACCTATATACAGATCTATAACTGCATGGGCTTTTTGATGCAGGTAGAGGTTGAATACATCCACAAAGTCATCTGGGATGCAAAAAAACCCGTTATGACTATAAAGCCCATGGCTGCAGGCCGAGTTAGCCCCTTTGTAGGCTTGACCTTCTCCTGGCATACCATCAGGCCCTGTGATATGGTTACCGTTGGCTGCCTAACACCGGATGAGGCCAGGGAAGATATAGAGATTTCCTTGGCAGCGCTGGAATCCCGTCGACCGGATTTAGAGGGACGGAGCAGCCCCAAAAAGACAGACATAATGAAATAACTGCTATAGAATGCTATCCAGTATTGGGCCTTTGAGTCCAATACTGGATTCTTTATGTTAATTTAACTTTATCGATTATAGATACAAACTAAACTAGCTGATAGGGGGAATGGGTATTATGAAACGTTCTCAAATTAATGCTGCTATCAGGGAAGCCAGCAAGGCCTTTGAAAGACACCACTGGATTCTTCCGCCAAACCCAAGATGGGATGTGACGGACTTCGGGCTTGGAGACTTTGACCGCATTGGTCTTGTTTTGGTTAATTTAGCCGAGCAGCCGGAGTACTGCGAGAAAATCATGTATGTCAAAAAGGATCAGGTTACACCCACCCATTACCATGCAAAGAAGAAGGAGGATATTATCTGCAGGTGGGGAGTATTGGCGATAGAGATATCATCCCAAGATGAGACAGTAAGGCTACAGATCAACGGTGAGGAAAGGGACATTTCAGCCAATGAGCCCATCTATCTGAAAGCGGGGGAGAGGATAACCATGACCCGGGGGATAAGGCATTCCTTCTGGGCACACAGCGATTACGCCATAGTGGGTGAGGTATCTACGGCCAACGATGATGTGGCAGATAACTTCTTTGACAATCCCGATATAGGCAGATTCAGCGAAATACTGGAAGATGAACCGGCCTTGGTCAGGCTGGTAAGCGATTAATAGAGAGATATGCCGGATATTGACTATATAACATGAAAAAGGGGCGATGTTTAATACATTCGCCCCTGGTTTTATACTTAAATCTCTTTTAATGCTTCCGTTAGGAGCTTGTTGATTATCTGGGGATTTGCCTTTCCCCCTAGCTTCCTCATGATTTGACCAACGAAAAAACCATGTACTTTTTTGCTCCCGGCCTTATATTCCTCAAGGGCCTTGGGGTTTTCCGACAGAACTTCCTGTATGGTGCTGCTGATAAGGCTTGTATCGTTGATCATTCCCAGCTTGTTCTTCTCTACATACTCCACTGGGTCGATACCCTCCTCCAGAATAAGGGAGAGTATTTTTTTACCCACATTGCGATTGATGGTTCTGCCATCTACCAGCTCTATAAGCTTTGCAAACTTTTGGCAGTCAATCCTTACATCATCCTCGCCCTTATTGTCACCCTTGGCTATGCTGAGCAGCTCAACTATAATCCAGTTGGCTACTTCCTTGGGATTATTGTAGTATTGCAAGGTCTCATCGAAGATAGTCGACAGGTTTTTACTCCTTGTGATTATTTCGCTGTCATATTCAGGCAAGCCAAGCTTCTGGGTCAATCTTATGAACTTATCCTGTGCCGTTTCAGGTAGATTGGATCGAACAGCGTCTATCCATTCATCATCTATGAAAACCGGCATAATATCGGGATCGGGGCAATATCGATAGTCGGTGGCATCCTCTTTCCCGCGCATGGAAAAGGTAGCACCTATACTATCGTCCCACCTGCGGGTTTCCTGTACCAAGACTTCTTCTCCTGTTTCAAGGGCATCTATATGCCTCTGCGATTCATAGGATATGGCAGCGGCAATGGCCTTTAACGAATTCATATTCTTGATCTCGGTCCTGGTTCCCAGCTTATCTGAGCCCTTTTCACGAACGGAAAGGTTAATGTCGCATCGCATAGAGCCCTCCTGCATCTTGCAGTCGGATACGTCTGCGAAGCTGAGGAGAGAGCGGAGCTTTTCCAGGAAAGCAACTACCTCTTCCGCAGAGCGGAAATCCGGCCTCGTTACAATCTCTATAAGGGGAACCGATGCCCGGTTAAAGTCGATCAGAGTCGTGTCCATCCAGTCGTCATGAATCAGCTTTCCTGCATCCTCTTCGAGATGGATCTGGACCAGATTAATTTTCTTCTTACCCGCATCTGTCTCTATTTCCACCCAGCCGTTTTTACATATGGGAGCGAAGAGCTGGGTAAGCTGGTAACCCGCTGGCAGATCGGGATAAAAGTAGTTCTTCTTATCAAAGGTTATCCTGGGGGAGATTTCACTATTGGTCAAAAGCCCGGCGGTTATAGCCAGTTCAATGGCCTTCCTGTTTACCATGGGGGATGTACCGGGCATCCCTGCACATACCGGGCACACGTTCTCATTGACATCAGATCCGAATTCTGTAGAACAGGCGCAGAATAGTTTGGATTTTGTCGCCAATTCCACATGGACCTCCAAACCCATTATTGTTTCATATTTCATGCCATAGACACCTCCCAGGTAGATAGTAGCAAGTTCTCCTTCTTTACACCCGCGACAAGCTGAATGCCATACCCCTTATAGGAAAAGGATACCGAAGGCAGGCCCGCCAGAGGAGCAAGGGAGTAAAGTGCAAGGTTTTCGTAGGGGTCGTCGCTTATTTTGCAGGGTAGAACAATGACGTCGTAGGTATCAAAATTTATGGATTCCTTTATAAGGCGACGGATTTTCATGGCCTTTTCATAGTATGGGCCATAATGATCCTTGGAAAGGACCACAGCCCCCATAATGGCGGTTAGCTTTGCATCCAGACCAAAACCTTCGCTGCGGGTTTTGGTATAGAGATCATCAATATCTGTATAGCCCGATGCCCGATATCCGAACTTTATACCGTCGTAGCGGCTTAGGTTGTTACTGATTTCGGCGGAACTCAGGATATACATTACCTGACTGTACAGGTCGAAATATTCAAGGTCTATATCTGTACTGGAAAACTTATTAATGAAATCCATAATGGATTCCCGGGTATCCGCATCGGCCTTTTCTATGACGGATCTGGGTATCCCCAGGGTTATCTTTTCGTCCGTTTTCCCATAGCAGTATTTACTATCAGGAAACATGGCACCGTCTTTTGGATCCTTGCCAGCTAGATGGGAGAGCAGCCCGAAGCCTTGTGATAAATCCCTGCATACTATACCGATCTGATCCAGAGACGAAGCCAGGGGGATTAGGCCGTACCTGGATACGGTCCCATAGGTGGGATGTATATAGCAGCAATCGTATTGGGGGGCTTCCTCTCGATATCTGCCAAAAAGGTCGTTGCATAGGGCATAGGCAGATATGCCCTCCGATACAGCCCTTACGGCCCCGCTTGGAGTATTATTATCATCATGTGATAGCTTTAACAGGCCAAATTCGTCCATGACAGTCCTGCCGGAGATCTTAAATCCCCCATCTAAGAGTCTGTCCACCACCGTTGCGTTAAATGGGGAAACGAAGTTATCCAATATCTTGGATCCCGCTGTCACTTGTTTGCCTTTTTGCATTATACTATCCTCCAATGCCACGGTATCGGCACCGGATACATTATAATCCTCAATAAAGATTCCCACATTATCCCTCCTTTAATCAACGGTTCTTGGAACTTGGAAGTAGCCGTCATGTTGTTCAGGGGCGTTTGACAGGAGCTCTTCCCGCGATATGGTCTTGATGGCAACGTCGTCCCGCATAGGACTTTTTACATCCAGCACACTTATAAGGGGCACCACCCCTGAAACATCCGTATCCTCCAGCTTTTTAAAGCTGTCCAGCAGCATATTCATGTAGCCCGATACTATTGTCTTCTCATCTTCACTTAAGGAAATCTTGGTCATGGCTTCATAATCCTCTATATTCGGCATAATCTCAGCTCCTTTCTGTCTGGCAACACAATCACATCCACTAAAATCCCTTATCTAATCCTTATATGGACTTCCCGAAGCTGTGTTTCACTAACCGGACCGGGTGCTCCCATGAGCAAATCCTCCGCATTGGCATTCATGGGGAAGGCTATGACTTCCCGAATATTCTCCTGTCCTGTAAGGAGCATAACCATTCTATCAATACCCGGAGCCATACCCGCATGGGGCGGGGCGCCATAGTGAAAGGCAGTATAAAGGGCCGGGAACTTATTCTTAATGTCTTCCTCGGTATAACCCGCTATTTCAAACGCCTTTACCATAATATCGGGACGATGATTTCTTACCGCACCGGAAGAAAGCTCAACCCCGTTGCAGACGATATCGTATTGGTAGGCCTTGATGTCCAGCGGATCCATTTCGTTCAGGGCCTGCATTTCACCCTGGGGCATGGAGAATGGATTGTGGGTAAATTCAATGGCGCCTGTGTCTTCGTTTATGCCGTACATGGGATAATCCGTAATAAAGCACATCTCATAGGAGTTACGGTCTATGATGTCAAGGCGCTCGCCCAATTCCGTTCGAATCTGTCCTGCCAACTTATCCACCATTTTAGGGGTATCACAGATAAAGAACAGGGTGTCATCTTCCTTAAGTCCCAGGAGATCAATTAAAATTTGCTGTTTTTCTACAGAAAGAAATTTCACGATGGGGCCCTTTAGTTCCATACCTGACAATACCGAAATATATCCCAGACCCTTCATCCCGATTCCCATGGCAAAGTCTAGCATCCTTTCAAAGAAGGATCTGGACATGGAAGCACAGTTTGGAACAACGATACCCCTGACAGGCCTGTTTTTAAAGGGCGCAAAGTCCACGTCTCTAAAGAAATCTGTCAGATCCCGTATAATCAAGGGGTTCCGCAGATCCGGCTTATCAGTACCGTACTTGAGCATGCACTCGGCATAGGGAATGCGCTTAAAGGGCGGGGGACTGACCCTTTTATCTGAGAATTTAGAGAAGGTATCATATAGTACTTCTTCCGCTACCCTAAAAACATCCTCCTGGGTGGCAAAGGCCATTTCAAAATCCAGTTGATAGAATTCACCCGGGGAGCGATCAGCCCTCGAGTCCTCATCCCGGAAACAGGGCGCGATTTGGAAGTACTTATCAAAGCCTGATGCCATCAGGAGCTGTTTGAAGATCTGGGGAGCTTGTGGCAGGGCATAGAATTTTCCGTGGTGTTTTCTGCTGGGCACCAGATAATCTCTGGCTCCCTCAGGAGAAGACGATGTCAGTATCGGCGTTTGAATTTCAATGAACCCCAGCTCCTCCATCTTTCTTCTTAAGTGGCTGATTATTTGGGAGCGCATGACGATATTCTTATGAACAGAGGGGTTCCGCAGATCCAAAAACCGATACTTTAGTCGGATATCTTCGCGGGTCATGGTTGATTCCCCGATTTCAAAGGGCAACTGTGAGAGCGAAGTGCTCAGCACGGTAAGGCTGTCTATCTTCACTTCAACTTCTCCAGTGGCTATCTTGGGGTTTACGGTATCCTCAGATCTTTGGCGCAATATACCTTCAACGGAGATTACATACTCCCGGCCAATTCCCTTCACCAGGGAATCATCATCGGTGACTATCTGGGTTATGCCATAATGATCCCTTAAATCGATAAATATAACGCCGCCATGATCCCGTATGCTATTGACCCATCCGGCTAATCGTACTCGTTCATCCACATTACTTTTTCTCAATTCTCCACAATTATGTGTCCTATACCTCTCCAAATCAATTCCTCCTGCATAATAATACTTCCTTATAATAGAAAGCCCTCAAAACGATTTCGCTTTGAGGGACGAGATGACTTCCCGCGGTGCCACCCACATTGACGCATAAGCGCCCAACTCATTTATATAAAGCCGTGATTAACTTTTATATAGATGAAGTGTTGCTCATTCTACTACTCCCCTAATCAGCGCTTACAGCCACGGCGCTGAATCTCTGTTAGGGTTTCCACGAAGAAGAGGTCTTCATCCGTATTCCGATAACGACTCTAAGATACCATAAAACCTTTAAATATTCAACAATTATTTATAATTAGGTATCATGTATGCTTTAAACCAGCACAATGGGTTATTTTAGGCAACTATCGATAAAATCTTTAAGTATCGCCTTTAGATCGGGCTTATCAATTTCATTGAGTTCATAATATACCCTGGTATAGGGCTTATTGATGTTTATAACCCTGGATAGATCGATGGGGGTTCCAATAATTACAGAATCGCAGTCTGTATTGTTGATGGTTTCCTCAAGATCCTTAAGCTGTTGTTCACCGTAGCCCATGGCGGGAAGGAGCATACCTATGTTTTTATAGGTCTCGAAGGTCTTCTTCAGGGTTCCCACAATAAAGGGACGAGGATCCACGGCCTCCTTTGCACCGAACCTTTCAGCTGCAACCGTTCCGGCACCGATATCCATTCCACCATGGGTGAGGGTAGGCCCATCCTCCACGATCAAAACCCGCTTATCCTTAATGATATCGGGGTCTCCTACGGTTATTTTGGATTCCGCCTTGATTATTGTGGCCTTTGGGTTGACCTTTTTAATGTTCTTCTCCACTTCATGGACCGCTTCCTTATCGGCGCTGTCAACTTTATTTATGATTGCCACATCAGCGGTTCTAAGGTTCACTTCCCCTGGATAATAGCTAAGCTCATGACCTGGCCTGTGAGGATCCAATACTGTAATGGTCAGATCCGGCTCATAGAAGGAGAAGTCGTTATTACCCCCATCCCAAAGGATGACATCACAGCCGTCGGGGTCATTCTCAGCCGCCCTTAGGATCTCTTCATAATCGACACCGGCATAGATGATGTTCCCTCGCTCTATATGAGGCTCGTATTCTTCCATCTCCTCTATGGTACACTTGTGTTTCTTTAAGTCGTCCAGTGTGGCAAACCTTTGGACTTTTTGGGCTGCCAGGTCACCGTAGGGCATTGGGTGCCTTACGGCCACAACCTTCAGGCCGGACTCCATCAACAGCTCGATTACCTTTCTGGATGTCTGGCTCTTTCCGCAGCCTGTCCTGATAGAACAAACGGATATAACCGGTTTAGTGCTCTTTAGCATAGTACTCTTTGGGCCAAGGAGCCGGAAATCGGCACCGGCTGCGTTGACAATTGCCCCTATGCTCATAACCTCTTCATAGGATACATCGCTGTATGCAAATACGCATTCGTCCACATCGAGTTCCTGGATAAGCTCAGGCAACCTGTCCTGGGAATATATAGGTATACCCTGGGGATACAGATGCCCCGCCAATTCACCGGGGTACAACCTGTCATCTATATCCGGAATTTGAGCTGCGGTAAAAGCTACGACATTGTAGTTGTCATTATCGCGGTAGTAGGTGTTGAAATTGTGAAAATCCCGACCTGCCGCACCTATAATTATTACATTTTTTTTGTTCATCTATTTCACTCCCACAAAAATAAATTTCTAATTTAGAAGCTTTCATAACAACTATTTTATATCAAGAAAAGGGAAGTGTAAAGATATTTTTTAATAAATATACGAACAAACTGTATAAATATTAATATATGTATAATAAATACCTTGTGTTAGTGACAATTAAAATATGAATTGTACCAATAGCATATAGGTAATGGTTCCTCCCGCTATGGAAAGGAGCATTTGCTTTTTCCAAATATGCAGGGAGACTACGACACCTATGGCGATTAATTCCGGTATCCCGTGGTTCCCTGTGAGGATCTCAACATCCTTTAGGCTATATACTACCAGGAGGGCCAGAACCGCTGCCGGCAGCACCTTTCCCAGGTATTCCACATATTTGGGTGTGGACTTATCGGCAGGAAACAGAATGAAGGGGAGAAAACGTGTGGCCATAGTCCCCAGAATCACCGCCAGGATGGTTATTATATGCTGGGTGACATTCATGGTCATCTTACAACACCTGCCTTTGCAAAAGCTTTCCTAAAAATGGTCAGGATTAACAATATGAGAACCATAGCGGGGATGATAAATCCATCGCTTCCAAAAAGTATGAGACAGATTGCAGAGACCGTAAGTCCGATTAAGGAACTATGATGGCTTTCTTCTTTCATCCACTGATTTAAAAAGAGGACTATAAACAAGGCTGTCATAATGAATTCAAGCCCTTTTGTATTGAATTCTATTACTTGTCCCAATAAGCCGCCTAAGGTTGCGCCCAAAACCCAATAGCTGTGATTGAGGGCAGTGACAAAGAATTGGAACCAGCCCTTATCCACACCCTCAGGTATATCAGCCATATAGTTTACGGAAAAGGATTCATCACACATACCAAAGATTAGATAAAACCTCTTAATCCCCGGAACCCGATATTTCTCCAGCATGGATATTCCATAGAAGAGGTGGCGTGCATTGATGGTCAAGGCCATAAAGAAAGCCCTCAGGGGATCAAAGGGTTCCAACAACAAACCCACAGTAACAAACTCGATGGATCCGGCCAGGATGGTAAGGCTCATCAACATAGGGTATAGAAAGCTAAAACCCATAGCGTTCATGTATATGCCATAGGCCATCCCTAAAAAGGTAAACCCCGCAAAAATAGGTATGGTGTTTGGAAAGGCTGCCTTAAAGGCCTGCCTTAAAACCTGTTTCTTAGTCTTCAAGTATCTTGTCCCCATTTCTAATTTCATATCTGGTCATATGTTTAGCGGTTTTAATTCTACCATCGAAAAGGAATATAATCAACGATAGAGGCCCCGTAAGGTCTTTCATGATAATGTTCTTGCCATTTAATGCGGCGGTTAGTACAATGGCATTAGAAGCACCGGTTGATTCTGCGAGAGTGTGGGGCAGTAAAAAGGGTTACAAATGCAAAGGGGGAATGGGATTTGAAATTTCAGTTTGATTCGTTGGCCTATAGTTATCCATCCAGAAGGAATGTTGTCTATGGTAAGAAGGGCATGGTGGCCACGGGTAATCCACTGGCAGCCCAGGCAGGATTGGAAATACTAAAAAAAGGTGGAAATGCCATTGATGCAGCCATAGCAACTGCGGTTACCCTGACAGTTGTAGAGCCTACATCCAATGGAATAGGCGGTGATGCCTTTGCTCTGGTGTGGACGGGCGGCAAGCTTCATGGATTAAACAGTAGCGGACCCTCACCCAAGTCAATAAGCCTGGAAGCATTGAGGGAAAGGGGATATACTGAAATGCCCGAACACGGCTTCATTCCGGTGAACGTCCCGGGTGCACCTGCGGCCTGGGCAGAACTGTCCAAGCGGTTTGGGAAGCTGCCCTTTGAGGAGGTATTGGAACCTGCCATCAGGTATGCAGAGGAAGGTTTTACTCTTCAACCCACAGTTGGGGCAGCCTGGCAGGGATCATACAGGGGTTACGATAAATTGAGGAAAACGGGAAAGGAATTTGAACCCTGGTTTGAGACCTTTGCACCGGGGGGAGCTTGCCCTGGCCCCGGAGACTATGTCACACTAAAGGACCATGGGAAAACCCTAAGAAAGATCGCAGAAACCATGGCGGAGGATTTCTATCGCGGGGAGCTGGCCCAGAGGATCGATGACTTCTCTAAAGAGTACGGCGGATTCATATCCAAGGAGGATTTAGCAGACTATTATCCGGAATGGGTTGAGCCCATAAGTGTGGAATACAGAGGATACCAGGTACATGAAATTCCCCCAAACGGACATGGGATAACTACCCTGATGGCGCTGAATATCTTAAAGGAGATGGACCTTGGACCCAGGGATTCCTTTAACAGCACCCATCTGCAGATAGAGGCTTTGAAGCTGGCCTTTGTTGATGTACAAAAATATGTAGCGGAACCAAGGGTTATGAAGGTAAAAATAGATGAATTGCTTTCCGATGAATATGCCAGGGAAAGAAGGGCATTAATTACGGATAAGGCTATTATGCCGGAAGCGGGTAATCCCTCCAAGGGAGGAACCGTATATCTATGCACTGCCGATGGGGACGGAAATATGGTTTCATTCATCCAAAGCAATTACATGGGATTTGGTTCGGGACTTGTTGTGCCGGGCACAGGGATTGCACTCCATAATAGAGGAGCCAACTTTAACATGGACGAGGAGTCTGACAACTGTGTCGGAAGCTGCAAACGACCCTATCATACCATTATCCCCGGCTTCCTGACCAAGGGAGGTAAACCGGTTGGTCCCTTTGGAATAATGGGCGGATTTATGCAGCCCCAGGCCCATCTTCAGGTTATGGTTAATACCATAGACTACATGATGAACCCCCAGGAGGCCCTGGACAGGCCGAGGTGGCAATGGGTCGGTGGTAAGACCATAGAGGTCGAGCATGGCTTCGACAATAGGTTGGCTTTAGAGCTGATGCGGGCAGGTCACGACATTGTGGTTAGGGCAAGCAGTGGAACCTTTGGTAGAGGAGAAATAATCTGGAGAAATGATGAGGGCGTTTTGTGCGGCGCAACCGAGCCCAGGACAGACGGTCAGGTAGCGGTCTGGTAAGAGAACTTACTAAAAAATAAGAAGGAGTAATTCTGTTTGAATAATAGGAAATCGAAGGAAGTTCCGGTCATTAAGAACCGTGACTACATTATGGACATAGACAATTTAGGCTCTAACGGCGAAGGCATAGGAAGGATAGACGGATTTACCATGTTCGTAACCGGGGCTCTTCCCGGAGAAAGAGTAAAAGTAAAAGCGGTCAAGGTAGGGAAAAGATATGGCTATGGAAAGCTGATAGACATATTGAAGCCTTCAGACCAGCGGGTTGAGCCCATATGTCAATATGCGAAGAGATGTGGCGGATGCCAGCTCCAGCATATGTCCTACGAGCTGCAACTGGAATTTAAGAAGCAGCTTGTTAAGGATGCCCTGGAAAGGATAGGAAATCTGGAAGATATCATAATCCACGACACTATAGGCATGGAAGAGCCATGGCATTACCGGAACAAGATGCAATTTCCTATTGGCATGCTGGGGGATAAGCCGGCTATTGGCTTTTATGCCCCCAGAAGCCATAACCTTATCGATATAGATACTTGTCATATTCAACACAGCATCAACGATACCATAGTTAAGCTGGTTAGGGAATATATTAATGAGTTTAACATCCCTGTTTATGATGAGACGGCTCATAAGGGCATCCTTCGCCACCTGGTAAGCAAGGTTGGTTTTGAAAGCGGAGAAGTAATGGTGGTTATTGTAACAAATGGTACCCAGTTGCCCAAAGGGGATAGGCTGGTAGAGAGGCTTAGGGATAATGTCCCCGGCCTGGTAAGCGTTGTCCAAAACGTTAACAGTAAAAAAACCAATGTGATAATGGGCGGGGAAAACATTGTCCTATGGGGCAGGGATCATATAGTTGATTACATTGATGGGCTGAAATTCAGGATTTCGCCCCTCTCCTTTTTTCAGGTAAACCCTATACAGACGGCTGTACTCTACAATAAGGCGCTGGATTATGCAGGCCTTACGGGAAGGGAAGTAGTTCTGGATGCATATTGCGGCATTGGGACCATCTCCCTTTTCATGGCGCGTAAGGCGGCAAAGGTGTATGGGATAGAGGTTGTACCCCAGGCTATAGAGGATGCAAGGATAAATGCTTTGGAAAACGATATCCATAATGTAGAGTTTATAGTGGGACAGGCAGAGCTTGTGGTCCAGGATATGATTGACGAAGGCTTAAAAGTTGATGTTATTGTGGTAGATCCCCCACGCAAGGGCTGTGATGAAAAGCTGCTGGAAGCCATAATCCAAGCACAGCCTGAAAGAATGGTCTATGTATCCTGTAACCCAGCTACCCTGGCCAGAGATTTAGCCTATTTGTCGGAAAGAGGGTACAGGGTAGTTAAGGTTCAGCCCGTGGACATGTTCCCTCAGACAGCTCATGTTGAGTGTGTCGTCTTGATGTGTGCGTCCAGCGAAGCTGGCAAATGCTAA
>ERZ773359.4640-NODE-4640-length-14041-cov-4.633634_pt1 | contig 14041 bp, 12 predicted proteins | sample MGYA00374955_ERZ773359 | MGnify/ENA primary metagenome ERZ773359 (study PRJEB29098, sample SAMN04486028) | biogas fermenter metagenome | study: EMG produced TPA metagenomics assembly of the Biogas fermentation microbial communities from Germany - Plant 4 DNA1... | reverse complement strand
AGACGCGCACGTTTGAGGGGCGTGTGGGCAACCGTACGGGTTCAAGTCCCGTCTCTCGCACCAATTAAGCAGGTACAATCTGAGATATTCGCCAAACTTCTATTTTGAACCTACAGCATAAAAACGGGAGTTTAATAAACTGTGTGGATATGTACTTTATCGTGAGACCTATAGATGGCATTTAAGGCGATAGAAACACAGTTGCGAACACCCACCTATCGGAGAGATAGGTGTCAAAATTGAAGTAGCGGTATTTTGGATTTAATGAAATAAAAGAAGCACAATGAACTGACTCATGTTAAGCAGGTAGATAATTTAATTAAAATGCTACGCACAATTGGATGCTTGATTTCCATGCTAAATGGGATTTAAGCATCCTAGTTTTTTGCTCTTTCAGTTGTTTTTCCAGTTCTAGACATACTTTGAGATGCTCAAGTCTTTTCAATCTTGCTCTAAAATATACTAAAATCCTCTATTACTGTGAAGTTAAGCCCTTTATTCAAGCATATCTTATAAATGCATAGCCGATTGACTATTTATCAACTGAATCTTTGGAAATGAATTGCAAAGCATAGAGGATTTAGAAAAAATTTATAGAATATTTCGAATAGTAATAAAAATAATTTATAAATTGTCAAGATAACGAGGATTAATATTATGATCTAAAGGTATGTAAGTATTTTATTTAGCTGAGGTATAATCATGTTTAAAAAAAGATTAGGTTTTATGTTATTTACTATGTTTCTATGTTTATTTATATTTTCATACTTAAAATTGAATGTGCATGCTGAAGGAGAGATCCTACGAGTTGCTTTCAATTCAAACGCAATTCTCTATCATTACATAGATGAAGATGGGGAATATAGAGGTATGCATATAGATATGATGAATTGGATTGCCAAAGCAAAAAAAATGCAGATTGTCTATATTCCATTTGAGACCAATCAAGAATGCATAAATGCGTTAAATAGCCGTGATGTTGATGTTATTCTTGGCCATAGGACAAATGACAGAGCAGCAGCAGGACTTCAATACACCAATGAGTTATCATCTTCTTCATTATGCTTGGTTGTTCCAAATGAACTTGCTTGGACTATAGAGAACTCAGAGGGGCGTCAAGTATACAGTGCTGTGATGGAATATGGCACTGCTCCAAATTACTATATGACACAAATAGGAATTCAGCGGTATTTGGCTAAGGGTAATCAGGTGTCAGTATTCGAAGCGTTGATTGAAGGAGAAGCTGATATGGCAATTGCTGTATATGATTGCTTCATATTTTTACTTAACAAAGCGGGACTCAAGGATAAATACACCATATTACGCAGATATATTGCTCCCGTAAGCTATGCTATGTTGGTGCGAAAGAATGATTTGACAACATTTAATATACTGGAATCCGGCCTGACAGAACTGAGAGCTAGTGGTAGTTATGAAAGCATATATAAGAAGTGGCAACTGGAGGATGAAAAAGTTGCACTTTTGAAGTTAATACGAAGGATGACTATCATTGTAGTTGTGCTAGGTTGTATAGTATTGGCAATAATCCTATTTAATATAATGATCAATAGAATGTTAAAAAGAAAAGTAGCTGAGAAAACTAAGGAACTGTATGAGGCCAATTTAGAATTGGATAGACGTATGATGCAGATTCAAAGTGAAAGTCGTATTCGCTATGGTATGATTGAGTTTTCTCCAAGCGGGATGGTAGCCTTTGATAAAAACTATCGTATTACTTTGATAAACCACGCAGCACGGCGTATTAGTGGTGCAAGTGATGATTGTGTAGGAAGCGATGTACGCAATCTAAGTGTTTTTGGTGAAATATTAAAAAAAATAGAATATGATATTTTTTCTCTCATGAGATATGGCGGAAAAGTTAGTCATCCTGTTACTACAGAGTTAGAGAATGGAGAGAATAAGAGAAGCTATCGTTATAATCTATATAGCTTTTGTGACGAAAGTGATATTAACAACATATTATTAGATGTTGAGGATGTAACTATTGAAGAGCGTAAGAAGCAAGAGTTGTTTGAGCAGGAGAAAAATCGTTCTCTTAACCGTCTCATAGCCGGTATAGCCCATGAGATAAAAAACCCACTGATGGCTATTCGTACAGCTTCTTCTTTGCTTAAAACCCAGGGAAATGATCCTGAAGTGCAAGATGCTTTTACCAGATTAGTACCCAAGGAGGTGGATCGAATCAATCAGTTGGTAGAAGGTCTAATAAATTATGCACGACCTATTAAAGGTAAGAGAGAGATGACTAATCTTGCAGCTGTCGTAAGGGAGTGCTTATATTTGACTAAATTCGCAATAAAAAACAGAAACATATGCTATAAAGTTGATATGGATGATTCTGTTTTCGTTTATGTCAATAGAGACAAAATTAAACAATCCTTAATCAATATTATTATGAATAGCATTGAATCGATGGAACGAAAACTTTTGAATGAACCAGAGAAGCAATTATTATTGGATATTAGTGTGAGTAAGGATCAAAGCTTCGCCTTGGTACGTATTCGTGATGAAGGTGTCGGCATGAGTGAAGTTGAAATAAAAAGATGCAGGGAACCTTTCTATACTACAAAACTTGTTGGTACAGGTCTTGGACTTTCATTGGTGCAGCAATTTATGGAGGAAAATGATGGGGTATTAGACATAAGAAGTGAATTAGCATGCTATACTGAGGTATTGCTCAAATTCAGGAGGTACGATGAAGATGAAAAGCAGGATACTGATAATTGATGATGAGCTGAGTACATGTACTTTTCTCTTTTTGTCATTGAGAGAAAATTACTATGTAAAATATGCTACAACATCTGCGGAAGGCCTTATTATGCTTGAACAAGAGAATTTTGATTTGATACTTCTCGATCTAATCATTGGAAATGAGAATGGCATAGAGGTTCTAAAGCAAATAAAGAACTATGATGAAAGCATAGAAGTTATTGTTATGACTGCTTTTGGCACTATCAAAAGTTCAGTCGATGCTATGAAAAAAGGAGCTTTTACATATCTGACTAAACCGTTGGATGTAGAAGAGCTAATTGTTCACATTGAACAGGCGTTAGCTGTACGACGTCTGAATGATGATGTAGGATACCTTTCCGCTGAACTTAAGCAGCGCTACCAATATCAGGAAATGATAGGAAAAAGCCAGCCTATGCAGAAGGTATATAACCTCATAGAAAAGCTTAAAAACGTAGACTGTAATGTCATTATTACTGGAGAGAGCGGTACAGGGAAAGAGTTAGTAGCCCGAGCCATACACTATTCTGGAAAACGTAGTAAAGAGAGATTTGTGGTTATCAATTGTGCAGCTATACCTGAGAATCTTTTGGAAGCGGAGCTCTTTGGGTATAAGCGTGGTACTTTTACAGGCGCCATACAAGACAAAAAAGGAAAATTTGAAATTGCAGACCGTGGCACCGTATTCCTTGATGAGATAGGGGATATGGCCCTTGGATTACAAAGCAAATTGCTTCGCGTGATACAAGAGAAGGAGTTTACTGCCTTGGGTAGCTCGGCTGTTAAGAAGATAGATGTACGTATAATTGCAGCTACTAATAGAAATCTCGTAGATATGATGAAAGAAGGAAAATTTAGAGAAGATTTATATTATCGATTGAATGTCATGAACATACATATGCCGGCGCTACATGAGCGAAAAGAGGATATACCAGTGCTTTGCAGTTATTTTATAAAGCAGTTTAACCACGAACAGAATAAGAATGTAAAACGAATTACTCCTGAAGCAGAGAAATTATTGCTTGCATATGACTATCCAGGCAACGTTCGACAGCTTGCCAACATAATTGAACATGCAATGATCTTGTGTAATGCAGAGGAGATAGATACGTGTCATCTACCTTTGGAGGTCCTGAGCAGATCTCACAATAAATCTACACAAAATAAAGAGGATAGTTTGAAGGATATGCTGGCAGGGATGAATATGAAGCAAATAGAGCGCATTGCAATACAAGCAACATTGGAAAAAAACGAAGGAAGACGCGATAATACAGCTAAAGATTTAGGTATAAGCGTAAGAAGCTTACAAAATAAAATAAAAGAATATAAGCTATGAAGGTTCTTATAGGCATTTGGAATAAACGGTAAAATTTGCACATCATGTGCAAATTTTACCGTTTATTCCATTTCAAATCTACTTTACAATCGCAATAAACGGCATAAATCAATAGAAAATAAAATTGGCACAAGTATTGCTCTAATAAATAATGCAAACTTTTATGTTATATAAAATTTTACGGGAGGTATAAGAATGAATAACAAAAAAGCATTAGCACTAATTCTGTGTATTTGCTTGACTTTTGTATTCTTGGCCGGTTGTTCCGGATCCCAAAGTACTGGCGCAGGATCAACGTCTACGGGTAGTGACACAAACAATCTAGAAACATCTTCAGAAAAGCCTGTTACTGAAATAAAGAAAGGTGTCATTGTAACAGGTAAAGCGGTAGATGTCAAAGAGGACGAAAACACTGTTTATCAAAAGAGAATTACTATAGCACCAGCACTTGATTTTACAAGCATGGATGTGCAGAATGAAGCCGGTGGTACAGCAAAGTCCGTATTTTTCCTAGTATTTAATAATCTAGTAGAGTATGATACTATGAACTCCAAAATTGTTTCAGGGCTTGCGGAATCATGGGAACAAATATCCGATACTCTCTGGGAGTTTAAGCTTCGCCAAGGTGTTAAGTTTCATGATGGAAGCGATTTTACAGCTAAAGACGTAAAGTTTACTATTGAACGAGGGAAAAACCAGAGTGCTGCAAAATCCAAGTTCAACACTATAGAAGAGGTAATTATTGTTGATGATTACACTGTTCAGTTAAAACTCACTGCTCCAGATAACGACATAATATATAAACTCTGTGAGGCCAATACAGTTATGCTTAGCTCAAATGCATTTGCAACTTTACCTGAAGAGGAAGCAAACAAGATTGGTACTGGTCCATACAAGTATAACGAGTGGGTACAGGGAGACTATCTATCTCTGATTAGATTTGATGATTATTGGGAAGGCGCTAAAAAGACCGAAGAGATCGTCATAAGACATATTCCAGAAGCATCATCGAGACTTATTGCATTACAAACTGGAGAAATTGAAATATGCATTGATCCACCTGCAGTTGACCTTCACTATGTTGCAGAAGATAAGAATCTTGTTTTATGGCAGATTCCGAGTACTAATATACGCCATATCATTTTAAATCTAAATGTGGAACCGTTTAACAATAAATTGGTTCGTCAGGCAGTTGCACATGCAATCAACAGGGAAGATTTAATTGCAATAGTTTATGAAGGTAATGCAACCCCTCATTATAATGTTATGCATACAATGAGTGAATTCTATGTAGATGTGGATTGCCCTGAGTTTAATCCTGAAAAAGCCAAAGCTTTATTGGCTGAAGCCGGTTATCCAAATGGATTTAAAACAACTATTTATTCCTCCTCAGGTACAGTTCAAAAGGCTGTTGCTAGTGTTATTCAGGCACAATTGAAAGAGATTGGTATTGATGTTGAAATTCAATCACTTGAAACTGCCACATTTAATGCGGGTGTAGCGCCTGGTGGTACATATCCTATTGCAGTTGACGGTTGGGGAGGCCATACCATTGGTCCGGATAATGCATTAAGAAGTCCTTTCCATTCAGATGGTAATATCAATAGGAGTAATATTAAAGATAAAAAGGTTGATGAGATGATAGATGCTGCTCTTTCCACCAGCAATTATGAAGAACGAGCTAAAATATATGCAGAATTGCAGCAATATCTTATTAATAATTGCAACTGGATACCACTGGCAATAGAGCAGATTAATGTTGGGATGAAGGCTGGACTACAGGGTTATGAGCTTCCTTTGGGTCTACACCATCATTTGCGAAATATTTATATTGTGGAGAAATAAATGTAAGAATAAAGCGAAAGCAAGGAGGTCTAAATGTATAAATATATTATAAAGCGATTGCTGTTATTGATTCCAATCATGCTAGCAGTATCATTTATTGTGTTTTTTATCACTGACCTAGCTCCTGGAGATGTTGTAGATATTATATCAGGCACAGAGATGTCTGTTGAAGATAAGGAAAAGCTACGCGAGGAAATGGGACTTAACGACCCATTTGTTATTAGATATTTCAGATACATGAGTGGGCTAGTCAGAGGAGATTTAGGTATATCTCTTGTTACTAAAAAGGATGTTTTCCAAGTGTATATATCCCGTTTACCTGCTACGTTGAAATTGGCTACTGCAGGTACGGTAGTTGCATTATCTATAGCTATTCCACTGGGAATAACAGCTGCAGTTCATCAGAATTCGTGGCGTGACAGTGGTAGCATGGTTCTCGGTCTTTTGGGCTTATCAATACCTACATTCTGGCTTGGCTTATTGATGATTATAATATTCTCACTTAAATTAGGATGGTTCCCATCAATAGGAAATGAAGGGCTGATTAGTGTTGTACTACCAGCAATAACAGTTGGTTCAGGTCAAGCTGCATTAACCATGCGTACTACACGTTCATCTATGTTGGAGGTAATCCGTCAGGATTATCTCCGTACAGCTAGAGCAAAAGGGGTGAGCGAAAAAGTGGTAATTCGAAAGCATGCTTTAAAAAATGCCCTTATACCGATATTGACTGTAGCAGGTAATCAATTTGGTATTGCAATGGGTGGTGCTGTCATGACAGAAACTGTCTTTGCATGGCCAGGTATAGGGCGATTAATTATAGATTCTATAAACAATCGCGACACCCAAATGGTTACAGGTGCAATAATTTTGACTACAATGCTCTCTAGCGTTGTAATATTATTGATTGACATCGCCTATGCATTCGTAGATCCTCGTATCAAAGCAAGATATACGAAATGAGGTATGAGTTATGGATAAGACTAATGTTGTGACCAAATCTTCTGTTGCAGCATCAAGAAAATATAAAAAGAATAGTCAGTTATACGAAATATGGCGTAATTTTAGAAAGAATAAAGGTGCTGTACTAGGACTGACTGTGCTTTCCATTATTATAATTACATCAATAATAGCGAATTTTGTAATTGATTATGAAACACAGATTATTCGGCAAGTTGTACCTGAACGTTTGCAGAGACCGTCTTGGAAGCATCCTTTTGGAACAGACCAGTATGGCCGTGATATTTTATTACGAATTCTTTATGGTTCAAGATATTCATTATCTGTTGGTATTGTGGCTGTAATGGTATCATTAGCGATTGGTGGTGTAATGGGTGTAATTGCAGGTTATATGGGAGGTATTATTGAGAATATAATAATGCGATCATGTGACGTATTTGCTTCAATTCCTGCATTGCTACTTGCTATTTGTATTACAACGGCTTTTGGTGCCAATACATTAATATTGATGATTTCAGTAGGAGTTGCAAGTGTTCCTGCATTTGCACGTGTTGCACGAGCTGCAGTTATGACCGTTCGTGATAATGAGTATATCGAAGCTGCTCGTGCAGCAGGTGCAACTAGAATGCGTATTATGTTTACTCATATCTTACCTAACTGTATGGCACCTATAATGGTACAGACCACAATGCGTGTAGGCTCTGCTATTATTACTGCTTCTTCCCTTAGTTTTCTTGGTCTGGGAGTTCCTCCACCGGCACCTGAATGGGGTAGCATGTTGTCAGAAGGAAGATCTTTCATACGTGATTATAGCTATATGACAATGTTTCCTGGTCTTGCAATTGTGATAACAGTATTAGCAATTAATCTGATAGGCGATGGCCTGCGTGATGCTATGGATCCAAAACTTAAGAGATAGGAATGATTTGATATGAAAGATAATGATTTGATCATAAATATTGAAAATCTTATTGTTCATTATGAAACAGAGGAAGGTACGGTAAGAGCTGTAAATGGCATTGATTTAAAAATGAAAAAGAAGAGATCTATCGGTTTGGTTGGAGAAACTGGTGCTGGAAAAACAACTACTGCTCTAGCAATGCTTCGCCTCATCCCTGATCCTCCGGGGGTTATAAAAAATGGTGTAATTGTGCTTAATGGTGAAAATATACTTGATAAAAGTGTTAAGGAAATGGAAAATATACGAGGCAAAGATATATCCATGATATTTCAAGATCCTATGACAGCACTGAATCCAGTTTTTACAGTAGGTGAGCAAATTGCAGAGAGTATTATGCTACATGAAGATGTATCAAAGAAGGAAGCATATGAGAGAGCAAAGGAATTGTTGGAGATGGTTGGTATTTCAGGTAATAGGGCTAACGAATATCCGCATCAGTTTTCAGGAGGAATGAGGCAACGTGCTATCATTGCCATAGCTCTTGCGTGCCAACCAAAGGTATTGATTGCAGACGAGCCTACTACAGCCCTGGATGTAACGATACAAGCTCAAGTATTGGAACTAATAAATGATCTGATGGAAAAGCATGAGACAGCTTTATTGATGATTACACATGATTTAGGTGTTGTAGCTGAAGTTTGTGATGAAGTAGCAGTTATGTATGCAGGTAGAATCGTTGAAAAAGGTAGCCTTGAAGATGTTTTCAACAGGACAAAACATCCTTACACAGAAGGTTTATTTAATTCATTGCCAAATATAAAAGATCGAAAAGCTAAATTAAAGCCTATACCAGGACTAATGCCGGATCCAACAAATTTACCTATTGGATGTGCATTCTCTCCTAGATGTCCATATGCAAATGATATATGCCGCGAGCAAAAGCCTGTTCCAAGATGGATTAGTTCTACACATATGGTGGAATGCTCTGCTTATGATGACCCTTCATTCCACATCGCAAGGAGGGAAAAATAGTGGCAAAGAATCTAATTGAGGTAAAAGATTTAAAAAAATATTTTAAAACATCTCATGGCATGCTACAGGCTGTGGATGGAGTGAATTTTACTATTGAAGAAGGCAAAACCCTTGGTGTAGTCGGTGAATCTGGATGCGGAAAATCTACTACTGGCAGGGCTATACTACGTCTTATTGAGCCTACCTCTGGTGAAGTTTATTTCGATGGTCATGATGTGTTGAAATTTAGTGAATCTGAACTGAGGAAAGCAAGAAAAGAAATGCAGATAATTTTTCAAGATCCTTATTCTTCTCTTGACCCTAGAAAGACAGTAATGCAAATTATCAGTGAGCCGATAAAAATTCATCGGCTTATTAAAAATAAAATTGATTTAGAAAATAGGGTTCTTGAATTGATGGAGACTGTTGGTCTGGCAGAGAGGCTCATAAACACATACCCACATGAATTGGATGGTGGTAGAAGGCAGCGTATAGGTGTAGCACGCGCTCTGGCAGTTAATCCTAAATTTATTGTCTGCGACGAGCCGGTTTCTGCATTGGATGTTTCTATACAAGCTCAGATACTAAATTTGCTTAAAGAACTTCAGGGGAAGTTTAACTTAACATATATGTTTATAACACATGATCTTTCAGTGGTTCATCATTTTTCTGATTACATTGCTGTTATGTATTTAGGTAAAATTGTAGAGAAAGCAAGTGCAGAAGAGTTATTTAAACGCCCTCTTCATCCATATACGCAAGCGTTGTTATCTGCTGTGCCTATACCGGACTTAAGTGAAAGAAAGGAACGAATAATTTTAAAGGGAGAAGTGGTATCACCAATCAATATGCCAGATGAATGCAGATTTGCGAAACGCTGCTCATATGCTCGGGATGAATGCAGAAGCCACACTCCAGAGTTGCGAGAGGTGTATCCGGGTCATTTTGTAGCTTGTGATTTTCCTTTGAAAGGATGAAAGGTGAAGCTATGCTTATATTAAAAAATGGTACACTTATGACTATGTGCGATAAACCATTTAAAGGAGATATCGCCATACAAGACGGTAAGATTGTTGCTATTGCTAAAGAACTTAATAATGAAAATGTGCAGATCCGTGATGTGACTGGATGCTATATAATGCCTGGTATAATTGATGCGCACAGCCATCTAGGCCTGCATGAAAGTGGAACACGTGAGACGGATCATAATGAAAAGACGAATCCAATTGCACCTCAACTACGGGCTATAGACGCTATTAACCCTCAAGATGTTGCTTTTGCCGAATCCCGCGAGGTTGGGATAACCAGCTGTGCTACAGGACCAGGCAGTATAAATATTATTGGCGGGACTTTTGCTGTTATAAAAACATATGGAAATACAGTTGAGGATATGATTCTAAAGTATCCAGTGGCTATGAAAGCAGCATTAGGTGAAAACCCCAAATTTCGATATACTGAGATGAACAGCACTCCAAAATCACGTCTTGCTACTGCTGCAATTCTCCGGGAAGCCTTAGCTGCGGCTGTAGATTATGATAGAAAGATTAAAGCAAATGGCGGAGATCCTTTATCTATACCGGATCGAAATCTTAAGCTAGAAGCACTTTTGCCTGTTATACGAGGTGAAATACCTTTAAAGATACATATTCACCGTGCTGATGATATAGCTACAGCTATACGAATTGCAGAGGAGTTTGATATACGATATACCTTAGATCATTGTTCAGAAGGTTATATAATAATAGATCGATTATATAGTGCATTATCCAAGGGGTGTGAAGGCATTATAATAGGTCCTTTGATGATATATAAACGAAAGTTGGAGTCTAGAAATAAGTTGGGTGTAAAGCTTCCTAAGGTTCTATATGATGCTGGTATAGAATTTGCTATTTGTACCGATTTTCCTGAGATGATACCTAGTAGTATGATGCCACAAGTAGCATTATCTGTAGCAGAAGGTTTACCTGAAGAAATAGCATTGAAATCGATAACTATAACTGCGGCACGTATCCTTGGTATAGATAATAGAGTAGGGAGCCTTGAGGTTGGAAAAGATGCTGATATTGCGGTCTTTTCTTGTCATCCTCTGGACTATCGTTCTTTATGCCTAATGACATTAATAGATGGGAAAATAGTATATGAAAGGAAATGAGCTGGATGAGCAATAAAGCCATTAAATTTGCTTATTTATCACAGGAAGAATTAATAGAAGCGGGAACCTTTAATTTAAAAATGGCAATTGAAGCAGTAAAAACAGGGTTATTAAAATTCAAAGATAATAGGATACTTTTCCCTGATAAGATTGTTCAGATATTCAACGAAGAAACTCAGGAAAGAATAAACTGTTTGCCTGCTACGTTATTGGATGAGCGTATTTGTGGTGTAAAATGGGTTTCCTGCTTCCCTCCTAATCCAATAAGGTTTGGCACGCAAAATCTATGCGCTGTAATAGTACTTTCAAGCATAGTCAACGGCTATCCTGTATGTGTGATGGATGGTACGTTGTGTTCCAATATGCGTGTAGCATCTATGGGAGCAATAGCAGCAGATAAATTGGCGAAGAAAGATTCAGCAAGCATAGGATTTATTGGCGCTGGTGAGCAAGCCAAGATGCATCTTCTTGGAATGAAGTCTGTACGTCCAAATCTAAAGATATGTCGTGTTGCAGCTAAATATGCAGATGAAGAAAAAAGCTTTATAGAAACTATGGAAAAAATTATCCCTGACATGGATTTTGTAGCCTGTAATACGATATTGGAAGATGCTATTCGTGATTCAGACATTATAGTTACGGCAACTAGCACACAAGCACCGTTGCTTAAAGCAGAATGGATTAAAAAAGGTGCATTTTACAGCCATATAGGAGGCTGGGAAGATGAGTATAAAGTAGTACAATTAGCAGATAAAATAGTATGTGACGATTGGGAAACTGTGAAACATCGTACCCAGACCTTAAGCCGCTGTTATAAAGAGGGTATTATAAAAGATGAAGATATATATGGAAACATTGTTGATATTTTAGATGGGACAATACCTGGAAGAGAGAATGATGATGAGTTCATATATTTCAACGCTGTAGGTTTGGCTTATGCGGACATCTCTATTGCATATGCTATGTATAAACATGCTATTGAGCAAGGCTTCGGGAGAGAGTTAGCTCTTCAGGAAACAATGATTTTTGATAAAGATCTGACAGGTAAGGTAGTGCTATGATTTATTTATATATATAATAAAGCTCTGTGTCAAATGTTGTTCTACCATCATATTTTTATGATGGTAGTTTCTTTTACGTAGTGGAATTCAAATATTATTTTCAAATTAATTATTAAAGGATTTTCATTCCAAGTGTAGAATATAAATAATGAAAAATATTAGATATTTAAAGTACTTGATGGAGCTTTTGCTTTAAATCGTATAAAGTAAGCATTATGAATTATTTAGGTGATGCTATGTTAGGAATGAATATGGAAATTGAAGGTTTTACCTTTAGAGATATCAAAAAAAATGAATTAGATAAGGTTTTACAAATATATAATAATGATTCAGCTGAAACACAATTTGCAATTGGTTCAAGTAGGAATATGTCTATAAAAGAATTGGAGGAAAAATATTTAGAAGTATTGATCAGCAGTCACGAATTTTTTGTAGGTATATTTTCTAAAACCAGTAATGAGTTAATAGGGGTTATAAAAGGAAGAATTGATTATGACAAAAATGATGAAGTTTGGATTACTTCCTTTATAATAAAAGAAGAATATAGGAATAAAGGAATAGGAAATAAAACTATAAATGCTTTTATATCATATATGCATAAAACTTATGATGTCAAAAGTTTTTCAGCAGGTGTTATATCAAAGAATATTAAAGGTATAAACTTCTGGTCTAAAGCAGGATTTAAACACATAAGAACTATTGAAAGATATATTGATATTAATAATAATTTCGAAGATTTCATTATATTAAAAAAAGAGATTAAACGTAGTAAATAATGGCTCCCCTGGTAAAATGGAGGAGTTATTATTTGGAGATAATTGTTACAATTTTAACATTATAAAAGTAAATCTTCATATTTATTAATGATAGCGATTATTAAGAAAGGGGGAGAAAGCTTTTGAAGATCAGGGAAATTAGAGATGTTTTAAATGCAGATGTCCTCTGGGGAGAAGATTTGTTGGATAGAGAAGTTTCCTATGCATTTGGATCCGACCTTATGAGTGATGTCTTAGCATTTGTTAAAACAGGAACAATTCTTCTAACAGGATTAGTTAATTCTCAGGTAGTGCGAACAGCTGAAATGGCAGACGTAACGGCTATACTTTTTGTCAGAGGAAAAGTTCCTGATGAAGAAGTGATACAATTAGCTAAAGAGAATTCTATTGCTATTCTTACAACAAAGTATACTCTTTTTACAACTTCAGGTATATTATATAATTATGGGTTAAGAGGTATTGAAGCAGATAATATTTAGGAGAGATACTTATGGGAAACATATCATATGAATTTCCAGTGGAAAAAGATGATTTTGAAAGAGCGGGAGAAGCATCCAGTAAAATTAAAAAAATTTTAAGACAGTTGGGCATGGATTCAGGTATAATAAGAAGAGTGGCAATAGGAGCTTATGAAGCAGAAATGAATCTGGTTATACATTCTCTAGGAGGAACTATCAGAATAGATATCGATCCTAAATCGATAATTATTACTGCTGAAGATAAAGGCCCCGGTATACATGATATCAATCTTGCTATGAAAGAAGGTTACTCCACTGCTACAGAGAAGATTAGGGAAATGGGGTTTGGGGCAGGAATGGGTCTGCCTAATATGAAAAGATGTTCTGATATTTTTGAAATTCAAAGTATCGTTGGAAAAGGTACAAAAATTGTAATGAAAATGAACCTGAAAGATGGTGATTAAATGAGCAATGAGCTTAACCATTCGGTAATATTGAGAGAAGACAAATGCATTGGATGTACCAGTTGTCTTAAAGTTTGTCCTACTGAAGCTATTAGAGTTAGGGATGGCAAAGCAAAGATAATATCTGAAAGGTGTATTGACTGTGGTGAGTGTATCAGTATATGCCCTAATCATGCCAAGAGTGCCATAACAGATGATTTGAGCTTATTAAAAAAGTTCAAGTATAAAATTGCAATACCTTCTTTGACCATATACGGACAATTTCCTTCTAATATAGGCATTAATCAAATATTGGCTTCAATTAAAAGAATAGGTTTTGATGAAGT
>ERZ773359.4639-NODE-4639-length-14043-cov-4.979840_pt1 | contig 14043 bp, 13 predicted proteins | sample MGYA00374955_ERZ773359 | MGnify/ENA primary metagenome ERZ773359 (study PRJEB29098, sample SAMN04486028) | biogas fermenter metagenome | study: EMG produced TPA metagenomics assembly of the Biogas fermentation microbial communities from Germany - Plant 4 DNA1... | reverse complement strand
TCCCCGCGCAGTGGTGAGGTCATAATATGACCTCTTCACGTTTTTTGGTCCGGGAGTGCCCGGTTCATTACCTTTCTGATACAGAGGTATTGGCCGGGCTTCTCGGAGCCCTTGAACCTGCACGCAAGTTGATGTTGCTCGCTGGCTCCCTTCGAGGCTTGCGAAAATTATGCCTTGAAGAAATCGTAGCGGTTGAGGGGATAGGTAAGGTTAAGGCAAAGCGCCTGGTGTTGGCAATGGATCTATCTAGGCGATTTGCTGAGCTGCTGCCGGGAGAAAGAGAATCAATCACTAATCCCAGGAAGGCAGCAAACTTATTCATGGAAGAACTTCGCTATAAAAAAAAGGAGCATTTTAATGTGCTTCTTTTAGGTACCAAAAATCATGTTATTTCCAAAGAAGAAATATTTGTCGGCTGCTTGAATGCTTCGATAGTGCATCCCCGGGAAATATTTGCTGTTGCTTTACGAAAGAGTGCGGCCTCGGTGATCCTGGTGCATAACCATCCCAGCGGCGATCCGTCGCCCAGCCGGGAGGATCTCGAAGTAACCAGGCGGCTGGTCGATGCCGGTAATATTCTCGGCATCCCGGTGCGGGATCACATCATCATCGGGGACGGCTGTTTCTTCAGCTTCAAGGAAAAGGGCTTGCTTTAATTCATATAATCTCGGGCAAACGGGGGGAGAAATAAAGAGGAAACTTCTGAAAATAGCTTTCGAAACATTTTTTATAGCCGTTCTCTACGAGGCTCGCCATAATCTGATGCTGCAAAAGACATAACAGTTGATGCTGCAAAAATTTGACGGTTACAGAAGGAAGGAGTAATTCTATGGCCAGGTTGTTCTCTAAAGAAATCGGAATAGATTTGGGGACCGCCAATACCCTGGTTTATGTCAGAGGAAAAGGAATCGTGTTGCGCGAACCTTCCGTGGTGGCGATCCGCCGCGATAACGGGGCTGTTCTGGCGGTCGGCACCGAAGCCAAGCGGATGATTGGCCGCACCCCTGGCAATATTGTGGCGATCCGGCCCATGGAAGACGGGGTCATAGCCGATTTTGACATTACGCAAATCATGCTGCGCCATTTCATCAACAAAGCCCATCCGAGGCGCTCCCTTTTCCGGCCTCAGGTGATTGTTTGCGTTCCTTCCGGCGTGACGGAAGTGGAAAAAAGAGCTGTTCTCGATGCCACCAACCAGGTGGCTCGCGAAGCCTACCTGATCGAGGAGCCCATGGCTGCGGCCATCGGCGCCGGCCTGCCCGTCAATGAGCCGACCGGCAGCATGGTTGTCGATATCGGCGGCGGCACCTCCGAGGTGGCCATCATCTCTTTGGGCGGGATCGTGACCAGCAGGTCTATCCGCGTCGGCGGCGATGAAATGGATGAAGCGATCATCCAGTATATCAAAAAACAGTACAACCTCATGATCGGCGATCGCACCGCCGAAGAGGTGAAGATCAGTATCGGCACCGCCTATCACAAGGATGTGGAGTCTGAAACAGAAATCCGCGGCCGGGACCTGGTTACCGGTTTGCCCAAAACCCGTAAAATCTCATCTGAAGAAGTTAAGGAAGCGCTGGCCGATCCAGTGGAAGCGATCCTCGACGCCATCCGGGTCACCCTGGAAAGAACTCCGCCTGAACTGGCGGCGGATATTATGGATAAAGGGATTGTCTTGACCGGCGGCGGGGCGCTGCTGCACGGCTTTGACCGCCGCATCGCCGAGGAGACAGGCATGCCCGTCTTTATCGCCGAGAACCCCATGGACTGCGTGGTGATCGGCGCCGGCAAGGCCCTCGCCGAACTCCCCTTGCTGCGGCTGGTAGCGCTGAGCTCCGGGCGGAAGAATTTCTTGTAAACCGTCCCCCTTGCCGCTTAGGTGAACCATCAGGGGACGAAAATGGTGCCGACAGGGCACGCCAAATGACAGAATAGCCCCCCACGCCCCCGCCGGCGAGGGCGCCATGAAAGTGGTGCCCTTCCAAATCCTCTTTAGCCTTTGAGGGGAGAGGGCCAGGGTGGGGGGCTGAATCGGCTACCGCATGATCAGGATAAAAATCTCAGGGACGTGTTGCCATGGCGAAACCAAGGCAGGACCGCAGGAGCCTGGTCCTCCTGCTGGTGGTAGTGCTCGGTTTACTGCTGCTGATTAACGTGACCAGTGGAGAGCGGAAGCAGTTGACCCCGGTCGAAGACGCCCTCCTGGCCCTGTTTGCTCCTGTGCAGAGCGCCTTTTCCTCGGCCGGCCAAAGCCTCCAGGATCTTTACGATGCCGCCGTCTCCTTCCACGAGCTGAAAGCCGAGAATGAACGCCTGCAGGAAGAGATCGATTTTTTGCGGGCGCAACTGGTTCACTTTCATGAAATGCAGAAGCAAAACCATCGCTACCGCAGCCTGCTTGGATTTGCGGAAAGCTCCGGCTACGAGCTGCTCGCCGCGGAAGTTATTTCCCGGGATCCGAGCCAGTGGTTCGGAACGCTGACCATCAATCGAGGTTACCTGGACGGGGTGCAGCGGGAGATGGCGGTGATCACGGATCGGGGTCTGGTGGGCATGGTCTCGACCGTATCGCCGAACTCAAGCCAGATCATCTTAATTACCGACCCGCGCCTCTCCGTCAGTGCCAGGGTGCAGCGCACCCGCGATCCCGGTATCGTCGGCACCGTGGAGAGCAATGCCGGTGATCCCTCCATGCTGATCATGACCAACATGCCGCCGGAGACCAGCATTCAGCCCGGGGACATGATCGTTACATCCGGCATGGGCGGCATCTTCCCCCCGGGCCTCTATATCGGGATGGTGAAAGAACGGCCCGAAGAACGCTCGGGGCTGGTATTATCGGTGCCGGTGGAACCGGGGGTCAATTTCAACCGCCTCGAGGAGATCTTTATCGTGCTCGGTCCGGCTGGCGGAGAGCCTGGGCCAGGCGAGGCGGAGCCCGGAAGCGAGGCGGTAGAGCCTTGATCTTTCCGGTGATCGTGGCCCTTTGTTTCGTGCTCTCGCTGCTGCTGGAAGGATCGGTCCTCTCTTTCTTTATCATGGAGAAGGCCCTTCCCGATATCATCCTGGTCCTGGTGGTATCGCTGGGCTTTATCCTCGGAGAAAGAAAGGGCGCGCTCCTGGGGCTAGGCTTCGGTTTTTTGCAGGATGTGATTTTCGGTTCGGCGCTCGGTTTTTTCGCCATGGCCAAGATGCTCCTCGGCTACGGGGCCGGCCTGCTCGGCCGCGAGCTTTACCAGGATCAGCTTGCGGCACCGGTTTTACTGGTCTTCGCCGGCACGCTAACCCACGAACTGATCCTGCATTTGCTGGTTAACCAGTTCATCGGCGTCGGCTTGCCCGTAGAATGGAGCCTGAGCCGTCTGTTTATTCCGAAAGCACTGTACAATATGATTATCAGCCTGTTTATTTATCCGCTGCTTTACCGGCTTTACTGCAAGCAACAGGAGATTAGCCTTAAGTCCGGCGCCCGCAGGAGGAGGTACTAATCTTTGAATAAAACCATGCTAAACCGGGTTCGCCTGATCTTTGTGATCGTGATCGGCATTTTTATCTTGCTGTCGGCCCGGTTAGCCTACCTGCAAATCGTGCAGCATGATTATTACCTTTACCGCTCCGAAAACAACCGCTTTACCACCATTGACCTGGTGGCGCCTCGCGGCGAGATCTACGATCGCGACGGCGAGATCCTGGTCACAAACCGTCCCGGCTATGTTGTATCCCTCATGGATTTGGGTGACGGTTACGATGCGGACACAATCGCTTTTTTAAGCGAAGTTCTGGAGATAGAGGAAGAAGAGATCCGCAGCGCCATTGACGGTCAGCTTTATATGCGCTACCTGCCCCTGCGCCTGAAGAGCGATATTACGCCGGAGGTGATCGCCCGCATCGCGGAAAACCGCTGGAAGCTAAAAGGGGTCAATCTGGAGGTGCACCCGATCCGCGATTACCGCGTCGGCAGCACCGCCGCCCATATTTTGGGATACATGAGCCAGGGGACCATCGGGGATCAAGATACCCTGGAGCGGTGGGCGGAGGCGGGTTATGAATATGAACCGGGTGCCCTGGTCGGCCAGACCGGCATTGAACGCTCCTGGCAGCCGTGGCTCTGCGGACGGGATGGAGAGCAGCGCATTGAGATCAACAACCTCGGGCAGCTGGTCAACTATTATGAACGCAAGGATCCGGTCCCGGGACACAACCTTTACCTGACCCTGGATCTAGAGCTGCAGCGGATCGTTGAAGACATCATCGCGCGCCACCTCGAGGCGATCCGGGCCAAGGGCAAAAACCCCGATGCCAGGCGGGCGGCCGCGGTAGTGATGGATCCCCACAGCGGGGCGATCCTGGCCATGGTCAGCTACCCTTCCTTCGATCTGAACCGGATCACGCAGGATTATGCAGAGCTGGTGGCCATGAATCCGTCGCCGCTGCCCAACCTCGCTCTGCAGGGCACTTTTCCCATCGGCTCCACTTTTAAAATGGTCACTGCCACCGCCGCCCTTGAAGAGGGCAAACTGGGCGCCTACGATATCTCGTACTGTCCCGGGACCATTACCCTGGCCAACGACACCAAGTCGTGCTTCAATAAAAGAGCGCACGGCGCCCTCAATTTTTACAGCGCCCTGGCCGTATCGTGCAACATTTATTTCTACCGGGCCGGCCTGGCGGCAGGTATTGACGCCCTCTCCCATTACGCCCGGGAATACGGCTTCGGCAGTCCCACCGGGCTCACCGACGTGCCCGGTGAAGTGGCGGGCGTGGTGGCCAGCAGGGAATACAAGGCTGCCGTCACCGGCGGGGAGCAGTGGTATCCGGCGGAAACGATGAGCGCCGCCATCGGCCAGTCGTACAACAGCTTTACCCCGCTGCAGCTTGCCAATTACGCGGCCATCATCGCCAACGGCGGCATCCACTACCGGCCCTACCTGGTGCAAAAAGTGGTGGACAGCGAGGGCAACGTGGTGCAGGATAGGGCCCCGGAAGCGCTGCGGCGGGCGGAGATTGGGGAGAAGACCCTTTCCATCGTGCGCGAGGGAATGCGCCGGGTGACGCAGCCGGGAGGTACAGGCTACTACCGCTTTTCTCACCTGCCCGTGACCGTGGCCGGCAAAACCGGTTCCGCCGAAACCGGCGACAACCGCGAGCCGCACAGCCTTTTTACCGGCTATGCCCCTTATGAAGATCCGGAGATTGTAGTGGCGGTAGTGGTTGAATGCGGCGGCCTCGGGGAGGAGGCGGCCGTGCCCATTGCCGCCGAAATCATGGAATATTATTTTACGGGAACGATTAAAGGAGTTTTGGACAGCGATGCCGATGCTGGACCGCCGGCTGATCAAGAATTTTGATTTTTACCTGCTGCTGCTGGTTTTGACCCTCTGCGTAGTGGGCACCGTGACCCTTTACAGCGCCACCCATATCATGGAGGAGCTTGCCGATCCGCTCTACTATGTCCGGCGGCAGCTGCTGGTCACCTGCTGCGGCCTGGTGGCGATGCTGATCGTCTGCTTTATTGATTATATTAACTTTCAAAATTGGTCCCGCTACCTGTACCTCGGCAGTATTGCCCTCCTGGCGCTGGTCCTGGTCATGGGCAGCGTCCGGAAGGGCTCCATGCGCGTCATCCCCATCGGTTTTTTCGACCTGCAGCCGTCTGAAATCGCCAAATTCGTGCTCATCGTGATGCTGGCGAAACTGCTGGCGGACAGGGAGGGGCACTTCCACTCCCTGCAGGACCTGGTGCCCTCTTTGCTGGCCACCGCCCTGCCCATGGGCCTGATCCTGCTGCAGCCCGACCTGGGCACAGCGCTGGTTTTTCTGGCGATCCTGGCGGGCATGTTTTACGTGGCCGGGGTGAAAAAGCGTGAAATGCTGATCCTGGCTGCCACCGTCCTCGTGGCGGCGCCCCTGGCCTGGTTTTTCGTGCTGCACGACTACCAGAAGATGCGCCTGATGGTGTTCCTCAACCCCGGCATGGACCCGACCGGCACCGGTCTGCAACTGCTCCAATCCATGATCGGGATCGGTTCGGGCGGACTTTTCGGCAAAGGGCTCTTTGAGAGCACGCAGGCGCGCCTGCGCTTTTTGCCGGAACACCATACCGACTTCATCTTTTCGGTTTTCGGGGAAGAGATGGGCTTTATTGGGGCGGTTGCGCTGCTGCTGCTTTTCTTTCTGCTGATCTACCGCATTCTCTGGATTGCCACCCATGCCAAGGATCAGTTCGGGGCGCTGATCTGTGTTGGGGTGGCGGTGATGTTTACCTTCCAGATACTGGTTAACATCGGCATGACCATCAGCGTGATGCCGGTGACCGGGATCCCCCTTCCTTTCATTAGCTACGGCAATAACGCCATGATCGTGAACCTCCTTTCCATCGGTCTCGTGCTCAACGTGGGCATGCGCCGCCACAAGATCCAGTTCTAATATCCAGTTCCCAGTTCAAAGATCCAGCTCTAAGTATGAATGCCAGTGAATTTCGGGCATACTATGACCAGAAACAGTCCTATTTTTCGGAAACAAAGGTGACGGGCGTGAAAACAACCGGGGTTATTAGCGGAGCATCGGATCTCGGAAAAACGGCGCAAAGAGAGCAGCAGCGAGTCACTGTAGTTGAAGCCGGAAATATGTGGAACAAGCTGCTGGCCCGCTACGATTTTATGGAAAGCCTTTTGATATTTATGAACTTTGTCAAAGATGTGAAGGACTCCTTTGGGAATGCCCTGGTCCCCTTTTTGCTGCCGCACTACGAGGAAATCTATATCGTGGACTCGCGCTTTTACAGCATCGGCGCAACGGGTAAGAACATCATCGAGTTTATTGGGGCTCACCGCATCAACGAAGTGCTGTTCATCCATTACATGGAAAATGTAAACTGGCACCAGTTCATGGAAGGAGTCGAGGCACTCCTGGGCTCAAGTTAAGGGGAATGGGGGCGCCATCAGGTTAGATGGTCATCCCCCCGCAGAATTGAGGCACCAAACACCCCTCCAGTAATAAAAGCACCCCGCCTTTAATATATTTAAAGCGGACAACCAAGGATTGGCCAAAACAGAGAGGGGCGGGGTTTGGTTTATGTTCAGGCGCAGGCGGAGAAGGGCTCCCGTTTCCACCCTCCGGGCCAGCTTAAGCCGGAGGATTCGGCAGAAAGACGACTGGGATGAATTCAAAGCCTTCGAACCGGAAGAGGGCGGCCGCAGCTTTTTACCGCTTGCTGTATTGCGCGGCATGCATCGCTATCTCGCGATCAAAATCACCGTGGCCGTGGTGGTGGTGCTCCTGGCAGCCTTGCTTTACCGGGGCGGCTATGCCTGGGGCGAGCCTCTCTTGGACGCGATGCGGTATGTTACCACCGCGGAGCCGGAATGGAACAGCTTGATCGAGCGAGCCGTGCCGGCGTTCCGCAATGCCTGGGGTGACTGGGAGCTGCCCGTACTCGCCCCCGCAGGGGAGCCGGAGAAAGAGGCGGTGCTGCCCCTGCCGGGCAAGCTGGCCAGCGGTTACGGTTTGCGCAGCAGCCCGGACGGCGGCGGCGAGGAGATGCATTACGGGATCGACCTCACCGCCCCGCCGGGCACTGCCGTGCAGGCGCTGTTCGGAGGCACAGTCCGGGAGTGCATTTCCGGCGAGGCGGGCGCTGCGGTGCTGCTCGATCACGAGGAGAAGTGGCAGACTCTTTACCGGGGTCTGGCCGCGGTCAAGGTCAAAGAGGGCGATGCCGTTGCCGCCGGCCAGGTCCTGGGCAGCCTAGGCGAACCGCGCCTCTGGAAGGAGCCCCACCTGCATTTTGAACTGCGCTACGACGGCCGCCCCGTCCCGCCTCCCGCCGAGTGGCTGGCTCCCTTCCAGGCTGCAGGCAACGGCTTCTAGCCCCTCATGCTTTCGCCCGGTTAAGCTCCAACCTCTAAGCTCCAACTTCTAATAGGGTCCGCAGGTGAGCCGTCGTCCATCCAGTGAGTGAAACGGAGCGAAAGCCCCAGCGACAAGCGCGAAGTCTATTTCTCGCCGGGGGGTGGGAGATTGCCTCTGGGTTCACTGTGGGGAATCCGGATTCGCTTGAACCCCTTATTTTTATTATTCGCCGCCTGCTGGTTCTTGGGCGGCACGCCGCTGGAGCTGCTGATGATCTGCCTTTCCCTGGTCGCCCACGAGCTGGCCCACGGCCTGGCCGGGCGCGCCCTGGGGCTCAAGGTGAAAGAGATTGAGCTTTACCCCTTTGGCGGGGTATTCAGGATCGAAGAGCAGTTGGAACTGGAGCCCCGCACGGAGCGCTGCCTTGCCTGGTCCGGTCCGGCGGTCAACCTGGCGCTGGCCGGGGCGGCCATCGTGCTAACCAGCCGCGTTTTTCCCCATTCCGCGGCGCTCCTCTACCTGATCCGGGTCAACCTGGCGCTGGCCTGCTTTAACCTGCTGCCGGGCCTCCCGTTAGACGGCGGGCGGATCCTGCGCTCGTACCTGGCCCCCCTCTTCGGTTTTCGCCGGGCCACGGAGCAGGCGGCCCTGCTGGGCCAGGGCCTGGCGCTGCTGCTGTTCTGCGCCGGCCTGGCTGGCTTGCTGCGGGGCAATCTCAGCATTTCCCTTATCCTCGCCGGGGTGATCCTCTTTTTTGCTGCCACCCGTGAAAAAAAACAGGCTGTCTATGCTTTCCTGCGTTCCCTGGGCGTAAAAGAGCGGGAGCTGAGGCAGCGGGGGGGGCTGCGCGGCGAAATGCTGGTCGTCCTGGAGGAGACCAGGCTCCTGGACGTCTTTCGCCTCTTTTCGCCCCAGCGCTATCACTTCATCCGCATCGTGGACCGGGGCTACCGCATCAGCGGTGAAATAACAGAAACTTCCTTAATTAGGGCTGCTATGCAGAAAGGGCTTGAAATACCGATTAAAAAAATACTATAATAGGTATTGTACTTTCAGGTTTTTTTCAGGTTGCAAATCGTGCTACGCATGGAGGAAATAGATTGTCTCTGGATAAAGAGCTGCAGGCGCTGTTGCCACGGGTGCAGAAGCCGGCCCGCTACCTCGGGAACGAGTGGAACGTGGTGATTAAAGATCATGCGCAGGCAGCGGTGCGTGCCGTGCTCGCTTTCCCGGATCTCTACGAAGTGGGCATGTCCAACCTGGGGCTGCAAATACTTTATGCTGCGGTCAATTCCCGTCCCGAAATGCTCCTCGAGCGCGCCTTCGCCCCGGCTGCAGACATGGAGGCGCTGCTGCGCGAGCGCGGCCTCCCTCTCTTCGCCCTGGAAAGTAAAAAACCGCTGCGCGACTTCGACCTGCTCGGCTTTTCCCTCCAGTATGAACTCAGCTATACCAACGTGCTCAACATGCTCGACCTGGCCCAGATCCCCCTCTATGCCAATGCCCGCGACGAGCGCTACCCCCTGGTGGCGGCGGGAGGGCCGTGCGCCTTTAACCCCGAACCGCTGGCCCCCTTTATTGATATCTTCCTGCTGGGCGACGGCGAGGAGGCGCTCCCGGAGCTGCTCGCCGAGCTGATCGCCCTGCGATCGCGCGGCGCCGGGCGCCGCGGAACCCTGCTGGCCCTCGCTGCGCTGCCCGGCTTTTATATCCCGCAGTTTTATCGTCCCCTCTACCGGGGCGGCTCTTTTCAGGGGATCGAGCGGCTGGAGAGTGCCGCCCCCCCCGTGGTGGCCAAGCGGACGGTGCCGGATCTGGATGGGGCTGTCTTCCCGACCGCACCTATCGTGCCCTATCTCGAGGTGGTGCACGACCGGGGAGTGCTGGAGCTTTTCCGCGGCTGCAGCCGCGGCTGCCGCTTTTGCCAGGCCGGCGTGATCTACCGCCCGGTGCGCCGCCGCAGCCCTGAAACGCTGCAGAAACTGGCCTGCGAAACGCTGCAGGCTACCGGCTATGACGAGGTGTCGCTCGCTTCTTTGAGCAGCAGCGATTATCCGCACATTGACGCGCTGATTAGCGATCTGAGCGCAGCCGCCGGCGAGCGGGTCCGCTTCTCGCTGCCTTCGCTTCGCCTTGACTCCTTTTCGGTAGGGCTGGCCGACCGCTTTCACCGGGGGCGGCGGGGCAGCCTTACCTTTGCCCCCGAAGCGGGGACGGAGCGGCTGCGCCGGGTGATCAACAAAAACATCAGCCGCGAAGATATATTTGCCGCCATCGGCGCCGCCGTAGCCGCCGGCTGGCAGGCCTTCAAACTCTATTTCATGATCGGGCTGCCTACGGAAACCCACGACGATATTGAGGGCATTGCCCGGCTCTGCCGGGAGCTGCTCGATCATCTCCGGCGCGCATACGGGAAAAAACCGCGCCTGACGGTCAGCGCCTCTGTTTTTGTCCCCAAGCCCCATACCCCTTTTCAATGGGAACCGCAGCTTCCCTTAGGTGAAGTGGAGCGGCGGCAGCGGCTGCTGGCGCAGGCGTTAAAACCGCTCCGCGGGGTTGGCTTTAACTGGCACGAGGCCGGGGCCAGTTTTCTGGAAGCGGTTTTTGCCCGCGGCGATCGCCGTCTGGCCCCGGTCCTGGAGCTGGCCCAGAGGCGCGGCTGCCGCTTTGACGGCTGGTCCGAGTTTTTTTCTTTGGAACGCTGGCTCTCCGTTTTCCGGGAACTAGAGCTTGACCCGGCCGACTGGGCTTACCGGAGATACACGCACGAGGAGCCTTTGCCCTGGGATCACCTGGCCGCCGGCGTCCCCAAGGCTGTGCTGGTGCGGGAGCACCGCCGCGCCCTGGCGGAAGAGGCGGCAGAAAATAGATTTGAGGGAGGGCAGAGCTAGATGGCCCGCATCTGCTTTAGCTTTGCGGTGACCGGAGAGCTGAAATACCTTTCCCACCTCGACCTGATGCGGCTGTTCCAGCGGGCGCTGCGCCGGGCGGCGCTGCCCCTTGTCTACAGCCAGGGCTTCAATCCCCATCCGCGGCTGAGCCTGGCGGCGCCCCTGCCGGTGGGAGTCTCCGCAGCCCGGGAACTGGGGGAGCTGTTCCTCGCCGATGACTCGATTGCGCCGGAGCAATTTTTAAAGCGGCTGCAGGAACAGCTTCCCGCCGGCTTAATCCTTAACGGAGCGGCGGCGAAGGCGCCCGGGGGGCCTTCCCTGGCGGCGCAGGTCAGCGCGGCCCGCTACCGCGCTGCATGGAGCGGTTTGACGCCGTCTCCCCCGGCGGCGGAGCTGCAGGAGGCCGTGGCCCGGCTCTTGAGTCTCCCTGAAATAAAGATTAGCCACCGCGGCAAAGGCGGCAAAGAGGCCATCGCCGACATCCGCCCCTTTATTTACGAGCTTACCGCCGGGATGGAAGGCGGCCCGGTGCTGGAGATGCTGCTCAAAGCGGGCAGCAGCGGCGGTGTTTCCCCCTACCTTGTGCTCGAGCGGCTGGAGCAGGCTCGCAGCGGCGCTGCAGGGGAAGCACCGGCTTTTCTCTGGAACCTGCAACGCCTTGCCCTTTACCGGGGGGAGGCGGGCTCTCTGCAGGAGCTCACCTGTGCCGGAGCCTGAAGGGTGAAGCCTGAAAAGTTTGGCTAGATTGCGCTCACAATACTACTAAGAAGGAGGTGAATCGGGCTGATGAATAAGAAAATTATTGTCAACTGTGATAATCGCGCTACCCAGGCGGCGGTGCTGGAAAACGGCAAACTGGTGGAACTGTACGTGGAAAGGCCGCTGCAGCAGCGCGTGGTCGGCAACCTCTACAAGGGCATCGTGGCCAATGTGCTGCCCGGCATGCAGGCCGCCTTTATCGATATCGGGCTGGAAAAAAACGCCTTTCTCTACGTGGACGATATTTTTACCCCCTGGAACGGTGAAAAGCCGTCTCCGCCCAAGGGAGGCATTGAAAAGCTGCTCAAAGTGGGTCAGGAGATCATGGTCCAGGTCATCAAGGAGCCCTTCGGCAGCAAGGGCGCCCGGGTAACGGGACAGGTCACGCTGCCCGGACGCTACCTCGTGCTGGTGCCGGGCACCAATTATATTGGTGTTTCGCGCCGGATCGAAAACCAGGTGGAACGCGAAAGGCTGTGCAGCGCCGCCGAGTCGATACGGCCGCCGGATATGGGGATGATCGTGCGGACCGCGGCCGAAGGGGCCGATCCGGCTGTCCTGGAGAGCGATTTAGAGTTTTTAACGCAACTATGGGAGCGGATCATGCAGCGCTTTCAACAGAAGACCGCTCCGGCGGTGATTTACCAGGACCTGGCGCTGACCTGCCGCATTGCCCGCGATTTGTTCAGGGAAGATTTTAACGCCTTTTTAATCGACAATGAACACGAATTTGAAAAAGTGCAGGAAATCCTCGATGTTATATCGCCGCACCTTAAAAAAAAGGTTAAACTTTACACTCAACCGCGCCCCATTTTTGAACACTACGGGGTGGAGCGAGAGGTGGAAAAGGCCCTCGACGGCCAGGTCTGGCTGAAAAGCGGTGGCTATCTTATTTTTGACGAGACCGAGGCGCTTACCGTAGTCGATGTCAATACCGGCCGCTATACGGGGAAGCGCAACCTGGCCGATACAATTTTGAAAACAAATTTGGAAGCAGCGGTGGAGATTGCCCGCCAGATTCGCCTGCGCGATATCGGCGGTATTATCATTGTCGATTTTATCGATATGGCTCTCGAAGAACACCGGCGCCAGGTGCTGGACAAGTTAAACGAATCCATAAAAAACGACCGCACCAAGACCTACGTGCTCGGGCTGACCAGCCTTGGTCTGGTGGAGATGACCCGCAAAAAGGTGCGCCAGGATCTGGCGGCGGTCTTGCAGCAGCCGTGTCCCTACTGCAAGGGTGTCGGGCGGGTGCTGACCCCTCTGGTGGCCAGCACCCGCGTAGAGCGCGATCTGAAAAAGGTGCTGCAGCGGGACCCCAGCCCGGCGGTGCTGGTGGAGATGCACCACGAGGTGGCGGCGATCATTATCGGCACCGGCGGCAGCAACTTGAAAAAGCTGGAAGAAGAGCTGGGGCGCCATATCTTTATCCGGGGCACGGAAGATATCCACATTGAGAAGTATCGCATCGTGGCCAAGGGGTCGCTGAAAAAGATTGAGGCGCTCGCCTCTCCGGTATCGGCCGGCGAAGAGCTCTCCGTTTTGATCGAAGAGCCCCACAGCGCCCACCCCGCCCACGGCATCGCCCGCCTGCATGGCTACGTGATCAACGTGGATGGGGCCGGTGACGCGGTCGGCCGCACTGTGAAAGTAAAAATTACCGAGGTCAACCGCACCTTCGCCCGCGCCGCCATTATTTAGTATTGTTTTTGGAAAGGAGGGCCCGGCCGCAGCCGGGCCCTCCTGGAGGTTGGAAATTGCCTCTCATCCTAAAGCATGAGAGGCTTTTTTCTATCATTTCACCCTTTAGGTGGATGTTTTCTTAGGCCCCCTTCACTAAAATTTAGGCTGGAGGAGCTATGGTGTTAATGAAATTATCCTTCCCTGAGGGGTAGAAATGATTGAATGATTGGAGGAACAATCATGTTTTGCGAAAAATGCGGAAAGGAACTTTTGGAAGGAGCAAAATTCTGCGGGAGCTGCGGAGCAAAAATCGAGCCAGAACAGCCCGCCTCCACGGTTGCAGCGGAGCCGCCTCCGGTTCACCCTGTCCCACCGCCCCCGGCCTACACGCCACCGGTGCAGGCAGTGACGCCACGCCAGGCTTATGCTCCGGCGCAGCCACAGGCCTATCCCGGGCAGCCGGCAAGCGAACCGCTGAGCGTCGGGCAGTACATTGGGATGTTCTTGCTGCTGTGCGTGCCCCTGCTGAACATCATTCTGCTGTTTGTATGGAGCTTTGGCGGCTCGGTCAACTTGAACAGGAAGAATTTCGCGCGGGCGTCCCTGATTTTTTCCGCCGTGATGCTGGTAATCTGGATCGCCGCCGGAGGGCTGATTGCGGGAATTTTAAGTGAAATATCGGGCGGGTTCTATTAAGGCGCCGTAAAAAAGGATTGACCCGGAGGGAACAATGATGAGAGCAAGTGCGCTCCCGGCCGGCGGGGAAAAAAATTTTAAATGGACAGTTTACTGTCAACGATTAACGATTTCAGCCGGTTTGACAAACGGGGCGGTGCGTGCTAAAATTTGAAAATGG
>ERZ773359.4637-NODE-4637-length-14050-cov-5.020507_pt1 | contig 14050 bp, 12 predicted proteins | sample MGYA00374955_ERZ773359 | MGnify/ENA primary metagenome ERZ773359 (study PRJEB29098, sample SAMN04486028) | biogas fermenter metagenome | study: EMG produced TPA metagenomics assembly of the Biogas fermentation microbial communities from Germany - Plant 4 DNA1... | reverse complement strand
CCATGAAAGACGGTGTCATTGCTGATTTTGACGTTACGCAGACTATGCTGCGCCACTTTATTGCCAAAGCATATAAACGTAAAACTATGTTTAAAGCTCAAGTTGTGGTTTGTGTTCCCTCCGGGGTTACGGAAGTAGAGAAACGTGCCGTCATTGATGCTACCAAACAGGCCGGAGCCAAGGAAGCTTTTTTAATTGAGGAGCCCATGGCTGCAGCCATCGGGGCCGGATTGCCTGTGGAAGAGCCTACCGGCAGTATGATAGTTGATATTGGCGGCGGTACTACAGAGGTGGCTATTATTTCTTTAGGCGGTATTGTAACCAGCCGCTCTATCCGCGTAGGCGGTGACGAGATGGATCAGGCTATTGTCCAGTATATTAAAAAGAATTACAATTTAATGATTGGTGACCGTACTGCCGAAGAAATTAAAGTGGAGATCGGCACGGCACTGCGTGATGAAGAACAGCCGAAAACCATGGAGATTCGCGGTCGCGATTTAGTCAGCGGCCTGCCCAAAACTCAGGAAATCAGTGATGCTGAAATTGAAACGGCACTGGCTGATCCGGTGGCCGGTATTCTGGAAGCAATCAAAATTACTTTGGAAAAATCCCCGCCTGAACTGGCTGCTGATATTATGGACAAGGGCATTGTGATGACAGGAGGCGGAGCGCTCCTGCACGGCCTGGATAAACTGGTGGCCAAAGAAACAGGAATGCCTGTCTATATTGCCGAAAATGCGCTGGATTGTGTGGCTTTGGGAGCAGGGAAAGCTCTGGCAGAGATAGAACTGTTGCGCCGGGTTGCCCTCACTCCGCGCAAGGTAGGATAAGCCGGAAAGGCCTGTTGAAAGGTGAAATCTGTGCTTGCGCCCAAAAAAAAGAAGAAGCAACAATATAAAAAAATAGGCTCTTTACTGCTGGTGCTGGCTGTGTTGTTGGTATTGGCGGCATTTACTGCCCACAGACAGGGGGTTACATTTCCCGAAGAGATCCTGCAGGTTATTGTGGCCCCTGTACAAGGGGCCTTTCAACGTTTAACCTCTTCAGTAAAGGAGATATACACCACATTAAAGGATTACCGGCTGTTGATGCAGGAAAATAAGGAATTGCGCCGGGAACTGGCAGAAGCAGTTACTTTAGAAGCGCGTTTAAATGAATTACGCAAAGAAAATGCCAGATTACGCCGCATGCTTGAACTGAAGGAAGCTTCTACTTATGATTTAATTGCTGCGGAAGTAATTGCCCGGGATCCGGCCAAATGGTTTGATACGGTAACCATTAATAAAGGTACCAGGCACGGTGTGCAGGAAAAAATGGCTGTCATTACCACAGACGGCTTAATCGGTAATATTTTAGCGGTGACGCCTACCACGGCTCAAGTTTTGTTGTTAACGGATTCACGTCGCGGGGTGGCTGTGGCTGCCATGGTCCAGCGTTCACGTGAGCCGGGTGAGGTGGGGGTAGTGGAAAATGACCCGCAGGAACCGGGTTCATTAAGGATAAAGGATTTGCCGCGGGAAGCCAATATTCTTCCCGGCGATACCATTATTTCTTCCGGCTTGGGCGGAGTTTTCCCAAAGGGCTTTGTTATCGGTTATGTTCTGGAGACAGGTGTGGATGAACTTGGTTTGACGCAGTACGCCACCTTGCAACCGGCGGCAAATTTTAATCGTTTGGAAGAAGTTTTTGTGGTGGTCCCACAAGAGGATGCGATAGATTTACCGGTTGAAGAGGAGGAAACGGAGCATCCGGAAGATGGGGCGGAGCCGGAAGGGGATGCTTTTTAGTGGCTTATGTCATTACCTTTGTCTTATTTGTCATTAGCCTTGCCATTGAAGGTTCTGTCTTTACTTTGGCAGGCCCTGACGGTGTACACCCGGATCTTTTATTGGTGGTGGTAGTGGCTTTGGCCGTTTTAGCCGGGATGCGCAAGGGAGCCGTGATTGGGCTCTGCGCCGGTTTGCTGCAGGATATTATTTTTGGGGCACCTTTAGGTTTTTTTGCCGCCGTTAAACTGCCGGCAGGGGCTTTAGCCGGCTTAATCGCTGAAGATATTTATAAAGATTTTACTTTGGCCCCCATGCTGCTTGTTGCTTTGTTTACATTAGGCGGCGATCTTTTTACTTATTTTTTGGCCAAACTTTTTGACGTATCTACAGTATTATCATTAAAGGAATACTTGCAACATTGCATTGGGCCTCGTTTAATGATGCATTTTTTTCTTATGGGGCTGATTTACCCTTTCCTGTATCGAGCGCATAAACGGAAACTTTTATTTGAAGAAAGTTATCCAGAGGAGTAGGGAAAGATGACAAAATCGCTACGGCGTCGCATGCGTGTGTTTGTAGTGGTAGTTATCCTGACAGTTTTGGTGCTGACGGCACGCCTGGCTTGGTTGCAAATCTACCAGTATGACCATTATACGGCGAAAGCGGAAGGTAACCGCCTACGGGATTTGCCAATTCTTGCTACCCGGGGGGAAATAAAAGATCGTACCGGCCAGATCCTGGCCACAAACCGACCCGGTTATACCGTGTCTTTATTGGGTTTGGACCGGCAGAAGGCTGCCGATGTAATCCGTTATTTAAGTGAAATTTTGGCAATAGAAGAAGAGGAGATCAGGGAAAAAATCGCCAAACAGCAGTTTAAAAGTTACGCTCCCATTCAGATTGCCACCGATGTGTCACCGGAAATTGTGGCCCAATTAGAAGAGCGCCGCCTTGATTTGCCGGGTGTGATATATGAGACCCAACCGGTCAGGGAATATCCCCGGCAATCAGTGGCTGCCCATATTTTAGGCTATGTGGGTGTTATTCGGGAAAATCAATACCAGGAATTGAAACGCGAAGGTTATCGCTTTACTGATATTATCGGCCAGTCAGGTTTGGAGGCTACTTATGAAAAATACCTGCGCGGTCAGGACGGTACGTTGCGGGTGGAAACCAACCGCTTTGGCAACCGTGTGCGTGAACTGGAAAGGATCAACCCGGTTCCGGGCAATACTTTGCACCTGACTTTAGATTTACAGTTGCAGGAAATTGCGGAAAACGCCCTGGCCCAGGTTATTGCCGAGTTAAAGGAAAGCGGCAACGACCAGGTGGGCAAAGGTGTGGTGGTGGCCCTTGATCCCAGTACGGGCGGCATTTTGGCCCTGGTGAGTTACCCTGCCTATAATCCCAATACTTTTTATCAGGATTATAACGAGATTCGTGATAACCCGGATAAACCGGAGATTAATAAAGCCATTCAGGGGACTTATCCCATTGGTTCCACCTTTAAACCGGTGGGGGCCATGGCCGCTTTGGAAGAAGGTAGCATAACCGAAAAAACACATATTTCCTGCGGTGGGGTGAAAACATTTTTTGGCTCTGACAGGCGACGCTGCTACGGTTACACTGCTCATGGTGCTTTAAACGTGGTGGGGGCACTGCAAAAATCGTGCAATATTTTCTTTTATGAAATGGGCTACCGTTTAGGCGGCGAACGTCTTGGCCAGTATGCCAAAGATTTTGGCTTTGGTGATTTGGTAGGTTTAACGGATATTCGCGGTGAAGTGCCCGGACTCATCAACTCACCGGAAACAAGAAGTGATTTTATGCCCGGGGATGTATTGTCCGCCGCCATCGGTCAGGGCCATGCCATTACCCCGTTGCAGCTGGCTAATTACGGTGCCATGCTGGCCAACGGCGGGATCCACTACCGGCCGCACTTGGTGAAAGAAATTACCGATTATACCGGCCAGGTAATTTTCGTGCAGGAGCCGGAAATACTAAAGAAGCTTGATTATGAGCAAAAGCATTGGGAAATTATCCACAGGGGCCTGGAAGCAGTTACTGAACCGGGTGGTACCGGCTCCAGCCTACGGACGTTACCGGTAAAAGTTGCCGGTAAAACCGGTTCGGCGGAAGCAGGACCCAATAAAATTTCGCACAGTTTATTTGTGGGTTATGCTCCGTCAGAAGCGCCGGAGATAGCATTGGCCGTCGTGGTGGAAAATGGGGGATTGGGCGGCGATGCCGCCGTACCTACGGCTAAATTAATCTTTGAAGCATATTATGGCGAAGATATACCTGAAGGCAATGAGGAAATGTAAAAAAACGCTCCCGGGAGCGTTTTTCCTTTTTATAGAACCATTGTCGTTTATTTTACATCCTGGCAGGAAAATGCCGCTATATGCCGAAAAGGTAATGAAGAGTGTATGTGGTAGCGGAGGACTTTTATGAACAAATATGCTGTGGAATTTAAAGGGACAAAAGAGGGAGTTACCATCTATTGTTTAGAGGATGCGGATTTTGCCGAGATTCTTTCCGATCTGGCCGCCAAGCTTCAGCAAAGATCCTCCTTTTTTGGTGATGCAACTGTAAGCATCGATGTAGGTAACAGGGAATTGACGGACGAGGAAAGGGAAGCTTTAATGGAAACAATCACCAAAAACAGCCGCTTGCGTTTAAAAGATATTTTTAGCAGCCAGGAGAGAGGTCCTGCTGTAACTTCCGCCAAGCGGCAAGGGGAGATGGAAGATTTGGCTTTGGACGGTTTTACAGAAGGCAGAGCACTTGTGATTAAACGGACATTACGTTCAGGCCAGTATATTCGTTTCCCCGGCCATGTCATCGTCCTGGGAGATGTGAACCCGGGGGCGGAAATAGCGGCAGACGGTGATATTTATGTTTTTGGTACTCTGCGGGGTATTGCTCATGCCGGTATGAACGGTGACAGGACGGCATCTGTTGTTGCCCTGCGACTGGCGCCCACACAGCTGCGGATTGCAGATATTATTTCCCGGGCGCCTGATCATGCCGATCTGCCTGATCAGCCTGAATATGCGTATGTGCAGGATTTGCGCATAATGATTGCAGCCATAACAGCCAAATAAAATACATAGTGCAAAAAGGGGAGAAAGCCCATGGGGGAAGTTATTGTTATTACGTCTGGTAAAGGCGGGGTAGGAAAAACAACAACGACTGCCAATCTTGGAGTAGGCTTGGTACTGGCCAAGAAAAAAGTAGTATTGATTGATGCAGATATAGGTTTGAGAAATCTGGATGTAGTAATGGGCCTGGAAAACAGGATTGTGTATGATTTGGTGGATGTGGTGGAAGGACACTGCCGGGTCAAACAGGCTTTAATCCGGGATAAGCGTTTTGAAAATCTTTTTCTTTTGCCGGCTGCCCAGACACGCGATAAAAATGCCGTCAGCCCGGAACAAATGAAAAAGCTCTCTTTGGAGCTGAAAGAGGAATATGATTTTATTTTAGTGGACTGCCCGGCCGGTATAGAACAAGGTTTCCGTAATGCCATTGCCGGAGCGGACCGGGCGCTGATTGTGACAACGCCGGAAGTTTCGGCGGTTCGGGATGCCGACCGCATTATCGGCCTGCTGGAGGCAGCAGAAATAAAAACTTTTCATTTGATTATTAACCGGCTGCGGCCTGAAATGGTTAAGCGCGGCGATATGCTGGATATTGATGATATCCTGGAGATTTTGGCCATTGATTTAATCGGTGTCATTCCGGACGATGAAAAAATTATTATTTCCACCAACCGTGGTGAGCAAGTGGCCGCCAATGCCAATGACTCCCCGGCCGGCAAAGCTTATACAAATATAGTGCGAAGGCTGCTTGGAGAAACAGTTCCTATTATGGACTTTTATCAAAATCAATCCTTCTTTAGCCGTTTGAAAAAATTCATCGGCTTAGGCGGGTAGAAAGGAAGTGGACCATGAACCTGAGAGCATTGCTTGCTGCTTTGACCGGCAGACAGCCCAGTAAAGAAGTGGCAAAGGAGCGCCTGCGCCTGGTGCTTGTCCACGACCGCGCCAGTGTAGCCCCGGAATTTCTTGATAAAATTAAGGAAGAAATGATTGCCGTAATTTCAAAGTACATGGAAATCGATGAAAGCAATACTGTTATTAACATGCATCATGCCGAGGGGACTGCAGTTTTGGAAGCTAATTTGGCCGTGAAAAAAATTAAACGTTCCGTTAATACTTAATCAAATCATCACACAAAAACCATGCTTTGCCTGGTGAGGATTTTTCTTGTGCTTTACGCTCTGATTAACTTTCCGGTATAATTATAAGTGCCAAGGGTTACCTTGCACTTCTTTTTTCTTATTTCTAAGATGGGAGTGGAAAAGTGTTTGATCGCAGGCTACTGCGCAACCTGGATTGGTTGCTTTTACTGACAATGATGGCTATCTTTGCCATCAGCTTAATTATTATCACCAGCACGACGGTAAATTTCACCGGCGACCCCTTATATTTTACTAAGCGCCATGCTATACGTTTTGGGGCCGGGTTTATTATGTTGATTATTATTTTAAATTTGGATTACACGTATTTGTATCGTTTTGCTCCTTATATATATATTGCCAATATGATTTTATTGGTAGCAGTACTTTTTTTTGGTTCAGACTCCGGCGGAGCTCAGCGCTGGATTGATTTAAAATTTTTTGAATTACAGCCTTCCGAATTTGCCAAGCTGGCCATTATTATTTCCTTAGCCCGGCATTTAACAGATCAGGAAGGAAATTTTGACAGTTTTTTTAGCGCCGTTCCTTTTTTTCTGCATGTGGCCATCCCCATGGGACTTATTTTTCGCCAGCCTGATTTAGGAACATCAATTGTTTTTATTGTGATTCTCATTGGTATGCTTTTTATGTCCGGAGTGAAAGTGAAACATTTGGCTGCTTATCTTGGGCTGGGACTGGCGGCGGGTATACCGCTTTTATGGTTTAATTTAAAAGATTATCAAAAGATGCGGCTGATTATTTTTACCGATCCGTATCGTGATCCTTTAAATGACGGTTATCAAATTATTCAATCCCTGATTGCCGTAGGGTCGGGAGGTTTGTACGGCAAAGGCCTGTTTGCCGAAGGGACACAGAACCACCTTGGCTTTTTGCTGGAACAGCATACTGATTTTATTTTTTCCGCTTATGCCGAGGAAACAGGTTTTATTGGTGCCGTCATCCTGCTTTTTTTGTTTTTAGTGTTGATTTTGCGGATTATCCGCGTTGCCTCCCAGGCCCGGGATACTTTCGGGACACTGGTGTGCATCGGCATCGCTACCATGATGGCTTTTCATGTTTTAATCAATGTGGGGATGACCATAGGTATCATGCCGGTTACAGGTCTGCCACTGCCTTTTGTGTCCTATGGGGGCAGTTCATTGCTGATGAATATGATGGCAATCGGGGTTGTTCTTAATATAGGGATGCGGCGACAGAAATACATGTTTTAATCCACCCTTTTGCGGGTGGTTTTTTTATCGGTTCCCTTTAAGTTTGCGGGGTGGTCAGGAATGCAGCCGCCTGTGGGGTGGCAACCAACCCCTAGAGGAAAGGAAATACGCATCAAAAAAAGTGAAGCGTCTTTCTTGTTGAGAAAAGCATAAGTTGGGGGACAGGTTAATATACATGGATAAGGACAAACCTCAAAGAGGTGAGGAGTTTGAAATATTATAGAACACGGCGGCAAAAACCGCGTTCCGACTTGCGGCAGCGTTTGGAGCAACGACAAACTTATAAAGTAAGCTTAAGTAATTTTAGTGAAGGAACACGCGGTCTGCCAATGGTTTTAGTGCGGCAGTTAAAAGAGGGTCTGTTTGAAAAGACGGTGGTGGCCATTATAATCGTGTTAGTTTTGGGCGCCATTAGTTTGCTTAATTCCGACTTTACCGGCCGGGTGGTTGACTGGGTTTATACGCTTACAGTTACCAATTCCCAGCCCTCTGCCTGGCTGGAGCGGGCAAAGCCTGTGATGCAGTCTTTAGGTAGTTTGTACCCGCCCAGACTAAATTATCAAAGTAATTCCGCCGATAATTTTGCCGGCAATCCCGCCGCTATCGAGGAGGAGCCCGGCCAGGAAACGATGGTTCATCCCGTTAACGGTGTATTAAGCAGTCCCTTTGGTACACGCCCGGCTGCCGACGGGCAAGGAGTGGAAATGCACTACGGCATTGATGTGACTACAGAAGCGGGCGCTCCTGTTTATGCTGCCTTTGCCGGGACAGTGACTTTGGTGCAGGAGCATGAGCTTTACGGCACCACCATTTATTTGCAACATGAAAACGGCCGGGTAACAATTTACGGCCGGGTAGCTGACCCGATGGTGACTCCCGGCGAGGAAGTGGCCCAGGGTCAGGAAATTGCCACAGTGGCGGCGGCTTTAGAGGGAGACAGTTATCTTCATTTTGAGATTTGGGAAGATAAGCAGCCGGTTGATCCACAAAAATTTCTCACTGAGAATGATTAAAGGAGAGGCCTCTACTTGAAACTGTTGCGCCTGGCAGGGATAACTTTTCGTTTTCATTGGGTTTTTATCTTGCTGGTTTTTGTGCTGCTTTACTACGGCTATGTCAGTGAAACTATAATAATTTTTGGCCTGGTTTTAGCCCATGAAGTAGTGCACCTGCTGGTGGCCCGGATGCAGGGTTTGGAAGTAGGTGAAGTTGAACTTTTTCCCTTTGGTGGTGTGGCTAAAATTGAAGATGCCCTGGAACTGGATCCACAGGTGGAGGGAGTGGTGTCCCTGGCCGGGCCGCTTTTTAATTTTGCCCTGGCAGCGGCAGGTATCATCATTTATGCCAATGTATCCTCCTGGCGGCAAAACGAAATACTGCTTTTTTTTATTCGCAGCAATCTGACCTTGGGTCTTTTTAACCTGCTGCCGGCACTGCCCTTGGATGGCGGCAGGATTTTACGGGCCAAGCTTTGCGGAACACTTGGTTTTCAAAAAGCTACGGAGCTTTGTGTGCGTCTTAGTCAGATTCTGGCTGTGCTTATTTTTGTCCTTGCTCTCTATCTCTTTTACCTGGGTCATTTTCACATGACGCTTTTGGGCACGGCAATTTTTTTATATTTTGCCGCAGAGAAAGAGCGCAGTGCCGCCATGTACGCTTTTATACGCGGTTTGAGCAGAAAAAAGAAAATTCTTTTTGAGGAAGGAGTTATGCCTTTAATTACACTTTTGACTTTGCCGGAGACGCCGCTGAAAGAAATACTGCGACGCTTTACCATGAAAAAATATCATCATGTTTTAATTGTAGATAAAAGCGGGCGGATTTTAGGCGAAGTGACGGAAGATGAGCTGGTGAGTACTGTGCTGGAAAAAGGGATTTATGCCGAGGCGAAAAAAGTTTTACGTAAAAAATAGCTTAAATTTAGCCAGGGAATAGCCTGACAAATGCAGGATTTTTTATTATAATAAAACTGAAAGGCGGAGAAAGTACCGGTGACGGGGGTAATGGGCACGGCATACAAGGGAGACTTTGCAGCCATAAAGGCGAAAACCGGCTGTAGATCAGACAACCGGTTTTTTGTTTGCCCTGAGCTGCAGGAAAAAGAAATTGCTTAATATTCTGTAAATTTTCTTACCTTTCCTGCCGCTGAGGAAGGGATAAGCTGTATTCATGTTAAAATGATAAAAGGGAAAAATAGTTAACAAAAAGATTTGCGGAGGCCTCATGAAGAACTACAAGGAAATTTTTTGGCAAGAAATTTTACCGCGTCTAGAAAAACCTACGCGATATTTAGGTAATGAAGTTAATGCACAAATAAAAAATCATGAACAATGCACCATGCGCATTGCCCTGGTTTTTCCCGATTTGTATGAAATAGGGATGTCGCATTTAGGTTTAAAAATACTTTATCATTTATTAAATGAACGACCACAATGGGTAGCGGAACGCGTTTTCATGCCCGGTGCAGATTTAGAGAAGATTATGCGGGAGGAAAATTTCCCCCTCTGCTCCCTGGAGACGGTAACGCCCTTGGCAGCCTTTGATTTAGTGGGAGTGACACTGCAGTATGAATTATCTTATACTACTGTGCTGCAGATGCTGGATTTGGCAGGTATTCCGCTTTTGGCCGCAGACCGCAGTGAAAGCGACCCCCTGGTGGTGGGTGGCGGTCCCGGTGCCTTTAACCCGGAGCCTATAGCCGGTTTTTTTGACTTTTTTGTAATTGGGGACGCGGAAGAAGTACTGCCGGAGATTGTTCAGGTTTTGGAAGAACATAAAAACCTGTCCCGGCAGGAGAGGCTGCTGCGCCTGGTGGCTTTACCGGGCGTGTATGTGCCTTCACTGTATGAGGCGCAGCAGACGGCTGCAGGTACTTTTCTGAAACTTGCGCCTGCACACCCTTCAGCCCCGGCCCGTGTGCGGCGTGCAGTGGTAGCCGATTTGGACGAGGCTTACTACCCAACAGATTTTGTCGTTCCTTACGGCAGTATTGTGCATGATCGTTTGGTGTTGGAAATCTTTCGCGGTTGTAGCCGTGGTTGTCGTTTTTGTCAGGCGGGAATGATTTACCGTCCCGTGCGGGAGCGTAAAAAGGAAACATTAAGGCAGATGGCGCAAAAAATGGTGCGCTCCACCGGTTATGAAGAAGTAGCTTTAAGTTCATTGAGTTCGGGAGATTACAGTGCCATTGGCGAATTGATTCAGGATTTGTCTGCCGATTTGGCCGGTGAGGGGGTTTTTTTATCTTTACCCTCTTTGCGTTTAGATTCATTTTCCCAGGACCTGGCGAGGCAGTCGCAGCAGGTGCGCAAAAGCGGTTTAACTTTTGCACCGGAAGCGGGAACACAGCGCCTGCGGGATGTGATCAATAAAAATATCACAGAAGCAGAACTAATCTCCGCCGTCAGAGATGCTTTTGCTGCCGGCTGGACAAACATTAAGCTTTATTTCATGCTGGGTTTGCCGGCGGAAACCGATGATGATTTGCTGGGAATTGTGCATTTAGTGCAGCAGGTACTGAATACTTATAAACAGGCAGGCGGCAAGGGAAGACCGCAGATAACTGTTTCTGCCTCTGTTTTTGTGCCTAAAGCGCATACGCCCTTTCAATGGTTTGGCCAAATACCGGAGGCAGAAATCAGGCGCAGGCAGGATTTATTGCGCCGGCATTTGCGCCTGCCCGGAGTACATTTCCAGTGGCACGGTGCAGAAATGAGCTTGCTGGAGGCGGCAATTGCCAGGGGCGGCAGGGAACTGGTGCCTGTAATTTTACGTGCCGCAAAACTTGGCTGCAAGCTGGATAGCTGGGATGAGCATTTCCGTTTTGATTTATGGCAACAAGCTTTTACGGAAAACGGCCTGGATTTGGCTGCTTGTGCCCAGCGTCAGTATGCTTTGACCGACCCGCTGCCTTGGGATCATATAGATGCAGGCGTCAGTAAACGTTTTTTACAGCGGGAATATGAGCGTGCTTTAAAAGGAGAAACGACAAAGGATTGCCGGGAGGGATGCCTGGGTTGTGGTATTGCTTTACTCTTAGATAAAGAAAACAGGGGAGTATGTATAAATGAGAATCTGGATTGAGTTTGCTCTTAGAGAATCATTACGTTTTTTATCTCATTTAGATTTGATGCGGACCTGGCAGCGGGCGCTGCGGCGCGCCTCCCTGCCTTTAGTATACAGTCAAGGTTTTAATCCCCACCCCAGGATGGCTTTTGCTTCCGCCTTACCCGTGGGCGCTACTAGTCTGGGTGAATATGTTGATATTCAATTTGCTATAAATATTACAGATAAAGAAATGGCTGCCTTGCAGGCAGAATTGCCGGCGGGGCTCGAAATTTTGCAGTGGCGGGTTGTGCCTAAAAAGGCACCGGCACTAATGAGTATCGTGAAAGCAGCCGAATGGTCGGTAAAGGTACCGGACGATCAGGAGCTGCCGGAGCGAGTGCAAAAATTGCTGCAGTCTGCTTCTTTACCCATTGTGCGCAGGACAAAAAGGAAGGTGAGTACAATTGATATCAAACCGTATCTTTATCGTTTAGAGCTGAAGCCGTCCGGCCGTTTGGAAATGCTGCTGGCAATGGGCGGTACCGGAGGAACAAAACCCCGGGAGGTGCTTGAATTGTTACAAATACCTGCTGCCGGTTCAGATCTTGTGCGGCAGAAACTGTTACTGGCCGCCGGACCCTATCTGCAATCTCCCATGGCCGTGTTGTTGAAAGAAAAAGAGGTGTTCTTCAATGCAAAAGCAGATTATTATCAACTGTGATAATAAACAGACTCGTGTTGCCGTGCTTGAAGACGGCAGGCTGGTGGAAATCTATCTGGAGCGGCCGGTACACCAGCGGGTAGTGGGTAATATTTATAAAGGCGTGGTGGCAAACGTCTTGCCGGGGATGCAGGCGGCTTTTGTGGATATAGGGCTGGAGCGCAATGCCTTTCTTTATGTTGATGATGCTGTTGTGGAAGCTAAGGAAGGCGATGTTAAGACAAAAAAATCTATCGAACAGCTTTTGCGTCCCGGCGAGGAAATTATGGTACAGGTAATTAAAGAGCCCTTTGGGAGTAAAGGCGCCCGCCTCACCCGTCAAATAACCATTCCCGGCAGGCATTTGGTTTTAATGCCAACCGCCGATTATATAGGTATTTCGCGGCGCATTGAAGGGGCGGAAGAGCGGGAACGCTTGCGGCAAATTGTGGCCAAAATGCGCCCGGAAAATATGGGTTTAATTGTGCGCACCGTAGCTGAGGGTGAAGAAGAAGCTGTTTTGCAGCAGGATTTAAATTTTTTACTGCCTTTGTGGGAGCGCCTGCAGGCTCGTTACCGGCAGCGAAAAGCTCCCTGCCTGATCTACCAGGATCTTGATTTAATCTATCGTATTCTTCGCGATCTTTTTACCGATGAAATTAACCGTTTAATTGTAGATACGCGTTATGAGTATGAAAAGATTTTGGAAACATTAGATGTTATTGATCCCTCCCTGAAAGACAGGGTGGAATGTTACTGTGGCCGTGAACCTATTTTTGATGTTTACGGCATTGAACCGGAAATAGAGCGGGCTTTGTCCCGTATCGTCTGGTTAAACTGCGGTGGGTACCTTGTTTTCGATCACGCCGAAGCCCTCACTGTCATTGATGTCAATACAGGCAAGTATACCGGTAAAACCAATCTGGCGGATACTGTCCTGAAAACCAACCTGGAAGCAGCAGCGGAAATTATGCGACAAATTCGCCTGCGTGATATCGGGGGCATCATTATTATTGATTTTATTGATATGGAAAATGAAGAGCATACGAAGCAAGTTTTAGATACATTAATGGAAAAAAGTAAACTGGACCGGACTAAATCTCATGTGTTGGGTTTTACAAATCTTGGCTTGGTGGAAATGACCAGGAAAAAAGCACGGCAGGGCCTTGATGCCGTACTGCAGCAAAGCTGTCCTTATTGTAACGGCCGCGGTAAAGTTTTAGCGGCAGATGTGGTCAGTGCGCGTACAGAACGCCAACTGCGCAGTTTTTTAGACGGTTTGGATGCTGAAGCAGTGCTGGTTGAACTTCACCATAGCGTGGCCGGACTGATGATTGGCCCTAACGGTTCATACTTGCGTAAACTTGAAGAAGAAACTGGCAAAGCTATTTTTATTCGCGGTAGTGATACCATGCATGTAGAAAAATATAAAATTTTGGCGTTTGGCACCCTGGCAGAAGTGCAAAAGGTGGCTTACCCGGTTTCCGTGGGAGAACGTTATGAAGTTAAGGTGGAGGAGCCGCATGCCAATAATCCTTATGACGGCATCGCCCGTATTAGCGGCTTTGTTATTGATGTGCAGTCGGGCGGTGCTTATGTGGGTGAAACCATTACTGTGGAGATTCAGGAAGTGGCAAAAACTTTTGCCCGGGCAAAAATCGTATGAATTGACAAAATAGGCGCCCCTGTGCTAGAATAGTCTAGCGACCGCCGCAACCGCACGGTAGAGGTTAAAAACTAAGTGCCGCATTGGTCTTTAGTACCTTGTACCGGCGAGTCTGAAGGAGGAAGGTGAAAATTATGTATGCCATTATTGAAACAGGCGGCAAACAGTACCGTGTCGAGGAAGGTACGGTGCTGGATGTGGAGCTTTTGCCGGCCGAAGAAGGGGCAGTTGTCGATTTTGACCAGGTTTTAGCGGTTAAAAAAGACGATAAGCTGCAGGTTGGCAAGCCTTATATTGAGGGAGCACTTGTCCGGGCTAAAGTGATGAGCCACGGCAAAGGCAAAAAGATTATCGTCTTTAAATATAAGGCGAAAAAGAATTATCGGCGCAAAC
>ERZ773359.4633-NODE-4633-length-14064-cov-13.123278_pt1 | contig 14064 bp, 13 predicted proteins | sample MGYA00374955_ERZ773359 | MGnify/ENA primary metagenome ERZ773359 (study PRJEB29098, sample SAMN04486028) | biogas fermenter metagenome | study: EMG produced TPA metagenomics assembly of the Biogas fermentation microbial communities from Germany - Plant 4 DNA1... | reverse complement strand
CGGAAAGTGGCATCAATGCTGACTGTGATCTTGAGCTGACCTGGCATAAAGGCAGTGGCCTGTTCAGACACTCCAGCTCCACCTTCAGCAGCGTATGATGGGCCATAATAGTATGTTTCTTCGATACGCTCAATGACCGGTGAGGAACCTCCAGCAGCTGCCGCCAATGCCTGTGCCTGCCTCTTCGCTTTCGCTACGGCACTAGCGTACGCCTGGGCTCGAGCTTCATCATCGTTCTGCACACCGTACTGGAGTCCATAGATGATATTGGCTCCCGCCTCGGTAACTTCGTCAATTAAAGAAGCAACTGCGCCTAGGTCGAATACTGCCACTTCGAAAACATGACGAATAGTAAACCCATCTGGAACCGAGGTCTGAGATTCGCTGTCCCAGCGCTCTCTTCGATAGAGGTTAAACTCAGAGGTTTTTACTACTTCGGGTTTGGTGTACTTCAGAAAGATTTCGGTCATCTGTGAAACAATACGGTTGTTTTCCCGCAGTGCTTCAGATGCTGTTTCTGCATCGGTTTGGACACCAATCCAGATTTGTGCCATGTCTGGCGTAACGCGTACATCACCAGTGGCCTGCACCTTGATGGCAAATGCACTGTCATCATCAGCTGATGCGGAGGCCAACGGGATGCTGACTAAGAGAACAACAATCGCCAGTATACTGAAGAACTTGCGCAGCATGCTTATCACACTCCTTTAGTGTTTGCTACACTATTCGCCATTAGCTCCGCTTTTGTGGGTCATCGATGAGCAGGGGCCCTGGTGGTACGTATTGAGTTGAGTACTGCGATGAGGGTAACACCGACATCGGCAAAAACTGCTTCCCAAAGGGTTGCATGACCAATGGCACCCAGCGCTAGTACAAAGAGCTTGACACCCAGAGCTAAGATAATATTCTGCCAGACAACGCGGTTGGTGCGGCGGGCGATTGCGATAGCGTCCGCGAGCTTACTGGGCTCATCGGTCATAATTACCACATCTGCCGCTTCAATAGCTGCGTCTTGTCCGAGGCCGCCCATGGCAATCCCCACATCAGCCCTTGCTAACACAGGCGCATCATTGATTCCATCGCCAACATAGGCTACCTTGCCCTTGCCGATCCTGCTGCCGATGATCTTTTCAAGTTCTGCCAATTTATCTTCAGGAAGTAGTTCACTTCTCACATCGTTGATTCCTATGGCGGCACCAGCTTCAACTGCTGCGGGTGCACTGTCGCCGGTAAGGATTACAGTTTGCTTGACACCTAGGTGCCGCAGGCGGTTCACCGCATCCTGTGCGTCCTTCTTCGGAGTATCACTTAGGAAAACTGCACCGATATAGCGCCCATCTACAGCTACGTGGACGGTTTGACCTGCGTGAGAGAACAGCCTGCCCTCAATACCGAGGTGTTCCATCAAGCGGGCTGAACCCACCACTACATCTTGTCCTTCGATGCGGGCGGAAATCCCGAACCCCGCATGGTCTTGAAAGTCTTCGACCGCGTTCTTATCGATTTCCTGTCCATAGGCGGTTACGATGGAACGGGCAATCGGGTGGTGGCTCATTGATTCAGCCGTGGCTGCCATTTTAAGGACGTAATCTGGGTCAATTCCGGGCACAGCCTGTACTCTGTCGACCGTGAATTTTCCAGAAGTAAGGGTGCCTGTTTTGTCAAAAACGATACTGTCGACTTCGTGCAGAGCCTGCAGGTAGTTGCTTCCTTTAACCAGTACTCCAGCCTTAGAGGCTGCCCCAATTCCTCCGAAGAACCCGAGCGGGATCGACACGACCAGGGCACAAGGACACGAGATTACCAAGAACACGAGAGCTCTATACAACCAGTCTGAAAAGGCAGCCCCAGGAACTACCAGCGGTGGCATACCGGCTAGCAGGACTGCGATGCCGACCACAGCGGGGGTATAATACCGGGCAAACTTCGTAATAAATTCTTCTGTAGGTGCTTTGCGAGCAGCCGCATTCTCCACTAGGTCCAGAATCCGAGAAATCGCCGATTCAGAAGCTGGCCGTTCGGCCTGCATACGGAGTAGACCGCTTAGGTTGATATACCCGGCCAGCACTTGATCCCCTTCCCCTAGGTCTTTAGGAACAGACTCTCCAGTCAGTGCTGCGGTGTCAAGACTAGATAAACCGCTCAAAATAACCCCATCAACTGGTACTCGTTCGCCCGGTTGAACTAGGAGTTCGTCACCGGGGCGAACCTGCTCTACAGAAATCTCATGAATTCCGTGCTCGTGAACTACACGAGCCTTATCTGGCCGGACAGCAATCAGGGCAGAAATCGAACGCCGGGATCTATTTACAGCGAGGTCCTGAAGATACTCACCTGTCCGGTAGAACAGCATGACTGCCACCGCTTCTGGAAACTCATTAATGGCGAGTGCTCCCAAGGTTGCGATGGACATCAAGAAGTGCTCATCGAAAACCTGACCCTGCCTGATATTCAGCCAAGCTGCTTTTAGTACAGGGAAGCCAGCCAGGAGGTAGCTGATGAGCATGAGCCCCTTTCTCCAAATCTGCGGGAAGGGAAGAACTAACCCAGCGCCAAAGAGGGCCAGGGCTAAGGCCAAGCTTATGAGTACTCTTCGTGCATCAGGATCAGGAACATGTGTATGTTCGTTATGGGAGTTTTCATCGTGAATCTTCACACCCGGTTCAATGCTCTGTGCGAGACGCTCTAATTCTGCTTTTAGAGAAACCTGCTTTGATCTGTCGCTGTTGATCGTAATTCTGCCAGCGGCAAAGTCAAGAGACGCACTGGATACACCGTCCATTTCTGCGGCTGCTTGTTCAATCTTAGCTGCACAGTTGGCGCAGTGGAGGCCCTCCAGCCTAAAAGTGGACTTTACAGTTTCTTGGCGCTGGATGACAGACATAAGACTACACCTCGGACTTCTGTTCTAGAATGTGCTGATAACCTTGATCGAAAATGGACTCGATATGGTCATCATCAAGGGAATAATAGACAACCCGGCCCTCTTTGCGGTATTTCACAATACCTGCCTGCTTCAATACCCGCAGTTGATGGGAGATCGCGGATTGGCTCATATTGAGAAGATAGGCGATATCACAAACGCACATCTCTGATTCAAATAAGACTTGGAGAATGCGGATGCGGGTGGGATCACCAAAAACCCTAAAGAACTCGGCAATTCGGGCCATGAGCTCATCAGGTAGAAGCCTTTCTTTGACTCGGTTCACTACATCTTGGTGGATCACCGTTACATCGCATTGGGGAACCTGTTTACTGCTTTCCACCGATATCACCTTCAGATTCTAATATATGAATATCTGTTCATATGTTCAGTTATATTGTACGCTTCTAGGGAGATCCTGTCAACAAAAAACCTCACCGTGATGGTGAGGTTTAGGCAGTCTTCTTGACTAATTTAGCTTTAGTCGATCAAGAAAATCACTGAGTACTCAGCGAGAAAATCATAGGTGTTCAGTGCCGCAATGATTGCATCGGCATCCGCGTCGCTGATAATAACCCCTGTCTCTGTAGAGTCGGTGACCTCGAGTGCTTCAACAACTAGCGGAGAGACCTTGATGGGATCTTTACCAGGTTGGAGACGCCTCAGAAGTTCTGGAGTCAGTTCTTGGCCATAAGAGGCGATGCCCGATTCCTGCACAAAATCAAGGCTGGCAGCTACGCCTGCGTAAATCAGCCTTCCCGATTCTGAGTAAATCCGTGGGCTCATCCCGCGCTGCAGGCCAAGGCCTCTCGCATCAACGATCAGGCCAGTATAGACCAACCCCTGCCGAATCAGTTCGTCTGATTCCATATCCAGCTCTACACGGCGGATGTTTACATCATCCCACTCCATTTCCACTCCTTCGGGGGTGGAGAACACAACAGTTGCTTTCTGTGCATTGGGGGGAGCGGTTACGACTACCGAAATCTCCTGCCATTGGTTCGCTCCGGCTATGCTTCGGCTGAGCTGTGTAGAGCGCAGATATTCGCCCTTGTCCGTGTGGATGTATACTGAAGCGAGTGTTGGCGCGTTTTCAATGTCGGTCCGGATGCGAACACTGACTTCGTAACGGGCACCGACCTCTAGGAGAAAGGTTCGGCGAAACTCTGCCGCGGATGCGCTAAGTGATGCGAAAAACACAAACAGTGCAATGCAAAAAATGACTGTAGAAAACCTTGTCCTTCGATATGTCATAAGGCTTCATCCTTCCTCATTTGACTCAACACAGATCTTCGTAACAGCTTAGGTCAATTGTGGCGGATCCACTGGCTAATTCTGTCTAGCAATCCGTAGGGCTGTCTCCATTGGAACTCTGACTTCATAGAATACCTCCATAAATTCTTGGAATTTTGCCGCTGGATCGCCACTATACAGGCCCGGATAGGCCATCTGCGCCAGCCACTCTACGCCTACAAGGCGCAGAATAGAATTGGGAGTCAGCCAGTTTTGCGGAACAGTAGGTAGTTCATATATTTCCCCTTCGTCCAGCGCTTTCTGCGCTTGAGGTGGCGGATTCTTGATCAACTCACGGTACGGGTCACGAATTGGGTCAGGGATAATCAAGATTCGATCAGCCTGCAAGCTGCTGTCTGTCTGCACATCACTAAGGCCCGCGATCGGTAGTGTGTCGAGATCTATTTTTGTTGAATCGCCCACAAGGTAGACCGCTGCCGGAGTCTCTTTCGTCTCATTTCGAAGGATCTCCAGTTTCATCAATGTGTTTTCGGCATATAGGGCAAGTGCCTGAGCCCGCACTTGACATCCAAACAGTTCGCCTAACCAGCGCATAGAACGAGGCAGTGCCTCGAATGATCCGTCTACGACAATGGTTGGAATGCCAAGTTCTGCCTCGATAGCTTCTGCCAGGCCTAAGTTGGGTAAGTCAGGTTCCGCTAAGTGGACGACGAGATCTGGGTGTAGTACGGCCACTTGATCTAGATCGACAGTTTGGTATAATTGGTCCCATGTACCTAGGACCGGAAGCCCGCCCGCCTTGCTGCCCAAGATGAAGTCCATTTCGGGTGAGAGAGCGGTATTCCAACCCAAGAGGAGTGCTGGATTGAGAGCGTAGATCAAGAGGCTTCCTGATTGGCTTGTGGCATAGACCTTCTCAATTCTGTGTGGAATGGGTACGCTGCGGCCCACATGATCTATGATGGTTTGGGGGGAGTGGGGCGGTGTTAAGGTATAGGTACTCGTCAAAACCAGCGCGAAGACTGCGATGACAACTACGGGGATACGCTGGGAAAATCGCATTACACCAGATCCTTTCCAGATAATACTATTGTATTAGACTTGGTAGGGTTAACTCCTTCTAGGACAGGCTTTCGGGCGGTTTCGATATGTTACTAAAACATCAAACGGAAGAAAACAATAATTTTTTCAGCAAAAATGCAGGAATCCGCAAGGTTGGCCTCGTATAATTACGGAAATGCAAAACTCGAGTGGGGGAAGAGTTTTGCTAGAAGAAGCATTAATAGAGGAGGAGAATGCATTGAGAAAGTCGTTGTTGGTACTAGTCACTGTCTTTGCCCTCGTGCTGTCAATGGTCGCCTTCGCATCGGCGAAGACACTTATTGTAGCTCAGGGCTCCGATCCTGTCACTCTGGACCCACAAGGTCAAAATGACCAGCCTTCAGCTCGTGTACGGGTACAGATCTTCGAAACTCTGGTAAATCAGGACAATGATCTGAACATCGTTCCTGGACTGGCAACAAGCTGGGAGCAAATTAGCCCAACTGTATGGGAATTCAAGCTTCGTGAAGGCGTTAAGTTCCATAACGGTGATGAATTTACCGCCGACGATGTCAAGTACAGCCTGGAGCGGGTAAAAGGATCCGCAAGCGTATCTTTCTTGCTCGAAGCCGTTGCTGGCGTTGAGGTCGTGGACAAGAACACCGTCCGTATTGAGACCGAGTACCCATTTGCTCCGCTTCTGGCTCACTTAGCACACCCATCTACTGCTATCGTAAACCGCCGTTCAGTAGAAGAAGCTGGTGACAACTTCGGTGCTACTGTAGCTATTGGTACTGGTCCATTCATCTTCAAAGAATGGGTCTCCGGTTCTCACGTAACTCTGGTACGGAACGAGAATTATTGGGGCGAGCCAGCCAAGGTTGACGAGTTGATTATCCGGGGTATTCCTGAGGGAACCGTTCGGGCAATCGAACTCGAAACCGGTGGCGTTGACATCGCTTACGACCTTGAGCCAATGGATGAGCTTCGCTTGACCGGTATGCCAGGAATTGTTCTGGAACCATTTGAGCAGCTTTCCACCTCTTATGTTGGCTTTAACGTAACAAAGGCTCCTCTCGACAATAAGCTTGTACGTCAGGCGATCAACTACGCTCTGGACGTTGACGCTGTTGTAGATTACATCTACACTGGCCGTGCTGTAAAGCTCAGCACTCCTCTGCCACCAAGAGTATGGGGCTACAACCCTGACGTTGAGGGCTACTACTACGATCCAGCCAAAGCTAAAGAACTCTTGGCTGAAGCCGGTTATCCAGATGGCTTCAAGATTTCTCTCTGGACTAACGATAATCCATTGAGAATGCAGATTGCCGAGATGTTCCAAGCTAACCTAGCTGAAGTAGGCATCGAGGTTGACGTACAGATTCTGCCTTGGGCAACTTACCTCGAAGACACTGCTCTCGGTAAGCATGATATGTTCATCCTTGGGTGGAGTACTGTAACAGCTGACGCCGACTATGGCCTCTATGCTCTGTTCCACAGCTCCATGGCTGGTGACCCCGGTAACCGCTCCTTCTACGCCAACCCACGTGTTGACGAGCTGTTAGATGCGGGCCGTCGGGAAATCGATCCTGAGAAGCGTATGGCTATCTACCATGAGGCACAAGAGCTTATCGTTGAAGATGCACCATGGGTATTCTTGATTGCCACCAGCGCTGTGAACGGATATCGTGATTACGTAGACGGATTTGTACCTCATCCGGCAGGACATCACGACTTGGCTGGCGTATCTGTTAATAAGTAAGAGTTTCGTAGCGAATACGGGACTTTTGAAACCTAAATAGGCGGGGTTCTTTTTGACCCCGCCTATAATGAGTTAAGGCTCTAGGGGAAAGGCGGATTTTTTATGTTAAGGTATATCATCAGACGACTATTACTGGTCATACCAGTACTCATCGGAATATCGATTTTTGTATTCCTGATCATGCACTTGACCCCTGGTGACCCTGCGCGTCTAATGTTAGGTGAATCGGCTCCTACTGAGCAGTTGGAGCAGCTGCGTGAAGAGTTGGGTCTGAATGATCCGCTTCCTGTGCAGTATTTTCGCTGGTTGCGTAAGGCTTTACGGCTGGACTTTGGTCGTTCGCTGCGTTCTAAGAAGTTAGTTACTGATGAGATTATGGCGCGCCTTCCAGCCAGTGCAGAACTGGCTGTTTTAGCAGTCGCGATTTCCGTGATTATTGGGGTCCCTGTGGGTATTCTTTCGGCAAGTAAGCCAAACTCTGCATTCGACAATGTGGCCATGGTTGGGGCTTTATGCGGCATTGGTATGCCCGCATTCTGGCAAGGCATCATGTTTATTTTGATATTCTCCGTTTCTTTAGAGTGGTTCCCATCTTCGGGCCGCATGGGCGGATGGCAGTATTATGTGCTGCCCGCACTCACCTTAGGAACCAGATCTATGGCCGGTATTGCCCGAATGACCAGATCGTCTATGCTCGAAGTGCTGCAGCAGGATTTTATTAGAACAGCTACAGCTAAGGGTTTAGCCCGTTTTAGGATTATTTTCGTGCATGCGCTGCGCAATGCATTGATTCCTGTCGTTACCATGGTCGGTCTGGAGTTTGGAGGCCTTATGGCTGGTGCGGTACTGACTGAGACGATCTTTGCCTGGCCCGGTATTGGGCGGTTGGTCGTGGAGGCAATTAATAACAAGGACTTTCCACTAGTGCAGGGGACCATCATGACCTTTGCGTTGGTTTATGCCCTTGTAAACCTGATTGTTGACGTGTTGTACGCGTTCTTGGATCCGCGCCTGCGGGTACGGTATAACTAGGAAGGAGGGGTAATGTGGAAGCAAAGGAAATGACTAATTCACAACCTGCTGCTAAAGATACAGTTGTAGAAGAACTAACACCTCAGCGCAGTGAAGCGAAGCGCATATTTCGGCGTCTTCTGAAAAACCGCCGCGCAGTGGTGGGTGGTATCTTACTGCTGATCATTATTCTGATGGCGATCTTTGCCCCCTTTGTGGCCCCTTACGATCCTGTTAAGCAGAACATCCGCAACCGGCTGCAGGGCCCAAGCAGAGAGCATATTCTGGGGACGGACCAGTTTGGTAGAGATACATTCTCCCGAGTCGTATACGGGGCGCGGATATCGCTGCGTGTTGGGTTTTCTGCAATCCTAATTGCAGTAGTTGTTGGCTGTCTGTTGGGCCTGGTGGCTGGTTATTACGGGGGAATGCTCGATAATATTATTATGCGTATCATGGACGTGCTGATGGCACTGCCTGGCTTTTTGCTGGCACTGGCCATCGTAGCCGCTTTGGGCCCAGGTATGCAGAACGTAATTCTGGCCATTGGAATTTCGTATATTCCATCATTTGCGCGGTTGATGCGTTCTTCAGTGCTTACGGTACGAGAGCTGGATTATGTGAGTGCGGCCGAAGCCCTTGGGTCTTCTGATGCACGTATTCTATTTCGGCATATTCTGCCCAACTCATTGAACCCGATCATCGTCATGGTCACCTTATCGCTGGCAGGAGCAATCCTTTCAGCGGCAGGCTTAAGTTTCTTAGGCATGGGTGCTCAACCGCCTACACCAGAGTGGGGCAGCATGATTTCGTCTTCGCGGCCCTTTATTCGCGTTTCTCATTGGTGTGTAACCATTCCTGGTTTGGCAATTTTCACTACCGTTCTCTGCCTGAACCTGGTGGGCGACGGCTTGAGAGATGCTCTCGACCCTCGCATGAAAGATGTGGGGTAAAGATGATGGAGAGAGAAGTCCTTGTGGGGCTTCTCTTTTTTTGTGCCTACAGCACCACCCCAGACGACGCGCATACTATGTGATCGTGATATAGTACCGCAGTACTGGGGAGGTTAGTTTGATGGTCAAGAACGGCAGTCGCAGTTGGTGGAAAGGAGAGGATTGGTGGACCATTTGGCTGGGGGCAATAATCATAGCTGCAGCAGGGTTTGGGCTGGTAAAGTACATTCCCAAACTGCCTAAATGGCAGGGAAGCCTGTCTGCAGCACTGCCAGCAGACATGATTCTGCCGCTAATCGGCTTAGGAATCGGCATTCTGGCATTGACCGGTGTGGCTGTATGGTCCATGGAGGGAAGGGAAGTACGGCGATATCTTGCTGCTTTCCCGTTTGTCTTCTTGCTGGCGGTTGCGGCGTATATCATTGGTAATCACAGTACCCTAAATCACTATGGAATCAATGATATAATCTGGGCCTTAATCTTAGGCATGTTGTTCAGCAACATAGTCGGCAAGCCACAGTGGCTCAAACCCGCACTGCGCACCGAGCTCTTTATCAAGACAGGTCTTGTTCTTTTGGGCGCAGAGATACTCTTTAACCGCGTACTAGTGTTAGGCTTGCGTGGATTGGGAGTAGCTTGGCTGGGGGCACCTCTTGCACTGATTTTTATGTATTGGCTCGGAACCAAGGTCATGAAGATCAAGAGCAAGGAACTGGTAGCAACTGTAGCTACCTGTACTTCAGTCTGCGGCGTTTCTGCTGCCATCGCAGCTGGGGCTTCAGTGAAGGCAAAAAAAGAGGAAATCAGCGCAGCAATTTCCGTCTCGGTGATCTTCACTGTAATTATGATGATCGCCATGCCTGTGATAATTAATGCTCTGGGGCTTTCTCAGATGATAGCAGGAGCTTGGATAGGCGGTACAGTCGACAGCACAGGCGCAGTGGTCGTTGCGGGCAGCATGGTAGGCCAAGAAGCAATGGAAGTGGCCGCCATAGTGAAAATGCTGCAGAACGCCCTAATCGGCTTCGTCTCTTTCGCCTGGGCCCTCTATTGGGTTGCGGTCGTACAGCGTGGTGAGGGAGAGCGAGTTTCGGCGCGTGAAATCTGGATCCGGTTTCCGAAGTTCGTCCTAGGTTTTTTGGCAGCTTCGTTTGTCATGTCTTTCATACTGCTGCCTTGGTTGGGGCAGGCAAGGATCGATGGCATCCTCAACGTAACTACTGCTGTTAGAGGTTGGTTGTTTGCTTTGGCCTTTGTCACGATTGGCCTTGATACCAAGTTCTCGGAGCTAAAAGCAACTTTCAAGGGCAGTGCCCCTGTAAAGCTGTATATAATCGGGCAAACTTTTAATCTCGCGGCAACCCTGATCTTGGCCCTGATCTTTTTCCGTTCGTTCTAGCTTTGGTACTCAACCGGGACGCGATAACGCAAAAAGAGCTCATTCTCGTATTGAAAGTGGGAAATCAGCTCTAGTCGGGGGAGAGAATCAAGGACATCTGGCCCCATCACCATTGTCAAGTCTGCATCAGAACCTACAAGCCGTGGAGCGAGAGTCAGGAAGATCTCATCCACGGCTTTTGCATGCAGAAACTGATAGTTCAGGCTGGGCCCGCCTTCGAGTAGGAGCCGCTCAATACCGAGTTCACGGCGCAGAACAGCCAGGGCTGGCTGGATTTCCACCTTATCTTGGCCAACTGCAATAACTTCTGCTCGTTTGCCAAGCTTGCGGCGAAGTGCTTGATAAGACTCTGTGCTTGTGAGAATCAACGGCCGCTGTGGGGATTGAGCGAATAAGGGGGCATCAAGAGGCAGATCACCCGAAGTCGTAACAATGATCGTCAAAGGCTGAGCGCTTTGGCCTCGAGCAGTCCGCAGAGCCTCAAAATCCTTGGTGACGCCAAGGTAGTAAGGATGCTGACGGATCGTTTCTGCTCCACAAATAATGGCATCAAAGTGGGAACGGATTACCGTCATGGTGAAGCGGTCAAAATCGCTGCCGAGACTTCCGGGTGTGAGCTTTCCGCCCACAGTGATCTTCCCGTCGACACTCATGACCATGTTGACGCCCACATACGGACGGCCCGCCGGTATTGCCGGGAATTCTAGCTCTTTATAGTGATGGTTCATTAGAGCCTCCTAAAGCACGTGCACGGGGTTTTGGTTAAAAACTCGCACGCCTTGGCGATCTTGGTGGTCATTTTCGATGATTTGGATAAACAGCTCCACCAGCTCTGGATCAAGCTGTGTACCCTTAACCCGCCGCAGTTCAGCGATGGCTTCGGCAATAGGCATAGGCTTGCGGTAGCAGCGCTCGCCTACCATTGCATCCCAGGTGTCGGCAACAGCTACGATACGAGCTTCGAGGGGAATTTCTTCCCCTTTTAGGCCGTGGGGATATCCGGTACCATCATAGCGCTCATGATGGTAACCTGCAATGCTTTCCACGATAGCTTTATGAGAAGGTGGTAGGTTAACCTCTTTCAGAAATTCGATTCCCCGAACAGGGTGGGACTGCATCTCTTCGTACTCTTCGGGAGTCAACTTGCCTGCCTTCTTGAGGATCGAATCATCAATTTCCAGTTTCCCTATGTCATGGAAGTATGCCGCTTCGTCAAGGATATGCAGCTTCCAGAATGGGTAGCGGCAGGCCTTGGCAAGCCTCTTCGAGTAGTATGCCACGTTTTCGAGATGTCTCATCAACGTGGGATCCTTGGCATGAGTTGCCCGCAGAAGCGCACGGATCAGGGAGAGGCGGTAGTTAGCTTCCAGGTGCCCCAAGAGCGCTCCTGAGCGCACTACAACGAAAAGGAAGAAGGCGACAATGAGGCCTAGGATATCGTAGCGAGTATAAGCCATAAAAAACAGAGCAGAGAGGGCTACAGATGGGATCAATGTCTTAGCAACATTAACAAGGAAGAACCATTCAAACTTCGAGTCTGAGAAGCGCAGATAGCTGCCGAACACAAACAAGCCGTGGTTAACAGCCGAGTAAACTAATACGGCACCTGGCAAAGCAGTAGGGAGCGCTGCTGTACCGCCTAGTGCGTGAAATGCTAGAGCACTTAAGCCAGCAGATAATCCTAAAGCTCCTCGGTTATAAACGAAAATGGGCCAATCAAGTCTGAACTCATCGGCTGAAAAGGCGCCAAAAGCCGCCAAGGCACTGGCCCAGGCCGGGGAGAAAAACGCAATCGCAGGAAAGAGCAGAGGGTAAGTTATTGAAAAGCTGCTCATGCTCTCTACACTGACCACTTGGTAACTTGCGTTTACGAGCAGTAGAATGAGGATTAGAATCAGCCGGAAATCAAAGCTAAAACCGCCTGCCATGAAACTGGCAATCTGAAAAAGGAGTGCCGCTGCGGCACAGCATACTGCATACGGTTTGAACAGCTTCTGTCGCATAGATGAGACCTCCAAGGAGAAAGGCTTGCCTACCCGTGAAGTAGGAAAATGATTACCGCATTTTTACGGTGTCAGCGAGAACGCTGCCGGCTGCAGCCAAGAAAGCAGCAGCTGCCAGCAAGAGAGCCATAATCCTCTTCATTATTTCCTCCCCCTCCATCAGTTAATGTAGGGTTCGGTTAGGTATTAATTCGATTCGGTTCGGGTAGGCAAACCTATTCGGCGATTAATTGCACTTAGTACAGCCTTAACCACAGCTAAAGGAAGATCTTCTTTAATTTCGGCAACACCCATCAGCGTGTCTTGGCCGATGAGGGTAGTGTATTTTACCTTCAGGAGAACGATCTTTTCGTTGGCAAATTCATTATTCAAAATCTGCAGATAAACGAGCTCAAAACCGGTGAAACCAAGTTCTGCAAGAGCGTTAATGCAGGCGTAGTACGTGTCGTGTGCAGTATTACCCGTGCTCGGGTGACATCCAACACCTGTCTGCCCCAAACAGTGCAGTTCAACAACAACCTCCTGCCGGGGGACCCGCCTTATGTAAGCTGCTCCGATCTGAATGCGGGGCTGCATGCCAGTAAGTTCGTCATTTGGCTTATACTGTACGACCTTGATCTTTCTATAATCGAGCTGAAGGTTGTGCTGCATTGCCACTGCCCCAAGAATGGAGCGCACGATGCTCTTAATCTCTCTCGTTCGTGCCTCCTCGTCTAGGGCCTGGAGTTCTGCTTCCACATAGATCTGGGTAATATCGCCCTGTTCTTCTACCACGTGACAATTTCTCACGTGTTGGACAGTGCGAATCGTTTCAGCAATCGCAGTGGACATTTTGCTCCTCCCTCCAGGCTTTGGATGTTCTTCATTATTTTCGACAGATTGCTTAATATTCCTGTCTATAAAGAAAAGACTTCTGGCGCATACATGCCAGAAGTCTGGGTATCGGTATTCTTTGCCTTAACGAGGCTGATTTAGCTCTACGAAGACTTCTACACCCTTCTTCAGATTAGCGGCCCATTTCTCAGCCAGCTGCAGGCGGGTGGCATAGTTGGCTTTTGCATGAAACTCATCAACGACTACAATAAGTTGGCCCTTAAGATAAATACCCACAACATCGTCTACCGTCTTGATCGTTACATCATCTGGAGAAAGGGCCTTCGGATCCGCTCCTTGGGCAGACCATTCAACGAATACATCGCTAAGGTTCTTCCAGATCATATTGATCTCGTCGTATGGGACTTCATCGCCAGTATAGCGATAGAGGAAGAAGTTCACATTGGTCCCCGGAATATCCACGGGATAACCTTTAGTCTGGCCCTTGACAACAGAGCTGATAGCTAGTACAATCAACAAGCAGGCTATCAAACAAGCTTTTGTTCTCTTCATAGTGCCGTCACCCCTTGTTATTATTCAGTCTTGTTGACTCTTAATATTATGTTTCTTCTGCTTGAGGAAAATTCCTGCACAAATAGTGACGGCTCGAGAAGGAGTACGGCGAACTTCGTCGAAAACAAGACAACGGACTTTTGCCAGCCGAATCTCTCTTTTACAAATCGGGGCCTACCGAGGAGATTCAAAAAAGAATTTCGAGAAAAGGTATTGACTTCTGGAGAGATAGCTGGTATACTTTGAAAATGTCCGGAGCTTGAAAACACAAGCACTGCGGGCGAATAGCTCAGCTGGGAGAGCACCTGCCTTACAAGCAGGGGGTCACAGGT
>ERZ773359.4632-NODE-4632-length-14068-cov-10.916863_pt1 | contig 14068 bp, 10 predicted proteins | sample MGYA00374955_ERZ773359 | MGnify/ENA primary metagenome ERZ773359 (study PRJEB29098, sample SAMN04486028) | biogas fermenter metagenome | study: EMG produced TPA metagenomics assembly of the Biogas fermentation microbial communities from Germany - Plant 4 DNA1... | reverse complement strand
TTTGCATAACTTATTTCCACTATATCTTTTTATCTGTTTTTGAAAAACTAAATTCTGCTTTGTACCTTTTTGGAGTGGAATTTACTTTTTCAAATGAGGTACAAACTGTTGACGCTATCCCTGGAAAAATTGCTATTGACAGGGCAAGCTGAGATATATTAAAATATACGGCAAATAAATAATCGCAAGAGCGATGACGAAGAGAAGTAGCATGGATTATCGTTTACAGAGAGCGGGGAATGGTGAGAACCCTGTAAAGTGAATTCATGTGAATAACACTTCACCAGCTTCAATCTGAAAGTCATATTGCATATGACGAGTAGGTGCGACGTAGAACCGTACGTTACAACGGGAGACACTAAGGAGTGACTGTACAATGGAGTACAGTAATTCAGGTGGTACCGCGGACGATGATAGTGCTGTTCGCCCTGGAATTCTTTATTTCGGGCGAGCAGCTTTTTATTTTCATAGGCGCTCTCCCGACCCAGTGAATTTTAGATAGAATGAGGAGGGAGATTTATGGCAGAGATTTATCGTACCAAGACAATGAACCAAATCACCGAAGAAGATATCGGTACAGTCCTCAAAATTGCCGGTTGGGTGGAAAACATCCGGGACCATGGCGGCGTGTCCTTTATCGACCTCAGGGACATGTACGGTGTCATGCAGGTGGTATTCAGAAACATCGATCTTCCAAAAGGTATCAGAAAAGAAGAATGCTTATCCATTGAAGGTGTGGTGGAAAAACGGGACGAAGAAACCTACAACCCCAAGATTCCCACCGGCACTATTGAACTTGCGGCGCATAAAGTGACGGTTTTGGGCCGGGTCTACAAGGATCTGCCCTTTGAAATTGTCACTTCCAGGGAAATTCGTGAGGAAGTGCGCTTAAAATACCGTTACCTTGATTTGAGAAACCGGAAGGTAAAGGACAGTATTCTGTTCCGGTCCCAGGTCATCAGCTTTTTAAGGCAGAAGATGACCGAGATGGGCTTTGTCGAGATCCAAACGCCTATCCTGTCGGTATCTTCTCCCGAGGGAGCAAGGGATTATATCGTTCCATCCAGGAAGCATAAGGGGAAATTCTATGCACTGCCCCAGGCGCCCCAGATATATAAGCAGTTGTTGATGGTCGCGGGCTTTGACAGGTATTTTCAGGTTGCCCCCTGCTTCCGTGACGAGGATGCGCGGGCCGATCGCTCTCCGGGCGAGTTCTATCAACTTGACTTTGAAATGAGTTTTGCCACCCAGGAAGACGTCTTCCGCGTGGGCGAGGAGGTGCTGACCGCAACCTTTAAAAAGTTCGCACCCGAAGGGTATGAAATCACCGAGGCGCCGTTCCCTGTTTTCAGCTATAGGCAGGCTATGCTGGAGTTCGGCACCGACAAGCCGGACCTGCGAAACCCCTTGTGCATCATCGATGTGACCGATTTCTTCCAGAAATGCTCCTTCAAGCCATTCCATCATAAAACGGTCAGGGCCATCAGGGTTCATGCCGAAATGTCCAGGAGCTTCCATGAAAAACTGCTGGAATATGCGCTGTCCATCGGCATGGGCGGGCTCGGATACCTTGAGGTCCAGGAGGACATGACCTATAAAGGCCCAATAGACAAATATATCCCCGAGGAAATGAAAGGGGGGCTGGCCAGAATAGCCGGCCTTATTCCCGGCGATGTCATATTCTTTATCGCCGACAAGGAAAAGCTTGCATGCAAATACGCAGGACTGATCCGCAATGAACTGGGCAAGCGCCTTGACCTCTGCGAGAAGAAGGCTTACCGCTTCTGTTATGTCAATGATTTTCCGATGTATGAAATAGATGAAGAGACTGGAAGAATACAGTTTACCCATAACCCGTTCTCCATGCCGCAGGGTGGGCTGGAAGCGCTTAACACCAAGGATCCACTGGACATCCTGGCTTACCAGTATGATATCGTCTGCAATGGCGTTGAACTTTCCTCGGGCGCAGTACGGAACCACGACATGGATATCATGGTCAGGGCATTCGAGATTGCGGGCTATGATGAGGAAACCTTGAAAAAGAAGTTCGGAGCGCTTTATAATGCATTCCAGTACGGGGCGCCGCCCCACGCCGGCATGGCTCCGGGGGTTGAACGGATGATCATGCTCCTAAGAAATGAGGAAAACATTCGAGAGGTTATTGCCTTCCCTATGTGCGGCAACGCGCAGGATCTGATGTGCGGAGCTCCCAGCGAGGTGACCGAACAGCAGTTGCGTGAGGTTCATATTAAAATCAGGAATTGAGCGTGTTTAAATAATCCGTGAGGACTTGACAGCCGGCTGCTGTCAGAAATGGAGTGAGGATTATGGCAATATCGAAAACCGATATAGAAAAGCTTGCCTGGCTTGTAAGGCTGAGCTTTTCGGATGAAGAACTCGAGCGATTTACAGCCGAATTTGATGAGATTATCGCATTTGCCGATACAATCAACCAATCCATTGAAGGCGGGACTGAACAGATCAGAAGCGTGGGCGCCAGGATGGTTTCATTTGATGAGCTCAGATCCGATGAAGTGGCGCCGTCCCTGTCCAATGAAAAGATCCTTTCCAATGTAGAAGGATATAACGGATTTTTCAGTCTGGAAAGGAGCAGGAAATGAGAGCGGGAATATCTGAACTGGCCGCAAGGCTTAGAAATCGTGAAATTTCATCGGTGGAGCTTACAAAAGCATATATTGATGCCATTGAAAAACTGAATCCAACCCTCAATATCTATGTGTATCTAACCTTTGACACCGCCCTGAAAGCTGCGGAAAAGGCCGATCAGATGCTTGATGAGGGCGATGCGCCGCTTATCTGCGGCATCCCCATGGCACTGAAGGACAATATTTGTACCGACGGGCTTCCCACTACCTGCTGCTCCAGGATCCTGAAGGGCTTTAAGCCTTACTATGATGCCACCGTCTGGGAAAAGCTGAAAAAACAGGGCGCGGTCCTCCTGGGCAAGGCCAACATGGACGAATTCGCCATGGGAAACACCTCGGAAACAAGTTGCTACGGGGCGCCGCTTAACCCCAGGAACACGAATTATGTTACCGGCGGTTCTTCGGGCGGCTCGGCTGCAGCTGTTTGCGCCAATCTTGCGGTATACAGCCTGGGTTCGGATACGGGCGGCTCCATCCGCCTGCCGGCCTCCTTCTGCGGCGTGGTGGGACTTAAACCCACCTATGGCGCGGTATCCCGCTATGGGCTCATCGCTTACGGAAGTTCCCTGGACCAGATCGGACCCCTGACAAACAGCGTTAAGGATGCAGCAATCGTTTTCGATGCCATCAAGGGCGGTGACAGGCGAGACCAGACCAGCGTGGATCATGATTATGGTTCCTCCCTGGCTGAATGCCTGGAACGGGATGTCAAGGGCATGCGCATCGGTGTGGCCGAGGAATTCTTTGATGGAATCAATCCTGAGATCAAATCAAGTATTGATGAAGCCATAAAGCTATTTGAAAGAAACGGTGCAATAATTGAAAACATCAGCCTTCCAGCCCTGAAGCTTGCGCTTCCGGTATATTACATCATCGCCTGCGCCGAAGCATCCTCCAACCTAGGAAGGTACGACGGTATCCGCTACGGCCATCGCGCATCATCCTATACCAGCATTGATGACATGATTACCAAAACGAGGAGCGAAGGCTTCGGCGACGAAGTAAAACGCCGCATCATGCTGGGAACCTATGTGCTTTCCAGCGGCTACTACGATGCTTATTACAAGAAGGCCTGCCTGATCCGTGAAGAGATAAACCGGGAATTTGATGCCGTATTTGAAAAGTGTGACGTGCTCATTGCTCCTACGGCGCCCAATACCGCGTTTCCGTTGAATTACAAGGGAGCCAGCCCGGTTGAGATGTACCTGGCGGATATCTGCACCGTACCCGTAAATATCGCAGGCATTCCGGCCATCTCAATTCCATGCGGTGAGGACTCCAGGGGCTTGCCCATCGGCATGCAGATCATCGGCAGGAGGTTTGGTGAGGCGACGGTTCTTCAAGCGGCTCATTTTTACGAGCAAAGCGCAGGAAAAGTGATCGATGATTACGAAGGAGGCGCCGTGATATGAATTATGAGATTGTCTGCGGTATTGAAACCCATATTGAACTGGCAACCAAAACCAAGATTTTCTGCGGCTGCACCACCGAATTCGGGGGAGAGCCCAATACCCATTGCTGCCCTGTTTGCACCGGTCAGCCGGGATCCCTCCCCATTCTCAACCAGAAAGTGGTGGAGTATGCCGTTAAAGCCGGCCTGGCGCTGAACTGCAAGATTAATACCAGGTCTCATATGGACCGGAAAAACTATGTATATCCCGATCTGCCCAAGGCCTACCAGATCTCGCAGTATGATGAGCCCCTCTGTGAAAAGGGCTATATCGAACTGGACAGCGGCAAGCGAATCGGCATCACCCGCATTCATATCGAGGAGGATGCCGGAAAGCTGGTCCATGAGAACGGGTATACCTATATTGACTATAACCGCAGCGGTGTTCCACTGATTGAGATAGTTTCGGAACCCGATATCTCTTCTGCCGAAGAGGCAAAAGAGTATGCTGAAAAGCTGCAATTGACCATGCGCTATATCGGCATATCGGACTGCAAGATGCAGGAAGGTTCCATGCGCTGCGATGTCAACCTTTCGCTGCGAAAGCCCGGTGATACCAAATTCGGCGTGAGAACCGAGATAAAGAATATTAACTCCCTGAGTTTCATCCAAAAGGCCATCGTGGCCGAGGCGGAAAGGCAGGCTGATATCCTGGAGGCGGGAGGAACCATTGTCCAGCAGACCATGCGTTACGACGAAAAAACCGACAGCGTCGCCCCCATGCGTGATAAGGAAAACTCCGATGATTACCGGTATTTTCCCGATCCCGACATCCTGAGGTTCAGCATCGATGAAGAGAAGGTGGAAGAAATCCGGGCATCCCTGCCCGAGCTTCCCTTTGACAAGCTCAAGCGATACATGAATGTCCTGGGGCTTCCTGAAGCCACAGCCAAACTTATTTTCAGGTACAGAAAGGTGGCTGAATTCTTTCAAGGCGCGCTGGCCGAGGGCGCAAGCGTTAAGAATGCGGCTAACCTGATTGTGGGCGCCATCTTTTCCAATATGGACACCGAGGAGGAGAAGGAATTATTCGATATCCGGATTTCTGCTGCCCAGTTTGCCGCGCTTGTAAAGTTAGCCGATGAGAAAAAAATCAATATCGGGGTTGCCCAGGGCACCTTGCAAAAGATGCTGGAAAGCGGCAAACCTGCAGAGGAGTTTATAAAACCCGAGGATCTTGCAGGCATCTCCGACGAGACGCTTGAAAGATTGTGCAGGGAAGCCATCGATGCCAATCCCAGGGCAGCAGACGATGTAAGAAGCGGCAAGGACAAGGCCATCAACGTGATGTTCGGTTACATTATGAAGAAAACCGGCGGGAAGGCAGATATTCGGAAGGCCGAGGCCTTGCTGCGAAAACTGATCGGATCATAAAATGCAGGATCTGTATGATGCCGGCGTCAAGTAAGGACGGTGAGCGGTGGTCAGGGTATGAAGAAGTACCTTTTGAACCTATTGCAGGGAACAGCAGGATAAAGCCGCAGAAGAGCAGATCTTCAGCTTGTTGGACAGAAAGAACAGAAGCCTTGAATTGAGAAATATAAAGCGACGATGTTATTGAGTTAAACATAAAATGAGATTTTCAATTTTACATCTTGCAAATCGCTGAGGAGTCTGCTAAAATATATGGCATGTAGAATACATTGAAGGATTCTGTTTAAAGAACCTGGTGAAATTGAATAGCGTTTTATCTGAAACAAAGGCGTTTCACTGAACAAGTGGAGCGCCTTTTTTGCGTTATTTTACGGGCTATAACCGGTGATGAACCGGAATTGCAGGATTTGCGTGATAAATCAAGTTTTATCGTATTCTGAAAGTAGAATTGGTCATGGAAAAATGTATTGGTGAGATCGGTTCCGTCATGTATGGCTCAGCCGTGTTCAATGACACGGTAATGCAGGAGCGCCTGCCAAAACCTATTTATAAGAAGCTGAAGCAAACAATTATTGAAGGCATTCCGCTTGATCCGGATGTAGCCGAGGTCGTAGCATGCGTGATGAAGGATTGGGCGGTTGAGCAGGGAGCAACACATTTTACCCACTGGTTCCAGCCCTTGACCGGTGTTACTGCCGAAAAGCATGACTCTTTCCTTACACCCACAGGGGACGGCAAAGCCATTATGGAATTCTCCGGCAAGGAGCTTATCAAGGGTGAGCCCGATGCTTCATCCTTCCCATCCGGCGGCCTTCGTGCAACCTTCGAGGCCAGGGGCTATACCGCATGGGATTGTACCTCCCCTGCATTTGTAAAGGATAAGACACTGTATATTCCCACCGCCTTCTGTTCCTATACCGGCGAAGCGCTGGATCTGAAAACCCCGTTGCTGCGTTCAATGGAGGCGCTCTCCAAGCAAGCGCTTCGTATATTAAGACTCTTTGGCGATACCACCACCAAGAGAGTAGTCACCACCCTGGGTCCCGAGCAGGAGTACTTCCTTATAGACAAGGAAAGCTTCAAGAAGCGTAAAGACCTGATTTACACCGGAAGAACCCTGTTTGGTGCAAAACCGCCCAAGGGACAGGAGCTTGAGGATCACTATTTTGGAATAATCAAGGAGAAGATCTCCAATTTCATGCATGACCTGGATGCCGAGCTCTGGAAGCTTGGAGTCTCGGCAAAAACCAAGCACAACGAGGTTGCGCCCTCGCAGCACGAGCTGGCTCCGGTGTTTGCCACCACCAATATCGCAACTGACCATAATCAGCTTACCATGGAAATCATGAAAAAGGTGGCCGACAGGCACGGCCTTGCCTGCCTCCTGCATGAGAAACCCTTTGCAGGCGTAAATGGTTCCGGTAAGCACAATAACTGGTCCATATCAACCGACGATGGAAAGAACCTGCTTGATCCAGGCACCACACCAATGGACAATGCACAGTTCCTCATATTCCTTGTTGCCGTTATCAAGGCTATCGATGAATATGCGGATCTGTTGCGCGTTTCGGTTGCCTCAGCCGGTAATGACCACAGACTTGGAGCCAACGAGGCGCCTCCGGCTATCATGTCCATCTTCCTGGGTGAGGAGCTGACCGATGTTATTGAGCAGATAGAGACCGGTGTTGTCAAGAACAATGGAAACAGGAGAACCCTGGAAATCGGTGTATCCACGCTTCCGGTTCTTCCGAAGGATACCACCGACAGAAACAGGACCTCTCCCTTCGCGTTTACAGGCAACAAGTTTGAGTTCAGGTCCGTGGGTTCATCACAGTCCATCGCCACCCCGAACTTTATCATCAACACAATAGTTGCCGAAACACTGAGCCAGATTGCCGACCGCCTTGAAAAGGCAGAGGACTTCAATGCAGAAGTAAATGCCGTGGTCAAGGAAATCATCAAGAACTACAAGCGCATTATCTTCAATGGCAACAACTATTCCGAGGAATGGGTAGCCGAAGCCGAGCGGAGAGGCCTGCCCAACCTGAAATCAACCGTTGACTCCATTCCTGCATTAATTGCAGAGAAGAACGTCAAGGTGCTTGAAAAGCACGGTGTTTTGAATGCTGCAGAAGTGCATTCCCGTTATGAAATCTGCCTGGAGAACTACGTCAAGACAATCCGCATAGAGGCCCTGACCATGATTGAAATGGCAAGCAGGCAGATCCTCCCGGCATCGCTGGCCTATGTCAGAAAGGTTGCAGATACCGTCGCTTCCCTCAATGCGGCGGGCGCCGATTCCTCTTTCGCCAAGGAAGAACTTGATGAGCTTGTATCGCTGACATCCAGCCTGAAAGCTTCCATCGACAAGCTGGGTGCGAAGGTTGAAGAGGTTGATACCCATGAAGGGGATTCGCTGGGGCATGCCCGTGCATATAAGGAAGTCATCATACCGATTATGAACGAGATGCGTGAAGTTGCCGACAAGCTTGAAATGATGGTGGATGCAAGCCTGTGGCCGATTCCTACATACGGTGATCTCCTGTTTGGTGTGATCTGACAGGAACCTGTATGATAAGGACGATGGACCGTCCAATGAAAGTTCGTTTCTGCGTCCATTGTTGGGGATGAACTAAGTAAAATGAAATAACGTATGTAAAACTGGCAGATAATCGGACCTGGTTATCTGCCAGTTTTATATCTGGATTAAAGTCATCATATATATCATTCTGTTTACGGACCTCTCGATGTTTCTTGTCTCATAAGCATACCTTCCTCCCTGGCCGGGGATTATGAATAAATTTCCTTTGAATGCAGAAGATAAGTAAAAAACTACTTGGGAAGAATTGCTTATGTTTAGATATATCTTTAAGAAAATTGGCTATTTATCTTTAATAAATAAACATATGCTTCAGAACACCAAACCAGGTAAGAACAATAACAAACCAATATCACCTGATTTGGAAAAGAACCTGGAAGTAATTAAAGGTATTCTGCACAGCAGCGATTTAGCAGTTCACGAGTTTAACTTTGGGCATGACAGAAGGTTCAAAGGCGCCCTGATTTTTATCGATAACCTGGCAGACAAGAAGGAAATCCATAAAAATATCCTGCAGCCTTTAATGTATGACGCGTTACTGCTCCCGATGGATATGGATTTTACCCAAATTGATACCATCTGGAAGAGTTTGATTTCGATGACAGATAACGTGAAGGTGACGCTGTTAGGCGACCTGCTTGACAGTTTACTTGCCGGGGCAGCCATTCTATTGATAGATGGCTCAAAAGAGGCTTTGGCTATCAAAGCAGGGAAGAGGGATGCCCGCAGTATTGAAGAACCGGGAACAGAGGCTGTTGTACGTGGGCCAAGAGAAGGCTTTATTGAAAATGTAAATGTAAACATCGCTCTTCTCCGAAGAAAAATCAAAGATACAGACTTATGTGTAGAAAAATATGTAATTGGCGAAAAATCAAAAACAGATGTATACATCGTATATTTAAGAAGTGTGGCCAATCCTAAACTGATTGAAGAAATCAGAACACGGCTGAACAGAATAAAAATCGAAGCGATCCTGGAATCAGGATACATTGAGCAATTTATTGAGGATAGTCCCTACTCTGTTTTTCCTACAGTTTCAAACAGCGAAAAACCTGACAAGGTCGCAGCAAAGATACTCGAAGGCCGTGCTGCCATTCTGGTTGACGGTACGCCTTTTGTTCTTGTAGTGCCCATGGTGTTTATCGAAAGCTTCCAAAGTGTAGAGGACTATTATGCCAGACCGTTTTTCGCAAGCGCTATACGGATAATAAGATTTTTGTCCTATATAATTAGTACCCTGGGACCTGCAATTTACGTAGCATTGACTGTTTTCCACCAGGAACTGATACCTACCCAGCTATTGATATCCATAGCGGAAGGGCGTGAAAGAGTCCCTTTCCCGGCAATATTGGAAGCTTTTTTAATGCTATTTGCCTTTGATCTTTTAAGAGAAGCAGGAGTACGGTTGCCGAAACCAGTAGGACAGACAGTCGGTATCGTTGGGGCTCTTGTACTGGGTGAGGCATCTGTTCAGGCCGGCCTTATAAGTCCAATCATGGTAATCGTTGTATCTGCAACAGCCATTGCAAGCTTCGCTGTTCCGGCACAGACTGATTCCGGAACAATACTTAGGTATATTTATCTTGCACTTGCCGGAATTGCCGGCGGTTTTGGTGTAATTATGGGCCTTTTGGCAACATTGATGCATCTTGCATCTTTAAGATCTTTTGGAACACCATATTTATGGCCGGTTTCGCCATTGAATCTTTCAGGCATAAAGGATGTTTTTATAAGGATGCCGTTGTGGACCATGTCAAAGCGTCCTAAGGCTATTTCCAGGAACAGTAGCGATTCCTGCAACCAAGATCCGGGCTTAATGCCTGCACCATTTAAGAAGGGCAGCAATGATTCCAAATAAAGGGAGCGAGGCTTAATTGATAAAAAAGATAACTTCTTCAATTATGATATTTATTCTATGCTTTTTTATGCTGTTTGCCTTAACCGGATGTTTAGGAGCGAGGGAAATAAATGACTTGGAAATTGTCATAGGTATGGGCGTTGATAAGGATGAGGATACTGGAAATATTTTGCTGACGGCACAGGTAGTTAAAAAGGATACAGCGGGAAGAACGTCTGGCGATGCAAGCGGAGGAGGAGACGGCAAGGCATTTTGGAATGTTTCCAGCACGGGCGATTCAATTTTCGATGCGGTAAGACAAGTAACACACAAGACAGGAAACAGGCTTTTTATATCCCACAATCAGGCTGTGATTTTTGGGAATGATATAGCTCAAGAGGGCTTGCAAGAGTATATTGATTTCTTTTTACGCGCCCATGAAATGAGACCTACTGCATTGATTCTTGTTGCCGAGGATAGGGCTTCAGACATCCTGGATGCCAAACCTGAAACTGAAAAGTTTCCCGCTATGAATATTGCAAAGCTCGTTGATACCTATGGTTTTACATCCCATTTCTATGAAGTGAATATGAAAGACTTCGCTTCATGCCTGATGAGTCCCACTACAGCTCCGCTGGTACCTTTAGTCAGTATTGTTCAGGAAAAGGATTGCATGGATATTTATGTGTCGGGCATGGTTGCCTTTAAAAAAGGTAAAATGATTGGCAAACTGAACCATGATGAAGTCCGGGGTCTTTTATGGGTGCTTGGTAAGGTCAAAAGCGGTGTGTTAATCGTTCCCTCGCCCGATGAACAAGGAAAAGCTGTTTTGGAAATTGTAAGAGTCAAAAGCAAAGTAACACCGGAGATAAAAGATGGCAGTATTGTAATGCATATAAAAATTAAGGAGGAGTCAAGCCTTTCAGAACAGACTACAGCCGAAAACCTGGCAACCGATAAAGCGTTTGAAAAAATACAGGAGGCTACGGCAGAAGTTATCCGGCAGGAAATAATGGCAGCCATTGACAAGTCCAGGGAATTGAACGCTGATATTTTTGGGTTTGGCGAAATGCTGCATAAAAAGTACAGCAGTAAGTGGAAGACTTTAAAAGATAATTGGGATGAAATATATCCAACTATAGAATTAGACATTGACGTAGAAACAAAGATAATAAAAACCGATTTACTTAAAAAACCGGTATCGCAAAGTGAAGAGGAAAAATAATATGAGCATTGAAAGAGGGAAAATCAACAGCCAGCAATTACTTTTCCTGATTGCCGGTTTTGTTCAGGGATCAATTTTATTGATAGACTTTACAGTGGGAATAACTGAACACCAAACATGGATGGTTATATTAGCAGGACTGGCTATATCAGCTCCTGTCATTCTTTCCTATGTAGCGCTTGCAAAAAGGTTTCCAGGTATGAACCTGGTCCAAATTAATGATATGGTATACGGACGATTTCTGGGTAAAGCCGTATCCATGTATTACATTTTCTTTTTTGTAATGACTTTATCTTTCAATATTCGTGATGTAGGCGAGTTATATGTAACTTTTCTAATGCAAGACACACCGTTTATTTTTTTTCTGGTAGTTTTTGCCGCAACCTGTGCATATGCCGTTACAAAAGGTATAGAAGTATTGGGAAGGGTAAGCCATTTGTTTGTTGTTACCGGGTTGTTTGTAATAATCAGTACATTCATCCTTTTGATTGACCAGATGGATTTTTCCAATTTCTTACCGCTTTTTGAGCTGCCGTTCATAAGAATATTTCAGGGTATCCATATTGTGTCGATCATTCCCTTTGGCGAAACGGTTGCTTTTCTAATGATTATGGGGCGCCTGAACAAGACTGAGCATGCAGTTAAAAGAACTTTTTTTGGATTATCAATAGGCGCGTTAAGCCTTCTTGTTGTGGCTGTCAGAAACACTGCGGTTTTAGGCAGAACGCAAACTATATGGACTTCACCATCGTTTCAGTCAATCCGCCTTATTAATATTGGGACTGTATTAACAAGGATGGATTTTCTGATAGGCATTGCACAGACGGTTCTGATTTTTTTTAAATGCAGCCTCTTCCTTTATGTATTGGTAGTGGCTGTTTCACAATTATTTGGCTTAAAGTCATATTTACCGCTGGTTTTACCTTTGGCCGGCATCGAGGTCATTGTTGCTGCTACTGTTTTCCAATCACCTGTAGATCATGCCATGATTACACAAAATGCGGGCATTATATATTCCGTCCCGCTTGTATTTATTTTTCCGCCATTATCGTTATTGATTGCGAAAATACGCGGTTTGCCGAAGTTCGAAAGAGGTAAGGAGACATGATATATCTTTTATTGATATATGCTTTCATCATTATAATCAACGTTCCGGGGCTTATAAAGAGAAAGGAATGGAGGGAACTAACGGCTTTTTCCATACTGTATGCCATTGCTTTTGCATTAAGCTTAATGTACGTTCTTGACATTCCTGTTCCCAGCCCGATGAAGGGTTTAAAGCATCTGATTGTCGATATATTGGGCATAGAATATCCACAGGGATAGAAATTGCAGCAGAAGATAATAGAAGAAGCCAGCAGGGTAGCCCGCGACCAGATGCGCCAGGAAGTCCAGAGCAGCGAGCAGGACTATATCCAGAAGCCAAGGGAGTTATTGTGACAGAAGTGAACCTCGATGAGTTCAAGGCTGCCATGGCGCCGGCATGGGACCGTGTTGCAGAGTATGAAGGAAATCCCGATCACATGAAGAAGTTCCTCGAGATGGTCGAAGCTGCAAAGCCTAAATAGGCCTGAGCAACGATGGGCAGGGCGAATAACCGCGGGATTCCGCGCGTTATTCGCCTCTTCCCGGCAGAAAAACGCGAGGAGGCTTTCCTGATGATTGTACTGATATTCTTCGTACTGCTTATCGGATTGATTTTGATCGGCGTTCCCGTAGCCGTCGCTATGGGCGCCCTCAGCGCGGGGGCCTTTGCCTCCATGGGTTTTTCGGAGATTCTGGCTGTAATGGCCCAGCGCATCTATAATGGCACTACCGGCTTTACTCTTCTTGCAATACCGTTTTTTATACTTGCCGGCAACCTGATGAATACAGGAGGAATAACCAACCGCATCTTTAATTTTGCAAATGCAATGGTAGGCCGCTGGCCGGGCGGACTGGGACAGGTTAATGTAATCAGCAGCGTTGTGTTCGCAGGTATGTCCGGTGCCGCCGTGGCAGACGCCGCGGGACTCGGTCTCATTGAAATAAAGGCGATGGACGATGCCGGATATGACCGTAAGTTCAGCGCTGCCATAACAGCAGCTTCGTCCACGATTGCTCCCGTTATACCGCCGTCCATCCCATTTGTAATATATTCTTCCGTAACGGGGGTATCGGTACCCAAGCTTTTCGCCGCTGGCATCGTTCCCGGGTTGCTTATGGCGGCGGCGATGTGTGTTGTGGTCTATATCATCTCCAAGAGGAGAAAATACCCGGTAACTCCCCCGATGCCCTGGAAGCTAAGGTTGAAGTATTTATGGGATGCTATTCCCAGCCTGTTCTGCGTCGTGATAATAATTGGCGGTATCTGGACCGGCATTTTTACAGCAACCGAAGCAGCAATAGTGGCATGCGTTTACGCGCTGATCCTTGGACTGGCGTACAGGGAACTGAACCGTAAATTATTGGTCAAAATAATATATGAGAGCATCATATCCAGCTGCAAGACGCTATTCATTATTGCGGTTGCCAATTTCCTCGCATATTTTATGCTGCACCAGCGTATACCGAACCAGGTAATTGAAGGACTCATGAGCATATCAACCAGTCCGGCCGTTCTCATCCTTCTCATGATTGGCGTTCTTCTCATCCTGGGATGTTTCCTTGAAGGCGTATCGGTGATACTGATAACTGTTCCTATTTTCCTGCCCATAGTCGATGCAATCGGGATGGACTATATCCAGTTTGGAATTATAGTGGTGCTGGCATCCATGATAGGTCTCCTTACTCCCCCTGTCGGTATGAGCCTGTATGCGGTGTGCAGTGTGGCAAAAGTGAGGCTGGGAGAACTCTCAAAAGCGGTACTTCCCTATGTCATCGGCATTTTTGCGGTACTGCTGATATGCGCTTTCTGGCCGGGTCTTTGCCTGTGGCT
>ERZ773359.4624-NODE-4624-length-14094-cov-5.213477_pt1 | contig 14094 bp, 12 predicted proteins | sample MGYA00374955_ERZ773359 | MGnify/ENA primary metagenome ERZ773359 (study PRJEB29098, sample SAMN04486028) | biogas fermenter metagenome | study: EMG produced TPA metagenomics assembly of the Biogas fermentation microbial communities from Germany - Plant 4 DNA1... | reverse complement strand
TAATATCAAACATACATTTATTCTATTACCTTCCAGTGCTATTGATATCAGGAGTTATAACAGGAATTCTTATAGGTTTCACAGTACAATTTACAGTTGAACCGGTTAAGAGAATTCTAAAGATAGGGGGCGTATGATCCTTGATAATAAATGATGACTTCTTGGCAACTGAGCTCAATAAAGTTGAAGAGTTATTATTAAAAACCTTGAAAACTCGGAGCAAGATGGTAGAGGCTTCTTTAAAGAGGTTTGTTAAAAGTGGTGGTAAAAGACTTAGACCTACTTTTACCATAATTGGATCTACTTTTGGAGATTATAAGAGTGAAATAGTAATACCTCTTGCTACTGCTATAGAGATAATGCACATGGCAACCTTGATACATGATGATATTATAGATGATGCTGAGACTAGAAGAGGTACAAAGAGCATACAAGCGACCCTTGGGAAAAATACAGCGGTTTACTGCGGAGATTTTTTATTTACAAGAGCCTTTATGATTATTGCAGATATGGCAGAAATAGATATGCTGAAAGACATATCGAAGGCTATTGCTTTTATATGTGACAGTGAAATAGATCAAAATGAGCAAAAATATGATATTACTGTTACTGTAAGGGATTACTTAAAAAGAATAGGGGGTAAAACCGCAACCCTATTTGCCTTAAGTATTGCTTCAGGGGCTCATAAAGCAGGCTGCGACAAAAAAATAATCAATAAACTTTCAAATATAGGAAAGAGTATTGGAATGGCTTTTCAAATAGTAGATGATATACTAGATTTTACTGGTAATGAGAAAGCTGTTGGAAAGCCTCTATTGAGCGATGCAAGGCAAGGTATTTATACATTACCCATCATTTATTCTTTAAATAGTCCTTATAGAGATCAAACTATAAAAGCTATTGAAATCATTGATAAGGATGGAGGCAAGTATCTTTTAGATACTGTTCTAGAAAGTGGCAGCCTCGAGAGGGCAAAAGGGCTTGCCAATAAATACATTAAAAAAGCTCTAAAGATAAAAGATACTTTACCTGAGGGTTATGGCAAGGGTGCTATAACAGAAATCATCGAAAAACAACTGGAGAGGAAGTTTTGATAATGGTGGAGGCAGGTTTATACCTGTCCTTTTATATTTTTGAATAAATAATAAGATTCATATCGTCTAAAGATGATATAATAAAGATAATTATTATAACAAAGAGGGGCTGACAAGATGACTTTACTACAGGCTATATTGTTAGGTATTATACAGGGGCTAACGGAATTTCTGCCAATAAGCAGTTCTGGACATCTGGTTCTTTTTCAAAAAATATTCGGAGTGACAGAACCTACTCTCACCTTTAGCATAGTGGTGCATTTAGGAACTTTGATAGCAGTATTAGTTGTATTCTGGAGAGATATTGTTTCTTTGTTGCGCAAGCCTTTTCAGAGACTTACATTGCTTTTGATAGTAGGGACTATACCAACAGGAATTATCGGTATTATATTTAAGGATTTTTTTGAAGAAGTATTTGCTAGTGGAAGATCATTAGGTTTTGAATTTTTAATAACGGGAATCGTGTTGTTTTTTGCAGACAATCTTAGCAGGGGATATAAGGATGTAGAGGAAACCAGCATTCTGGATGCTGCTTTTGTAGGCCTTATGCAAGGCGCTGCCATACTACCTGCTGTATCAAGATCAGGTCTTACTATATCCGGAGCACTGTTTAGAAATATGGATAGAGATTTCGCAGCTAGATTTTCATTTCTGTTATCAATACCTGCTATATTAGGGGCTGCAGTATTCGATATGAAGAATCTTCTTGAAACGGGAGTTGGCAACTTGGATTCTGCAAGCTTAGGCGCTGGTTTTATATTTGCAGCCATATTTGGATACATATCAATTAAGTATATGATAGGGATGTTAAAGAGAGGAAAGATGCGGGTTTTCTCTTATTATGTGTTTATATTAGGTGGACTTGTGCTGATAGACCAATACATAACTCATATATTTTTTTAAAAATGGGGGCTTTTGCCCCCATTTTTATGCGCCTAAATCCTTGGATTTTCTGTTTTTCATTGTATTAGTTGCAGTATATATTAGCACTACTGAAAGGATGAAAAGAAGTATTGCGATTATTCCTAATATTATGTTTCCTGCCCCAAAGAAGTTCTTAATCAGAATGAGCAATGCTGATAATGTGACTGCAAACATGAATATCATAGGTATCATCGTCATCTTGTAATTTCTTCCAGAATTAGCAAGCCATACAGTTATAGATAACAGGGCAAGACCTGCAAGCAACTGGTTTGCTGAACCAAAAATAGGCCATATTTTTGTGTATCCATACATAAGAAGTACGCACGAAGATCCTACTGTTACTGCAGTGGCAACATACATATTTGATCCTACTGATTTAGTTGCAGTGCCATCAGCTTTATCGAAGAACTCCTGGAAAACATATCTACCGATTCTAGTGGCAGTATCAAGACTGGTTAAAGCAAAGGCTGAGAATGCGAGTATTACAAATACTTTTCCTACTTCAACAGGAATACCAAAGCTACTCATCAATGTAGCTATGCCTGATGAGAAGATGGCTGCAGGAGTTCCGGAAGCACCTTGGAATGCGCCGATGGAGATTAAAGCCAATATAGCAACCAAACCTTCAATCAACATGCCGCCATAACCAATGAGCTTTGTATCTTTTTCATTGTCTACCTGTTTAGAAGAAGTACCAGAACCTACAAGGGAGTGGAAGCCAGATATGGCTCCGCAAGCCACGGTTACAAACAATATGGGGAATAAGTATGAAGTAGTATTACCCTGCGCTACAGCAAAACCGGTGGAAGCAGGTATTACCATAGTGGGCCTTACTATTATTACCCCTAATACTCCTCCTATTAGCATTGCGTAAAGCAGGAATGAGCATAAATAGTCTCTAGGTTGAAGCAATAGCCACACAGGTAGAGTTGAGGCTGCAAAGATGTATAATACGAGTATTACATTCCATCCCATCTTAGATAATTGGATGAATGGGAATTTATAGCCTAAGAAGATGCAGAAGAATAAAAGTGCAACACCAACGATTGAAGAAACAGTCAGGTTTGCTCCTTTTCGGTAAACAAGATAACCGAAAGCCATGGCCAGGAAAATGAACAGAACGGAAGCAGTACCTGCTCTGGCTCCTGTCAGATCTCCTACAGTGGGATCGTAAGCAAAGGTTCCGGCGCAGATGTCAGTAAAAGCTGCAACGATAAGAACTATAGTGAGCCATGCATAGGTGTTAAAGAGTGTTTTTGCTTTTTGACCAAGGTTTTCTCTTATTATTTCTCCAATGGAATTTCCTTTGTGTCTTACTGATGCAAAAAGGGCACCCCAGTCGTGAACACCACCGACGAATATACTTCCAATGACTATCCATAGGTAAACTGGAACCCATCCAAATATAGCTGCCTGTATAGGACCTGTTATAGGGCCTGCACCAGCAATGGATGAAAAGTGGTGACCCAACAATACATTGGGATTGCAGGGGCAGTAGTCAATATCATCCCTCATAGTGTGCGCCGGTGTTTTTTTAGTGGGATCGATGCCCCATGCTTTTGCCAAGAAAGCGCCATAGGTAGTATAGGCGATGACAAACAATATCCCGCCTAACAATAGAAGTACTAATGAGTTCATAAAAAACCCCCCATAAGATTTATTTAATAGACTCAGCTCTGCAAGAGTTGAGTTTATTTGAGATTTACAATATAACTTTTTTTAAAAGTTATAGAATTTAATAACCTTTTTACCAGGTTTATTAGCAATAATTATCTTGTTGCTGGGGTTGACAAGCAAAAGCCTTATCTCACTCCAGCCGTGGAGTGAAAAAAGGTAGGATTTGCTGTGTCTGAACTTCTTAACATACCGGATACTATTATCATCCAAGGGACTTTCTGTTACTAGTACTCCTGTTATGTATGTACACATATGATCTTTTTTTGGTTTAACGAATGTATCCATAGCTTGTTTCAAGAATCCTGTAAAAGCTTCTAAAGATGGTATATTTATGTTATCAAATTTTTTCACACAGCATATTTCGTTTGTTTCAAATGAATCTATTATGTCTTTTTGTGTAATAAGGGTTCTTCCATATACATCATTAAAATGCGCATATATATCAATAGATTCATTCAAAATTTTTACATTTCTACTAGTATTATAATATATGCAATACCTATTATACAAATTAGCAATATATGATTTTGAATCCATAAAGTACAACTCCATGTATTTTTATGCTATTCTTTTAAAATTCGCCAGTTATTGAAAAATTCCTTCTTTTATTCATTAAAATATATAACTTTTATACGAATATTTTATCAATTTTGAATTCCGTGACAAACCTATTGCCACATATGACATAGATTTTATTAGTTGATTATTCAGAAAAACATAAAAAGCAAGAAAACGAAGTAAAAAAATAACTTTGACTATTTGGCATGATTTATGCAATATTATATATAAATAAGGTCAAGAAAGGAGGAAAAAAATGGCTAGGTATGAAGAACTCCAAGACAAAAGAGTTGTTGTTACAGGAGGCGCAAGTGGAATAGGGCTTGCTACTGCTAAAAGATTTGCTAAAGAAGGATCTAAAGTAGTTATTTTCGACTGGAATGAGGAAGCTCTTAAGCAGGTTTTAGCTGAAAACCCTGATTTAGCAGGCGGTGTAGTGGTTGATGTAAGCAATCCTGAAAGTGTAAAGGAAGGCTTTTTGCAATCTGATGAGATTCTAGGAGGTATCGATGTACTTGTATCTAATGCAGGAATAAGTGTTCGAAATTTGTACAAGGATGCAGATTTTGAACAATGGACTAAAGTATTAAGTATAAATCTAAATGGTATGTTCCTGTGTTCAAAAGAAGCGTTAAGTAGAATGGAAAAACAAAAATCCGGAGTAATATTATTTACCGCATCTACAAATGGCATGGAAGCTCATCCCTATTATGCAGATTATAATGCCTCCAAGGCGGGAGTTATACTGCTGGGAAGGACCTTGGCATTGGAATATGCGCCATATATAAGAGTTAATTCAGTATGTCCAGGATATGTATTAACACCTATGCAGAGAGCAGAATACACAGATGAAATGCTAGAGAAAGTAAACCAAGGGATTCCAATGAAGAGACATGCAACTCCTGAAGAGGTAGCTGCTTTATTTGTATTCTTAGCCTCTGATGAAGCAAGCTATATAACTGGTCAACATATACCTATTGATGGTGGAGAAACAGCATAAATCTGAAATTATTTAAATTATACTTAATCTTGAGGAGGTTACAAAATGGCACTATTAAAGATTACTCCTATATTTTTATTGGCAGGTTTGATGATTTCTGGAATGGACTTGGTAATAGCTGCGCCACTGGCTACTATATATGCAGCTGTTATTGCAGCTATCACTGAAAAGCATAAGTATGATGAAATCATGGAAAATGGTTTTTCTGCAGTAAAAGAAATGATCGTAGTATTTTTTATTTTGATGTTTGCCTATGCCGTGGCAGAGACTTTTATGGCAACAGGTGTTGGGGCTTCCATAATAATCATTTCATTGAAGCTGGGTGTTACAGCTAAAACTGTAGCTACAGTAGGATTTGTTGTAACATGTATTTTATCTGTGGCCACAGGGACATCTTGGGGAACCTTTGCATCCTGCGCACCAGTATTTTTATGGCTCAACCATATAGTTGGAGGAAATATTGTTCTTACAGTATGCGCTATAGCAGGCGGTTCTTGTTTTGGTGACAATATTGGTCTTATATCTGATACTACAGTTGTAAGCTCAGGATTACAGAAGGTTAATGTGGTTGATAGAGTAAGGCATCAAGGCGTGTGGTCTGCTTTATGTTTGATTGTATCAGCAATACTATTCTTTGTAGTAAGCGTAGCTATGGGCTTACCCTCAGAAGTGGGAAGTGCTGCTGAAGCTATCAGTCAGATACCGGCTGAAGTATTTGAAAGCCTAGCTGAAGTAAGACCTGCAGCAGTGACACTATTGGAACAGGTGGAGTCAGGAGTACCATATTACATGGTTATACCTATGATAATAGTTATAGCTGTTGCTTTTAAGGGAGTTCCAACAATGATATGTCTTGGCACAGGTATTGTATCAGCACTTGTATTTGGAATATTTGCAGGCACAGTAGAATCTATAAGCAGCTTCTTAGACCTTGTACAGGCAGGCTTTGAAAGTGCAGGAAGCTGGTCAGTTGTAATGATGCTCTGGATCGGAGCCTTTGGAGGCATAATGAAGAGCATCAATGCATTTGAACCTATATCAAATTTTGTATTAAAGATAGCAAAGAATGTTCGACAATTAATGTTCTGTAATGGACTTATGTGTCTGATAGGTAATGCTGCATTAGCAGATGAAATGGCTCAAATAGTAACTATAGGTCCAATAATAAAGGAAATGACAGACGAAAATGTAGAAGCGAGCGAAGAGGATATGTATAAATTGAGACTCAGAAACTCTGCATTCTCTGATGCTATGGGAGTATTTGGTTCTCAGTTGGTTCCATGGCACTGTTATATTGGATTCTATGTAGCTGTTTGTATGGCAGTATATCCGCTATATGCCATTACACCTTTCGATGTTATTAAATACAACTTTATGGCATTCGTAGCAGTATTCTCTATGTTGTTCCTGACTCTAACCGGTTGGGATAGGTTTATACCATTATTTAAAATTCCATCAGAGCCTCAAGTAAGACTTAAAAAGAAAACTGTAGCTACAAAGGCCGAAAGTAGTCAAGTTTAATAAAATATTATGATGTAATAAAGCTTCTTATGCTGCATAAAATGTATTAACATTTTATGCAGCATTTTATATGTGTAAATATGATGAAAAATGTAATATAATATGGTAGAATTAGATTATCTATGTAATAAGGCGGTGCAGTATGATTAGATTTTCAGACAGATATGACGGCAGGAGACTGAAAACAATAAGTCCTTTTGTAAAAATCATGCCTTATGTGATGACTAGAAGAAGTGATGCACATGTATTTAGCAAAATGATGATTGCTACAGATACTATCAATGAATATATCAGGGAAAAACAAAAACAGGGTTTAAAAATAACATATTTGCACCTTTTTATAGCTGTATTTGTTAGAGTTATTGCACAGAGGCCACAGTTAAATAGATTTATAATGAACAATAGGATTTATGCAAGGAATAGAATATGGATATCTCTATCCATAAAGAGAACCCTTAAGGATCATGGTGAAGAAACTACTGTAAAATTTACATTTACAGGTCATGAAAATATATATGAAATTGCTAAGATTGTAAATAAAAATATAGCAGAGAGTATACCTGTAGGAACTAATAATAAAGTGGATAAGATTGCTGATGGGATAATGTCCTTGCCCAATATCTTAGTAAAATTGTTGGTAGGTATATTAAAACAAATGGACAAGCTAAATATATTACCTAGTTTTATTATAGAGGCAAGTCCTTTTCATACCACATTATTTTTTACCTATCTGAAATCAATAAAATTAGATTATGTATATCATCATATTTATGATTTTGGCAACACAGGAATATTTATCTCATTAGGAAAAGAAAAAAAAGTACCTGTTGTAGAAAAAGATACTATAACAATAAAAAAAGTTTGTGAGATGGGGGTAGCAGTAGATGAGAGGATTTGTGATGGCTTGTATTTTGCAAACTCTCTAAAATTAATGAAAAAGTATTTGGAAAACCCCCATTTATTAGAGAACAATTTAGAAGAAATAGTACAAGATGTAGAATAATTCATATCACATATAGCCGTAAGCTGCATAAAATGATAATAGTATTTGCGCAGCTTACGGTTATTTTGTTTTGTAGGAAAGTTGTGAAGCAACTTTTTTTGTGAGGTGGTATGATGAGAACATTAAGACTTGGTTCCCGTGGTACAGATGTTAAAGAAGTTCAATCCTTGCTGCAGAGACTTGGTTATTATTCAGGTGCAATTGATGGAATTTTTGGATCTGGTACTGCAAATGGAGTAAGAGCTTTTCAAAGGGATTATGGGCTAACTGTAGACGGCATAGTTGGACCTATGACCTTTAATATAATGGAGCCTTTACTTATGGGTTACTCTATCTATACAATAAGGCCTGGTGATACATTATACAAAATTGCTTTAAATTATGGTACCAGTGTTGCTAGGATTATGGCTGCAAATCCTGGAATTGTTCCTGAAAATTTGCAGATAGGCAGAAGAATATTAGTTCCTTGGTTGGATGTAGTAGATACCCGTATAGATTATACCTATGAAATACTAGAGAGAGATATTAATGCTATTAGAAGGTTGTATCCTTTTTTAGAAATAGGATCAGCTGGACAAAGCGTTTTGGGTAAGGAATTATATTATGTAAAACTGGGTAGTGGACCCAACAAAGTATTCTATAATGGGGCTCACCATGCTTTGGAATGGATTACAACACCAGTGTTGATGAAATTTATAGAGAACTATGCAAAGGCTTATGTTGAAGACCGTTCTATTAGAGGGTTTAATATCAGAAGATTATTTGATAGAAGCACTATATACATCCTTCCCATGGTAAATCCAGATGGAGTAGATTTGGTGCTAAACGGACTTCAAAGGGATAACCCATATTATAATCAGTTGCTTCAGTGGAATAGGACCGGAAGACCCTTTTCTCAGGTTTGGCAGGCTAATATAAGAGGTGTGGACTTAAATCACAATTATGATGCTGCTTGGCAACAATCCAAAGAGGCAGAAGCTTTATATGGAATTACCGGCCCAGGACCTGCAAGGTATTCAGGTCCGGAACCATTTTCTGAGCCTGAGACCAGAGCTGTCAGAGATCTTACTTATGCTGTAGACCCTAGACTGGTATTGGCATATCATAGTCAAGGTGAAGTGATTTATTGGAATTTTTTGAATTTAGCTCCAGAGGACTCTTTGAGGATTGGTCAGGCATTGTCAAGAGTCAGCGGTTATGCCCTTGACGAAACTTATGGCATAGCTTCCTATGCAGGATATAAGGATTGGTTTATACAGGAGTATAGAAGACCAGGCTATACCATAGAAGTAGGCAGAGGTAGAAATCCACTGCCCATATCCCAATTTCCAACCATATATGCTGACAACGAAGGTTTGTTGCTTTTAGCAGCTGTGATAGAATAACCGTTGGATGTCAACGGTTATTTCTTTGTATACTATAAAAAATTTAGTCTATGATATATAATTAGTATGTACTAAATAAATAGTCCTACAAAGAATGGCAGTTTACATTACTTTAAGAACACGATATAAAATACACTGGAGGAATAAACATGCGGTTACAAGCTCAGATGCCTATAAAGCTTAGAAATAAATTGTTAGGAGGTAAAAAACCTCTTATTTGTATACCTATAATATCTGAAGATGAAACCCATCTCGTAGATGAAGTTAATAAAGTGATAAAAATGAAACCTGATGCAATTGAATGGCGCGTAGATTATTTTGAGAGTATTAAGGATTTTTCCAAGGTAAATCATATATTGAAGATTATAAGAATAAAGACTGATGATATACCTATAATATTAACTTGCAGGAGCCATGAAGAAGGCGGTTATAAAAATATTGATGATGAAGTGAAGTTGAAGCTTTTTGAAGGCGCGATTAAATCAGGATATGTTGATGCTATAGATATTGAATTGGCTTTTGGAAAAGAAAAAATTGAGCATATAAAATCTTTAGCAACGAAGAAAGGTGTAAAATTAATATTATCTTATCATAATTTTGTAGAAACACCTTCAGAGGAGTTCATGATGAGAAAGATAAAAGAGGAGATAACATATGGAGCAGACATACCTAAAATAGCAGTAATGCCAAAGGAACAAGGAGATGTATTGAAACTTTTGAGCGTAACATATAATGCAAGAAAAAAAATATCAAACCCGTTGATAACTGTATCCATGGGTTCTTTAGGTTTCATTTCCCGATTTGTAGGATGTATATTCGGTTCTGATATGACTTTTGCATCAGGAGTTAATGAATCAGCACCTGGACAAATGCCGATAGAAGAAATGAGAAGGTTTATTGAAATTATTATATAAAGGTTATTTCCATATCTATTTCCAGTTCAATGCTCATCATAAGAATAGGCTCTATAATCTTTGCAAGCAAATTCTTCCTAAGAATTACCCGCCTTGTAATTATTATATAAGCATTCAATATTAGAGTAGAGAGTATAGGTTCGCCTACACTCTCTAGCCAATAGTATCATTAGTTTTATAAGGGATTTGTATTAAGGGTAAAAAGGGAAAATTATTTTTTTATAATAAAAAGTGTAACTTTCTACTGTTTTTGGTGTATAATTAATATGAAAAATATTGCACAATGGGAGAGGTGAGGTTATGGATGAATTCAGGGAACTGCTGCCCTACCTAAAGTTATGGAGCACATATTTGGATATAGCTATTGTAGCTTTCATCATATATAAGCTTATGCAGTTGATAAAGGAAACCAGAGCAGAGCAGCTAATAAAAGGAATTATTATTTTACTTGTAGTTACTAAATTGAGTGATGTTTTACAACTTCATACCATCTATTGGTTGCTAAAAAATGCAATGACAGTTGGAGCCATAGCCATATTGATAATTTTCCAACCAGAGCTTAGGAGGGCTTTGGAACATATTGGAAGAGGCGGGTTTTTTGCAAAAAATGAGCTTCAAGCTATGGAATTGGAAACTGTGTTGGATGAGATAATAACAGCGGTCAGTGAACTTTCAAAAAATAGGATAGGAGCTATAATTGCTTTGGAGCAGGAAACAGGGCTTAATGAGTATATAGAGACTGGAGTGAGAATAGATGGCATCATTTCCGCTGGTCTTCTCATTAATATATTTGAACCAAATACACCTCTCCATGACGGAGCAGTAATAATTAGGAAGGATAGAATCGCTGCTGCAGGATGCTTTCTGCCTCTTACAGAGAGTCAAAATCTCAGCAAACAGTTGGGTACAAGACATAGGGCTGCTTTAGGTCTTACTGAAATATCTGATAGTCTTGTGATAATAGTATCTGAAGAGACAGGGGTCATATCCTTTGCAAGAGAAGGCAGACTTTCAAGATATTTAGATACCAAATCCTTAAGGGAGATTCTAAAAAATCATTATATTAAGGTTGAAACAAAGAAGCAGCCTGTATGGACGAAATGGGGTGCTAAAAATGGGTAATTTATTTGACAAAAAAATTACGACGAGAGTATTATCAGTCTTATTGGCAACTATGCTCTGGCTTTATGTCATAACAGAACAAAATCCAGTAGTGTATAAAGATATTACTCTCCCAGTAAGGCTTATAGGAGTGGAAACTTTAGCTGCAAATAGTGTTACCACTATTGGTAATACTTCATTTAATGTTTCTTTAAGACTTAAAGGAAACAAAAATACATTAGATAGAATAAATAATACTTCTTTAAGCGCTACAGCTGATATTCGAGGCCATAGAGAAAAAGGCGAATTCAATATACCCATTCAAATTAGCGGTGTACCAGCAGGAGTTGATATAACCTCCATGTCTTCCTATTCAATAAAATTGAACTTTGATAATGTTGTGTCTGTTACTATGCCTGTATCAATCAATATTACCGGTAATCCGCTTCAGGGAATGGCTGCTATGACTCCATCCATAAACCCGAGGGAAGTCACTATCAAAGGTGCGGAAAGCTTAGTTAATCAAGCAAAAACAGCTCTAGTGGATCTAGATATAAGTAGTTCATCCACAACCATCAGAAAAAATATAGCAGTTAAAATATTAGATGAGGCTGGTAAAACTATTGAAGATATAGAAGTTTCTCCTGGAGCCGTGGATGTGATAATACCAATAGAACATACTAAAATAGTGCTTATTGAACCAGATATAGTAGTAAATCCTGCACCGGGATATATTATAACAAATATTTCTACTAACCCAAGGGAGATTCATATTGCAGGAAACAAAGATATACTTGATAATCTGGATTCTGTAAAAACAGAAAGAATAGAAATAAGAGATGCTAAGGCTTTTGTGGATCAGCGGGTATCGCTGGTACTACCTGAAGGTATAGAACTTGCAAACAAGACAGAAACGGTGAGACTTAGAATAAACATTGAAAAAATAATCGAAAAACCATTGGAGACAGATAATATATCTGTTAGGAATTTATCTGATAATCTAACAGCAGAGCTTACACCTATTAAAGTACAAGTAACAGTGAGAGGCCCTGAAACTATAGTAAATGCTTGGAAAGCAAACAATGCTTTTTATATTGATGCAATGAATTTAGGGCAAGGTTCTCATATACTAGAAATAAAATATGAAAAACCTGAAGAACTTGAAATACTGACGATGGAACCTAGATTTATTAATGCCACTTTAAAGAATAAAGAAGAAGACAATACTGATGTTTCTAGAAGTGAAGAACCTGTATCTCTTTATTGACTAGGATGTAAAATAGTTGATAAAATAAACCCTTGGATTGAGAAAGGGGTATTATAATGAGCGATGCATTTATTAATGTGAAAAATCTAAAAGAAGTCCAAAGTATGTTGGGGGCTGTATTCAATGCTACTCAGGATGCCATATCCGTGGTGGACAAAAATGGTATAGGCATCATGGTGAATCCGGCATATACAAAGATAACCGGCCTTTCTGAAAAGGATGTTCTTGGCAAGAGTGCTACTGTAGATATTGCAGAGGGAGAGAGTGTCCATTTAAAAGTACTTGCAACCAAAAAGCCTGTAAAAGGAGCTTTGCTTAAAGTAGGCCCTAATAGAAAAGAAGTTCTGGTCAATGCAGCCCCAATTATAGTTGATGGAGAACTTATAGGTAGTGTAGGAGTGCTTCACGATATCACAGAAATGAATAAATTATCAGAAGAGCTGAGGCAAGCTAAGCAGATAATAAGAAAGCTAGAAGCAAAATACACCTTTGACGATATTGAGGGAAGAGATACCGAGCTTTTAAATGCTGTAGAAAAGGCAAAAAAAGCTGCAGATACTTCTGTTACTGTGCTATTGATAGGAGAAAGCGGAACAGGAAAAGAGATATTTGCCCATGCTATTCATAATGCCAGCGATAGAAAATATAAACAATTCGTTAGGGTTAACTGCGCAGCTATCCCCCAATCCCTCCTTGAATCTGAACTTTTCGGATATGAAGAGGGAGCTTTTACAGGAGCAAAAAAAGGAGGGAAGAAGGGGCTATTTGAGGAAGCTAATGGAGGTACAATTTTCCTTGACGAAATAGCCGAAATAAATGTGGAAACCCAAGCTAAGCTGCTTAGAGTATTGCAGGAAAAGGAAATAATGAAAGTAGGCGGAATTAAACCTATAAGCATAGATGTAAGAGTAATAGCTGCTTCAAATGTAGACATTGAAAATGCTGTGAAACAAGGTAAATTTAGAAAAGACCTATATTATAGAATCAATATGTTTCCTATAAGGATACCTCCTCTCAAAGAAAGAAGAGGAGACATTGAGATTCTTGCGAGGTTTTTTATAAAGAAATACAATCAGGAATATGGTAGAAATATAGAAGGAATAGACGATGATGCATTGGAAAAATTGATGGAATATAACTGGCCGGGAAATGTTAGGGAATTGGAAAATATCATAGGCAGAGCCATAATAAACATGAAAATTACAGAAAAAGTCATCGAAAAAAGGCATTTACCGAAGTTTGAGCTTGGAGATGAAAAAATAGATACAACACTGGATGTTGATTTTTCCCAAGGCCAAGCTATGACTCTTGAACAATTGATTGAAAAAATAGAAAAAGAATACATCAGTCATGTTTTAAGACATTGCAATAATAATAAGACTCAAGCAGCTAAGGTATTAGATATATCATTAAGAAATCTTTACTACAAGTTGGAAAAATATAATTTAAAATAAAAATGCAATATTTTGCACAAAATATAATATTGAAAGGATTTGCATGCAAAATATTGCAAAATAAAACTTTGTTAACAATTTAACCCTGTAATATAGGGTTTTTTGTTTTTATAATCTACTGGCATATATTTTGCATGTATTATTATTTGGAAAGATTATAAGTTAATCTATAATTATCATATAAGTGGGTTCCAGC
>ERZ773359.4620-NODE-4620-length-14109-cov-5.632845_pt1 | contig 14109 bp, 15 predicted proteins | sample MGYA00374955_ERZ773359 | MGnify/ENA primary metagenome ERZ773359 (study PRJEB29098, sample SAMN04486028) | biogas fermenter metagenome | study: EMG produced TPA metagenomics assembly of the Biogas fermentation microbial communities from Germany - Plant 4 DNA1... | reverse complement strand
AGCATACATATAAAGCATTTAGGCTTTAATGTAACCAATTAGTCTAAAAAGGTGGTGAGAACTATGAGGAAAGCGTTGTCTATAATAGCCATTATTCTATGTATTACATTTCTTCCAATAAATGTGCTCGCTAAAAACAATCTTCCTGAATATAAGCTTCCAGATATAGATCCTTTAGAGGAACCGGAGTTATCTAAAGATTATAATGAATTACTCAAAGAGTTTGAAAAACAAGGGTTCGGAAAGTTTGAACACGATCCTAACAAGAAAATTGAACTACCGAAAACAAAAAAACCTAAAGGTACTGGGAAAGACGGATTAGAGAAATTTTTAGAGGAATATGGGGATATGAAAAATGACCCTAATCGCCAGCTAGACAAAAGTAGTGTTATTCCTAGTGATGAGTTCTTTGATGAGATTTATAAGTATGGGGAAAAAAACAAAGAGAATTTTAACAAAATAAGGGATGAAAACAGAAAAAAGATGGATGAACTTATGAAAAAGCAGTTAGATAAAAGTTTTTTATGGGATCTAGAAAAAATAAAAGATGGATTTAAAAAGAGATTTTTGTCTGATGCAGAGTTGGCTGCTTTTCTTGATGGTACGCCAAAGCCAGATGGTTGGGATGAAGTAAAGAGAAGGTCTTTTATTGTTCCTACATTGCCAAAGTTGACAATGAGGCCTATAAAAGAAGTTCCTATCCTTCCGTTTACTAAACCGGGAGGAGCCCCGAAAACTGGGGGAGGTGGTACACCAGGAGGACCTACTCCACAGGCACAAACACAACCACAGGCACAGACGCAAACTCAAGCACAGCAATCTCCTTCGCCAGAAAATGTTTATGCACCAAAGACTTCTCCAGGCACTACGACAAGCCCTGCTCCTGGCACTGTACCTGGTAATGTTCATGTACCTGGAACTGGCAACATACCTGTTCCAGGAAGGAATGAAAACAAAGATACTGCACGCAATCCAGGGTTTAACCCTACTCCAGCTCCTGCACCAGCTATGGCGAAGAAGGAGACTCTATGGGACAAAACTAAAAGTGTGGCAAGTTCTGTAGGCAGTGCTGTTAAGAAAGGTGCAGCTTGGGTGGGAGATAAAGCGGTAGCCGTAGGGAAAGCGGTCGTAGATGATGTGAAAGCTAACCCTTGGCGTTATGTTGGGGCGGCTATAGTTGCTGCTAGCTGTCTCGCCACTGGAGGAGCAGCAGCTCCACTTGCAGCTGGGGGAGGAGCTTTAGCGTTGCTCGGCGGATAAATTATCTTTATAACATATAAAGAAAAGGGGTGATAGAAATGAAAAAAAGTAGGGTTTTGTTTTTTGTGCTTTTTGTCTTTGTACTTTTTACTAACGTTTTAACATATGCCAGCAACGAACTCCCCGATTTTGAATTGCCAAACATTGAATCACAAAATCCCCCTAGCCTTTCTCAAAGCTACGAAAAAATGCTTAAAGAGCTTCAAAGCGAAGGGCTTGACCATTATAAGTTTGGTATCGATAAAAAAGATTTGATAGAGCCAGAAGTAGAGGAGCCTGCGGGAACAGGTAAGAAAGCTGTTGAAAAGTTCGAGGAAAGGTTTGGAGATATGAAGGGTGATCCTAGCCGTGAACTTGATAAAAAGAGCACAATCCCAGACGATAGCTTTTTTAATAAAGTCCGTGATTTTGAAACAAAGAATAAAAAAGATGTAAGCGATATAAGCAGGACAAAAGAAGATGCAATGTCTAAAAGAATGAAAATAGAACTTGATAAAAACGAGTTATGGGATATGGATAAAGAGCTAAAAAAAGCCAATGATAATCTGAAAAGTACAAGCGGTTTTTTAAGCGGAACACCAAAGCCAGATGCTTGGGATAGTGTAAAAAAACAATCTAATGTAGAGAAAAAACCAAGTGCGCCTAAAAGCACAGCCCACAAAGTAGAAAGCAACCCAATTAAACGTGTTTGGGATACTATTAAAGATGTAGGTGGTAAAGCAATAGATTATGTAAAAGATTTAGGCGGAAAAATCGTAGATCGTGTTAAAAACTTCTTTGGCTCGAACAAAAAGGTTGATGATGCAACAAAAGAAATGAAACAAAATATAAAAGAGTCTGGCGGACCTTCTGACAGTGATTTAAAAAATTATAAAGAAAAACTGAAAGAAGAAACAAAAAGTAAGCTTCCGTTTTTCAAAAAGTAGTTGCTAACCCAGAGAGATCGTTTATAGATCTCTCTTTTGTTTTATATAATTAAATCAAAATATACTGTTACATTCGTAATATTTGCTTATATTCATATTATATGGTAAACTATAATAGAAATTATAGATCTGTCTAAAAAAAAGGGAGATGATTAGTTGGGCAAGGTGGTAATACTTGCAGAAAAGCCAGATTTTGGTACAAGCATAGCGGCTACACTCGGCGGTTGTTACATCGATGGGGTGGAGCTTTCTCCTAAACTACTTTCAGATAAAAAATATGAAGGCATAATAAAAAGGAAAAGATTTCAGGATGGTTATTTGAAAGCAAAATTTAATGGCAAAGACTGTGTGATTACATGGGGTTTTGGCCATATAGCTGAACTGAAGCAAGCCTTTGATTATAACGAAAAGTATAAAAGATGGTCAGAAGACCTGTTTCCTTTTATCCCCGAGGAATATGAAATAAAACTAAAAGATGAATCGGGTATAAAGAAACAGTTTGGACTTATAAAGAAGCTTTTTAACGATAAAGACACTGAATATATAATTAACGCTACAGACGCAGACCGTGAGGGAGAACTTATTTTTGAATATATATATAGGCTTACAGGTTCTACAAAACCTTATAAAAGATTATGGATAAGCTCGAAGACTGAAGAAGCTATTGAGAAGGGGTTTAAAAATCTAAAGGATGGAGTGGAGATGATAACACTCCAAAGTGCTGGGAGATGTAGAGCTATTGCGGATTGGCTAGTCGGTGCAAATTTAACTGCTATGTGTACTCTGAAATTTGGAGGATATAAAAACATGATAAGAATAGGTAGAGTGCAGACTCCTACCCTAGCCATCATTGTCAACAGAGAGAATGAAATAAAAAATTTTAAACCAGAGACTTATTACGAATTAATAGGAAAGTTTGTTACACAGCAAGGTGAAACATACCAAGGCATTTGGAGGAAAGGCAAGGAAAACAGATTTTCATCAAAGTCAGAAGCGGAAAAGATTTTAGCTAAAATTGCTGGCAAAGATGGAATTATTACTAAATATATAGAGTCTCGGTCAGTAGAGCGTCCTCCGCTTCTATATGATTTAACAGCACTGCAGATGGATGCTAATAGAAGGTATGGTTTCTCTGCTAAAAAAACACTCGATATTGTGCAAAAGCTATATGAAAACCAGTTTTTAACATATCCAAGAACAGATTCTAGATATTTAGGTGAGGATTACAAACCAGAGATTATAAGGATAATTAGAGCTATTGATGAAAAGTATGACTACTTCAAAGAACAAGTTCTAGGTAAAAAACTATCTTACTCGAAAAGAATTTTTGATGATAGTAAGGTAGGGAGTCATCACGCTATCGTTCCTACCTACAAGACACCGAGAGGCTTAACAACTGACGAACAAAAAATTTATGATATGGTTGCAGAGAGTTTGTTAATGGCATTTATGCCAAATGCTGTATGGTCTAATACAAGTATTGAAACTACAGTAGAGGGAGAGGTTTTTTATAGTTCTGGAAAAACATTGGTAGAAGAAGGCTGGAGAGCTTTAGGTGGTAGGGGTAAAAGTGAAACTCCACTACTTCCATTGCTTAAAAAAGGTGATTTTGTACACGGGGATAAATATGAGCTTTTAACGAAGCGGACAAAAGCACCTCCAAGATATTCAGAAAATACACTTTTGGCCGTTATGGAGACGGCTGGTAGATTTGTAGAGGATGAAGAACTTCGAGAAGCAATGAAAAAGGGCGGGCTAGGTACTACTGCAACAAGAGGAGATATAATCGAACGCTTGGTGCAAGTAGGATATATCCAGAAAAAAGGCCGGGTTTTAATTCCTACAGAAAAAGGGTTAGAAATTATTGACAAATTGCCAATTGAAAGCATCAAATCTCCTTCTATGACAGGCGAATGGGAATATAGATTAAATTTAATAGAGGAAGGCAAGCAAGATGCAGATGAATTTATCAGGGACATTGAAGACTACGTTGTCACTACAGTTGGTTTATTAAAAAAGAGTGAGAGACAAGTAGTGCAAAACAATAAAGAAAGTTTCGGAAAATGCCCAAACTGCAACTCTGATGTGGTCAAAAACAAAAGAGGGCATGGCTGTTCAAACTGGAGAGGTGGGTGTAAGTTTCAATTATGGGACAGCCCTATTTGTGGAAAAAAGCTTACGCAAGCTAATGTAAGACAGCTTCTAAAGAAAGGCGAAACAAATCTTATAAAAGGTTTTACATCAAAAAGAACTGGCAAAAAATTTGATGCAAAGCTAGTTCTTGTTGAGGGTGGAAATGGAAAACTGGAGTTCAAGTTTAATTAAATATAGATGTGTAAACACAACTAAACCGATACGAGGCAAATCTTATAGCATTTAAACAAAATTTTAATAAAGACGATAATAGGAGCTTAAAGCAATTTAATATAAGTGAAACTCAAAAGCCTTTCACGGATTTGTAGGAGGCTTTAGAGTCCCTTTTTGTGCCAAAAACGCAAGAACAATTGTTTTTGGCATACATAGCCCAAAGTGCTATGAATATTTGAAAGGGTGTGGTTTTGATGTCGGACCAAAAAGTAGAGATTGCGAAATGCCCTGTTTGTAAAGGAAGTGTAGTTGCTACACAAAAAGGTTATGGTTGCTCAAACTGGAGGGAGAAAGGTTGTAAGTTTGTAATTTGGAAGAACTTTTATGGAAAACAGATCACAAAAACAATGGCCAAAGACTTGATTCAGAAAGGGTATACTTCTGAAATCAAAGGTTGGATCTCAAAACGAACAGGAAAGATGTTCGATGCACGTTTAAAACTCGATTTGGTTGATGGAGAATACAGGGTACTTTTCGACTTCCCCAATTAAAATACAAAAAGAGGAGGTGGCTGTTAATGACTGGCACTACAGATGTAAGCATAGCCTTACTAGGAACCGCCGGGGCACTGGCCTTCTCTTTGCTCACCTCGAATACAATCAAATATTTTGTAGGGGTAGGCTTCTTTGGAATAGTTTTCTTGTTAACGTATGTTCTGTTCTACGATCTGAATATTAGTATGTTTTCAGGGTTGGTTTCAGCCGTTTTAGTTGGGATTCTTTTTGAGTGGATTTCTATGAAAGCCGATCTTGTTTCTGCAATATTGTTGGTAGCTGTAGCAACTGTTGGTTTTTTGCTATTAGTTGCTATACTACTAAACCTACGATTTCAGCGTTTGGACATTCCAGTGTTTGCAATTAAAAGAATACAAAAGCCAAATGTAAGCTTTATAAAGCAGTTAGAACACGCAATAAGGCTGATGAAATAAAGATATTAAGAAAGGGTTGATAACATGATGAGTATTACAATTAAGAAAGGGTTGATAACATGATGAGTATTACAGAGGAAACAATCTTGACTTATGAGAAGATATTATCGGGTGAGCAAAAAGCTTTTTCCCCTTACTTCTTTCAGCCAAAAAGGAGGATGGCAAGGGTTGAGACTCTGATCAGGTATTTAATAGAGCAAAAACTAAAGATGACACCAGAACAAGCTTTAAGAGAGCTAGATTTAGATACTTTAAAGGAGTGGAAGCTGGATTGTATCGTTAAGTATGTAGATAAACCAGTAGAGTTTTCAAAGGAAGATGTAAGACATTTAGTGTATTTTGCATATCCAGAATTGCCAAAACCAACAGAAGAAGAGCTAGCAATCATGGTTTATAAAGACGTTCTCGATGGGAAAAGGAGAACTTTCCCAAGGAATTACTTCTTGAATGGAAGTCTAGGGGAAAGAAGGGCGATTACTTGTTTTAAGTATCTATGCGAAGAGATACTCAAGTTAGATAAAAAAGGTATTACCGAAACGTTTAGCGGCACAGAAGGGCTTGAAATGCTTGCAAAATATAAATTAAAAATCATAATGAACGTCTTGTTCTTCTCGATGGTAGACTTGTTGGAGACCGCATATGAGGGAGAACTAGAGTATCATTAAACAAGTTGTTGGTAGAGAGCTTCCTGAAAAAATAGGAAGCTCTTTGTAACAGTATTAAAGAGAGGAGGAAAAACATGAGAAAAAAAGAAAAAATATTGCTGTTGCTTTTAGTTCTAACAATTGCAGTCATAGGAATAGGGTGCGAAAAAAAACAAATCATATCTGGTGAGCAGATGATTTATGCTCAAATTGAATTCAGCGAAGGGTTTCTCATAATTATGGATGAAATGGCGGATACCTATAGCGAATACATCTCTTACAATATCTCTGAACAAAAATTCAAAGAGGAAGTTGAGGGATATTTAAAACGTATTGTTTATGAGGAAGAAAGGTATCAGCAGTTTAATAAAAAATATGCCTTGGATCCAGAAAATACCGACATGAAGGTCAAAACAGCTATTTCGTGTATTGAGGAAGCTAGACTTACCGTTAAAAACATATTAGAAAAGTCTGTCTATAAAGGCAGGGCTCTACCAAGAGAAGAGTTGGTTGAGCTTTATATAGAAGGATCTGATAACATCCAGGAAAAATTAGATGAGTTTGCAGAGTTGGTAGAAAGCATGTAATTATCTTTATTTTTCTAAAGTATAAATTGAATAACATGGAATAATATGATATAATGCAAGAGCATTGGGTTTTAAGTAAGAGTTTGGCCAATACAAAATGATTTCGAAAAGTTTGTCTAAAGCGATAACAATAAACAATGGAAAAGGAGCTAAAAAATGGCACAGTTAATTTTTCGATATTCCACCATGAACGCAGGAAAATCAATAGAGATTTTAAAAATTGCTCACAATTATGAAGAACAGGGAAAAAAGGTACTGCTATTTGCACCGAAGGTAGATAACAGATATGGAGAAGGTATAATCGCAAGCAGGATAGGTCTTTCAAGACAAGCGATAGTGGTTAAAGAAAACACAAACATCCTAGAGGAAGTAATAAAACACACGGATAAAAATCAAAAAATTAACTGTGTATTAGTAGATGAGGCTCAATTTTTGACTAGAGATCATGTATATCAGTTAACAGAAGTGGCAGATAAACTTGAAATTCCCGTTGTTGCTTATGGGCTAAAAAACACATTTAATAATAAGCTTTTCGAAGGCTCGGAGGCTTTACTAATCTATGCAAATAAGATTGAAGAAGTTAAAAATGTTTGTTGGTATTGTGATAGAAAATCCACAATGAATTTAAGGCTAGATGAATCAGGAAACCCAGTTACAGAAGGGGAGATAATACAAATTGGCGGCAATGAGTCTTACTTACCCGTATGCCGAAAATGCTATAAAACTAGAACAGAAAAAATTTAGATACGATTCATGCAAAGCCTATGTTAAGATAGGCTTTTTGTTTAGATTAGAAACAAAGTACAGGGGTTGTTGGGTTTGTTGGAGGTTGATAAAAAGATCTTAATAAAATACCTTGTCTTTATTGCGGTGATTACATTCTTATGGACTTGTATAGCGATATGGCAATACTACAAATACTCCAGTTTTGTTGAAGTAGAGGCAAAAATTATCAATAGTTATACCAAAACAGGATGTTTTCCCAACACTTTGTCAGATTCTCACTTTGTTACTTACGAATACAAGCTAGATGATAATATTTACACCTCGACGAGACAGCTTTTTGCAAAGAAAGATAGAGAAGTCGGTAAAGTCGAAACAGTCCGATGCAATCCAAATAATCCAGAAGAGATAGAAGATATGTATTCAAAAAGATCTTCAAGCTGTATAGCTATTTATTTAGCAATTTATTCGGCCATACTTGGTGCAGGATTACTTCGTAAAAACAGTTAAATAAATTTACCTATGAAGGAAGGGGGAGGTTAAAAATGGCGTCTTATAATTATTATGGTTTAACTGATAAAGGAGAGATAAAAGAAATAAATGAGGATGCATTTAACGGAATAATACACAAAAACGTTTTATTCCTAATGGTAGCAGACGGGTTGGGCGGGCAAGAAGGCGGGCTTTTCTCATCTGCCGTTGCCATAAATGAAATGAGAAGATATATAGAGCAAAATCTTGACGGAGATAGCGTCGATTATTTAAAGACGTTTATAAAAAACGGCTTGTTTTGGATCAATAGAGTTCTACTGTCGTATAAAAGAGCAAACGACTCTTTATATGGAGGGTTTGGAACAACATTTACTATATGTGCAATAAACAGAAATAAAGACATAGTGGTAGGCCATGCAGGAAACACAAGGCTTTATATACTACGAGACGGACTATTAGCTCAACTAACCAAAGACCACACAGAAGCACAGCGACTTTTTGAAGAAAGAAAGATACAAAGGGAGGAAATGAGAGAACACCCTGAAAGAGCAGTTCTTACAAAAGCTCTTGGGCATTGGGAGAATGTAGAATGTGATGTTTTTGGAGGAAGGCTTTCTTCAAGGGATATTGTTTTATTGTGCTCGGATGGAATTCATGCACTGTTAACCGATGAAGAAATACAAGCCATTTTGTTGGAAACAGGTGAGAGTAAGACTGCTTGCGAATGGTTAGTTCAAGGGGCTAACCAAAGAGGTGGGATAGACAATAGCGTAGCACTAATCAGCTATATAAATTTTTAAACAAAAACCAAGCTAGTAATAAAAAAAGGGGTTGATGATATTGAGAAATAAAATATTCACAGCTTTAGGGATTTTACTTGTAATCGTAACAATAGGATCATATTTCTTGTTCGATGCAAATATTAAACAGAACAGTCAGGCCATGGGAGTGAACATTGTTATAGCAAAAGAAAATATTCCAGAAGGTACGATAATCAGAAGTGTACAAGAAGCAAATAAGTATTTCGGAGTTAAAAGAATAGCTCAAACTGATGCTGTTCCTTCTTCTATAAGGGTGAATGTAAAACAAACTTCTAGTGAAGGAAATATATTGGATAGAATAAGAAAAACTTTTGTTCCTGAAGTTTTGGAAATAGCTGATGCTGATCTACAGGCACTAGTTAACAAAAAAATAACCACAGACATTTATAAAAACCAGCAAGTCTTGAGTATTTATCTATCTAACGATTTAGTCGAGTTTGAAGAAGATGAAAGGTATTTTGCTGTTCCTACTAATTATATAGACTCTGTTGGAGCGGAAATTTCCAAGGACGATTATGTTGATTTATGGGTTCATTATGGCAGCAAGCACGAAAAAGAAGGAACTTCTGAAAAAGTTATTGAGGCATTAAAGGTTGTTAAAGTTAAAGGTGCAAATAATGAGGAGCTCAAGGGCGATTCGGGTTCTGTGCCAAGCTTGGTGATTTTTAAAATGTCCGAAGAGCAAATCTCCGTTGTCAGCAAAAAGATGCATGAAGGTTCATTATTTTTAACCAAGTGGGGAAGGCGTCCAGAAACAGGACCTACTATTACTGTCAAGGAGAAGATTGAGGAAGAAAATAAAGAAGATGAAGGAATGGTGATTGAGGGCTATCATGTCGAAGAAAGAGGCGATGAGGATGAAGACGTTGATGAAATGGGTGATACTACTATAAATGAACAGGAGGATGTAGAGAATGAATAAAAAAAACAAAGTAATTGCATTATGGTCCCCTGTTTCAGGTGTAGGGGCAACTTTCACTGCTATAAACATAGCCAAGATGATGGGTGAGAGAGGTGCTAAAGTAGCTCTGTTTGATTTTGATCTTAAGACACCAGACACACATATTTATTTAGAAAACAAAGATAACGTCCATTGCATCGATAATGTTATTCCCTTTACTGCGGGAGGTCGGCTGCCTGCTGAAGTTATAGAAAACAATATTCAAGAGGTTGAGGGGTTTAGTTATTTGAGAGGAACAAACTCGCCTGACCAGGCTCAATATGTTACTGTAGAAAGTCTTTCTTCTATATTAGACACTGCTAGAGAAATGTACGATTATATCATAATTGACACACATAGCATTATAGACAATGCTGGAACTTTTGTAGCAATCAGAGAGGCAGATAAGGCTTTGTTGCTAACAGAGAAAAACGCAATCACTATTCAGGCATACACAGATCTTAAAAATCTCTTATCGGAGAGTTTTGATATAGAAAGGTTTAAAATTGTCATAAACAAAGTTCAAAAAAATGTTTATATGGATAAGTCTGATGTGGAGGAGTTTTATGGAATGGGAGAAGCACATGAACTTCCATTGTTAGATGCGGAGTTTACAAACGCAATCAATCAAGGTAGGTGGATGTCTTATTTATATAGTGGGGACAAGGTAGTAAGAAAATATATTAAAAGTCTTGAAGAGTTAATTATAGAGGAGATTAAACCAGATTTTGCAGAAAAAGCTGCAGCAAAAAAATCAAACTTTTCTCTGTTTAGGAAGAGAAAATAAGATTAAGAAAGGGGGAGTCTTATGCAGAAAAACAGATTTGATATAAAGCATGCTCTTGGGAGCACTAAAGAGGCACAAGAACTTGACCAAGACTTGATAGAAAAGGCAACTAAAATCGTAATAAAAGAAATGACAGAGTTCAGAGGCACTGCTAGCGAGATGGAGCTTCACAATACTACTCTTGCAAGGTGTGCTATGGGTGACAAGACAGCCCAGTTGCACGTTAAAGCTATGATTAAAAAGATTATTGAAAACGATTATAATCTAGCCCGGCCACCAGTATCAGATAAATTAGTTGAAGAGATTTACGCCAACAACTATGGCTTGGGCGTTATCGACGATTTGTATAACGACAAAAGTATTAATGAAATATGGGTTAATGGATGGGATCAGGTATGGATAGAAAAAGGCGGATTTAAGTATAGACTAAAGGATAAAAAATTCAAAAGCGATGAAGATATAATCCGTATAATCAGGTTGCTTTTACAGTTTGACAAGAAAGATATAACCACTCAAGAGCCTATGCAGGAGTCTCGTATGCTCGATGGTTCAAGAGTTACGGTGCTAATCCCTCCTGTATCAAAACGGCCTAATATAAATATCAGAAAGTTTGAGGCTTTCGATGTATCCACTGAAAAGCTTCTAGAAGTAGGTACTCTTACACAAGAAATGGTTGACTGGTTAACTAAAGCAGTGCGGGGAAGGTCAAACGCACTCATTATTGGAGAAACCAGTTCTGGAAAAACATCTCTTTTGAAGTGGTTAGTTGGACTTATGGATCCAGGACTTCGACTCGGAACTATAGAAACCAATTTTGAGCTAAAAATAGATGAGAAGTACCCAGACAGAAACATATTCTCATATGAAGAACATCCTGAACTAGGCATCTATATGAGTGATTTGTTTAAGAAATGCTTAAGATCCTCACCTGACATTATTATTTGTGGTGAAGCTAGGGGTGAGGAAGCAGATGAGCTTATCCGTGCTATGAGGCGTGGACATCCAGGCTCTATCGGAACAATTCACACGAACAGCCCTGAAACAACCATTGATGATGTTGCAGAAATGATTAATGAGGACGGAAAAAGAAGAGATCCCATTCAGCTTCGTTATAGAGTAGCCTCTGCCCTCGACTTAATAATTCAAATCAGAAGATTTGATGACACTGGGGTTAGGCGGGTAACTAGAATAACCGAAGTAATTGCTAATCCAAACACTCTTGAATATAGCTTAAACGATATTTTTAGATACGAGGTGGATCCTAACAACCCATCAACTGGTTCTTTTAAAAAGACAGGAAAAATATCGGATAGGCTGAAGAACAAGCTTAACTACTTTGGAATTCCCTATAATGAATTGCAAGATATGTAAAGGAGGCGAAAAAAATGATGCAAAAAATACTAGATTTTTTCTCCTCCCCCCTTAATATCAGTTATTTTACGTTCATATTGTTAGGGTTCATCATGATTTTGTTTAGTATAGTGGGCAGAAGCATTGATAAGAGAAAAACAGTATTAACGAGATTATCTGGTAAAGAGGAACGTGTTGGGTTTATTGATTCATTACTGGATAAGAGCAAGTTTGTTCAAAAGCACGAAGAAGAATTTAGTAAAAAAATTGCAGTACTGGATATGGATTATAACGCAAGAACTTTTACTAAAATAAAGTTGGGGAGTGCTTTGGTAGGAATTATCGTATCCATTTACTTGAGAAACATCTATGTTGTAATACCGTTGGTGATAATATGTGTTAATATCCCCACAACATTTCTCGAAATGAGGGTGAGGAAAAGAATAGCTTTGTTTAACGATCAGGTGTTAGAGGCTTTCCAGATTTTTATTACAGAATATACAACTACAAGAAGCGTTCAAAAAACAATAGTAGATATATGCCCGAAACTTAAAAACCCGCTTCGAAAAGAGTTTGAAAGATTAGGTAGAAAACTAAATTCTGGTGAGCCTATAGAGGAAAGTTTTTTAGAGTTTGCAGAAAGAACCCAAAACAAGTGGACTTTAATATTTTCACAAATGATGATAACTTACTTTAGAAACGGGGGCGACTTTACCGAACAGCTTCTCAATATCACAAAAAATATAACTGATGAAAAAATATTAGAGGAGGCAAATACAACAGAGTTATCAAGCATGAGGCTAATAAATATAGCAATGAATGCACTAGTTCCGGTCGTGTATGTCTCGAATAGATTTATCAATCCGGAAGACGCCAAGGTGTTTGTAGAGACACCTGTTGGGAGATTCATTATGTTTGGTGTTGTTATAGCCTGCTCCATTAGTTTATATCTCGGAAAGAAAATCACGGAAGCGTAAAGGGGGTGCTCGAACAAATATGAATATAGAAATTTATGTCCTATGGGGAATGAGGCTTGCTGCTGTGTTTTTAATCCTGGGTATATTTTTACCAAACAAAAAACGAAAAACAATCCTAAAAAAAGCAATTAGAAGCAGGAACAACTTTCGTGTGACCAACACAGACAACAAAATAATTGGTTTTTTAGATAAGGTAACGGAGAATCCTTTTATTAGATCGTTTATGCTCGATGAGGACTCTGATGAATATATAAAACTAGAAGGTAAGATTATACAAGCTGGTGGACTGTCGGGGCTGACTCCAAACATAGTACAATTGTTTAGGATACTCTTACCAGCTGTAGGATTTGTTCTTATGCTTGGTTTTTATTTTATAAGACTTGCTACAGCCTCGGTAAGTCTGTCACCCTCTTTACTAGAGCAAATAGTAGAAGATCAGAATGCGTTAGGAGGATTCCTTCGTGCAAAAGTGGATGTTTCTGCAGCAGCCCAGCCAAAAGGATTTGAGGTTAACTATATAGTTATAATGTGGATCTTTATTATATCTCTAGTCTTGTATGCATTACCTGATCTATTAATCAACATAGCTATAAAAAGACGAAGAGACATTATGAAAAAAGAGCTTCCTATTATGGAAACCTTTGTAGTAATTATGCTTGAAACTGGCTCCTATACAGTTTATGACATTTTAAGAACTCTGCTAGATACAACAGTGTTTTTTAAGCCTTATATAACTATGTGCTTAAATGAATACTATGTAGACGCAAACAGAGCAATTCAAAATATGGCAGATAAGGTGCAGGATGAAGAATTTCAAATTGTGTGTAACAGTTTAAAACAAGCTGTTGAGTCAGATAAGAAGCACACAGCTACGTTCATGAAGCAACATTTAGAACAAATAAAAAAAATCCAAGATTTGAAGAGAGAAGCCAGCATAAAGAAAAAACCTCTAATGTATGTTTTTTTATTGGCATTACCTCTTACGAGTATAGTGGTAATATGGTTTTTCCCTTGGTTTACGAAGGCTATGAAGATGCTGGCTACTGGCTTTTAAAAATATAATTTTTTTTTAAAAAGACTTGAAATTCAATTAATTCTTTGCTTATCATGTTAATCGCATGAAGAATGGATTTTGTATGCCCTATAGATTCTTCTGCGGGAAATTTATATAAAAATATAATAGAAAAGGAGTTGGTACTATGTTTAAGCGGCTTAAAAGCAAGAGGGGTTCAGAGGTGGTCCAGAACTTGATTGTTATTGCTATCATGGGTGCTCTTGCAATAACTGCGATTTCTGGCATTTCAACA
>ERZ773359.4619-NODE-4619-length-14110-cov-4.451441_pt1 | contig 14110 bp, 14 predicted proteins | sample MGYA00374955_ERZ773359 | MGnify/ENA primary metagenome ERZ773359 (study PRJEB29098, sample SAMN04486028) | biogas fermenter metagenome | study: EMG produced TPA metagenomics assembly of the Biogas fermentation microbial communities from Germany - Plant 4 DNA1... | reverse complement strand
CATCAACTAGATGGAAGGAGTTGAACGAGGATTGAAAATTACAGGGATGCAGCTTTTTAAAGTACCGCCGCGCTGGCTGTTTCTCAAAGTGGAGACCGATGAAGGCCTGTGCGGCTGGGGTGAGCCCATTGTAGAAGGCCGGGCAGATACGGTGAAAGCCGCGGTAGAGGAACTTGCGGAGTACCTCATCGGAAAAGACCCGCTGCGGATTGAGGATCACTGGCAGGTGATGTATCGGGGCGGATTCTACCGGGGAGGGCCGATACTGACTAGTGCCATCTCAGGCATAGAGCAGGCACTGTGGGATATCAAAGGGAAGTACTACGGGGCACCCATCTATGAGCTTCTGGGTGGAAAAGCCCGGGACAAGATCCGGGTGTACAACTGGATCGGCGGGGATCGTCCCCGGGATGTAGCTGAAGCCGCCAAGGAACAAATTGAGGCTGGATTTACAGCCGTCAAGATGAACGCTACCGAGGAGATGCATTACATAGACTCCTTCGACAAAATCGATGCTGTCGTGGAACGGGTTGCCGCAGTCCGGGAAGTCGGCGGCCCAGGATTCGGCATTGGAATTGATTTCCACGGCCGGGTGACCAAAGCTATGGCCAAGATCCTGGCTAAAGAGCTTGAGCATCTGCATCCCATGTTTATTGAGGAGCCGGTTTTGTCAGAGAATAACGAGGCTTTGCGGGAGATCACCCAGATCACGACAATTCCCATCGCTACCGGTGAGCGGATGTATACCCGGTGGGACTTCAAGCACCTCTTGGCCGACGGCTATGTGGATATTATCCAGCCCGATGTATCTCATGCGGGAGGCATTCTTGAGGTCAGGAAGATCGCCGCCATGGCAGAGGCGTATGATGTCGCCCTTGCCCCCCACTGCCCGCTGGGTCCCATCGCATTGGCGGCCTGCCTGCAGGTTGATGCCTGCTCCCCCAACGCGGTGATTCAGGAACAGAGCCTGGGGATTCATTACAACCAGGGGAATGACCTTCTCGATTATCTCAAGGATCCGTCGGTTTTCCAGTATGACAGCGGCTTTGCGGCCATCCCTGAGGGCCCGGGGCTTGGTATAGAAGTGGATGAAGAAAAAGTGAAGGAAGCTGCCCGTATCGGCCATAACTGGAGAAATCCTGTATGGCGGCGGGAGGACGGCACCGTAGCTGAGTGGTAAGGCTGCAACAGGGTTTGCCGCAGGTGATTTTCAAGGTAAGGGGAGTTCTGATGTACGAGCGATCTAGAATAGAAGTAGTCACTTTAGGGGAAACCATGATCCGCTTTTCGTCAAAGGTTGGCATTCGCCTAGAGAAGGCGCAGCAAGTAGATGTGGAGATCGGGGGCACAGAATCGAATGTCGCCGTTGCTCTGGCCAGGTTAGGTGTTGCCAGCGGCTGGATCAGCAAGCTGGTTGACAATCCCTGGGGCTTCCGTATTGCTGGTGAACTGCGGCGGCACGGAGTTGATCCCTCCCGCATCATCTGGACGCAAGACGGCAGAGTTGGAACCATGTTCTTTGAGCCGGGAGCGAAGCCGCGGCCGGCAGAGGTGATCTATGATCGAGCTAATTCAGCGGCCAGCACCATGGGATTTGATGAGCTTGACCTGGATTACATATTGGCGGCCCGCCATGTGCATCTGACCGGGATAACTATGGCCCTTAGTGGGTCCTGCAGGGAAATGGTGAAGAAGGTTGCCGCGGAGATGCGCAGAGCTGGGAAGACAGTCTCTTTCGATGTAAACTACCGCCAGAAGCTCTGGATGCCAGAGGAGGCCAAGATGGCCGTTGATGAAGTCCTCAGTGACGTCAATCTCCTTATATCCACACTAGACGATGTCCGCAAGGTATTTGGCCTAACGGTTAACCCTGAGGAAGCCTGCAGGAAGCTACATGAGACGTACGGTTGTCCTTGGGTGATTATTACCATGGGAGGCGCGGGAGCCATTGGGTTCTTTGATGGGGAGATCAAGCAGGTTGGCGGTTACGAAGTTGAGCCAGTTGACCGGGTTGGTGCCGGCGATGCCTTTGCAGCAGGTGCTATCTATGGATTTCTGCAGGATTCGCCGGACATAAGCCTTAAGTACGGCATCGCCCTGGCAGCGCTGAAGCATACCATCTTCGGTGATCAAAGCTATCTAGGCATCAGGGATATCGAGCGGCTGCTGGCAGCTGGAGGGTCCGATATTCAACGCTAGCTAGAGCTGGTTATGCCTGAAAACCGTCACAGGAGGAATGACCGTGAAATACAAAGTGGATGTATATGAAAAGATCATGGCCAGCCGGGTTGTTGCCATCCTGCGGAAGATCGATGTGGGCAAGGCCAAGGAGATCGCCCGGGCGCTGCTGGAGGGTGGGATCTGCGCCATGGAGGTGACCATGGATACTCCAGGCGCGCTGGAAGCCATACAGATAATCAAGTCTGATCTGGGGGATCAAGCCGCCGTTGGAGCCGGTACGGTGTTGGATCCTGAAACAGGCCGATTGGCACTTTTATCGGGTGCAGAGTTTCTGGTTGCACCCAATCTAAGAGCCGACGTGATCCGCCTGGGGAATCGTTACGGCCGCCTCGTTATCCCAGGCTGCTCAACTCCATCAGAAGTTGAAAACGCGTATGAGGCAGGCGCGGACATTGTCAAGCTGTTTCCCGCAGCAGACCTGGGGCCGGGTTATATTAAGAGCATCAAGGGGCCCTTGGGCCATATCACAGTGATGGCAACCGGAGGCGTCGGGATCGAAAACGCCGAGGCTTTCTTTGCTGCAGGAGCAGATATCCTCGGGGTCGGAGGCAGCTTGGTGAATAGGGAAGCCATTGCCAACGGTGATTTTCAGGTCTTAACAGACTATGCAGCGGGGCTGGTTGCAAAGGCAAGAAAGTGAGGATGGATACAGCAGAATCTCTATGAGCTGGATGTCAACTCCGCCATGAGAAGGCAAATCCTGGGAACTCATAGTAGTGGAACCGAGCTGGCCTCGTCCGGCTCGGTTCCACTGGTTTTTGCCAAACCTCGCGTAATTGTCTCTAGCGACGATGCTTACTCCTTCTTCTCGGGCCAAACTTGCCTCCCACCTACGTATGTAGCTGTCACCTGCATCTCTAACAGCTCTTCTGGCGGTGCCTTGGTTGGATCCTTGGGCAGCACCACGAAATCTGCCAGCTTGCCTGGTGTAAGGCTGCCTTTGACAGCCTCCTCCTGCGCTGCATAGGCAGAGCCTCTCGTAAACAGCGCTAAGGCCTCCATGGGGGTAAGGCGCTCATCTGGGTGCCAGCCGCCGGGTGGATTGCCGCTGCGATCCTGGCGGGTGATGGCAGCGTGCATGCCCCAGAGGGGATTGCAGCTTTCCACAGGGCAATCGGAACCGCCGGCGGTTCTAATCCCCAGCTGCTGCATTGTCTTCCAAGCGTAGATGGAGAAGGCGCTGCGCTTACCGATCCTTTCTTCTGCAAAGTGCAGGTCTGTGTGGACAAAGATAGGTTGAATGTCGGCTACGATGCCTAGAGCAGCCATCCGCTTAAGCTGCTGCCGGCCTGCGATCTGACAGTGGATGACCCGGGGGCGGACAGTCCAGCAGGGGATCAACGCTTTGGCCCGTTCATAGCTTTTCAGCACCATCTCCAATGCCCCATCGCCGATAGCATGCACAGCCGTTTGCAGATTGGCTTCCGCCGCCAGCCGGACCAGCTCATCCAGCTCTGCTTGGGTATAGATGAGCATTCCGGATGTATCAGGTGCATCGGCATAGGGTTGGCTGAGGGCAGCCGTTCGAGCTCCCAGGGAGCCGTCTGCGAAGAGCTTAAGCGGGCCCAAGGAAAGGTGAGGACCCAGATTGGGCCAGCATCTGCGGGCGTCTAGGTACGCGGCAGCATCATCAGGTGTTGGCATCACTGCCTGGAGAATAACCCGGATGGGCAGCTCACCGGCGGCTGCCAGCTGGCGGTAAGCATCCAGCCGCATTGACAGCGTACCAGCTCCATCTAGGTCGGCACTTTGCACAGTAGTCAGCCCCAAAGCGGCAGCCGCCCGGGTTGCTTTAGAAAGGACTTCCTTTAGATCGGTCACGGTCGGCTCTGGCAGCAGCCTTCTCGCCAGTGTAATAGCATTCTCCCTCAAAACACCGGTAGGTTCAAAGCCATCTGCTGCTCGATCAATACCCCCTCCGGGAGGGTCAGGGGTTGCGGCATTAATACCCGCCAGTTCCAGCGCCTTGGAATTAACGGCACAGACATGGCCGCATACCCTAGTGAAGATCACTGGGCGGTGGACTGAGATCTGGTCTAGATCATCCTTGGTGGGCAGGGTCTTGACGGCAAAGGTCTCGTCATTCCAACCCCTTCCTATTATCCACTCCCGATCTGGATTGCTCCGGGCGTACTCCCGGCCGAGGCGGATCACGTCATCAACCGACCGGGCTGCCGTGAGATCCGCACCCATCATTCCCAGCCCCCAGTGGAGCAGGTGCATATGGCTGTCGTTGAAGCCGGGTACAACCACTTGTCCCTGCAAATCAATGCGCTGGGTATCCCGGGGTGCAATAGAGGAGAGAACCTCAGCCTTGCCGACAGCCAAGATCCTGTCACTGGATACCGCTATAGCTTCGGCTGCAGGCTGGCTGGGATCCATAGTTATGATCCGTGCATTGTAGAACAACTTGACCGGTGATACTGGGGAACGCGGCATATCTCTGTCCTCCGTTCTGCTGCCCAGATGCCTTGTATCAACCACTCTGTCTAGCCAATGAGCTCCTTGCTGATGCTCTCCAGGCATCCCATCTCTGCTGCCAGGCTCATGACGGTGTAGCGGTGGGGCCTCATTTCCTTGGCGCTTCGCAAACTAGCTTCCACCCATTCTCTTTCTATACCCAGCTCCTCGGGCTCTTGACAGAGATTTAAAGCGCTAAGATGCTCTCGCATAGTGTCCACTGGGAGGAGGGACCTGGGAACCTCAGCTTGAATCCGATCCCAGTTGGGTACCACCAAGTCACCGGTGCGCCTGGAGAGTTCTTTTTCCCTATACTGCTCCCAGGTGGGAGAATAGAGCACTTCCCATGCCTCTCCAAAATCCCTTTCCACAGTCTCTTTGTAATGGGAAATCGGCAGTCTGGCTGCGTAGATTTGCTCCCAAGGCAGGGCATTGGGCTGCAGCGCTAGGATCTGCTCATACATTTTTGTGATCAGCAGCGTGCCGATGGCTACCTTGTCCCCGTGGTAGAACAGGCGGCCGTGGGCAAGGCTCTTGACTTCCCAGAAATGAGCCAGTTCATGTTCTGCTCCTGCGGCTGGGCGGGAATCACCGAACATGAGGATAGCTACTCCTGAGAGGATCAACCCCTCGGTTAAGCGCAGGAGGGCATCGGGGTCACCAGCGCTTAGAGCAGCTACGTCCTCTAGTGTACTGGACAGCACCTGCTCCACAATGCTGGCAATGGCGGGACAGTAGTATTCACCATTGATGATATGGGAAAGCCGCCAATCGGCCAAGGCTACAGACTTGCCCAGTAGATCCCCAAATCCAGCCGCGGCCATTTCTCTTGGGGCCGTGGCCAGGATGCTTGGATCGATATAAATAGCGGTGGGATATGCTGCCAGCATACTCTTCTTGAAACCGCCGACCAGCAAGGCAGCTACTGTGGATGCATATCCATCCATGGAAGCAGCTGTGCCTACGGAGATAAAAGGCTTTCCGGTCTTGCGGGCCACAAAGCGGGTGATATCATTAACGGTGCCTGAGCCAACTGCTACTAGAAACCCTTGGTCATAGGGTGCCTTCACAAGAACTTCGCCGAGGCTGCGTTCATCGGGCAAAACCCAATGGGATGGCGTGAAATCATGATGCGGACGAAGGATCACCCGGTCTGAAGGTATCCCTGCCTGTCGCAGTATATCCTCTACCTGCCTCCCAGCTGTCTCAAAGGTGGTCTCATCAGCTACAATGACCGCCGTCCCGGCCATACCCAGCTCGGGAATGTCCTCTCCCAGCTGGCTGAGGGCGTTCTCACTTAATCGGATCTTTTTGATGGGAATCTCATGTACACGGCCGCACTCACATTGAAACCTAGACCCTGCTAGTTCCTCTAGTTTCCAAGTCATGGTGGAGCTCCTTTCCGAAGAGAGTCAAGGGATTGCCGATCTCATTTGTCTTCGATGCTGATTGGAGGTACTCCTTCGGATTGGAAAAGATCCATCTTGCCTGTCAGGAATGCAAGGCATTTGAAAACAGTAGTGATGTCTAGCCGCGTATGGGTGTATCAGAAGGGAAAGGAAACAACAAGACCAGGGAGAAGTATAGGCATCGGTGCTCTTTGACGTGACCCAGAAAGATGGGGTATGGAATGACCAAGACAGGAGCGATCCATAGTGATGGGATATCGTGAGCGGTTCGCCAAGGTTCTAGCCCATGAGGAGGTAGACAGGCCGCCCTTTGATTTGGCCGGCACATCCTTGAGTGCTATGCATCCGGCAGCAGAGGCAAGGCTAGCCGAGTATCTTGGCTTTAGCGGCTCCCCTAACGGGCGATATGATAAGTTCGATGAGAGAATCCTGAAGTACTTTGATATCGACTTTCGGCGGGTGGGGGATATTATCGAGCCGGAGGGCGGCCTTGCCCAGAAGATATCGCCAGTAGAGCATATTGATGTCTGGGGTGTACGGAGGCGGTTTGACGGCCGCTACTGGACCATTGTCAAACATCCTCTGCAAGGGGCAAGCCGGGAAGATCTGAGAAAATACCCATGGCCAGACCCCGAGCGTATACCACCCGGGCTGATTGACAAATACGTTGAGGAGGCCCGTTACCTTTTTGAGGAAACAGACTATGTGGTTTGTGCTGAGCATCCTGTGTACGGTGTCTTGGAGCTGGGCTGCTGGATGTGCGGCTATGATGATTTTCTTATGAGGCTTGTCTTGGACCCGGCTTTTGTCAGGGAGTTTTTTGACATAATCTTGTCCTATCAGAAGAAGGTCATTGACATATATTACGGTGCCCTGGGACCATATATCCACCTCACCACAAGCGGGGACGATTTTGGCATGCAGACAGGCCCTATGATCTCTCCCGCAGTGTTTCAAGAGCTGGTAAGTCCATATATGGCAGAGCGCATCGCCCATACAAAGCAGTATACGCAGGCTGCCTATCTGCATCACACCTGCGGTTCGGTTGTCCCCTTAATCTCTGAGCTTATCAATATCGGGATAGACATTCTCAATCCCATCCAGCCCAAGGCAGCAGGGATGGTGCCCGAGAATCTAAAGGAACAGTTTGGGGGAAGTCTTTGTTTTCACGGCGGTGTCGATACCCAGGAGCTTCTGCGGCTAGGAAAACCTGATGAGGTCAAAGCTGCAGTGCGCAAGCTGGTTGAGACCCTCGGAGCCAGCGGCGGTTATATCCTCGCACCGGCACACAATATCCAGGAGGACGTCCCTCCAGAGAACATTGCTGCCATGTATCAGGCACTATAATCCTAGGTATGAGCAGCAGTTTGGGTTGTGGCTGTTTAGAAAGCTCTCGACTAATGTAGACTACTCTTCCGGAGGACAACAAGCGATGAAACATGCACCGGTATTACTCGTGATTGATGTCGGCGGGACCAACACCATCTGCGAAACGTATGACTTGGAAGGATCTGAGCTGTTAAGCCTGACCGACAGCACTGCCCAGATATTTGCGAAAGGTACAGAGGGGTTTGTCCAGCACGTTAAGGACTTCATCCAAAGCCATATGGCAATGTATCCCCACACAGCTCTAGGTGTGATCATTGTGGGAGTACCTGGCGTAGTCTCAACCGATGGGGCTAGGGTGATCTCGTGCCCCAACCTAAAAGCCCTAGATGGGATCGCCCTTGGCGAAGAACTGTCTCAGGCAACAGGGGTATCTGCCTATCTATACAAGGACACCGAGCTTGCTGCAGTCGGTGAACAGCAGCTCGGTGCAGCCCGAGGATTTGCCAATACAGCCTGCGTTATGGTGGGTACCGGTATCGGCTGTGGATTAGTCATCAATGGCCAGATTTGGAGGGGAGACCACAGCCTCGCGGGGGAGCTGGGACATACGGTAGTCATCCCAGATGGCAGGTTGTGTACTTGCGGCAGGCGGGGCTGCCTTGAGATGTATTGCTCAGGCAAAGCCTTTGGGCGGCAAGCCGTTGAGCTCGGCATTGCTCCCTCGGGAGAGCATGGAGAAAAGGCTTCCCACCTTGCCCGTCTGGTGTTTGAAGCGGCAAAAAGAGGCAGCACCGCTGCGGAGAAGGTCATCACCAGCGGTTTTGCCTTGCTCGGAATAGCATTGGCCAACATGGTAAACGTGCTTAACCCTGGGATCATTGTCCTTGGCGGAGGTTTGATGACTGGAAGTGCGGAGTTTCGTTCGGTCATTGAAAAGTCGTATTTGGACTCAGTCAGAAGCTCTGCAGTGTCAGTTCCGGCACTTGTTGAGTCACAGCTGGGGGCCAAGGCAGTAACCAAAGGTGCCTGGGTGGAGGGTAAGAGAATCTTGGAAAGCTTGTAGACAGCACACTAAGAGACCCTGAAAGAGAGCGGAGGCCCTGCAAGAGGGCCTCTTCACGTGTCCACGAAGTATATTGAGCCAAGGTTTACCAAACAGTGTACCCGCCATCGATAACGAGGTCTGCTCCCGTCATGAAGGATGATGCATCAGACGCGAGATAAACAACGGCACCGCCTAGCTCGCTGGGGAGGCCGGGCCGCTGCATGGGGGTGAGCCTGAGCCACCAGTCCCTCGCCATGTCGGTCTTGAGGGTTTCCTCGGTCATGGCCGTCTTCATATACCCGGGGCTGATGGAGTTTACCCTGATATTATACTTTGCCCATTCACTAGCCAGTGATTTTGTCAGGTGAATGACGCCGGCTTTAGATGCGTTATAGGAACACTGAGGCTGCGGCACATTTACGATGGAGCCGGACATGGATGCGATATTGATAATCGAACCGCCGCCTTGTTTGATCATCTGCCTGCCCGCCACCTGGGAACCGATAAACACTCCGGTGAGGTTGATATCAATCACTTCTTGCCAATCCTCGAGGTTCATCTCTTCAGCCTTGATATTCCTGCAGATCCCCGCATTGTTGACGAAAACATCCAGCCTGCCAAAGTCCTCGACGATCTTGGCGACTGCCGCTTCCATCTCGTCTAGTTTACGGACATCGGCGTGGATTGCCAATGCCTCCACTCCATAATTAGACTGCAGCTTAGATGCTTCTGCCTGGCACCTCTCCGCAGCAATGTCCAGAAGTGCTACCTTCGCTCCGGCCTCGGCCAAGGCCTTGGCCATGGCTGATCCTAGACCCTGAGCTCCGCCAGTGACGGCGGCCGCCTTGCCGTCTAGACAAAAGCTGTTTTCACCCACTAAATTGCCCTCCTTTTAGTCTACTTTGCTATTGATTTACAGATAGAAGCCCAATTTGCCTTCAAGGACTGGAATTTTACTTAACTGCATCGAGTATCGGCCCCCGCACCAGGTTGCGCTGCACCAGCAGAATCTTCTTGTCTCCCGGAGACTGCCGATGCCGCGGCCTACCCTCAAGCCGGCAAATTATGGCAGTAGGGAGGAACTCAGAAGCAGCGCCACGTATAGTTAGACCAACAAGCGTTGTCATATGAGGTTCAATGGCGCATAAATGAAACAGCGGCCATCAAGCCAGAATGATTGGCTAGGTGTGTTGGCCTAGAACTGCCCATAGCTGCCCAAGAAGAGAAGAAAGCCGGAAAGGGGAGGCTGTCCTATGAAATTGTCCTTCAGCACCTTAGGTTGTCCCGAGTATGATCTGGATCAAGTGATCGACATCGCCAATCGCTGCGGTTATGATGGAGTTGAGATCCGCATGATCAGAGGTGAGAGTGCTTTACATACGTTGGAAGAGTTTGGGCCTGCACAGATAGGGCCCACCTTGGACAAATTCAAGCGTCACGGCTTGGAGGTTGTATGCATCTCCACGGGAGTCAGGTTTACGTCTCTAGATCATGAAGAGTTCAAAGAACAGCAGGACCTGACAAGACTGAATGTGGACATAGCGGTAGGCCTTGGTGCGAAGTGTATTAGGGTCTTTGGCGGTCCCTTACCTAAGAACCAGGATAGAGCTGAGACATTCAAGCGCATCAGGGAGGGTTTAGCCTTTGCGGCTCAGGTTGGCGAACGCCATGGAGTGCAAGTCCTTCTAGAAACCCATGACGATTTCAGCACCAGCCAACAGATCCTTGAGCTGCTGGGAGATGCAGAGATAGAGAACCTGGGCATTTTGTGGGATGTACTGCATCCCTATAGGCATGGAGAGGCCTTTGCAGAAACCTTTAAGGCTTTAGGGCCGCGGATTGGACATGTTCACGTCAAGGACTCGGCCCATTTCTCTAAGGATGGATTTGACCTGACATTGGTCGGCGAGGGCAGACTGCCCATCGGTGAAGCCGTTGAACTGCTGCAAAACGGCGGATACCAGGGATATCTTTCCCTGGAGTGGGAAAAGGCCTGGCATCCAGAAATCCCCGATGCTGAAGTCGCTTTTCCCCACTACGTTGAGGTGATGAAGCAGTACTTGTCACGGTGAGGACCGAGGCAGGGGGGGATTACCTTCATAGAATACTTGGGGGAGGACCTGGGCTATGATTGGCAATAAGCTTTCGAAAGGGGTAGATGGTGATTAGCAAAATCAAGGAACCAGCTAATGCTCTGAGCCACATGATCGGTGCGGTGCTGTCTGTGCTAGGTCTAGTTTTTCTACTGTACAAGGCTGCGGCCCAAGGCGGCCCGCGGCAGGTTGCGGCTTTCGCCATATATGGAGTGAGCCTGATTTTGCTCTACTCGGCAAGTACGGTTTATCATGCTTTGCGGGTATCAGAACGGTGGACGCGGATTTTGCGTAAGATCGACCACAGCATGATCCACATACTGATCGCGGGCTCATATACACCGTTGTGCCTAGTGGCTTTGCAGGGGGCTTGGCGCTGGGGACTGATCGCTGCCATCTGGGGCCTGGCAAGCCTAGGGATAACATTCAAAGTGCTCTGGCTCGATGCACCCCGGTGGCTATCCACCATCATGTACCTGCTCATGGGCTGGCTGTCGGTTGTTGCCTTAGTACCCATGGCCCGCTCCATTACCTGGGTAGGAGTCATCTGGCTGCTGGTGGGGGGAATCCTCTACACCATCGGTGCCGTGATCTATGGCACCAAGCGGCCCAGGTTATCCTCTAGAATCTTTGGTTTTCACGAGATTTTTCACCTGTTTGTCCTGGGGGGCAGTGCTGTGCACTTTTGGGTGATGGCAAGGTACGTTCTGCCCCTGGTCTAGGGCAGCCGCTGTCTTAGGGAGGAGCTTGGTGATGGAGGACGTGTCTTGCCGCCGGCACAGGGTACTGCGCGAAGCACGCAGGGCCCCTGCTGTTCAGCTGGAATAAGAAAGCCATCGCCGATGACGATGGCTAACCGCTACAGCACCTTGCTCAAGAAAGCCTGAGTCCTGGGGTTCTGCGGGTTCTTTAAGACCTGTTCTGGAGGCCCTTCTTCTACGATTACGCCTTCATCCATGAAGAGCACTCTGTCGCCGACCTCCTTGGCAAAGCCCATCTCGTGGGTAACTACCACCATGGTCATGCCTTCTTCAGCTAGTGTCCGCATAACATCCAATACTTCGCCGATCATCTCAGGGTCCAGTGCCGATGTGGGTTCATCGAACAGCATGGCCATTGGTTTCATAGCTAGAGCCCTTGCTATGGCTACACGCTGCTGCTGCCCTCCTGACAGCTCTTCTGGATAAGCATTCTCCTTATCCGCAAGGCCGACTTTGTTGAGCAAGTCCCTTGCGGTCTTCTGCGCTTCCTCCTGAGACTCACCCCTGACCTTGATGGGGCCCAAGGTGATGTTCTCCAGCACGGTCATATGGGGGAAGAGGTTGAATCTTTGAAAGACCATCCCCATTTCCCGCCGTACCTCATTTACTTTGACATTGGGGTCGGTAATGCATTGGCCTCTGAAATATATCTTGCCGGCAGTAGGCTCTTCCAGGAGATTGAGGCAGCGCAGGAATGTGCTCTTGCCGGAACCGGAAGGGCCGATCACCACCACTACTTCATGGGGTTCAATAGCTACATCTATGCCCCGCAGCACATCTAGTTTGCCGAAGGATTTCTCAAGTCCTGTGGTTCTAATCAACTACCTTCAACCTCTTTTCCGACCAGGCCACCAGCCTGGAAATTGCTAGAGTCATAATCAGATAGATAAGGGCTACAACCATATAGACCTCGAAAGGCCGGAATGTCCGAGTGATCACCACCTGCCCTTTGCGCAGCAGGTCTTCTAGAGCTATCACCGATACCAGCGATGAGTCCTTCAAAAGGGCGATGAACTCATTGCCCAGAGGAGGAATGATCCTTCTGAAGGCCTGGGGGAAAATAACATGCCGCATCGCCTGGGCATAGGTGAGACCCAGGGATTGGGCTGCTTCCATTTGGCCTTTGTCAATGGATTGGATGCCTGCCCTGACGATCTCGGCCACATACGCTCCGCTGTTGATGCCCATCGCTACAATGGCAGCAGTGAAGGGCGGCACAGGCCGGCCGATGAGGGAGGGCAATCCGAAATAAACAAGAAAAAGCTGCACCAGCAAAGGTGTGCCCCGGATAAAGTCAACATAGATTCCGGTAATAGTGCGGATGAGGCGGTTGCCGCCAACACGGCCGACGCCGACAAAGGAGCCGATGGCAAAGCCGATTACAACTGCAATGAAGGAAAGCTCCACAGTCAAGCGGGCACCGAGAAGCAGCGCCGGCATAATGCCTGGAATAATGGAAAAGTCAAGTATCAATTGAATTCCTCCAACATGTTGCTTTGCATGAAGACCGGCCACGGCGGCCTAAGAGCACCGTGACCGGTTCAGTTCATTAAGTTAAGTTCAAAGGGTCATGCCAGACTCAGTCTTTGAGCCACTTGGCGTAGATCTCATCATACTCGCCGGAGGCTTTGACTTTAGCTATACCTTCATTGATCTTCTCAAGCAGCTGGGCATTGCCCTTGCGGATGGCGATTCCGTATTCCTCGGTAGTAATCGGCTCACCGTACTTGATATCCTTGTACTGCTGCGAAATCTCCTCTGCCACCGCCAGGTCAATGATACAGGCTGCAACGCCGCCGTTGCGGACTTCCTGAATGGCATCGGGTGCCAGGTTGAAGCGCTTGACGATGGCACCCTCAATCTCTGATGCTGTCAGGTCGCCGGTGGTGCCAATCTGGACGGAAACCTGTTTGCCAACGAGATCGTCAATGGTGTTAATGGAAGTATCGTCAATCTTGGTTACGATCACTTGGCTTGCGGAAAAATACGGGTCTGAGAAGTCTACTGCCTTGAGACGCTCCTCGGTGATAGTCATAGCCGAGATGATGCAGTCAAAATTGCCGGTCAACAGGCCGGGAATCAACCCATCCCAGGCAGCGTTTACGATGTCAACCTCCATACCTGCAGCTTCACCAATGGCATTGATCAGGTCAATGTCAAATCCTAAGTACTCACCGGTCTTCTCATCTTGGAACTCAAAGGGCGGAAAATCTGCACTGGTGCCGACCTTGAGCACCTGCTGGGCCATGACAGCATTTGCTCCCAAGGCTAGAATCAGGGACACACACAACAACCCAAACCACAGCTTTTTCATCACTCCAACTCCCCTCACAAGATTCACGTGCGTATAATATCACAATAACTATGCATAAGTATACTGCCATAGGGGAGCCGTGTCAAGAGGTAATGTGTGATATTTTCCCTTGGCGCAGCCCCGATCTTGGGAAGCACTCCTCTTGGAATCGCCTCTCGTCCACTGGAAGGCGCTTGGCCCTTATACATAGGCCTCTACTGGCTGCTAAACATTGCCTAAAGGTTCCCCGGGCTCAAGGCTCGTAGATCATCTTACGGGTCATACCCCCGTCAATCATGATATTCGCTCCAGTGATAAAGCCATTGTCATCATGGGTGAGGAAAAGACAGGCCCTGGCGATGTCGTCAGGTATGCCGACCCGGCCGGCTGGGTGCTGGAGATGGTCAATCTCCCGCAGCTCGGCATAGTCCCCCGTCTCAATCCATCCGGGGCTGATGGAGTTGACCCGGATCTTGTCT
>ERZ773359.4618-NODE-4618-length-14114-cov-10.576926_pt1 | contig 14114 bp, 11 predicted proteins | sample MGYA00374955_ERZ773359 | MGnify/ENA primary metagenome ERZ773359 (study PRJEB29098, sample SAMN04486028) | biogas fermenter metagenome | study: EMG produced TPA metagenomics assembly of the Biogas fermentation microbial communities from Germany - Plant 4 DNA1... | reverse complement strand
GGTTTATAGAGGTATTCCTCATCTCATGGAGGACTTGCTGGCCATGGAACAAGAAGTGCTGGAATGAGCTGCAGCAAGGGGAAATACGAAAAGACACCTAAGCCTGCTGACCTGTATAGATCAGCAGGCTTACGTTTCCTGGTTGGAGTTTAAATTCTTAGGCTAAACTACTTCGTGAGAGCCACGAAATCATCAACATTAGCGCTATCTACGTCATCATCCTCATATGCATCGTACTCTTTAAGCAATTCCTGGTATGAAGAATAGCCAGGAGAAACTGGTTCTTTGCTCATGAATGTCAGAATCAATAAGGTGGTAATACCTATTACAGCTGCCGGAATTAAGGGCTCCATTCCGAAAGGGTTACCGGTAAAGAACCATACAGCGGCAGTGCTGCCTCCCAGCAAAATACTCCAAAATCCAGCCCTGGCATTTACCCTTGGCCAGAATAAAGCAAACAGCAGTACTATACCCGCGATGGAGCGTATCTGGAAAGCTCCCAGCATACTTGTAAATATTGATGAGGTTTTTGAACCTAGGTAAATGGCCAGAATGCCTATAACCACTATACACACCCGGGCAAAAAGCATAGTTTGTTTGGGACTGGCGTTGGGCTTTATAAATCCCTTATACAAGTCCTGGGTCAGGGTAGTGCTTACCACCAGTAACAGAGCTGGTGCGGTTGAGAAGATAGCAGCTATAACAGCCATGGAGGCTAAGCCCCCCAACCAAGGACTCATACTCTCGGATAATACATACATAGCCTGATTTGCAGGTATTTCTGGCATTGCTACATAGGCGACAACACCAATAATAGCAGGAAACAAAGCAAAGGGGAAAAGTAAGATAGAAGCTGTAATCATTCCCCGGTTAGCAACTTGCAGAGTTTTCCCGCCTAAAGTGACGTTAACCATTAAAGCACTATTCATTTGTGAAAGGATCGTTCCTATAATCCATACTATTATAGTACCGATGCCAATAGTGGGATTGAAAAAACTAAGGTATTCTGAGGGAGCCGCTATTTTTACAGCTTCCATTCCGCCAATCATTGTTACGGCAGCCACTGCTACAATAAACAATCCCAAATACATTACAAAAGAGTGAATTACATTTACCCAGGCCAGCCCTTTTAAGCCTCCAGTGACGGCTATAATGATAAAAAGGGTACCTACGATAGCCAGCATTAACCCTCTATCCACTCCAAACATAGGAGCCAGGATTCCGGCAGCAGCTACTGGCTGCAGAGCAAAAAGAATAGTGTAGACCAGAGCTACTATAATGAGCATTACTACCTTGGTTCTTTTGTCAAACCTGAATTCATACCCTTCTGCTAAGGACATAATGCCTCTGGTAGTACCAAGTACGCGAAAATACTTTGAAATATGAATGTTGATCTTACAATTGCTTCACCGACTTCTCCCACAGGAACATCTCGACCGGTTTCATCAACCAGTCTCATTTCTGCAAAATTACTGATAGTCCCTGTGCTTTGGATGCGTTCCGGATGGGCGGCAATTTCTTCTTTGCTGAGCACTATGCTGGTGGATGCCCCTACCTCGGTAGAACCATAGGATGTTTTAATCTTGGCATTTGGGAATAATTCAAACATCTTTTCTACATATAAAAGAGAGTTTTTTCCACCGGAAGTCTGGGCTTCACAAACACTGGTCAAATCATATTTTTCAATGCCCTTTACCCTCGAAAGACGCATATAGAGTACTGGAGGCAAAAGCAAAACCTGAGTGACTCGATGTTTGTCGATCATTTCCAAAATTTCGGTTGCTTCAGCCCGGTGAACAGTAATAAATGTACCTCCCAAGGCCATCATTTTCATGAGCAGCCCTAATCCGGCCGTATGAAATAACGGGCTATGGGTAAGTAATATTTCATGTTTATTTTTGGGACTGTTGTTTTCAGAAGCGAGCATAGTGGCATAATCACGTACTATTCGGTGAGTCCGAACCACCCCTTTGGGTACTCCGGTTGTTCCACTGGTAAACATGATAGTTGACCAGTCTTTTTCTTCAATTTCTACTTGCGGCTCTTCAGGTGAACCTGATTCGCACAGAGCATCCAAATCAAATTGTCCTGCTGGCAAATCATCATTGCCGCCGCAGCGAATAACAAGACGAAGCATAGGACTGGATCCCAGGGCAAGTTTTACGGTTTCCGTAAATTCGTTTCCATAGACAAGAGCTTTGCATTCTGCGAAAATAAGATCTCGGCTGATTTCTTCAGCCAGCAGTCGGTAATTAAGGGGCACTGCTACTGCTCCTATTTTCTGTAACGCAAAATACAGGGTCACAAATTGGTCACAATTATATAGAATAAATCCAACCGTATCTCCTTTACCAATTCCAAGGTCGGTTAAGTTGTTGGCCAGGATATTTACCCGATTGTTTAACTGTGCATAAGTGAACTCCTTGTTTTGAAATATCAAGGCTTTTCTGTTAGGATAACAGGTTGCATTACGAATTAAAAAATATCCTACTCCGTACATTTTTTACCTCCAATATTCTCCCTGTCTGAAGATAGAGTCAACGCCACCGATGCAAATCGATGGCTGACATCAATTAATATTGCAGGGTTTTTTACTGGGTTATCACGCAAATTATCCTTCCAGTCGGCCTGGAATGTTAATGTTAAGTTTTGTCCTATCAAAAGAGACTTCAATAGACCAGGAATGTATCCTGTCCATGGATTGTCGCTTCTATAACCTAATGCTCATTAAATCGCAATTGGGAATTCTAGCGCCCTCTCTATCCATACCGGAATTCTATTCCATATTCACCCTTTGGATGATTCCATTCTTTAACTACCGTCCCTAAGGCCAATACTCTGCAAGTACCACACTCCAGACAACCGGCATAATCAAAGGAAAGGCTTTGATCCGCATTTAGTTTATAAAGTCCGGCTGGACATGCTTGTACCAGCTTATTTTTTTCTGCTAAATCCGGATAGTCCTTATCAATCACTATATGAGCATAATCTTCGTCTACAAAAAACTTATCCAATCCCAGTTTTTCTTCTATAGTCATTCTCACAGAGAGCGGACCCCCTTCCAGGCATCTTTCAGCAGTGTAAAGATGCCTATTTTTTTTACGTGGGTCATAATTTTCTTCAACAAGCTTTGGGCTGGAGTTCCATCTACTGTAAACATGTCTGCCATTACATCAGAGAGCATTTGAGGATACTCAGTGAAAATCCTGGGATTTTCCATGAATGCAGGGAAGTTTTGGTAATGCTTCAGGTCTTTTAATACGAAACTTTCTTCCAATAGTCTTTGGTAATCTGCTAAACTGCTGGCGCTAAAATCATTTTTTTCTTTGGCTTGGATAATAGCTCTGGCAGCATATTCTCCTGAAGCAATAGCCAAATCCATTCCTCGCACCATGTAACCGGTGTTAATTACTAAACCGGCTGCATCTCCTATTATCACTACTCCATCCTGGTAAAGCTTAGGCAGCATATTGTAACCAGCTTCTGGCACCAGATGTCCTGAGTACTCTACCGTTTTGCCATTTGCGATCAGAGGTGCTATGGCGGGATGTTCCTTAAACTCGTCCAACATTTGCGGAATTGTCTTATCGGTATGTTTCAGTTCGCTAAGTGTGCAGACAATACCAAGAGAAATGGTATCCTTGTTTGTGTACAGGAATCCTCCACCGGTACAGCCATCAGTAACCGAACCTGCAAAGAGCCAGGAAACCCCTTCACTTTCATTTAGATTAAAACGCTGCTGGATAACATCTGCAGACAGTTCAATCACTTCTTTGGCACCTATCGCTGCCTGGGATGGAGTTACCGGCTTTTTCATGCCGATTTGCTCAGCCAGAAGCGAATTTACTCCATCTGCCAAAACAACTACGTCGGCCTCCATCTCTTCGTCTCCGGTGATAATGCCGCTTACTTTACCATCTTTAACTAGCAATTTATCCACAAGAATACCAGTTGCCAATACTGCTCCGGCTTCTTCAGCCTTATCCGCTAACCAGCGGTCAAAATCACTTCTTAAAACAGTGTAGGAGTCGGTATTTGCTTCACCTGATTGGGATGATTGATAGTCTATGGTTACAGCACTATCAGCCGTAAGCATGCTTATTTTTTCGCGTACAACTTTTCTCTCCAGAGGAGCTTCTTTGGCAAAGCCAGGTATGATCCGTTCCAGACTATGACTATAGAGCCTTCCACCGGTCATGTTTTTAGCCCCAGCAAAATTCCCGCGTTCTATAATAAGTACCTCTAACCCGGCTTTTGCTAAGAGATATCCGGCTGCAGAACCAGCTACTCCGGCACCTACTACTATGGCATCGAATTTGTTTTCGCTCATGAGTTCACCTCAACCCTATTAGCAACATTTGTTATAATTTGCGAATGATCTTCTTGTCGTAAAACTCCTTAATTTCTTCGGCTGTAAAACCAGCTTCCTCCAGAATATCCTCGTTATCCATTCCCGTGGTAGGGCATCCCCGCCAGATTTGACCCGGATAGTTTTTGAGCTTGGGTACGATGTTAATGCCCTTAAGCTTCCTTCCATCGACTCCCTCCCATTCGGTAATAGTTTCACGAGCCATATAATGAGGATGTTTTTCCGCCATTTCGTAATCCATTATCCGGCTGCAGGTTACCCCGGCATTAACCAGAATACTTTCCACTTCCTCGGCAGTATGATTAGCGCACAGTTCAGCGATTTTTTCCTCCAATAAGTCTCCACCAGGGGTTCCTAATGCAACGAAATTCTTATCGTTGGGGAAAAGCTCTGATCCAAATTCAAAACCGAATAAAGGTAATCCATTTTTCATAACACTTGGTCCTAACCACATCATGTAGACGTCATTACCATCTTTGCAGGTATAAGCTCCCCAACCGGCGGTTACGTCATTGTGATTTCCGACTCTTGCAGAGGGAACGCGGCGGTTAAACCAGTCCATGGGCCTCTGATTTTGGAAACGAATAGCCGCTTCGTATTGAGCCATGTCAATACTTTCACCAATCCCGGTCTGCTTTGCTTTGTGCACCGCTGCTAATGCAACTCCCAGGGTCAAAAGGCCGGCATAGTAATCTGTGGGTATTTCCCGAGCCGTAACTGGAGCGCGATCTGGAAATCCGTTGAGATGCATCATACAGCCAAAGGCCTGCATAATGGGATCATAAGCTCCACGCTTGACGTATTCAGGATCTCCGGTTTGGCCATAACCAGATAGGTGCGCTATAACCAGTCTGGGATTCCACGACCAAAGCACTTCATCAGTCAATCCCCACTTTGCCCATTGTCCGCCTTTGGAAGACTCGATTAATATGTCGGCATCTTTTACGAGCGCTTCCAGTATTCTCCGTCCTTCTGGGGAAGGGATGTTGAAAGAGATATTCCGCATGTTTTCACGGTCCTGTTCAGCGCCCATACCACCTTTGCCTCTATTGGTATCAACTGCCAGGGTACTCTCGATCCAAATAACATCAGCGCCCATCTCAGCCATTAATTCGGCAGCGATAGGTCCTGCTGCTACAGTAGAAGCATGAACAACTTTTAAGTCTGATAAGAGCCCAAACTCTGGTATATCGCTTTTTTTAGCCATATTATTAATCTCCTTTTCATTATTTTTTGGGAAAGAGGAGGTCCTCCAACCTTCTCCAGGCGATTATTGGTTCTTAAATTTTTGCATCAATGCTGGCACTGCTGTATATAAGTCATCAACAATGCCGTAGTCTGCATATTGAAATATAGGTGCCTTTTTATCATTGTTAATAACGACAATGGTGCTGGCTTGGTCGGTACCAACCATATGCTGGATTTGTCCGGAAATCCCCACACCTATATATAATTCCGGTTTTAGCATAACTCCAGATACACCCACATAGCGTTCTTTGGACATCCAGTGCTCGCCTTCGGCAATAGGCCGGGTACAACCAACTTCTGCACCCAACAAAGAAGCTAATTCATAGATCATATTTAAATCATCCTGAGCTTCCATGCCGCGGCCAACACAAATGACCCTTTTAGCAGCCGGCAAATTGACCTGCTCTCCAACTTTAGCTTTGGTCTCAATGCATTTCACTTTCCTGGTTGGTTCTATAAAAGCAACCTCAATTATTTCACCTTCCCGGCTGCTGTCAGCTTCCAACGGCGCCGCTATTCCTGGGCTAATACATACCACACTGACTGGGCCCACAGCTTTTTCTTCCCGTAAAGCAGCACCACCATAAACTCGTTTCTTGCTGATGAGGGCTGTCCCATCGACTTGCAGGCTGGATGCATCTGTCAAAACATTGGTTCCCAAAACAGCTGCCAGTCTGGCTGCCATAAGTCTGCCCCTAACAGTTGTTCTGAATATAATGGCGGCTGGTTTTTCCTGATCGCTTAAAGCAGCTATGGTAGGCAGAAAATCTTCCACTCTTTTTTCCACAGTGGCTTCTCCCAGATAATAAACCTTATCTGCGCCAACAGATATGGCCCTTTTGGCATCTTCCTGACTGCCTATTAGAACCATTTCAACCTTTTGACCACATGTGCGGCCTGCAGCACAAACTTCATCTATTACGGAAGCATTTTCAGCAACGACAAAAACTTTATCTAGCAAGCTCATCTTCTAACCTCCTTTACGCCAGTTCTTGACGAATAAATTCGTACAGTTTACTGATATTTTCCTCACTGGCGCCTTCCAGAATAATGTGCTTACGTTCTCTCTGTTCTGGTGCTAAAGTGCTGAGGTATTCAACGGTTGCTGCGATTTCTGCTCCCACGTCAGCCAGGCCCCATTTTGTTGCTGGTTTTTTGCCACCGGCTAAGATATCCTTTGGAGTTGGTATACGTGGCACATTAATATCGGTTGTAACCGATAATACAGCTGGTAAATCAATTTCCAAGACTTCAACTTCGTCTTCTAAGGTGCGCTCAACTACCAGCCTATCTCCCTGAGGAGTTATTTTGCTAACGGCATTCAATACAGTAATACCTAGAAGCTCTCCTAATTGTGATCCAACCTGCTGGGCATAGATGTCAGCTGAGCCTTCTCCACACAAAATCACATCGTAGGCACCAATTTTATTTACAGCAGCCGCCAGAAGCTTGGCGGTATTATGACCGTCCAGGTCTACAAGATCATCATCTACGACCGTAACTAATTCTTCAGGTCCCCGGGACAGAATAGCTTTTTTTAATTTGGCATTTTCCAGTCTGGAATTACCTACACTTAATACAGTTACTTTTCCGCCAGCCGATTCTACCAGTTCCATAGCAGCTTCCACTGCATTCAGGTCATAACTGCCTATTTTCCATTCCGCTTTATCCCAGGAGATACTGCGGTCGGAATTTACAACTAAGTCCTGCTCCTCGGGTACTAATTTGTAACAAACTATGATATTCAAAATGTCACCTCACTATTATTGACTTGTATTAGCTAATAAAACCCATCATCTGCCATAAGGGAATACTAGCCATACAGGCAATCAGGTTGATTACCATGAAAGCAATATTCATGGGCTGATTGTCATTATGATCAACCATGTCCCCGCCGGTTGCCCCTAAAGCTGCTACATAAGTTACATTGGTAAAGGAAAAATGCCAGACCAATGTGGACATATAAGTGACAAACAGTAACACAAAGGGATGAATACCAACAGACTGGCATACTCCGATCAGGGCAGCATAGAATAAAGCTGTAGTCGCTGTTTGTGATATTACAACCGTACGTACTAGATAAACTGCTATACAGATCATGGGAATTAATATATAGGGATTTGCTGCCAGAGGTCCTAAAATGGGAGTGATGATACCGCCCAACCAGGTATGGATATTCAAAGCTGAGATCATGGCAGCCAGGGAGAAAATACCACCAACGAAGAAGACCGTTCCCCAAGCGAGATTTTTGAACATACTGGCATTGAAAAGCCCAAATACCGCCATTAAGAACAAAATGATCAGGGCCCAACTGGTGGTATCAATACCATGCAATTTTGTGGTCATCCAGCCTAACAGAGCTAAAGCTAAGAGAATGCCGGCGATCTTTTCATCTCTGCTCATAGGGCCAAGGGCTTCTAAGCTCTTTTTGGCAAAGCCTTGTTCAACAACAGAGCCAACCTCTCCTTGCTTAGGTTTACAAAGAAGCATTATTGCTGCAAAAGTGAGAATAAACAACATTACCAGCCAGACAACGGAGGAGGTAAACCATTTCATCCAGGTGAACTCGGCTGCTGTTTCCGGAGGCATAAAACCTAGCATAGTAACAACGGGGATAGCTCCGCTCAAGAATGCACAACCAAATATACCACTTGAGATCCACATGGCTGCGAATAAGCCGCGGGAACCATTACTGCCTTTTTCATAGCCAAGGGAACTGGCAGCGGTTGAGGAGAAAGGTGCCAGGATAGCTGCTTTCGCAGTCAAGCTTGGAATAAGAGGACTTATTACTAAACCGCTAGCTAGGAATGCCAATATCTGGCCCTTAAAATTTTCGGGAAACAAACTTAATATCTTAAAAGAGATGCGCTTTAGCAGCCCGGTTTTACCTACTACGGCAGCAATTCCGAAAGCCGCTATAACCAGCCATACTGACGCACCTGCAAAAGGCGCAAAGGCTGTCTTAAAATCGGTGATACTCAATACTACAAATAAGGTCATAGCTATTATAACAACGATGTGTTCGTCTATGACCTGAAAGATCAGCCAGAAGATAGCACACACAAATATGCCCATAAATATCATGGCTGCTTTTTCCAGGCCTTCCGGTGGAGTCATTAAGGCAATAACCAAACCAATTATTGCGGGAATAAAGATTTGTAAAGCTCTCTTTGTATCCATTATAATCCCAACTCCTTAAATAATATTAATGCCAAATGTCTGCGCTATTTTTTGTTGGCTATTTTCTTTAATATGGCCCTACCGGCAATATGAACCATTATTTGATCTGTTCCTCCGCCGATTCTATTTAATCGAGCATCTCTCCACAATCTTGATACTCTGTTGTCGGTGGTATAGCCCATGCCGCCAAAAACCTGCATAGCATCATCAACCACTTCAAAAGCAGACTGGGCACAATACAGTTTTGCCACTGCAGCTGATATGTTAATGGGGATACCGTTGTCCTTTTCCCAGGCGCATTTGTAGAGGAGGTTTCTCATATTTTCGATTTTGGTGTGCATGCTGACTATCTTTTCTTGGATCAATTGAAAGCTTCCGATCGTTTTGCCAAACTGAACTCTCTGGGTGGCGTATCTGACTGCATCATTATAACCACATACTGCCATTCCCAGTGATTCTGCTGCTAAAACCAAGCGCTCAACTTCGAAATTCTTCATAAGTTGCAAAAAGCCATTGCCTTCCACGCCAACTAGGTCTTTCTCTTCAATCTCGACATCTTTTAGATATACATCACCCATACTTCTGGTTCTGTTGCCCACCTTATGCATTATTTCAATCTTGACACCAGGTGCATCCATGGGAACCATCCACATAGACATGGCTTGATTAGGTGGCTTGGGACTGTCAAAATCGCGAGTCATACATAACATGTATTTGATCCGGTTCGGATCCGTTATCATGGTTTTATGTCCATTAATATAAACTTTGCCATTACGCCGGGTTGCTGTTGTAGCTATGGCATTATTATCCGATCCTGCTTGCGGTTCACTAATCCCGAGGCAAAAACCCATTCCCTTACCTTCCAGCAACTCAGCCATGACGATCGCTTTCTGTTCCTCGCTGCCAAACACCAACATGTCATCCACTTGCAATAGGGCCCCTAATCCAGGTGGAAATCCATAACTGCCGATTTTCTCACAAACCAAGATCATGGTTAGGGTATCTACTTCTGTTCCTCCATACTCTTCTGGTATACCTAATAAACCAAACCCCGCATCAATCATGGCTTTTCTAAATTCAATCAACGGTACCTGTTTTTCTTCACATTCCTGGATATAGCTCTCGTCAAAATCACCTCTTTGGAAAAACTCATCCAAGCTTTCCAACAGTAGTTCCTGTTCGTCTGTAAGTCTGAAATCCATTAAGAAGTACGCTCCTTTACTGTTTTTTAGCTAAAAACTACCAATTAGTACCAAGCACCTCCCTAATTTCCATTTCCAAAATGGTGTTAACATAGTGATCTAATATATTGGCAATAACCATGCCAACCAGATAAAGCCCGAATTTATGAGGCATAGCGGCTTTGTAAAATATTGTATTTGTGTAGCGCAATAATACACTTATTTATAATTACGGTAGGAGTGTCCCTGTTTTCACAACTTCTGTACTGTACCGCTACACATGTAGCGCAGCGCTACAGATTCGAACACAAAATGTCATCTTTCCATACAGGTTTTCTTTTGGAATAGGCAAAAAAAATAGGTGCTTAAGATTTAATCTCTTAAAGCACCACTTAAAGTTTGGCTTTTGGGTTTTCTAGTTAATCATAATTATCCATGCTTTTCAATTTCCTATATAGTGTACTGCGAGCAATTCCCAGTTCAGTAGCAACCTGTGATTTATTACCTTTATATTTTCTTAGCAATTCTTTTATAACTTCCTTTTCCATAATATCCAGTTCTATTTTCATAGTTGGTAGGACTTGTCTATCATGTGATCCAACATTATTACTTAGGGAAGGTTTAATAACTGAATTGATAATATCGTCTGGTATATCATTGATATCTATCCGCTTTGATTCTGAAACGTTGACTATTCGCTCTATAACATTACGCAGTTCACGAATATTGCCGGGCCACTGGTACATTTTTAAGAGTTCCATGGCATCCGGTGTGAATTCAGTTGATTTTTTATGCAAAGCCTGGGAAAAATGTTCCAAAAACAGGTTGGCTAGTAGAGGAATGTCATTAGCCCTCTTCCTTAAAGGAACCATATCCAGCTTAATGACATTTAAGCGGTAATACAGGTCCAGGCGGAATTTTCCTTCTTCAACCATTTGAAATAAATCTCGATTGGTAGCCGCAATAAATCGTACATCCACGGAAGTAGCATGATTGTCTCCGAGTCTGGTCACCATTTTATCTTCCAGGACCCTAAGCAGAACAGTCTGCATATCCAAAGGCATTTCGCCAATTTCGTCTAGAAACAGGGTGCCTCCGTTAGCTAGTTCAAATTTACCAGCAGCGCCCCCTTTGCGGGCTCCCGTAAATGCTCCTTCCACATATCCAAACAATTCACTGCCGATTAACTCCTTGGGAATAGCTGCGCAGTTGATAGTAATGAAAGGTTTATTGTTTCGCCGACTGGCGTTATGTATAGCGTGAGCAAACAGTTCCTTGCCTGTGCCGCTTTCACCAAAGATTAAAACATTACTGGTGCTGTTGGCTGCTTCCTGAGCGACTTTTTTTACCCTTAAAAAAGACGAATCGTTTCCCAGGAGATCGTCAAAAGTAAAGCGGGCACTAAAGTTCACAACTTTATTAATAATGCTCTGTATATTATGTTTACTTGAGAAGGTGACAACCATACCCAGGTTTTGACCATTTTTTTTCACTAATTTACCACTGATATAAAAGGTTTTGTCCATGGTGTGCAGTTGAGGTAGGTATAATTCCTGAGTCGAAATATTCCGACCGTTTTTAAGTGATGCCATAATTGTACCCATTTCAGGCAGTATTTCATTTATATTCTTTCCCAGTGTATCGGGTAAGGTGGCGCCTATATTATCGAAAAATTGATCATTAGCACTGGTAATTATGCCTTCAGGATCAGTAATGATAAACATGGAGCTGTTCTCTTCCATGGCCATGGTCGCAAGTTCTTCTTTAATAGGTAAGTCAAGAGTATGCAGAGCATCACCAAGAGTGTTTTCTGTACCAAGAATGAATCTAAAAAGGTCAATCATTTGCTTATTCACTTTATTCATGGGGGCAATAAGCATAATATACACTGCTCGTTGGTATTGACCCGAGGCAGGAACCGCAGCACAAAAATAATCCTGCAGAGCATCAACATAGTGTTCCGCTCCAATGACCCAGCTTTCCCGTTGGTTTCTTGCCGCTAAGGCGGCAGCGTTTGTACCAATGATGTTTTCGGAAAGATTAGCTCCAAAACGCAGATTTATTGTTTTAAGCTGGTTGGTCAGATTTCTATCGCCAGCTCGAATATATATATTCATATCTTTATCTATATAAAACATGGCTGCGCCTATACTATCCAGCAACAAATGCTTTCTTTCATAAAAGTCCAGGAAGACTTTCTTAATATATTTTGAATAATCAGTGACTAAATTAGCGGTTTCTTCAATAGGAGGGACAGGTGGAAGCGTTTGAGCATGAGGATTGATCTTCAGACTCTTGGAGCGCAGCCAAGAATCAGCAATATTGGGATTTATATTGTCGAAATTGCACTGCCCTGTAGATATAAATGCATCCCGCTCTTTTTGAACAGTATCATGTTTATAAAACATATCTAATCAGGCAACTCCTTGATGTCCGTATAAGCAGTTAAGTTATAAATATCATATCATATATTGTCTTTTTTTGTCTCATGAGCATGGTAGTTCGTTGTAATCCTAGACTGCCGGTGAAAGGAATACCATGCCATCTTGTCGAAATGAGTGGATTGGTGTCTAAAATGGGATCAGCAGGAGGGTAGTTAAGAGAGATCTTAAGATGCTGGACATAATTTCATTTACTAGAGGTGATAGCTTGTTAAGAAAAATAGCTCTAGCACTGATAATGGTAATGTTGTTGACTGTAGTTGGCTGTGGAGGTAATGAGCCGGAAGAGGAACTAAAGGACAATGCCAACCAGAGCTTAAACCAAGAGGCACAGCAGTTGAAAACTGATAACCAAATGGCCGGTGTAGATGAGGATCAGGCTCTGAAGATAGTTGAAAATGAATTGGGAGCCTCATCAGACGCAGACAGCAAGGTTTATTTGCTGCGGGAAGCAAAATTAGGTGATGAACTGATTTATGTCTTCGAAAGAGTCAGTAGTGGGGGGCGCGGGGCGGCCAGCCTGTATTTTGTAAACAGCCAGGGTACTGTTTACCACCAAGTAGAGGATCTGATGCTTGATTATTTTACGGCCTGCAATAATAAAGAGCAGTACGATGATGGAAAGTATTTGAATGTGGATATATATTTGGTTAAGATGCAATCTATTAATGATCCCGAAGTTATAACCTGGGAGACATACATAGTAGATGGCAAGGCCTATCCAGATGTGGACTCAGCTGCTACAAAAGGAGCGGTGGCCTGTTATGTGGCTAATGATCCGCTTTTGAGCCTGCTGGGCAAGGATGTGCAGGCCGTGGAAAAGGCTACTGGACAGAAGGCGCAGCAAGTAGTTATTCCCGACGTGGATGGCATAGAGGACATGGATGGTACCGAGCTCGTTTATAAGGGGGTCAGGCTATCGTTTTTCCAAGGTGATACCGTGACGGATATATTCTATCCGGCGGGGACAAAACTACTGGAAGTTACCATTGGCGATACCTTTGAAGACATCATTGAGGTGTTGGGTATACCCCTAACCATTGAGCCGGATCCTTATTTTGAGGATATTTGGAAGATGACCTATGAGTTTGAAGACAATTTTTACGTAGAGTTTTATGCGGAAAGCGATAAGGGTCCTACCGTATCGGCACTGGTGAAAGCTTTATAGGTCTGTCTTGGAAAGACCCTAAGTATTTTCTTCGAAAGTTTGCAGGAAAAGCCGGGGACGTTTCTTGGTTGTTTCCAGGTCACCTATGAGGGTGATCAACAGAAGCATCCAAGAAAGTCCCCTTTTTTTACGAGCTGGTCATTCGTGAGGGCTATTTCCACAGCAATGAAACCTCCGGAACTTATTCAGCGATAACACGGCAAGGGTCATTTCCTAAGCACCTTAGCTGTATCCCATAGGCCTTAACGGTCCTAGGCAATATTAATTACCGTTTTCGGCCATATTATAGGTGAATAAAAACTGTTGTTGATACTGAAAGGGTGATTTTGTGTCCGAGAAGCAGCAGGCTGAAGAACAATTAAGAAAACAGGTTAAATACAGGCTCGACAATGACCAGGACCTACGCGGTTATGCCTTGAAAGCGGATGTGGTAGGAGAAGAAGTACGGGTAGAAGGGGTAGTGGACACCTTGAAGGAAAAGCAGCGGGTGGAAAGCATATTGCGCAGTATACCCGGAGTGAAGACTG
>ERZ773359.4617-NODE-4617-length-14114-cov-32.045025_pt1 | contig 14114 bp, 12 predicted proteins | sample MGYA00374955_ERZ773359 | MGnify/ENA primary metagenome ERZ773359 (study PRJEB29098, sample SAMN04486028) | biogas fermenter metagenome | study: EMG produced TPA metagenomics assembly of the Biogas fermentation microbial communities from Germany - Plant 4 DNA1... | reverse complement strand
TCCTCCGATACCTGAATCGAATACTCCTATGGGTCTATTGTCCACGTATATCACCTCTATTATATAGTGAATAACTAATAGTGAAGAGTGAATAGTTGACTAGGTCTATCCTTAGGGTCGTAGTTATTCACTTTTCACTGTGATTCTTCACTTTTCACTATTCACTTTTCACTTTTAACTCTTACCTGTACTTCTATTTTACTAATAAATATTGTATTTTACAACTAAAAAGAACATTCCCTTTTTTGGAATGTTCTTCTTTGTTTTAGTCTATGGCAATGGTAATACTTCCATTTCTGGTTCTACTTGGAACATGTTTAACTGTTCTTCAAAGAGCTTAATTAAATCAGTATATTTTACTGAGTTTCCTTCTGTTAATTCTGGTAACTTGATTTCAATTTCTTCGCTGTTGATATTGTAGGTCTTAGTTTTATATTCTATTCCTAAATTGATGATTTCAGTTTTTTCTATCTCTTCCCCATTAGCCCTTGCTATACTTCCAAAGTCTATTCTAAGGTCTATATTACCTTTTTCATGAACTAAATATCCATCTTTGTTTATACCTAACTCTATAAGAATGCCATTTTCACCTAGGATTTGAACATCCTTATATTTTTCCATGAATTTATGGAATTCCTCTTTCACTTCTGGCATTAATTCTGCTAGGGCAGTGTTAAACTCTTCTGTCATTTCCTCAGCTTCTTCTTCCGTTAGCTCTTCCTGTGCTATGGCCATTTGAGCCAAACTGTTCATATATTCTCTTACCATGGCTTCAAAGTCTTCATTTTCTAGGATATAGTCTACTGTATACTTGACTAATTCCTTTAGGGTTTCATCATTTAATTTGATTTCATAAACAGTTAACTTCTCTCCATCTATTTCCTGTTTACCTTTTTTGGAGATCATCTTTATATCTGGTTTTAATTCTTCTTGTATTTGGTCTACGAATTCTAAAAGTTTTGGTTGAAGCTCTTTGTTTAGCTTAATTATTTCTTCCATATTGGCTTGATTAGCATCTTCCCCTGCTAGGTCCATGATTTCATTAAAGTCATATACTAAATATTTTACATTGGCTAGATTTGGCATAAACATACCCAATATTGGTGGTAATTGTAAGACTTCTACTAGTTTGAAATTATCTTCTGAAACATCGGCATCTAACCAGACCTTTAAAGGTAGAGAGGTGATGCCTAGTGATATATTGACATCTGCTTCTACTAAAGATGTGGTTTTGTCTTCATTGGTCTTAGATTTTTGATGTATATTAAACTTTGCAGCATTTAATATATTTTCTAACTGTTGTAGTGTAATTTCGTCTTCTGTTGAAAAGCCTTCCCATGAAAAATTAAATCCTAGTTCCGTCTCAGATTCTAGAGTTGTAATTTCCTTCATCTTGTTCATAGCATTATATAGTTCCTTTTCTCCACCAAAACAGGCTGTTAAGGATAAGACTAATGCTAGTATCAAGGCTAGTACGGATATTTTTTTCATTCTATTCCCTCCCAAAAATTAGTTGATATAGTTATTATATCCAATTATTGGCTTATTTAATAATATTATATCAATATTGTCTATATATGCACAGGTTGATTTGAATATGTAACATAAATGTAATAAAGACGAAAAAATAAAGAGCGTACTTAAAAGTACACTCTTTATACTATGACTTATTCAGCTTTTAGTTGCCTAGAATGTTAATGTACCGTTTTCGTTCTTAATTATTTGTAGGATTTGTTCTTCGCTGCCATCTAAGGCGTTGATATATACTATGAAGTCGTTGTCATTGTATTTTCCTTTAAATTCGTAGCATAGGACTTCGCTTTTCCCCTTTGGTATGATAGCCAAACGGGTTGAATCTATGTTAAAGTCTTGCCTTACCTTACTTCTAGCTTCTGCTTCATCTAAATGAGGTGTTTCTATGTTTCTATCCTGATGGTTCATATAATAGGCTGAGGCATCAAAGCCTACTATCTCACCTGTGTCTAGGGCTACCTTTACCTTAATTAGGTCAGGATAGATTGTAACATCATTTTCTGTATAGACGAAATTAAACAGTATAGTTCCATCGTATTTCAATGAATAGTTAGTTTCCATATTTTCGAAGCCCTTTTCCTGTAAATATTTCAAGGCCCTTTCTTCAGCATTTTTTATTGATAGTTTTGTGTTAGCTACAGGCCTTGGGTTGTTCATCCAAACTACCTTTCCACCTTTTCTAGATATACCCATATATATTGGTGCATTTCTATTCTGGTTTTCCGGATATACGTTGAAGGTGTAGGCTGGTAATCTGGCTTCATTTATATTTTCACCTTCTTCAAAGGGCTCAATTTCCCTAACATTTATATTGCCTAAAAACTCAACTGCTACCTTTCTTGCATCTTCCATTGATACATCGTTGTTTGGAAGGCCTACTGGCTTTCTGTTAATCATCTGGTCTGCAAAAGGCCCATCATATATTAGCTCAGGAGTTTTGGCAATTTGCTCGTCTAGTTGTACTAAGGTTGTTTGAAGGACATTTTTATTTGCATCTTTAACCTTTTCAGTTTGAGCGCTAGTTAGGGAACCTAAGAAGAAATTCCCCTCCGCCAAAGAGTTTTGTATATTGGCCAATTCTGCATTGAATTTAGCAGAGTTGTTTTGAAGGTTATTAAGTGCTTGCCTTTGTTCATCTGTTAGGTCTTCCCCTTGCAGGTGTCTTTGTATAAGGTAGGTTGAGTAGTCTGCTGCTTGGTTTAGGAACTTTTCTGTACTGGCTGTTTCTGCATGGGTTAGTGGCATTTGACCTAGTTTTGAATGGGCTGATATGGCCTCATTGGCTATTTGTGATAGCAATAATACGTTTCTTTCCTTAGAATTGGCTACTAGAGCCTTAGATAAATTTACTTGTATATTTTCTATATGTTTTTTTATATCAAAGAAGAGTCTTTGATAGTGGTTTTCTAATGCTATTTCATGTTGTTTCTTTGTTTGATATTGGTTATAACCCCAAACTAAGGCTGCAATGAGCAAGATACTTAGTATAGATGGGGCGATGAAGTGTCTTCTATCTCTCATATTTACCTCCCTTTCCGTCAGTTTACAGTTCACAATACTAGTCAATAGTGAATAACTAATAGTGAATAGTTGGGATCTTGCCCTAACAACTATTCACTCTTCACTATTAACTATTCACTGTGTTTCTCTATAGTCCAAACCAGTGTTTTCCTATCTTAAGCATTACTTTTCTTGACCAGATCCATTTGGATGTAGCTGTGGCTGGGTTCCAGTAGTAGAGACAACCATAGGTTGGGTCCCATCCATTTAAGGCGTCCCTAGCTGCCTTTATGGAGTCCTTGTTAGGCGTTAAGTTAATTTGACCGTCTGCCACTGCAGTGAAGGCCAATGGCTGGTAGATAACTCCTGCTATGGTATTTGGAAATGATGGATGCCTTGTTCTATTGAGTACTACTGCTGCTACTGCTACCTTACCAACATAGGGCTCACCTCTAGCCTCTCCATGGATTGCCCTAGCCAAGAGGTATTCGTCTGTTTGCCTATTGATTCCAGTATTGGCTGCTGCAGCTACTGCCTCAGGCATGCCTAAGGCCCTGGCTGTGGCAGGACCAACTACTCCATCTACTTGCAAACCATGCTTTGCTTGGAATTTCCTTACGGCCCTATATGTCCTGGCTCCATAAATTCCATCTACTGCACCATCATAAAATCCCCATCTTGACAATTTATCCTGTACTACTCTGACATCCTGACCTTGAACTCCCCAATACAAGGTCCTTGGAGCAAACATGGCTTCATACCTTGCTGCTGTATGGATTGGGGCCTTTGGTTCATAGAAAAGGAAAATTGAAAGAAATACCATGGTAAAAGCTATAGTTAATATAATAAATCTTCTCAAAGTCCATTTCTCCTTTCTTTGTTTTCCTTATTTTTAGTAAAAACTCAATTTTTATGCATTTATATAAAAAATTAACTCCCTCCATTTTCCCAGTTCTTGGGTTATTGGAGAGAGTTTTTTCTTGTTTGTCTTATATTTTTTTGTTATCTCTACTATTTTTTTATGCCTCTTTATTATCAGCCTTATCTTTATTTAAGTATTTCTTTATAAATTCAACTATCTTCCACTTCAATTTCAATGGTGGTTCTTCATCTTCATTAAGCTCTATATCTAACTCTTTTTCTAGATTATAGGCTACTGAATGGGTAATATCTACAAAGCATAAGGGAGGAAACATAACACACCACCAGTTTTGCCCCCTGCCTTCTCCTAGGCTAATAAGCAGAGTTTCATAGGATCCAGCTGGAAGTACTAGGTTGCCATACTTCCTAGTGGGGAAGGTGTCTTCCCCTAAAGATATATTTACTTCATAGTCCTTGCCTTCTTCTTTTATTACCCTTTCCGTTATATATTTCATTTCTTCCATATTATCTTTTATTATTCTTCTGCTTTCTCCTATGTCCTTGATTCCTTGAAACTTTTCCTTCATTGCCTTTAATATTTCATCCCTAATCTTTAGCTTTAGGGCCTGGTCTTCTTCCCTATCACTATTAGCCCTTATATGGAACCTAATTATACTTTCCTTAAGATCTATTGAAGTTTTCTCCTCCACATAAGGATATATAAAATAGATAAAAGTAAAGATGAATAATGATAAGATAAGTATTAATCTTTTATATTTCATACCCTTGTCCTCCTTTAGTTAGGTTGTCCTATGTCCTAAATTGTTGCCAAGGATATATTTTTTATACATGAATTTTAAATAAATTTATTCAACTAGTCCTTTTCCTCTTATATAAACTTTAACATCTACATCTATTTCCATTTCTGAGAATACTTCATCCCAATCCTTATATACTTCCTTCCATATATTGGGATGAAACTTATATATATATTCTCCTATTTGAAGGGCATCTGCCTTATATTTTTTTTGTAGCATATCTAGAGTTCTATCTATTTCTTCTTTAAAAACCTTTTCAATTGCATTCTCCATTCTTTTAAGAAGGTTACCCTCTCTTCTTGTAGGGTTTTCCTCATGGATATATTCTCTCAAAGTACCTTCAATCACTATATTTATTTTCATCCCTAGGTTGTTTTCCTTTTTTATTAATTCTCTTTTCACATTTGCACTGGTAACTGAATATGAAAGATTTACACCTTCGAAGGGAACATCTATTAAATCCTCCTTTACTAACCCCCTCATTAAAGCCACTGCTCTATTTTCTGTTTCTCCCAGATGCCCTATAAACTCATAATCTTTAAATATACATCCCCCAAATATTTTTAAATCTTCCCCATGCTGAGCAGCTCTAGGCATTAAAGCCACTCCGCCAATATCAGTATCTTTTATAAAATCAGTTAAGGTCTGAGGAGTATATCTAGATGTTTTTTTATCATTTCTAAGCATACTAAATAAAGCCCCCTCTATGACTTCTTGTCTTTTTGCATCAAGGGTACCCAATAATAAGTCCCTAGCCGTACCTTCTGCTGATACTATCCTTACCTTTTTATTTATAACAAAATCTCTATTGATCCCATCTATAATTTGACGAATGCTTTTTCCATCCTTTGATAATTCATGACCTAAGACAATTACTCTTAAATGCTTTAAATAGAAAGGATATTGTAATCTTGTGGATAATTGGTTTGCCCCTTGAAATATTGAGGTGGCAACAGTAGACACTACATATACCCTATCTTCTTGGGTTGCATTTTTTCCAATACCATAGATATTTGGATAGGATATTGTAATTATATACGGGTCTCCTTCATCTGGATTTATATCAATACCTATGGAATAGGGAAAAAGCCATTGATTTATTTCAACCATATCCCAACAACCTATAGTAAAAATCAAAGAAATTATTAAGATTAAGAGTATGATTTTTTTCATTTACTCTGCCTCCTGGTCTTAAACAGTGCTACAAAATAAATTATTATTGGCATTAAAACTATTGTAACTAATCCAAGATAATTAGTATATTTACCTAATGTTTCATTTAAATGGACTAAATTTCTTGGAATTAAAGACATTATATATATAATAGGTGCAATTGGTAATATAAATAGGCTATGGTCCTTTGTATTAAACAAATTGGATAAAACCTTTCCTGAAGCAAAATAAAAAGGTGCCATAGTTGTAAAGACTGCCAAAACCCAAAATGCCATTACTACACCATCTAAGTTCTCTACAAAATAACCTGGTAAATCCACTTCCCTCACTATAGATAATGTAGGAAAGGACTGCCTTCGAAGGCTATATACTCCAAATTGAGCCATAGTTAGTACATATATAATCGTATAGACTAGTATGACTACACCAAGACCTTTTAAAGAAGACCTGAGTGTATTTTCCTTTTTTTCGGCATAGGGAAATGCAAACAATAATACTTCATATCCTATATAACTAAAAAATGCGATGTCCATTCCTTTAGGTATATTTGAAAAATCCGATTGAAAAACTGGTAGCATATTAGTAAAATCAATATCTGGTAGTGTAACAACTATTAAAAATATAATAAAACCTAATATTAGGGGATATATAAAATGGGCCGCCCTACCAATTACTTGAATATTATCTCTGGCCATATAGGAAGTAACCAGTATAAAGGAAATTATCAGAACTTCTATTGGAGTTGTTACCAATAAAAATGCTTTTACTAATTCTCCAAGGTTTCTCACGATATTGGACATTAATATTAATAGATATATGAAAAATATAACTAGAAATATATTAAATAGCCATTTCCCTAGTACTTCCCTACCTATGGAGAAAAAATCTTGATCTGGATACATTTGAAATATTTTATCCATAGCCATTATTATTGGAATAATTAAAAGTCCTGATAATATAAGTGGTATCCAGCCATCATTGCCATTTGCTATGGCAAGCCTATTTGGTAAACTTAATATGCCTATTCCTACTGTGGTAGAAACCACCAAAGCCTTTATCTGTTTATTTGATAGTTTATTCTCTTTTGCCATCTTTCCAATATCCTCTCATTCTAATCTTGTTTCTTGGGCTAGTAAATGAAGGTCTTTGTTGTAAATGTTGGGTTGGTGCTTTAATTAAAGTATCCTTTAACTCACCTTCACTAATACCTAAGCCTGAATATGGAGATGTATATGGTACACCAAAACTATTTAATCTAACTAGGTGGGTAAGTAAAACTATAATCCCCAACACAATTCCATACAAACCTAAGACAGAAGCACAAGCTATAAGAATAAATCTCCAAAGCCTAAAACCCACTCCAAGTTCGTAACTAGGTATGGCAAAGGAAGATATTGTAGTTACTGCTACTATAATTATCATTAGGGGACTGACTATGCCAGCCTCTACTGCTGCCTGACCTATGATTAAACCTCCTACTATACCTACTGTAGTACCTATAGGTCCAGAAATTCTAGTCCCTGACTCTCTAAGTAACTCCAATGTAAGCTCCATTAATGTAGCCTCCACTACAGCTGGGAAGGGCACATTAATTCTAGATGCAGCTAGGTAATAGGTTAATATTGTGGGCAGCAGTCCTGGATGATAGGCTGTAACAGCCACATATAAACTAGGAGACAAAACTGTTAAGGCTACTGCAAATAACCTAATGAGCCTTACAAAGGAAGATTCAGCCCATCTACTATAATGGTCTTCCGAAGATTGAAGCAAGGTACCAAAGGTGGCAGGCAATATTAGGGCAAAGGGAGAATTGTCTACTATAAGGGCCACACGTCCTTCATAAAGAGATGCTGCCACTGCATCTGGTCTTTCTGTACTTTCTATTTGAGGAAATGGAGATAGATAATTATCTTCTATTAAGCTTTCCAAGACACTACTATCAGGTATGGAATCTATATCAAGGGTTGCTAATCTTTCCTTTAATTCTTTAAGTAGGGATTTATCTACTATATCATCCATATACATAATGGCCACATCTGTCTTGGATCTTCTCCCTACTTGTTTAACTATTATTTTTAGATTTGTATCCTTTATTCTTCTTCTGACTAAGGTTGTGTTTACCTTTAATACCTCTGTAAATCCATCCCTTGGACCTCTTATTACAGTTTCTGTCTCTGGCTCTCCAATTCCCCTTGATGGCCAGCCTCTAGAGCCTATTATTATACATTTATCTACTTTATCTATAAGTAAAACTGTGTCCCCAGAAAGTATGGCATTTACTATTTTATCCATATGGTGTTCTTCTTTAATTTCCGTGTTGGCTATTACTTCCTTAGATATTATATCTATGAGGGAATTTCGATATCCTTTTAAGGTAAATTGCTTTAACTCTTCTTCACAAAATAAGTGTCCAACTGTAAATCTGGAGATATGATCTTTATCTATAAGTCCATCTATATAAATAACTGCCATTTTTACCCTATTTACATCGCCTACTTCTATCCTTCTAATTATTATGTCATAGCAATTACTGAATAATTTTTCTATTGCTTCTATATTTTTCTCTAAACTTTCAAGTAATATTTTCTGCATAATAATCTCCTTATCTAATTAATAATAATTGAATATAAATGAGGATTAGCATATTTTAGCATATTCAGTACTTGTAGTCCTAGCTTATTAATAGCAGGATATACATTAGTCCTCCTATGACTATATAGGTGTAGGATATAGCTTTTATTATTTTAACTTCCTTTACATATCCAATCTTTGCATATCTGGGTCCATCGAAAAGTAATGTAAATAATGCAATTCCTATTATAATGAGAATTGAAGTATAGTTAGCTATTCCCCTTAACATATCTAATATTCTTAGCAACAAAAAACCCACCTCCGTAAATTATATAATTTACAAAAGATGGGTAATATATGCAGATTTATTCATTAAATTGTTTTTCCAGAGAAAATACTTCCCTTAGTGTATTTATTTTTTAGCTTTTCTTTGCAGAAATTAAGCTTTTCCTTATCATCAAATAATCCAAATACTGTTGGGCCGCTGCCACTCATCAATGAACCTAAGGCTCCACATTCTATTAGGTCCTTTTTTATTTCTGATATTATGGGATTTTTCTTGATGACTACTTCTTCCATTACATTGACTATGTGCTTTGCCAGGGAATGTAGGTCATTTTTTTCAATAAATTGTATTATCTTCTCTACATTCAACCTTCTTTTCCCATTGGGCTTTAGGCTGCCATAGACTTCTGCTGTGGAAATAGTTAAGCCTGGGTTTACTAGGAGTAGGTCCTTATCTTTAAAGGGTTTTAGTTTAGTAAGCTTTTCCCCTATGCCCTCTGCTAAGGCAGTGCCTCCAGTTATGCAGAAGGGTACGTCTGCTCCTATTTCCACACCAATTTCTCGTAAGGATTTTTCATCAAGACTTAAGTCCCAAAGCTCATTTAAGCCCTTTAGTACCACTGCTGCGTTGGAGCTACCTCCTGCCAGGCCTGCTGCTATGGGAATTCTTTTATCTACTGTAACTTCTATTCCTTTTTTAATCCCAGTTTTTTCTTGGAGCTTTTCCCAGGCCTTATATATTAAATTTGATGAATCTAAGGGCAAATCCTTGTTATTGGACTTGATAATTATTCCTTCTTCTTTTTCCCTTATGGTTAGGGTGTCACATAAATCTATTTGCTGCATTATGGTATTGATTTCATGATAGCCATCTTCTCTTTTATATAGAACATCAAGGCCCAGGTTAATCTTGCCATGGGATTTTAATGTGATTTCTTTCATCTAAATTTCTCCTTTTGTAAAATTTACCCTTTTTATTATAACACATATTTTTTAGAAGTTTACATCAACTTTTTTCTCTATAATAATCTTTTCCCCAGGCATTATATTGTTTGGATTTATGTTTTCATTGGCACTTAAGATTTCATCTATGGTAGTATTATATCTCTTGGCTATATCCCAAAGTATATCGTCTCTTTGGACTATATAGATAGTAATACTTGGGCGATTCCTCTTATCTATTAGCTCTCCTGTTTCATCTATTTCATTGATAACCTTTAGGAGCCTATTTCTGTTTACATTGATCTTATGCTTAATAACTGCTTCTATACTATAGGTATCCTTAAATATATTTGGCTTAATAGACTCTAAGTCTAGGTCCACCTCCACGTTGGAGTTGGCACAAACACTATCTACTGGTAAGTAGTATTTGTATGGGACTTCTTCCCTTAAGATATTAACATCTCCTGAATCTTCTAAGTATATGGCTTGTAGGGAAAGGTTACCCTCTATGTTTACTCCTTCTTCTACTATCTTAGTGTCCAATATGGTTGGATAGCCTGTTAAATCATATATTTCCTTTATATTGTACTCTGCCAAGTCTTTATATATGGTTTCTTTATGGACTAGGGACTTAATATTTTCTACTAGGTTTACTTCCTCAGTTTCAATCTTTATCTTCTCCCTAGTGGAGTAGGCATCTACTATTAGGGATTTTTCATTTTCTGTATAGGCAGAGCCTGATATTCTGAGTTTTATTTCTAAGTCTAAGACTTTAAACTCTCCCTCTTCATTTTCCAACACTTCGAAGCCACCTTCTACTACTTCTAAGACCAACTCCGATTGGGCTCCTTCTACTGCTCCTGGCAGGTCTAGGAAGTGGCTGAAGGGGATTTCTTGCTCTACTGTAGATATTTGTTTTTCTCCATAGTAGATTATCCTGGCAATTGCTGTTCCAGATATGATTATCCTACCTTCTACTACTGTGGATTCATTGTCATAGGCTTGTATATTTACTTTTAGGATTTCCTCTATGCTAGGCTTATCTTCCCCTAGTTCAAAGACTTCCTTTACTATGGCATAGGATGTTTCCCTACCTAGGACTTCCTTATATTTAACAGTTTCTTTCAAGATCTGTAGGTCTTCCTTTTCCTCTATACCCTTGATAATTTCTAAAGAGTTTATCTCTTCTACCTTGCCTTGTATGCTGACCAAGGCCTTTAGGGATACTTTTCTTTCATCAAGGATTTCTTCTTCTACGTATTCTATGTTTGTTTTTACTGTAGCTGACATATCTTCAGTAATTCCTTCTATTTCTATTTCTTCCCTAAAGTCTTCGTTGGCATCTATGGTATAGATGTTTTCTTCTCCCTCTCCTTTGTAAACTGATTTGAACTTTACTACTCCTGAAATAACTACCCTATCTCTAATTACCTTCGTAGATAATATCTCTACTTGAGCATCAGTCCATAGGATTTTTTCTATATTAGGTTTCGACGGACTAAGATAGGTTTCAGTTTCCACTAAGGTTTGGGTTTCTTCTTTGCCCCTTAGCTCTTCAATCTTAAGTACATCCTTTATCAACTCTATGGTCATATTATCCCCCCTATTTTTTGCTTGTATATACCCTATGAAGATATATATGCCAATTAATCCCAAATAATGAATAAATTTGGATAAAGGGGACAATATATTTAGGCTTGTCTAAAAAAATAACTGTACATTGAATGTACAGTTATTTTTAAGATATTTTTTCTTCTGGTTCTGATTTAGTGCAAACTGTCACTTCTACTGTGCCAGTTAAAACGTCTGAATAAGTATAAGATACTTTTCTAGGGCTATCATAATCGTTGTTTATTTTAACTATAAATAGATTTGGGTATGCTGCTTCCAATATTCCTTCTCTGACGACAGTTTTCTTCCTTCCTTTATTTGCTTTTAAAATTACAGTCTTCCCGATGCACTTCTCGATGTCCTTACGAATTCTAACTAAAATATTTTTTTCAATAAAGCAACCCACCTTCCATTATTTGCTCCCCAAATTTAGAGGGCAGAAGGAGTGTTCGGACACTCATGGACATATTATACCATATATAGGTACTTATGTCAAATAAATAATTAATTATACTACAAAGGTATTAAGTTTGTCAATAAAAATAGGAATTTTTTCATATTTGTTAAATATTCTTTATAGGTTATATTTATCTATATAAATAAATTTTTTGTAGGTATATGTAAAAAAATGGTTTAATTTATACTGCTATGATATAATAAATATATCATGAATAAGGAGTGAAAGCTGTGAAGGGTACAATTGTTGCTGCATGGATAGAGACTTGTAGGACATTGCATGGGGATGAGATAACCAACGAAGCTTTGACACATTTCAACATTAGTCCAAATAAGATATTTAAGCCTACGGAAGATATAGAAGATAAAGTGGCTAGGGGAATAGTTGATTATATTGCTACTAGAAAGGGCATGGCTCCTGAAGACTTGTGGAGAAGTATGGGAACTCAGAATATACTGACCTATTCCAAGATTTATCCTGCCTTTTTTAGATATAAGAATTTATACTCCTTCCTCCAGGCTATGTATGACATTCATGTTGTTGTGATGAAAAGAATTCCTGGAGCTAAGCCTCCAATTTTAGGTATCAATCCAGTGGACAAGTATACTGCCCACATGACCTATTCTTCCCCAAGAAGAATGTTTGAATACTTTATGGGCATGGTAGAAGGTGCAGCTAGTTATTACAATGAAGATATTAAAATAGAAACCCTTGAGAAGAAGGACGACTTTATAAAAATAGCCATTACCTTTGCTGAAGAGATCTATTATGAAAGGAGATTTTTCTTAAATAATTTACTATCCTTTGGATTTATTAAGAGTATGGAAGGAAAATTGGCCTTGGCATCACTGCTACTTGTAGGTGTTCCTTCTGCTTTAGGGATTAAGTTTCTTTCCCCAACTATATCTATTCCATTGGTTTTAGGCCTTTCTCTTGTTATTCCTTTTGTTGTTAGCAAAGGGCTTTTTAGACCTCTTGAGGCTATTAAATCTATCTTGGACAAGCTAATAGATAAGGACCTATCCATAGCCGAAGGTATAGTTACTAGGGACTTCTTTGAAGAGATCAGTGAAAAGATTAATTTGATGAAGGATAGTTTAAAGACAGACTTTGTAGGTTACAAGGCTACAACTGATGAATTAAATGTATTTTCCAATGACTTCCTTGAGATATCCCAAAATATGAGTTATACTTCTCAGGAAATATCCAATGTAGTTGAACAGGTGGCCAGTGGAGCTGTTAATCAGGCAGAAGAAACTATCCAGGCTGCAGAGAAATTGAATGGCTCTATTGTTTCTTTAAATGAAGTTGTTGAAAAGGAAGACACTGGCAAAGACCAGCTTGAGTCGGCTGTTAATCAAATAAACAATAGTTTTAAGGACTTAAGGGCTACCTTGGAGAGTTTAAATCAGGTCTTAAAGGAATTTTCCCAGGTACAAGCTAAGGGAGAAAAACTACAAAGCAGGGCCCAAGAAGTTAGGAACATTGTAGAAACCGTTGAGAAGATTGCAGAGCAAACCAATTTATTGGCCTTAAACGCCAGTATTGAGGCTTCTAGGGCTGGTGAATTTGGAAGAGGTTTTACTGTAGTTGCCATGGAGATTAGGAAACTGGCCGAAGGCTCTAGGGAGGCAGTCCATACTATAAATAGCATACTTGAATCCTTCATTGGAGATATAGATAGTTTTGTTTCAGATATTTCACAGCAATACTCTATTATAGAAGAGGAAAATGTAAGGCTTACGTCAATTGCTAAGGAAAACCAAGATTCTGTTCATTCTATTGGTGAAGTGGCTGAATTGATTATTGAGTTAAGCAAGGAACTTATTAAGGAAACTGAAAATATTGGGTCTATTTCTGAAACTATTGAAGCTTTGGCAGCTATTGCAGAGGAAAACTCTGCTTCTTCTGAGGAAGTATCTGCCAATGTACACCATTATACTGAGGAAATTAGAAAGATGACTGACAGTATATTTGAGTTTAAAAAGGTTAGTGAGGAGTTTAGTAAGGAGCTGGAGAAATACATTGTATAGTGAAAAACTAATAGTGAAGAGTGAATAGTTGTTGAGGTCGGGCTTCAGGGTCTTAGATAATGGACAGTGGACAATTGTTTAGGTAAAGTTTTGGGGTTTAAGTAATGCACAGTTCACAATGCACAATGCACAATTGTGAAGGTTAGGAATCAAGGTCGAAAGTGACCCAAAAGTTCGACCCAAATAATTGTGAACTGTGAAATGTGAATTGTGAATTGACAGAATTATCCTATGCCCCAAAGAATAGTCTACTTATAAATATTGCTGCAATTGCCCCTACTGCGTCTGCTATAAGGCCTGCCGCCAAGGCATGCCTTTGTTTTTTTATGG
>ERZ773359.4607-NODE-4607-length-14151-cov-14.276461_pt1 | contig 14151 bp, 15 predicted proteins | sample MGYA00374955_ERZ773359 | MGnify/ENA primary metagenome ERZ773359 (study PRJEB29098, sample SAMN04486028) | biogas fermenter metagenome | study: EMG produced TPA metagenomics assembly of the Biogas fermentation microbial communities from Germany - Plant 4 DNA1... | reverse complement strand
AATCTGTGACATACGTCACAGATTTTTTTATCCCCGGGGATGCCGGCTGTCAGTTACTCATTATGCATAAAGACCCCTTGTCCTACATAGTATCTAATAAAGAATGTAAAGGTGGTGGACTTGTTGATAAAGACTTCGGACCTCGCGGAAAAGGAAGTAGTTACCATCAAGGAAGGGAGAAACTTGGGCCCCATTTCGGACATAGAGGTGAACCTGGAAGAAGGAAAGGTGGAGGCTATAATATTACCCGGGCCGGGCAGGTTCCTTGGCTTCTTCAACAGGGAAAGCGATATAATAATACCCTGGAAGGATATTGTCAATATAGGCGTGGACGTGATACTGGTGGAATATAGGGAGACGATAGAGATGGAAAGGGAATAAAACCCCTGGAAAAACCCATTTTTTTGTATTATTATAATCATAACAAGGCTTGGAAAGGATGTCAGGGGGAGTTTACATGAAATGTCCGTTTTGCGGCAACTTGGAATCAAAGGTGGTGGATTCCCGTCCCGCCGACGAGGGTTACACCATAAGGCGCAGGAGGGAGTGCAGCCGGTGCTGCATGAGGTTTACCACCTACGAAAGGTTGGACCGCCTTCCCCTTATGGTGGTTAAAAAGGACGGAAGACGGGAAAGCTTCAACAGGGAAAAGATACTTAACGGGATAATGAAGGCAACGGAAAAAAGGCCGGTGTCCATGGACAGGCTTAACCGGCTGGTGGACGAGGTTGAAAAAAAGCTGTACAACATGATGGAAAAGGAAGTAACCAGCAAGACCATAGGCGAGATTATCATGAACAAGTTGAAAGAGTTGGACGAGGTGGCCTATGTCAGGTTTGCCTCGGTATACCGCCAGTTCAAGGATATCAACACCTTCATGGAAGAGCTGAACAAGCTGCTGGATAAGGACAATAACCAATCTGCGGAGGAGTAACATGGCATTTAGAAGGCATGAAAGGGAAGGGCTAGTGTATTTTACTATACCTTCTTTTGACCATACGGGACTTGTAAGGCACTGCTTTACCACCAGGACAGGCGGCGTTAGCAGCGGCCGGGTAAAGGGGCTTAACCTTGGGTTTTCAAGGCCGGATTCAAGGGAAAACGTATTGGAAAACTTTAAAAGACTGTGCAGGGCGGTGGGAATTGACAGCAAAAGCCTGGTGTTTTCCCACCAAGTGCATGGGACCCATATAAGGGAAGTCACCGGGCAGGATGCCGGCAAGGGCCTTTGGAAGGATTCCGACATAAAAGATACCGACGGGCTGATTACAAGCAGCAGGGGGGTTACGCTGACCACCTTCTATGCCGACTGCGTACCGCTGTATTTTTTGGACCCTGTGAAAAGGGCAGCCGGTTTGACCCATGCAGGGTGGAAGGGTACAGTGGCGGGGATTGCTCTAGAAACGGTAAAAAGGATGAATGAAGCCTTCGGCACCCGGCCGGAAGACATGCTTGTCGGGATAGGGCCCTCCATATGCAGGGACTGCTACGAGGTGGACGAACCGGTTGTTTCAAGGCTAAAGGAGAACATGAAGTACTGGAGGGATGTGATAACACCCCTGGGAAAGGGCAAGTACCTATTAGACCTTCAGTCCACAAACAGGATGGCGCTGCAAAAAGCCGGCATAAGGGACGAGAACATAACCGACAGCGGGCTGTGTACCATGTGCAATGGAGAACTGTTTTATTCGTACAGGAGAGAGGGAAAGGACACCGGCAGCCTTGCGGCCCTGCTTCAGCTGATGTGATTAGAATCCTCCGGCACTTTGCAGCAGCCGTTTGAAACCGGGCAAGCAACCGGTTTCTTACTTAAGGAGAAAATGCTCTCCTTCTTTTTTTTGTGCCGAAATGTAAGGACGATACGGGACTTGCTACGCCCTTGCAATGAATAGATTTTTTCGGCGGAGGGAAGTCTAAATAAAGAAAAATTAAAGAATGGAGTGAGGAAATGCCGGTAGGTTTCATGATACTTGTTTTTGTATCGGTGTTGATATTGCTTGGGGTAGCCCACAGAGTGCTGGACAGGTTAAGGCTTACCGATGGAGGCGCCCTGGCGGTAATCGCGGCGATGCTGGTGGGCACCTTCATACCGGACATTGGCATAACCAGGAATGTGGCAGTAAATGTGGGAGGGGCCATAATACCGGTTGCGCTGGCGGTATACCTGTTTATCAGGGCGGGAACCGCCAAGGAGAGGACCAGGGCGGTTGTGGCGGCACTGGCGGCGGGAGCGGCGGTGTATGCCTTGAGCAAGGTTCTGCCCGCGGGGCCGGAAGAGAACCAGTTTATGAACTATTATTACCTGTATGCAATAATTGGCGGCGGTATTGCCTACCTGCTGGGGAGGTCCAGGAGGTCCGCATTCATAGCCGGTATAATGGCTATAGTATTAAGTGACCTGGCGCAGGCGGTGGTCAACTGGTACACCGGAAGCCCGGGAAGGACAGTGTTTGGAGGAGCCGGCGCCTTTGACGCCACGGTAATAGCCGGGGTATTTGCCGTGGTCCTGGCGGAAGTAATAGGGGAGACCAGGGAAAAAATCCAGGGAGGCACCGCAAAAAAAGATATGGCCTTTGAGAGGGGCGAGTTTGTACAGGGAAAAGACAATAAGCAAAGGAACGGCGGGGATGGGAATGAAGAATAAATGGAAGGCGTACGTATTGATGATGGTAGCACTGCTGCTGTTTACGGGAAGCACGGTATATGCCGACACCAGCGGGTTCGAGCACAGCAGCAAAGGGTATTATACGGTGTTTGAACAGGGCACCGACAAAGAGATTTTCGCCACTTCGTGGGAGGTGGATGTGGGGGACAGGTACCACAGCACGGATAACAAGATGTACGAAGTGGTTGAAGTGGACCGCGACGGCAAAAAAGCCTATGCCAAGTTTATTGAAGACGTAAAAATGCCTGAGATTGACGAGATATTCGTAACCGAGACAATGCAGACCGCCCGCAGGGAGAAGCAGGTGGCGCTGTATTTCAGTCACAACGCGGAATCCTATGTGCCTACCGACGGCACCGACAGCAAACCGGGCCGCGGTGGGATAGTTGAAGTTGGCGAAGCCTTCAAGAAAGGCTTTGAGAAATTCGGGGTGAAGGCAACCGTTGATACAACGTCCCATGAGCCCCATGACGCCAACTCCTATGTACGGTCCAGGAGGACCGCCACCCGGTTGCTGCAAAAAGGGCCGGATGCCATATTTGATATCCACCGGGACGCCATACCCAAGGAGCACTATATAACCACTATAAACGAAACCCCGGCGGCCAGGATAAGGATTGTTTTGGGCAGGAGGAATCAAAACCTTAAGGCAAACGAGGAGCTGGCCCGTAAGATAAAGGCTATTTCCGACGATACCCATCCCGGCTTTGTAAGGGACATATTCTACGCCAGGGGAAACTACAACCAGGACCTTGCGCCAAGGGTTCTGCTGTTTGAATTCGGAACCCACGAGCATACCAGGGAGAGGGCGGAAAACAGCGCCGGTATTTTTGCCGAAATAGTCACAAAGGCGCTGTATGGCGGTACAACCGCAAAGGGCGAGAGGGTGCAGGGAGAGCAGCAGAGCAGCAAAGGTACCGGTTCGGGGCTTACATGGCTGTTTGTCATTGCCGGGCTTGGCGGGCTGGCCTTCCTGCTGTTGAGTACCGGCGGCAGGGAGATGTTTTCTAAGGTAAGGGGCTTTGCAAAGAGGGAATTTGGAAGCTTCCTTGCCAGGAGAAATAAAAGGGACGGCGAGAAATAAAGTCATGGAGGACTACGGCCGGATCCTGGTTTCCGGAATAGTGGCGGGCAGCCTGGGACGGTTTTTGCTGCTCCGGGTTGACTACAGGCAGTACCCCAGTTTCCCGAGGGGCTATATTACGCACCTTATGCTGGGGTTTATTGCCTCCGCTCTCGGGGCCATAGCCATCCCCGCCCTGGTGGAAAAGGAATATACGGCGGTTACCTTCCTTGCGCTGGCGGCGCAGCAGTTTAGGGAAATAAGGAGCATGGAACGGGACAGCCTGGACACCATAGACAGAACCGAGCTGGTGCCCAGGGGCTCGGACTATATAGAGGATATAGCAAAAACCTTCGAAGCCAGGAACTACATTTCAATGGCTACAGCGCTGTCGGTAAGCCTGGGGGTTTACCTTACCAAGAATATCGCTGCAGGGATTGGGATTGGCGCGCTTGTTTTTGCGGCTGTTGTGTATTCCATAAGGGGCCAAAGGGTGGGGGATATTGCCAGGGTGGTTAAAGCCGAAATAAGCTTTGAGGGTCCCCTTCTTAAGGTGGACGGGGTTGTGCTTATGAACGTGGGGCTTTCGGCGGCAAGGGAAAAATACCTAACCCGGGCGCTGGCGGTAAGAATAATACCCAAAGACGACAATGCAAGGGCTACGCTGGGGAACGTGGGCCAGAGGCAGGCGATAGCGCACAATGCCGCCACCCAGCTGGGAATAAGAAAGGACGTGGACGAGCCGGAGTTCACCCCCATTGCCAGGAGGAACACCGAAAGCGGGGATATCGTGTTCGCGGTTTTTTCCTTTGAGCCGGATATCGAATGCCTGATTGAAGCCATTGAAAAGACCCCGGTGCTGGAGAGCTCAAAAAGAAAGCCGCTGGATTCTCCGGCCGGGAGAAAGGCGGCGGATTAGGGGCGAAGTTATGGACACTTCTTTGAAGGAAGTTATTCTGGCAGTGGTTACAACCGACAAGGAAAGGGTTTTGCACTCGGCAGCGCCGGTTTTTTATGCGAGGGACCGCAAGGAGATGGAAAGGGTGGCGCTGCTTTTATCAAAGATTACTTTGGGCATGGTACACGACCTGGAGAACGGATGCCTGGTAATAGTAAAGCACTGAAGGTGTTTGCCGGCAGGGGGTTCCGTATTGGCGAAATAGGTACGGAATCCCTTTTCTTTGCTGCTGAAAAATGGGATAATAGTTGTAATGTTCCGGATTGATATTTGTGATATAATATTATTATCAGGTACTAAATGGAGGTAATAAGAATGGCTGGGAAAGCCCATCTAATAATGGAAGTGGAAGAGGGAAGCATCGCCGAGGAAATGGGCGTCCGGCCGGGGGATAAGCTGGTGGAGATTAACGGGCAGCCGGTGGAGGACGTTTTGGAATACAAATTTCTAATAAATGATGAATACGTAGAGGTTTTGATACAAAAACCCTCGGGCGAGGAGTGGCTGCTTGAGGTAGACAAAGAGCCCCACGAGGACCTGGGGCTGGTGTTTGAAACCGGTCTTATGGACCGGGGCAAAAGGTGCAAAAACAAGTGCGTGTTTTGTTTTATTGACCAACTGCCCCGGGGAATGAGGGAGAGCCTGTACTTCAAGGACGACGATTCAAGGCTGTCTTTTCTGCAGGGAAACTTCATATCCCTTACAAACCTTGAGACGGAGGACCTGGAAAGGATAATAAAGTACAGGATAAGTCCCCTAAACGTATCGGTACATACTACAAACCCGGATTTGAGGGTAAAAATGCTGGGAAGCCCTAAGGCGGGGGCATCCCTTCAATATATGCGGCTTTTCCTGGAAAACGGCCTTTCGATAAACTGCCAGATAGTGCTGTGCCCGGGACTGAACGACGGGGAAAACCTGGAGCAAACCCTTGGGGACCTGTTTAACATGGGGGAGGGTATACGCAGCATAGGGGTGGTACCGGTGGGCATAACAAAGTTCAGGAAAGGCCTGTACCCGCTGAGGGCCGTGGATAAGCACGATGCGGAAGAGGCGTTAAAAACGGTAAGCCGGTGGCAGGACGCTTTTTTGCAAAGGTACGGCAGCAGGATTGTGTATGCCGCCGACGAATTATACCTGAAGGCGGGGCAGCCGCTTCCACCGCCGGAGGCCTATGAGAACTTTCCACAGCTTGAAAACGGTATCGGGATGATGGCGCTTTTCGGGCAGCAGTTCCAACAGGGCCTTAAGGGACTGGGCACAGGGCGGCAAACAAGCCGAAGGGTTTCGGTGGCCACGGGAACGGCGGCCTGCCGGTTTATAGAGAGCCTGGTAAGGACAGTAGAAGAAAAGGTGCCGGGACTAAAGGTGCAGGTGTTCCCGATAACCAATAATTTTTTCGGGCAGACTATAGATGTGGCGGGGCTTATAACCGGCGGCGATTTAATGGAACAGCTCCAGGGAAAAGACCTGGGCGCAAGGCTTATTATTCCCAGGAGCATGCTCAAATCGGGAGAAGAGGTATTCCTTGACGATGTATCGGTGCCGCAGGTGGAAAAAAGGCTTGGAGTAAGGGTAGAAGCATGCGAGGTGCACGGCGGTGATTTTTTGCGAAATATTATCCGGGAGGGTGCACAATGACCAAACCGATAGTAGCGATAGTGGGAAGGCCCAACGTGGGCAAATCCACCTTCTTCAACAAAATAGCGGGCAAAAGAATATCCATAGTGGAAGACACCCCCGGCGTGACAAGGGACAGGATATATGCCGACGTGGAGTGGCTGGACCGAAGATTCACCCTTATAGATACGGGGGGTATAGAGTTTTCAACCGATGACGTTATACTGGAGCAGATGAGGATACAGTCCGGGATTGCCATTGACACGGCGGACGTGATTTTATTCATGGTGGACGTGCAGGAGGGAATAACCTCCACCGACCACCAGGTGGCGGACATGCTTCGAAAGACCAATAAGCCGGTTCTGCTGGTGTGCAACAAGGTGGACAACAAGAAACTGGAGGACCATGTTTACGAGTTCTACAACCTCGGCCTGGGAAGCCCCATACCCATATCCGCCGGGCAGCAGCTTGGCCTGGGGGACCTTTTGGACGAGGTGGTGTCAAGACTTCCCTCTCGGGAGGAGGAAGAAAAGGACAGTGAAGTAATCAAGGTAGCTATACTGGGCAAGCCCAACGTGGGCAAATCTTCCCTTCTGAATAAAATTTTGGGGGAAGAGAGGGTGATTGTGAGCGATGTGCCGGGTACCACCCGGGATGCCATAGATACGCCCTTTACAGCCGGCGGCAGGGAGTATATACTAATAGACACTGCGGGAATAAGGAGAAAGAGCCGTGTAGACGATGCGGTGGAAAAATACAGCGTAATAAGGGCCTTGGCGGCGGTGGCAAGAAGCGACATAAGCCTCCTGGTGATAGACGCCTGCGAGGGCCCCACAGAACAGGACACCAAGATTGCCGGGCATATACACGAGGAGGGCAAGGGCTGTATAGTGGTGGTCAATAAATGGGACCTGGTGGAAAAGGAAACCGGGACCAGCGAGGCATACATAAAGAATATAAGAAACAAGCTTAAGTTTATTGACTATGCACCGGTGGTCTTTATATCGGCAAAGACCGGCCAGAGGGTGGGAAAGGTACTGGACCTGGTGGACAAAACAGCCCAGGCGGTGGCGCAAAGGGTTACCACCGGGGTATTGAACGAAGTAATAGGGGAGGCCACATTGATTAACCAGCCCCCTTCCGACAAGGGCAGGAGGCTGAAGATTTATTATGCAACCCAGTTCGGGATAAAACCTCCCTCCTTTGCGCTTTTTGTGAATGACAGGGAACTAATGCATTTTTCCTACCTAAGGTATATAGAAAACCAGCTCAGGGAGGCCTTCGGGTTCGAGGGTACACCCATTAGAATTGTGCTCAGGGAAAGGAAGAATAAAGGAGGAGAATAACCTATGGGGTTGATTGTTTCGTCCCTGATAGGATACCTGGTCGGTAACATAAACGGGGGATACATAATCGGGAAAGCAGTGGGAGGAATAGACATAAGGGAACACGGCAGCAAAAATGCCGGCGCTACCAATGTCAACAGGGTGCTGGGGAGCAAACCCGCCGCCATGGCCCTGGCAATAGACCTGTTAAAGGGAGTGGTGGCGGTTATAGCAGGCAGGCTGCTTGGAGGCGGCGATATGGGCGCAATAGCCGCCGGCGTGGCGGTGGTGTGCGGGCATAACTGGCCGGTGTTTTTGGGCTTTAAAGGCGGGAAGGGGATAGCCACCTCCCTCGGCGTGCTGATAAGCCTTGAATTACGGGTTGCCCTTATACTCATTGCGGTGGGGGTGTCCATCATAATTATAACCAGGTATGTATCGCTGGCATCGGTTGTCTGCGCCCTGCTCTACCCGGTGCTGGTTACGGCCTTTAGGCTTTCGGTGGAAATGACTGCTTTTTCGCTGGTTATAAGTGCCTTTGCCCTTCTGAGGCACAGGGAGAATATAAAAAGGCTTTTTAAGGGACAGGAATCAAAGGTTAGCATAAAACTATCACCGAAAAAGGGGGACTAATTCAAAATGAACGCGAAGATCGCTGTGGTGGGAGCCGGAAGCTGGGGCACCGCCCTTGCAACGGTACTTGAACGCAAAGGGGTAAGCCTGAACCTGTGGATTCGGGAAGAGGACCTGCTTGAGACGATTAGGAACACCCGGGAGAACGAATTATACCTGCCCGGGGTTAAACTTGGTGACAATATCAATCCGACGGGAGATATGGAACAGTGCATTCACGGGTGTGAGGCAATAGTATTCTCGGTTCCATCCCACGTTGTAGGAAGCGTTGTGCGAACCATAGCCCCTTTCGTGAAACCGGAACAGAGGATTATAAACGTGGCCAAGGGCCTTGACCCGGGCACGCTAAGGAGACTTTCCGAGGTAATAAAGGAAGCGCTGCCCCAAAACAGGGTGGCGGCAATGTCCGGCCCGAGCCATGCGGAAGAAGTGGGAAGGGGTGTGCCTACCACGGTGGTGGCGGCCAGCCCCGACCGTGAAATGGCGGAGTATGTGCAGGACCTGTTCATGGCACCGGCCTTCAGGGTTTATACAAACCCCGACATAATCGGGGTGGAAATGGGGGGTGCCCTAAAAAACGTTGTGGCGTTGGGTGCCGGCATTTCGGACGGGCTGGGGTACGGGGACAATACAAAGGCCGCCCTTATGACCAGGGGTATAGTGGAGATAGCGAGGCTGGGGGTTAAGATGGGTGCAAAGGCTGCTACCTTTGCCGGGCTTTCCGGCATAGGGGACCTGATAGTGACCTGTACCAGCATGCACAGCAGGAACAGGCGGGCGGGGATACAGATAGGGCAGGGCAAGACGCTGGACGAGGTGCTGGCAGGCACCCGCATGGTGGTGGAGGGTGTCAAGGCAACCCAGGCCGCCTATGAGCTGTCAATGCTCCACGGCGTGGAAATGCCCATAACAAGCGAGATATACAAAGTACTGTTCGAAGGAGCGGATGTGAAAAAGTCGGTGGAAAACCTTATGATGAGAAGCAAGACCCATGAAAGCGAGGAGATTGCGGAGGGTTGGTAGGCCGCAAATCACAGGTTGCGAAAGAGTCTCGGGGATGACCCCGGGGCTTTTTTTATAGGGCGGAACCCGGCAAGGTGCGTGGCACTTCCCGATGGGGTGTGTGCTCCGCCCTTGCCCGCGGGCGGGGCAGGGCCTATTTTTTAGTAATAATACCGGTATTTACTCATATATATATAATGTTAAAGCATGTTCAATTTAGTAAAAAGGAGGGATAAAGAGGTGGGAGAATTCAATATATATAAAGACATAGCCGAACGAACCCAGGGAGATATTTATATTGGGATAGTGGGCCCTGTAAGAACGGGGAAATCCACCTTTATAAAGAGGTTCATGGACCTTTTGGTGCTTCCCAATATAGACAATCCCTACATAAGAGAAAGGGCAAAGGATGAGCTGCCGCAGAGCGGCGCAGGTCGCACCATATCCACTACCGAGCCTAAATTCGTACCCAACGAAGCGGTTGAAATAGAATTGAAGGATAACGCCAGGTTCAGGGTGAGGCTGGTGGACTGTGTTGGGTACATGGTTAAGGGAGCTTTGGGCCATATGGAGGATGAAATGCCCAGGATGGTTTCCACGCCGTGGTTCGAAAACAAGATCCCCTTCGAAGAGGCGGCGGAGCTGGGCACAAGGAAAGTAATAACCGACCATTCAACCATAGGCCTTTTGGTCACAACCGACGGTTCCATTACCGAGATACCCAGGCAAAACTATATACAGGCGGAGGAAAGGGTGGTCAAGGAACTGAAGGACTTAGACAAACCCTTTGTAATTGTATTAAACAGCACCCGGCCCAGGTCGGAGGAAACAAGAAATCTGGCGGAAGCCTTGGAAGCAAAATACCAGGTGCCGGTATGTGTCATGGACTGCATGAACATGTCCATGGACGACGTGCACTACATCCTGGAAAGGATACTGTTCGAGTTTCCGGTTACCGAAATACATATAGACCTGCCGCGCTGGATAGACGGCCTTGACATAGAGCACTGGCTTAAGCAGGATATAATCAACGCGGTCAGGGAAAGCACCGGTGAAGTGAGAAGACTAAAGGATACCGAAGAAATACCCGAGGCCTTCAGCATATATGAATTCGTGGAAGAGGCGGAACTGGACGATATTAGCCTTGGTGAAGGTATTGCCCGAATCAAGGTCAAAACCGAGGCCGGTCTGTTTTACAGGGTTATCGGTGAAATCAGCGGGTATTCCCTGGAAGGGGAACATCAGCTCCTTGGGCTTGTGGAGGAGCTGTCAAAGGCCAAGAAGCACTATGACAGGGTAGCCTCCGCCTTGAAGGACGTATGGGACAGCGGCTACGGCGTGGTGGCTCCCAAGCTGGATGAGCTGATACTGGAGGAGCCGGAGATATTCAAGCAGGGAAGCCGGTTTGGGGTAAGGCTTAAGGCCAGCGCTCCGTCAATACACATGATCAGGGCGGACATCCAGACGGAAGTTTCCCCGCTGGTGGGTACCGAAAAGCAGAGTGAAGAGCTGCTTAACTACCTTATCTCGGAGTTTGAGAACAACCCCTCCAAGCTGTGGGAGTCCAATATATTCGGCAAATCGCTGTATGACCTGGTACGGGAGCAGCTTCAGAATAAACTTTTGAAGATGCCGGAGGATGCGCAGTCAAAGCTCCAACTTACCCTTCAAAGGATAGTCAACGAAGGAAGCGGAGGATTTATCTGCATAATCTTGTAATTGAGAGCTGCCCGGGGCATAAAGTTGATAAGGGGTTCTCGGTGGGAGAAAAACAGTAAGTTTATAAGAAACGGAATAAGGCTTCATGAATAGGGTATTCATGAAGCCTTATGCGTCTTAGCTTTTTAAGGCCAAGGGAAAAAGCTCTTTTGAGCCTTAACGGCGATGCAGCCTTGGCGCGCCTATGAATGCAAGGCCGGCGCGGGTAAGGGCCTCGGCGGTTTTGTTCAGCGAGTTATGCTTTTCAAGGTAGTTTATAAGCAATTTGTCCATATCACCGGAGGCTTCCACTTCTTTCTTTGGCCTGAAGTAATCAAGTATGTCGGAGGGATGGTCAAGGGTTTCCTCTATTTCCGGGTCACCGCCTTCGTGTTTGGCGGATATATTGGGCACACTGCGGGCTATTTCTATAAGCTCGTCGCGCCTGTTGTAGGGTTGTCGCACAATGCTCTTGTAGGCTTCGGTGATATGATGCTCAATCCTGACGTTGCTTTCCAGCCCAAGCCTGCTCCTTATCTCGGAGCTTAGGGCAATGGTTTTATTGTTGACCGAATTGCTCAGGTTGAACCCCGAAAGCGGCGTGGTTCCGTCTTCCCTTGCAAGCATCCGTCCCATAAGCAGTGTCCACAAAACCGAATAGGGGTTGTCATTGCCCATGAATACCGAAATCTTGAACTTTATGTCTATGCCCAGCTTGTACAGGATGTATCCCAGCAGCACCGTGCCGGGGTTGGTGTTGAGCACTTCCCCTATGCCGTAATTGGTGTAATAATAAAGGTATTCGTCCACCCATGCAAGGGGGTAGTCGTTGGGCTGCCCGATACCGCCGAAATAGCCGGTTATGGTGGCCGGGCCGTTAAGGTGTACGTTTGACCCGTCGGTGCCCTTGGTATCCAGCGTGTCCACGTAGCTGGCGCCCAGTATCTGCATTGCGGCGGCCATTGCCAGCGTATCCCCGTTGTCGTTTTCCTGTTCCTTCATGCAGCGTACCCTTATGTACCTGCCCGGCATTATCTCTTTTTTGTCTATGGCCTGTTTTGCCTCCTCGATAAGGAACGGGAAAAACTGCATGGAGCTTATCTCCAGCGTCACAGCCCTGCCCTCGTCGAAGTATACTTTTTTGTAGTCGTCCCCCAGCACCCTTTGCCTGTACTCGGAAACGGGTACAAAGGCTCCTTTGTCCCTAACCGATACCAGCCATTCCAGGTCCTTTACGTAGGGGGAGTCCTGGTTCCGGAGACGGTTCATTATGTTGGGAAGGTGTCTTGCCTCCCTGGCCTTGGCGTTGATTTCCTCCGGCGTACCGTATTTTTCAACCACACGGAGAACATTTCTTATAAGCTCGTTCTGGGGGTCGGTTAGAAAATCATTGATGTCGTCAATAATACAAGGGCTGATGGATAGACAGTCCTTATACATACAACACCCTCCTTTATTGATTATTATCCAAAGCCTTCCGGCTCGGAATGCTAACCGAACTGCTTTCCTTTTCGGCTATTCGAATTCTTTAAACAACCGTTCGAAGTCCTCCATGCTGTCCTTGATATGATAAACATGGTCGTCGGTGGGGAATTTACCCGTCTTTACATCGTTTATATACTCCTTGAAAGCGTTTATTTCAATCTCTGCCACGTTGGCATACTGCTTGACAAACTTTGGCGTAAAGGCCTGGAAAAGTCCCAGCATGTCGCCGCATATAAGCAGCTGTCCATCACAAGGCCCGGCCCCTATTGAATATACCGGAATATCCAGCTTTTGCTGCAGGAATTTTGACAGTTCGGGGGGCACAGCTTCCAACAGCAGCGCATAGGCACCTGCTTCCTGGACAGCCAGGGCGTCCTTGATAAGCTCCCTGGCGCTTTTGACGTCCCTGCCCTGGGCCTTGAAACCGCCCAACTGGCCGGAGCTCTGCGGCGTCAATCCAATGTGTCCCATAACAACCATGCCCGCATCGGTTATTGCCTTGATACGGCTGGCAACCCTTCTGCCGCCCTCCAGCTTAACGCAGTCCATGTCCGCCTCTTTCAGGAAACGGCCGGCGTTTTCCACCGCCTGTTCATCCGATTTTTGGTAGGACATGAAGGGCATGTCGCCAATAACCCACGTGTTGGGTGCGCCCCTTCTGACCGCCTTGCAGTGGGATATGCATTCCTCCATGGTGACGGGGATGGTGCTGTTATAGCCCAAAACCACCATGCCGAGGGAATCCCCGACCAGTATCATGTCCATACCCGCCTGCTCCGCAAAGGATGCCATCGGGAAGTCATAGGCCGTCACCCAGGCTACCTGCTCACCTTCCTTTTTCATCCTATAAAAATCAAGTATGCTCTTCTTTTTAGCCATAACCATCCTCCTTTGATTTTTATTGTTTTGTATTTGGTTAACGTTTAACTTTGCATCTCCTAAGCTTTTTTCCTTAAGACTGGTTTATATTACTTCTACATAAACGCGTTTATTCCTACCATATTACGGCATTTTAAAAATTTATTGTGAAACTGCATCCTGAAACGGCAAAGCATAAAAAACCAGTTGAATTGGGACGCGAAATGTGTTATATTAGTATACGCTGAACATCTGGGTGTAGCGCAGTTTGGTAGCGCACTTGAATGGGGTTCAAGAGGTCGGAGGTTCAAATCCTCTCACCCAGACCAGGGCAATATATGAAAGACGCCGGGGATAGGCGTCTTTTTATATCATAAATTGTATTAATTTTGTTGCAAGAAATAGGAGGAATTATCCCGCTAATATATAAGATTTATATAAGTGTTATCGCGAGGGGGTATTTGATTTGGGGGGGAAACTTGAAAACAAAGAAATGCCCGCGACGAGTATCAATGATGTATTAAACGGGATAGCGGAAAAAATTCAAAGAAACCCGCTGCTTAGGGAGATAAATAGCAGGAACAACGGCGACTTTAGCGACCTCATTGAGGAATACGGCGGTGACAGGGTATTGATGGCAAAACAACTGGTGGAAAGCTACAGGCTTTTGCTTGAAATGAACAAAAGCTGCAGTGAATAGTGTAAGCAGGGCAGCGGATAGCTGCTTAAAAGGCTGCCCTTAATTAAATATGCATAAAAACGGCACACTCTTATGGGTGTGCTGTTTTGTTTAATATGTGCGATTTATAAAGGCGGAAGCCGCGGTTAAAACGTATATGAGCAG
>ERZ773359.4606-NODE-4606-length-14154-cov-9.477481_pt1 | contig 14154 bp, 19 predicted proteins | sample MGYA00374955_ERZ773359 | MGnify/ENA primary metagenome ERZ773359 (study PRJEB29098, sample SAMN04486028) | biogas fermenter metagenome | study: EMG produced TPA metagenomics assembly of the Biogas fermentation microbial communities from Germany - Plant 4 DNA1... | reverse complement strand
ACCTAAGCCTGGACAGCTAAAGACTACTAAAATTTTGGACAAGCTGACAGATTAACGCTAGGATGGCGCCTCACGAACGTTTCGCTTCGAGAGTGGTGGAGGGCGTTTTGCGAACGCTTCGCTAACGATATTGCTTCGTCATTGTCGGCTAGAAGGGAGACCTTATGAGGCAACTGTGGCATCTACAAAAGTTGAATAGCTTGAATGAGCCGTTGGAGAGGCCGGGAAGCCTGTCTAACGATAAGGGAAACCTGCCCGGACCAGGGATGATCCAGTGAAATCGAGCTGCGTTCCAAGACCCGCAAGGGCAGGCGCAATTTTAACGATAAAATTTTATATATAATAGGGGGTTACACTTATGTTAAGTATTGTTATTATGTATTACACAAATGATTTGAATACTATTACCGAAGTAAAAGAGATACGTTTTGATGGTGGTGATGTAATAGAATACATACTGAACCTTCTAAACAAAGAGATTGAAATTGAATCGAAATATCCTAAAAGGAAAATATGTTTCGTTGGGATAAAGAGCGAGGATGGGGATGATTACTGTTTCGCGATACATAATTTCAATGCCAAGAGGGTACGTGACCAGATAAATGAATTAAACAAACGTGGAACAGTTTATTACGAAAATCCTTTAGCTATGCCGCATATATATTATTGATATGCGCACTAGAGACGGGGCGAGCGTTAGCGAGCCCCGTTTCTATTTCCCCTTTTCATCTTTTGTAAGATATAAGCTGATATGAAAGTATTATATCAGTTTATATCTTGCTAAAGCAAGAGTACAGTTACCAATCTTGAGCCGCGCCTTATAGGGTGGTATTGGCTGTTACAGTGAATATATAGCTGTAATGGTTATATTCTATAAGGTTACCCTGTATACGGGGAGCGCTGTTGCAAAACAGGTAATAGCGAAGATGAGATGTTACATGGACGCATGTAGGTAACGAGTATGGATACAAGGAGGTGAAGAAGATGTTTAAGAGAATATTCACAAGAATACGCGAGGTAGTAGAAGAGATAATCAACAAGATTAAATATATCTTCAGGAAACCTTCAGAAGAGGAGACATTCTTAGCTTCTTCCGACACAAAGACAGCAGTTAAGATTCTTGTTGAAGTTACTTGCATTGTTGCAGCATTCATGATCGTAACAACATTCCCCTTCACTATATTGGTTATAGTGGAGTATATAATAGTATATAGACTTCTTAAAGCTTTATTTTCTTGGATGGATAAGGGGGACGTAGTAAATGAAATGGCAGATTAAGGACATCATAACAACAGGAGCGATTATTTCGCTCCTTGCTGTAATAATTGTACAGTTTATATCTATTACAAGGCTGGAAAGTAAAGTGAGGTCGCTGGAGATAGATATGAAGTTAATGCGGATGTATGTTGATGCCAGTGAACAAAAGAACAATCTATATGACGAAGTGCTTACAAAGACTATACAGAACACTCTCGAGGTTACCGAGAATATGGCCAAGGTACTTGAGATGATGGATGAAAAAATCAGGTATATGGAGGACCTGATTGAGATTATTGATTAATGTTATCCCTCGATGAAGCCAAGGGGAACGCTGACGCGGAGAGGTTTATAAGTCCCGTATCAAAGCCTGATACGGGCATTTTTATTTTAAGAATATTTTAAAATTTTGAAAGGAGTTTTGATTATGATGAAGTACACTGTCGCATTAAATTCTGAAGGAAAGGTTGTTTACTACGACGGTAAAGGACGGGAGAAAGAAATCCAGATTACTAACGATGCTGCTCGTAAAATTTTTGAACTATATGGTAAGCGCAATTCGGTTTCTACCGAGAATCCCAGGGTTCGTGAAAATCAAAAACCAAGTGCTGCTGTAACAGCCAATAATAAAAAGGAGGATGATTCTATGAAGAACCAAAAACAATCTCGGTACGGAGTACAGATTATTCCGGAGGACCTGTTGGGTTATCCAGGAGTAATGAAAGGAGACAAGGGCTTGTACTATCTCATGTGCACATGCTGCGGTTCTGCCATTACGCCCAGTCAGGCGCGTTTTGGTATTAAGGAATATGGACAAGCTATGTGCATTGACTGCCAGAAGAAGTATAAGAGAGAACACAAGGTTTACCGCTGTCCTGAGACAAGGTTCGGTCTTGAAATCAAGTACCAGAAGCCTTGCCAGAATGAAGGGTGCAAGAGGATGGTATCAGGTATGCAGACAAGCCTGTCGCTTGATGTAACCAATGGTAAGTACAGGCTTTGCCCGAAGTGCCTGGCCAACTATGCAAAGACGAAGAAAGTGGAGACGAAGGCAGAGCAGAAAGTACAAACTGTTGATGAATGCGAAAGACAACTTGCGAATGTATTAGGCGAGAGCCCTGAAATCTAATACAGATAATGGGACGCATAATGCGAACCGTTGAAACGAATGTGGGGGCGAGCGAAGCGAGCCCCCTTGTATTATGTTAAAATTATGATAGGAGGAAGTTTTATGAAAGTTATGGAATTTAAAAGAACAAGTTATTGTTATACGATCAGGATACCAAGGACTGGACGTATGAGGTCAATGATATACTGCGAAAAGTGTGGAAAAGTTTCAGCCGTCAGTGATTTTGCTCTTTCCGAACAGTATGTTACATGTCCGAAGTGCAATGCTTCTCTTACGAATCTTGTTGAGGTTCCTAAAGGGGGTTACACCTTCTTTAACTATAAGACACAGTTGTTCGTTAATGAAAATGGGGTAACCATAACATGTGTCATGATGGATATAACAAGACATACAAATACACCGTTCCCTGTTATAGGCAAAATGTCATTCCTTATGAAGTTCTCTTTCAGAAGGGATGGAAGGGCTACAATGTATATGAAGAATACAAGGACGCCTGGCGATGTATGGAAAAAGATTAAACCTTTGCATGAATTTGTTAATATCACGCAGCCTATTGATTGCTTGCCGAGATTGTTTGATATTGTAATTCCGAAGGAAATATGTAACAGGGCACTTAAAGAGCTTGGGAGCAAATATAGTGTGGAAGAGGATATATTGCCATACGAGCTTGCGTGGATGGTAAGAACAAAGAGAGACTATTACGCGGCAATGAATATCCGTCTTATATATAATGTTGTTCGTGAACGCGTCGCACTAAGAATTGCATTGCCTGATGGCAAGGAGGTTGGAAGTCGCGAGTATTATAATTATCTCAGGAAAATATTAAGAAATGGAGATGTATCAAAGATATCCGAGATGGATATAATGGAGGCCCTGTTAGCTATAGCCCGCTGTGAGTCTACTGTAATAGATAAACCTCTTATAAAGGACTATTATAAGAATCCGTGGTTTATTCCCCAGGCAGACATCCATCGCATGTTGTTCAGGAATATCGACATGAGAAGAAATATAATGAAGTTTAGCATGCGCAGTGTATATGGTATCTACCGCAGAACCGATTCGAAGTGGGTATCCATTATGCGATTTATGCCATTTGCGCCGACAGTATCCCGAGAAGATATTGATATGATATATTTAGCATTTGGCGGTAATAAAGAAAATAGGTCCGTTGTTGAAAGAAGGATATACGATAAGTTTAAGACTTATCCAAGTTATGATATACTGAGAGATACTGCAAGAATGATTGTCCGCCTTAAAGATATGGGATTGGATGTTAAGACAAAAGGTAATCTTGAGGAACTACACGGTACCCTCTCAATGCTTTATAATAACTTAAGCCGCGCTCATTGCTCATTCCTTTATGCAGCATATGTCCCTGATTGGGTATATGAGCACAAAGATGTAAAACTTACGTTCAAGTTCGCAAAAGATACCCTTGAACTTATAGACATTGGAGAGAAAATGAGCATATGTGTAGGTTCATATGGCCATATGTGCATGGGTGGCGGCACTATTATTGCATACGCTGTTAATGAAAAGAATGAACCGGTAATATGCCTTGAGATCAATAATAACCCAATACCTACCCTGGAACAGGCTAAGTGTATATACAATACACTTCCGAAGGCTAATTATCAGAAGGCTATATATGATTTTTGCAATGCTCATGGGATAATGATAAGAACTCATGACATGAACGCTGATTACAGAGAAAGATCCAAGAGTTTTACCAAAGAACGTTACTTAAATGGAACTCTTCCGATGGATGTGTTCAAGCTCCCATTCAAGTTAAGAGATGAAAAGATTAAGATGGATTTAATCTATCGGACCTTAGGACTGGATGACAATGATCCTTATGGAGAAAGATATTCCTGGGAGGATGATTATAACGAAGAGGAAGCAAATCGTGCCAGGCATCAGATGATGGATGACTATTATGAAATATATAATGAACTTCGAAGACATGACAATGAGGAGGCGGAAAGATGGATTTAATGAATCTGTACTATGCAAGTGAGACAAACCTAAATGGAAGAGTGCTGCATCCTGTGTTTCCGACCATTAGTCACGCGGCAAGCGATACGCCGAGGATTTGTTTTTCTACGTCGATATCTGGAGCGTTATCTATGATAGGTTCAGATCTTACGGGTAAGACATTATATATACACCGGCCAGTCCATCAATCTCTGTTAAGTATTGCACCTAATGATGAGATAATTGCTGAAGGTGTTCACGAAGCGTTCTATACTGGAGAGACTTGGATTCTTGAAGACGTACAGCTTGAGCTTGACTGCATTGTAAAAGTGACAAGATCTAAGCTGTTACGGCATTCCTATGACGGTAAGGAAATACAGATATACGCCCATGACTGGGAAACATGTGATGAACCAGGAGGAAGTGTTTCTGTTACAGAAATGAAGAAAAATATGATAATAGTTTCTCTATGCCCCTGGACAAATGATAACGATATGGATGATTATGAGGTAGCGACGGTAAAGGCGCTTCAACACAAACCGTTAATAAGCTTTATGCCGTACTTTTTAAAGGCGGCATATCCTGACTTTTTCATGTTACTGGAGAGCTATGCACCCGGTGGACTGCATTATCCAATGCTTGACTGGGATGAGAAGGTTAACGTATATGAACGTTTAAGGGAAACTGACATGTCAGGACACATATATAGTACTTACAACGGCTATCATTTTTACGGAGATAGTCCAATGAAGTTCAGTGACATATATCTTCGTGGAAAATACATGGGATGTTGTGAAAGATATCTGGATATTGCAAAGAAAAGAGGCTGTTTCGGACTAAGATGTGGCAGGAAGAAAGACAGACCCTATAGAGATATAAGATATATAGGACATACATCTGGTGTTGTAACAGCAAAACCACTCATCCTGAAAGTAAAAGATGCTATTGATAACAGATTGGAGCTACTATATGATGGCAAGAACTTGTTTCGCGGTGCAAGATGTGAATATTAACCCCCTTCGGGGCCGGGTCTTTATTCAAGCAGTTACTTCCAACACAATTTCCAGCTATTTTGCAGGAAGGAGTAGCTTAATCCTTCATGAGAGAGGCAACACCCTATATGGGTTTGCCCTTCCTTTTATCAAAAATATGAAGTTTTGCGCTATCAAATCTTGCAAAAACGCTAACTTTTTATTCCAGAATTACCATTTGAGATTCGCTCTGCCTTCGGCTCCGTGTAATTGTTTCACGTGAAACATTCTTGAAAGGAGTAGATTTTATGCCTAAAACAATAGTATTATTAGTGGTTGCCGCCAATGCAAAACCTGATAGCTACTGCTGTATAGAAAGCTATATGATATCTGATAAGGAGAATAAGCAACAAGAGAGGACAATAGATATCATAATAGTAAGAAATAACATGGTAAATGGTTTGTCCCTACAAGAGATAATCAATGCCCTTGTAAAAAGAAATGTAATAGTCCGTATAGATAAACTCATCCCAGGCCTTGAACAGTACGCTATACCAGGTGCCCGTAAAAGACAATATGAGCCTTAAGTATCGTATGCGAATATCCTGCCATGCGAGATATTCGCATACATCCCCAGGAGGAGTAGATTGTGTTTGTACAGAAAGGAGAGGATAATATATTACGCTCAAGGGTGCTACCCCCTTTTCTGTTTATCCACAGTTTTTCTGTGGGTAAAGTGTATATTTCTCTTTCTGTTTTTCCATTGTTTATTCTTATATTACTCGTTATACTCGTTATATATGTATTTAATGAATTGTTCTTATTACTAGTAATCTCGTTTTTGAAAAAAGATAAAAGTATATGGTTCGAGTAATTCGGATTTATCAGAAAGGGGCTTGTTTTATGGTAAAAGTTTATACTGCGCAAATATGGGCAGCTAAGAGTAAAAGTGTCCAGGGAGCTATTGATATTACTGTTAAATCTGGTGATGATTTGGGTAAGTTTTTTGCTCCCACATGGCCAATGGTTATTAACTACAAGAACAATCGTATCAGTACCAGAGAGTATATGAAAGAATATATTAAGCTATTACATGATAGGTATAACAAGGATAAAGAGTCTTGGCGTAAGATACTGAGTATGGATAAGGTTGTTCTTTGCTGTTACTGCAGGGGTATTAAAATTCCTGACCCTATGAATTGTTATACTCTTGACCACTTTATGTCTGATTCACGTAATAATATAATTCTTCGTGATGCATTCTGTCATCGTTATATACTGGCTTATATTCTTGCCCGGATGGGTGCTGAGTATAAAGGTGAAATTAAAAGAGGAGGTACTATATCATGATTAAGGGTTATTTCAAGATGGCTAAAAGGATTCTAAAGGAGAACAAGACATCACGTGTTGTGTTTGCTATTGATATTGTATTATGGATTATGTTGTTCTACTTTATAATAAAGGTGGTGATAGAATGAAAGGCTTTAAGAAGGCACGTAAATCGAGTATTAAGACATACAAACATACTTACAAACGCCTCTACAATGAAGTAAAAAGAGAGATTGAGCTATTACAGAAAAATGGGGAGGAGGTGCCAAATGGTTATTATGACCTTCTCTCCTATTATAAATCGCGTTCAGAATGTCTCCTCGTATATGACCTCATACACATTGCGATAATAGTTTCAATAGTCGTTTCGATATTTATAACAATTGCATTTTTTCTTAAGCAATTTTTATATTAATATTGACATCACCCTGAAATAGTTTTACAGCTTTTGCTTTATCTGATTAAATATAATTACCTGGAAATTCACAAATGTGTGACTGGTTATATAAAAATTCATAGAAAGGGGTAAAAATATGATAGCCCTTATTGACTTTTCAAAATCAAGGTCTTATAGAGAAGAGAAGATTATTTATGGTCCAACTATTAACTTTGACTTTCCGGTAGATACTAGGAAGCTTGCAATGAACAGACGGTGTAATCTTTACTATTTCAATAGTTCTGTAAAAAATACTATTGTTGAGGCTACTCTGGTTGATTTAATTCCTATCCCAGGAGACATTGACAATGAATCGGGACACTTATCTCTGGCAAACTTCATATGCGATATAGCAAATGCAATTGTATTGACTTATCCAAATACTATTATAAGGCTTATGGGACTTAACAATATTTCATATCAGACATTCAGAATGTTGCCGAAGAAACTACGAAGTATGGAGATCAAGTCCCATGCAAAAGTAATGTTCACCGAAATGTCCAGCAACAAGCTACATCCATATAGCATAATAAAAAGACGGGAACATAGGCTGGAAAGGCTAATGAAAGGGTTTAATGCAGAATGTTACTATTACAGGATGCAAGTAGAAGACCCTGAAGATATTTGTTATGTAATAGATCAAGGAATAACGGTTTGGGATAGAATGAGCATGTTATTACATGCTCTGGAGATTTTAAACTATAGACCATATATTCCTGTTATATATGAAAATCAACCGTCATGGATTGATAAATATAACGAAGAAGCTAAAAAGCTCGGGTTTGACGTTGCAAAGTCTCCATTAAGCATTCCGCCCGATGAGGAGAAGATTTGAGATGCCTATGATATTATACCTTCGGGAATATCATAGGCTTTCTTGTAAGGAGGGGTGATATATTGGATAAATTTGAAAAACTTCACGAAGAAAACTTGCATGTCCCGGATAAAGAAGAAAGATGTCCGGAATGTAACAGCAAAATCATAAGAGAAAAATATATATCCAAGAACGGTTTTTACTACGAAATAATTCGTTGTACTGAATGCAATTGGATATATGAGAATTGAAAGGAGATGTTTATATGATTCAATTTCATGAAACTAAAATGGGACATGATTTTTTTCTACGCAATGTCCCAGAGATTTTAAAAGCTATCAAAAAGATTGGTAGCGAACTTGAACGGCTTAATAACAATATTGAAAAATTAATTCCAAAGGAGGAGAAGAAAGATGAAAACTGTTAATCTTTATTGTGATGGAGCATGTTCTGGGAATCCAGGCTATGGCGGATACGGAGTTATTCTTGAGTTCCAAGGAACAGAAAAGGAGATGAAAGGCTACATCTGCGATGATAACGGGAAACCAGTTATAACTACAAACAACATCGCAGAACTTACTGCTGTAATAGCTGGTCTCAAGACTTTAAGATATCCTTGCCATGTTGTTGTAACAACAGATTCAAAATATGTTTCAGATGCGTTTAACCAGGGCTGGATTTACCGATGGCTTCAGAACGGATGGAAAGCCGACAAAGGTAAGCCGGTAAAGAACCGTGAGTTATGGGAAAAATTACTTGAACTTTGTAAAATACACAAGGTTGAGTTTGTCCATGTAAACGGACATTCTGGTCATGTTTACAATGAACGCTGTGACGCTCTTGCAAAAGAAGCTGTAAAAGAAGCTAAGAAGATATCTGCCTAATAAATTATAGAAAGGGGTTCTATTTATGATTAATGTGGTAGAAAGGTTTGAAGAAAATGCAGTTAATCTGCAGGGAGTTGATTGTACAAAGATTAATGCTGTTACAAAGGAGATTATGAACCGTATAAACAAAGGAGAAATAGTAAGCGTATTTGACCCGGCTGGAGTCAAAGAGGCATTCAAGAAATCATACGAGATAATGAACTTGTACTTCAGGTTAAAGATTTCTGCAGAAATGACTCCATTACGCCAGAAATTACAGCGTAACAGTATATATACACATGAAAGAATAGACATCCAATGGATAAGTATTGCTCCATTGGTCGTCAACGGGACTCAATTCTCTACCGGAAAGGGTACGTATACGGTAGTTGAATCGCAGAACCGTGCTATCGGTAATCTCAGTATTCCGTATTATACAATTGAGAATATCGATACCAAAGAGATTATTAAGAATGTTCCGCAGAAGCAGTTATTGAATCATACAGAAATTAATATACATCAATCTGGTATCCGGAAAGTTGCTTCGGTACTTATAGGCAACGGTGCATTTAAGAGCAACTGGTCCGTATCATTGACGAAAGACGGAGATAGACTGTATTGCTCATCTCCAAGCCATAACGGATATAAGTGGGAAAGATGTATCGATGTATTCGGCGTTGATTGCATGTCTTTCGTTGAATCCGCTGTTGTTCGTCTTGTAATAGCTATTACAGGATTATCAAATTTCTTGGATGATGGCAGGGGCCCCAATTATAGTGAACGTTCTTGCGAAAACTGTAAAGCAAGACGATTTGTTAAGTTACCTGATACCGTTGAAGGAGATGCTGTTAATCCAGATTTCGGTTCTAAATCTACATTTGATTTAAGAACTATGGGTTTCTGTGATCCTCGGCTCTATTGTGCATTCACAATGGAACCGATTGCGAAATCGGAAATTAAACAAATAAACGAGGATGAAATACGTGGTTATACAACAAGCGGCCATATAGCGATGAATTCTGAAAAATTCAGAATAGAAGCAATCAATTGCGATAAATATCATTCGGATAACTATGATTTTATCCGTAATAACTGTCATGAGGTGATTTATGAAAAGGGTATCTATCTGGTACAGACGGCAGGCATCCAGCTTGTATTTGATACCGATATCAAAGACGGGTATAAGCCTCCGGCTCCGAGAACAGAGAAAAAGACAGAAGAAAACAAAGAGAATAGTAAATCTGCTGACGCAGATATCAAAGTTCCGCAACGAGAGAAAATAGCAGTGGAATCATATGAATATAATAAATCCTAATATTTTGATGCAAAGAATATAAGCTACGAGGAGAAGAACTAAATGCAATTAAACAATTAAATGCCCTTCCTTAACTGATGTAGGAAGGGCATTTTTGATCCAATGAAAATAAATAAATTAAAGAAGGAGATGTTTAAAATGACATTCGTAGAAGAAAGAACATTGGAGTTAGTCATTGATGGAGTAGCAAAGGATGTTACCACTATGACACACGAAGATCTCATGTTCGAGATCGTGAACCTTGTTAAAGACGTAATTGACGGTACACCAGAGGAGAAGCTTGAAACAAGAATGGATATCGTTGATATCCTGAATTATTGTGAATATCCTATTGATTTCATTGAAGAAATCGACAAAGCCCTTGAAGTGTTGTTCATGCTTCCGAATGAAGCTATGGCAATAAAATTCCTGTCAATTATCTATAAGACTGCAGGAATAAAGTCCAAGAATCCTTTCAATCTGATAGACAAGAAAGGGTTCGTAAGAATATATAACAGTATTCCTACTCTTATAAAGGAAGAATTTCTTCCGACAATAGAGGAAGTAGTTCTGAAAGAAGGAACAAGAATAAGTGCTATATCTGACTCTAAATGTGTTCGTAAATCAAAAGAAGTTATAAGAGAAGGATTGAGAATTCCATGCTCAATCATAAATGGAGATGAAGCAGATGTTGCGTTCATTAAGAGATTTACGAATAAAGGACTCATTATCGAGGATTCCGAGGGTAACGAAAAGATTGTAGATGAGGAGAAAGTATATCTTGATATGAATGCTATCAAGAAATCAAGAGCTGCCGCAAAGAATAGACTCGTATCTGTAAAAGAACTCGACGACTCATTCGGAGGTATTGTAACAGAGGATAACACAAAGTATCCGGTGGCATGGCATCAGAGTTATGGAAAGGTTGAAATTCTTAACAGGACAACCGATGAGTATGGACACGAAGTGGTTGTTATTCGCCCGGTAAACTTCGATGGAGTATTTGAAAATGAATATTCTGCCGGTTACATGATAGGTGAAGATGAGGTAGGAGAAGAACTCCGCTTCCATTATAATAATAAACCGCTGGTTTGCTATCCGTGCGAGCTGATTGATATTGAAACCATTCGTCCTGAGTATAAGGAGAAGATCCGTGAAATCTTCGAAAATCCTGAAGAAAATGACATGTATCAGGCATTTTCGTCCCAGGAAATGGTCGATAGTGCATTCAGAAGAGATAGACTTGGAAAGATAATTAAAGGAGCAGAGAGAGATGAAGCAACAAGTCCGGTTGTAAATACACTGGATGAACTGGTTTATGTAGTTGCAAATCTTCCAAGAGCTACTGTAAAGGGTCAGTATGCAAATCTTTATGCAATACAGCTCAGTAAGGCAAGAAGAAAAGCATTTGCAAAGGCTATAGTTAATGGCAAGCTCTTAAAGGATAAACTTGAGCTTCCGAGAATTCCGGTAGGTAAAATAGAAGTTATTCCAGAAGAAGAACCTGTTATAATAGATGGGGTCACAAGATATAAAGCGAAGATTAAAGATAGCTTCGCTGAGTATAAATTTAAGAGAACGAAAGATGGTAAGACAGAATGGACTCCAAGGATGGAAAGACCGATGGTGCTGGCGGTAGGAGTTGATACAGGAAGATTATATGTGACTCCTGCATGGTGGCTCAACAATGTATCCCGTCCGACGGAAGTGAAGGTAATGGTTCCGATATATAAGGTAGTCCGTGAACTTCCGAAGACGATAAGAGATTTAAGCAAACTCAATGATTATTTCAGAAAAGTAAAGGAGATGGAAGTTAAGCTTGACTTAACAAAACCAGGACACCTTCGTTATTTCAACGCAATATATGGATTAAGAGATGCTCGTTATAAGTATGTCGATCCAAGAACAAAAGAGAAGGTGGAAACTCCTGAAGTATTCGTGTACAATCCTGCGGCAGATTTCGATCCAATCAATCATCCGACGGCAGATCTGATTACTGCAACAGAGTATTATCCGGCAACTCAAACTGTAGATGATAATGCGATAGAAATTGCCGAAATGATGGTTGATGAAATGCAAGCCCAGGAAGTAAGAAATGCCATTGATGAGGTGATAAATCAGATCAAAGCTTTAGGGGCAGAGAATGTAAAATTCAAGCTCACTAAAGATCCAACCACTCCAGGACTGGTAACAATCGAACAGAAAAAGAGGGAGTGGACTTTTAAGGTTGTAAGAAAGGGAGAATCACTGGAAGTTGATACTCCTTATCAGATTTCCAGTAAGGTAAAGAACCTGTTCTCAAGATTGATCGAACTTGCACAGGCGTAGCTTATAGAAGTATATAAGGCCGCCCAAGAGGATATTCGTATTACGCATATCTAATGCTATTCGAGGAAGTGCTATTACAGGAGAATCTCTTTGCGTTGTTAAGCACTCCTGTAATAGCCAACCTTAAGCGAATTGCATTTAACGTCAGTAGCAACTTCCAGGAGCATCGTTCAGGAGGAGTAACCTCCTCCTTCACTAAGAAAGGAAGATCTATTCACTATCTATATCATATAATAACCTAAAAAATGCGAAAATGTGATCGGTTTTAAAAATTTTTTGTGCGAGTGAGATTGAGCGAGAAAAAAGGAGAAAAACGAAGGTTAAAGATCGTCAGAGTAATGACGTCAGGATGTAATGATGTCATGTTGTCAGGATGTCATTACATCCTAAGATAAGGTTTAATTGTAATCAATTCCCTGGAAATTTTAATCCCATTTAAAGGGTAATTTGCAAATAATTATTCGTTAATGTTCCCTTCTTCCCTTTCGGGAAGGGAACATTAACTTCCAATAAATCAAAAATCAAAAAGGAGTTGAAGATTATGAACATTTTGTCAAAAGTATTTTTCGAAGGATGGACAACTAAGAAAGCTATAAAGGTCACAACTATGCCCGCACAGAAGGAAGGACAGGAACCAATGAGTTATGCATTTGTGCAGATTATACAGGATAGACCGTATTCGCTGATTGCGAAGGATGCAAAAGGGAATATCCTGTATGAAGCAGATGGGAAGACTCCAAAGAGATATGTTCCATCTGATGTAATTACCCTGAAGTTCAGGAACGGTTCTTCACATGCAATAGCTAAGTTTAAGCCTGAAGGAATGAGTAGAAAAATCCAGGGTATCGGTCATATCGAAACATTCCAGACGAAGCAGAACTATGTAATGGTAGAAGACGGCACCGGTAAGCTCGTAAGAAAAGAATTGTTCTATTACGACAGCACCGGAAAGAGAGTCGATATTTACCACGTTGTAACGTCCACAATAATCGTCGTTGACGAATGGCAGTTCTGCGATAACAAGAGAGACGAGGTGATGGCAAGTCAGCCTGCGTCACAGGATTTGAATGCGGCAGTATGCCTTGGCGATCCTGTAGCCAATACAACTAATGAGCAGAATTTGCCGTTTCCCGCAGATTCTGAAAACGTTGTTCCTCCTGCTATCCAGGATGAAGAAGCCACTGTCAACGCACAGGTTATGGCAGATGATGATTTGCCTCCTTTCCCGGAAGAATCTGTTGACCTGTAACAGGAAGCCCCGTACAAACGGGGCTTATCATTACAAAGGGAGGCGAAGAAAGAGTTAATACATTGTTCGACATATTCTGATATTTAATATAAGGGGGTGATTCCGTTACGCTGATTTGTTTTATGCGTATACGCGGTGTAAGATGTCTACCAACTAAGGATGTGACCCGACAGCCGCCAAGCATAATCGGACCGGCCACATTACACAGCCGAGGCAGTGCATGTCCAGTATAGTACAGGTCCCGAGTATTTTAAAGGGGGTTTATCAATGACAAGGATTAATTTTTACAGTTTAAAAATAGTAAAGGAAGACAGCACTCTTTATAAGACGGCAGTTATCAAATCACCGGTAGAAGTTTATCAGGCTGCCAAGCAGCTTTTGGCACTCCACGAAGAGCCAGAGGAACATTTCTGCATCTTTTGTTTGAATAACAAAAACAAGATAGTCGGGGTGCATACAATATCAATCGGCAGTTTGAATGCTTCAATTGTTCACCCGCGCGAGGTA
>ERZ773359.4603-NODE-4603-length-14165-cov-15.859957_pt1 | contig 14165 bp, 14 predicted proteins | sample MGYA00374955_ERZ773359 | MGnify/ENA primary metagenome ERZ773359 (study PRJEB29098, sample SAMN04486028) | biogas fermenter metagenome | study: EMG produced TPA metagenomics assembly of the Biogas fermentation microbial communities from Germany - Plant 4 DNA1... | reverse complement strand
AACAGATTTTTTAATTTCATCAAAGTCCACCATTTATATGGCCTCCTTGGGTTTTTTGATTAAGTAATATTCACCGAGCAATAAATGCAATTTACATGCCAAGCAATCATTTTTTTGCAGGATAGCTAAATTGATTGAATTAAATTTGGTGTTTATTCAACAGTTGATGTATTCTCTGCTCTATTCATGAGAATAGATTTTCATGGCAGCAGTATCCGTTAAATCATTTTTAAATCAAATTTAAAAGTAGACCTATTCAAATTAATATTAATGTTTTCACTATGAATTAATGCTTGAAAAAAAAGTCTACAAAATTGACTTAAAGTTAAGTTTTTAGACTTATTGGACATCCCTTTTAGCTGTTGAAAGCATTGAAAACAGCTGTGTTTATATTGCTAACTGATGCCAATTTGCTATTGGCATTGTACTTGCATGATAAATTTATAAAGTATCGAAGTCCCTCTTTTATCCGCACTCATAGAACTGCATGATAACACCTTCTATAGCTAGGGACGGCCGTTATGTGGATCTATACAAATTTCTAACGATTCCGCGTTGTCTTCAATAAGGGGGTGATAAACGTACGGTTCCTATTGTTTCTGCAGCTTGAGGACCAATATTGATATATAGCCATTTAATTGCACTATTTTTATGAATATTCATTAAAGTTTTTGCCTTTACGGAACCGTAAATGCCACCGGAGCAAAAAAATAGGGGTAGGAAGTAAGCTGAAGAGAACACCAAGAGAGGGAGTGAGTACGGATGTCTGATTTACTAGAAGGGATTGAAGAAGAAATTGCAAGAAGAGCCAGGATTATTGATGACCCGTCATATGACCCTGGTCCAAAACTAGACAAGAATGATCTCATTGGCGCAATAATTCTAGCCGTGGTTTGTGCTATTGGAATTGCCCTTGGATACATATTGATGTAGACAAATTTCTAGAAAGGAGATGATGTTTGAGTTGAGTAAGAATATGGACACTGAAGTCAACAATGAGGTTTACTATGGAATAATACCTGTTTTTAAGAATGAGAAACTTTACAACGGGATGGATATTTTTATCATCCTATCAGGAATTTCGATTGCTACATGGTGTTATACTCATGGCGGTCACCTTGGTACTTCAATGGGGCTTGCGCCGGCTGTATTAAATACCTTTTGTACAATTTCTTTAGCATCTGTTTTTGTTATTTTAGTTTGTGTGATCGCTACGAGGCTTGGGACAGATATATGGGTTTACCAAAGGACGATTTTAGGTAAGACCGGATGCAATCTTTTCTTATTGGCGTTCTTTTTTGCCACATGGGGATGGTATGCGATCAACGCTAAGGTGTTTGGGTCCTCAATGGCAAAACTAATTGAAGCCCTCGGAATAAATGTATCTGCTGTTGGGGAAACACTATTAGCCTTGCTCTGTGTTGCATTAGGATGGTATGTTGCTTGTAGAGGACCTGTTGCAGTACGAACAACCAATAAGCTTATGGTGCCTTGTTTGTTCGCGATAGGTTTCATTCTTCTTATCTTGGTCTTTAATCGTTGGTCTCTTGCTGAACTGTTAGCGATGAAGCCGGTTAATGATGTTGGGAAGTCATGGGAAAGTTATGTATTGATTGCGGAATGGAACCTTGCATATTTGTTTGCTTGGTACCCATCATTAGGGGCTTTGCCAAGGCTGTGTAAGACTGAAAGAGGTAGCTATTGGGGCTCTATAGCTGGATTCGGCATAACTCTTGCCCTTTTTGTCTGCATCGGTGCGGTTGCCGGTTTGGCTATGTCCAGTGTTGGAATCGTTAGCCATGACCCAACTGACTGGTTAGTCTATTTGGGAGGTCCTGTTGTCGGCCTGTTATCTCTTGTCTTAGTAGGTTTTGCTAATATATCTACAGCCAGTGCAGGAACATACAGCCATGTTCTTAGTTCCAAAATTATTAAACCTGATATGAAATACTGGCAACTGGCAACCCTTTGGTGTATTTGGTGCGGAATATTGGTTTGCTGGGGAGGCATCTGGGATAACTATACAATATTCTTGGCAATTATTGGTACCATGGCAGCCCCTGCTATTGGATTGTTGGTTACCGATTTCTATATTGTTCGCAAAGGTAAAGTCAGTATGAAACACCTTTACGGAGTTGATGATCCAAACTCCTGCACCTTTACAGGTGGTTTTAATTTGGTAGGGTTTGGAGCGCTGGCTGCGGGGATTATCGCTTACTTTATTGTTTATGATCCCTTCAGCAGTGCGGCAAGGATAGCTCTCTTTAATTACACAACCGCAACTCTTCTCGCTTGTGCAGTAGCTTCGGTAACATACTATCTTTTATCGAGGATACCAGCGCTTAGAAGTTATATGAAATTGGACACCGAATATGACGCTGTTAGCCCAGCTCAGGAAACTGTAGAAACTGTAACTGAATAAGATAAAGATGGAATTAACAGTAAACCCCCTCTAACTTAGAGGGGGTTTGCTACCTAAACTATAGCAGTTAAGAAAGTAAGTCATTAATGAAATACCTAATTAATAAATAAAGCATTAACGAGTTGTTACACTCTAAAGGTTCTTGAAATAACTTGATATCTAGGCGCTTTTCGCACCTATTTTCCTGCTAGCCAATTGGCATAAGACTTGCATATTAAGTATAGCAAGAGCAAAGTCTCTGGTTTCCGGGAACCAACTATCAAAGTTTTAGGTGTACAGGATGTTGTAGAAACAGGTCTACTATGCTACGAAGAACGGGAGGGACTTTTATGGGAAAAGTGTTCACACGAATGGGTGACGCTTCTGGAGTCTGGCTTAGTAAAGAGGAGGTGAGAGCTGAACTTGAGGAGGGTACAAATGATGCAGCAGATCGAGGCAAAATACCTCCACTTACTGAGGAAGAATTGGACAGGCTGTTTGATATCTGTACAAGGTCCGAAAAATTTGTAAGTGTTGAACCGGGCAATGAAGTTGTGGTTACTTTCGATGCCGGTACATTAAAGATGGTGCGTGTTGGAGTACCGGTTGATAGATCACAGGCTATTCTCATCCATGAACGGGCTCTGGGTTCAGACACCATGGAATTGGCTCACATTGATTATAGTTATAAGCAGATTAAGCCGATAGCTCACGATGAAAAATATTATATGGAACAGGCACAGTTGGGGACTGTTATTCCGCTTTTTTACGGGGCTATGCCCAATGTGGGACTCTATACTCAGCCGGATGGACCTGTTCCTAACTGGTCAGAACTCTTACCCATGGGGAAAATCACTGAGGCTCAGGCTGCCCAGGAAGAAGCTGTAGAACATGCGGAAAGAGATATGGTTTATGTAGGGAGTAAAATGTATGAGGGGGGAGCTGATGGTATCAATTTTGATACCACCGGTGCCTCGGGAGATGCTGATTTTTTAGCAACATTGAACGCAATAAGGGCATTAAAAGAAGAATACCCTGAACTACCGATAGAATTGGGTATGGCAGGAGAATTTGTCCTAGGGATGCACGGTGAGTTATATTTTGATGATGTTCGTTTAGCCGGGTTGTACCCCCACGACCAAGTCAAATTAGCAGAAAAGGCCGGAGCGACCATATTTGGCGCGGTTGTTAACACCAATAGCAGTAAATCATTTCCATGGAATATTGCTCGTTCTGTTACTTTCGTAAAGGCATGTACAGAGGCAGCAAATATACCGGTACATGTAAATGTTGGCATGGGAGTTGGCGGCGTACCGGTCTTCGATACACCACCACTTGATATTGTTTCCAGGGCGTCAAAATCTTTAGTAGAGATAGGGAAAGCTGACGGATTGTAGCTGGGTGTTGGTGATCCGGTGGGCATGGCTATTACTCACGCGATAGCCTCTGGCATGGGCGGAATGCGGACTACTGGAGATCTAGTAGCCCGAATGCAAATGACCAAAGGCATGAAAATTAACGAGGCGAAAGAGTATGTAGCCAACAAACTAGGAGTTTCTGTTCACGATTTGGCCGATGAAGCTGTAGCAAGAGAGCTGCGGGAAGAATTGAATATCGGTCTTGTTCACGAGTTGGACGGTTTTGCAAAGGGAATGGAAGCTAAATTCCGTATTGCTAAGCTGCTGGATATCGAAATTAAGTCGGTTAAGAATTTTATTGAGCGAGCAGGGCTGTAAGGAGGGGTATTACATTGAATAGGGAAGAAGTGTTATCTAATGCAATAGATGCTATGGTGAATTGTGACGAAAAACGGGCATTAGAGATAGCAGAGAAAGCAATAGCTGAAGGTTTTGATCCAGTCGATATCCTTTCAGAGGGATTCAGTGTTGGAATCAGAAAAGTTGGAGATTTGTTCGGAAGAGGAGAAGTGTTTTTACCCCAATTAATGCTAAGTGCTGAGATCATGAAGAAGGTCTCGGCGGTTTTGGAATCCGCTATGTCAAAGGAGTCTACTGAGAAAAATGGCAAAATGGTTTTTGCGACAGTCGAAGGGGACGTTCACGATATCGGGAAGGGAATAGTTATTTCACTTCTGAGAACCCAGGGCATTGAGGTAATCGATCTGGGGCGAGATGTGAAGACAGAAAAAATTATAGAAACAGCCTTAGAAGTTGATGCAGATATTATCGGTACAAGCGCATTGCTTTCCACAACACTTACCGGTCAAAAGAAGCTTGAGGATGAGCTCAGAAAAAGAGGAATCAGGGACCGTTTTAAAACCATGGTGGGTGGCGCCCCCTGTACGCAGCGCTGGGCAGATAAAATAGGGGCAGATGCCTATGGTGAAGACGCCGCGGAAGCGGTGGAAAAGGCATTAGAGTTATTAGGTAGACGTTAATTGTACAGTACAATAATTTGGAGGTGGTAACTGTTGACGAGGAGAAGCCTGAAAGCCGGTGTTAATCAGTGTTCAGGATTTGGCCTTAAGATGTTTACAGAGGATGAACTATTTGATATCCACTGTGCTACTCTAGAAGTTCTTCGACACACGGGCATAAAAGTAGAAAGCAAAGAAGCCCAGGAAATCCTCGGTGATGGAGGATGTATTGTTAACCCAAAAACCAATATGGTAAAATTCCCTGCTTATGTGGTAGAGGATGCGATTCGTAGTGCACCGAGTACTATTCTATTAGCAGGGAGAAATCCCAAACATGACTTTGTTGTGGATGGGAAAAGAGTTGGTTTTTTAAACTTTGGTGAGGGAATCATGATTAATGATCCTTTTACCAATGAGTATAGACAAACCACCAAAGCGGATGTGGGAAAAACAGCATTAGTGTGTGATGCTCTTGATCAAATAGATGTTTATGAAAGAGCGGTTTCAGCAAGGGATGTTCCTCCTGAAGTAGCTGTTCTCCATGAAGCTGAGGAGTTTTTCGCTAATACCTCTAAACACTGTTTTGCTGGGGCAGGTACTGGTCGAAACCTTAAAAAAATAGTTGAAATGGCCTCAGCTATAGTTGGTGGTAGAGATAAACTAAGAGAACGACCGATCTATAGCTCTCTCGTTTGCCCGACTAGTCCCCTGCAATTAATACAGGATTGCTGTGATGTTATAGTAGAGTGTGCCAGAGAGGATATTTGTGTTAATATCCTGTCTATGGCTATGGCAGGGGGTTCTTCACCCGTTACACTTGCCGGCACTCTAGTAACGCATAATGCTGAGGTGTTAAGTGGTATTGTTTTAAGCCAGTTAACAAAAAGAGGGGCACCGGTGTTATATGGTAGCTCTACAACACAGTTTGACCTCAGATACTCTACCGCACCTGTCGGTTCACCAGAATTAGGCGTGATTAACGCAGCTGTAGCAGGATTAGCACAATATTACCTGCTTCCTAGTTGGGTAGCGGGTGGATAGGCTGATAGCAAACTTCCCGATGCTCAGGCAGCACATGAGAAGACTATCACCGGGTTGCTGCCAGCTCTAGCGGGAGCAAATCTAATTTACGGTTTGGGAATGCTTGAGCTCGGAATTACTTTTGATTTTGCCCAATTGGTTATGGATAATGACATGACCAAAATGATCAAAAAAGCAGTTGAAGGAATAGCTGTGAATGATGCGACATTGGCTGTGGATGTCATCAGACAGGTAGGTGCCGCTGGTGAATTCATAACCCATGAGCATACATTCAAGCACATGAAAACAGTGCAGTCCCAACCTGATCTAATCGATAGGAGAATGCGTGACGCGTGGATGGAACGCGGAGGAAAAGATTTTACTCAAAGAGCTTATGAAAAGGCTATTGACATACTAGAAAACCATAAACCGGACCCGTTGCCAGCCGGTGTGCCTGAGCAGCTCAGGTCAATTGTAGAAGAAGCCGAAAAGGAGTTCGGGGTTAAGAAAAAATAGTGATTTCATACGGGGAGTTGGTCTTATAGACCAATTCCCCGAAAAATCAAATTTAAGGCATGCTAAAGCATTTATCTGATAAAAGAGTGTTAGTAACGGATTATTGTACGGGAGGAAGACAACATGAAACTGGCTCTAAAAGGTGGAATCTTGATTGACGGCACTGGAAAGGACCCAATAGAAAACTCATTGGTTTTGATCGATGAAAAAAAGATAACATATGCAGGACCTGACAAAACAGTACCTTCTGAATATGAAATTAGAGATATTACAGGAAATGTTGTTATGCCTGGCCTCATCGACACCCATCTTCACTTTTGTGGCAATCTGAGCTCAGATGACACCGATTGGGTGCTGGAACCGCTCTATCAAAAAGCTATTTGTTCAGTAGCCCAAGCTAGGGAGGCTTTAGAACACGGGCTTACCTCAGTTGGTGAAATATCCCGCTTTGGCATTGATCTCAGAAATATGATTGAACAGGGTATTGTACCGGGACCAAGAATTATTACTACAGGTCTCGGATTTTGCCGTACAGCGGGGCATGGTGACTCCCACAAGCTGCCTCTTGAGTATAATAACGCTTCCCATCCCTGGGCCGAACGTGTAGACGGGCCGTGGGATCTTCGCAAAGCGATCCGCAGGCGTATACGTGAGAATCCCGACGCGATCAAGATTTGGTCAACTGGTGGCGGGATATGGAGATTAGAGCGAAAAGCTGATCAGCACTATTGTTTTGATGAGATCAAGGCTGTTGTTGATGAAGCATCTATGGTAGGGCTGCCTGTTTGGGCACACTGTGAGGGATATAGTGGGGCATATGATTCAGCAAGGGCTGGAGTAAGTTGTATCATACACGGTCAGGAATTGAGCGAAGAAACACTTGACATTATGAAGGAAAAGGATATTACCTTCTGCCCGACAATGCAGTTTTTCTATGAGTGGTACAGTCAATATGAGCCGCCATACAGACCAGTTCTTGACAACTACCCTGGAGAGACAACTGCTGAAAAAGAACTTAACCGTACGATTGCCAATTTCCAGGCGGCAGTAGAAAAGGGAATCCGTATTGTTGTTGGTTCAGACTCTTTCTGCAGCACTCTGACCCCATATGGTAAGTATGCTATTACTGAGGCGAAAACACTTGTAAAATCTGGTCTCACTCCGATGGAGATGATCATGGCTGCTACTAAAAATGGAGCGGAAATGCTTAAGATCGATGATATCACCGGTACAATAGAAGCAGGTAAGTTTGCTGACATTCTTGTTTTAAGTAAAAACCCGCTAGAAGATGTAGAAAACCTCGATGTTGATAATATGCTCGTAATTATGAAAGAGGGTCAAGTGGTTAAAGGTCAGGATTTCCTTAACGCTAGTAAATAAGAAATGTTTACTAAGGCTTAGGTGTATGAGCATTTTCTAGATGTTTATTTTAAATGAGAAAAAGGAGAGTGTGTACTAGTGAGTCAAGAACTTTTAAAAAGCGTGTTAGAAGCAGTAGTAGACGGGGATGTTGAGGATGTTACTGAATTCACAGAAAAGGCTGTTGCTGCAGGTGTCAAGCCGCTAGAGATTCTTAATGAAGGACTGGTCAAGGGTATCGAGGTTGTTGGTGAGCGTTTTGCCGAAGGGGAATACTTTTTGCCTGACCTGATCTTAGGGGCAAAAGCGATGGATGCCGGTATCAGTGTTATTGAACCCTTATTAACGTCAGAAAAACGTGACTTTCTCGGCAGTGTTGTGATGGGTACTGTTGAAGGAGATCTTCACGATATTGGTAAAAACATTGTAATTATGATGTTGAAGTCTAACGGATTTGAAGTTCATGATCTAGGTGTGGATGTGCCCAGCAAAGTTTTTGTTGATAAAGTCAAGGAACTGAAACCGCAAGTGATCGGTATCTCTGCCTTGTTAACAACCACAGTCAATAAGCAGAAAGAGATTATTGAACTCTTGCAAGAAGAAGGGCTGCGTGATCAGGTCAAGGTAATTATAGGTGGAGCACCGATAAATCAAGCCTGGGCAGATAAGATCGGCGCAGATGGTTATGGTGAGGATGCACTAAGTGCAGTGGCTCTTTGCAAGAAATTGCTCGGTGTTAAGTAGGTTTTGATTTAGCGTCTTGAACGTCAGTAGAATGACTTAATCACTGCAATTAACACGGGAGGACGACTAGGCCAGTTTGAAGTAGAGGACAGCACACGGGGGTACTAATAATGGATTAGGTCATTACTAGTAAGAAGAGAAAGGGAGCTGAAAAAACGTGAGGTTTGACTATTTTAATGAAGCAGAATTAGAACAGATGCATGGGGCAACCGTTGAGATTCTAACAAGAATTGGGATCAGCACTTCATCTGATAGGTTAAAGGGATTATTACTTGATAATGGGTGTAAAGAACAAGGGGGCAGAATTCTGTTCACAGGAGAAGTAATAGATAAGGCGTTAAAAACTGTCCCATCGAATTTCAATCTTTACGGTCGGAATGGATGTGACCTTGTTATCGAAATGGGCAAGCAGAAGGCGTATACACAGACTTGTGTAGGCACACCATCTGTGATTGATCTCGAAACGGAAGAAAAACGTGATGCTACTCTGAAAGACCTGGATGACTTTGCTAAGTTGGCCGATGCTTTAGAAAATATCCATCTTATCTCACCGGTATTCCCTAGAGATGTTCCACAGGAAATTATTGTTACATCTGAAACTGCTGCGACCCTGAGAAACAGCTCTAAACCACAGCGTATATGTGCTGAATCATCACATGAACTCCCGTATATTATTGAAGTACTTGCTGCAGCTGCCGGAGGAATGGAGGCCTTAAGGCAGAAACCGATAGCTTATATAGAAATATCTACAATAAGCCCGCTGAACAGCGGTTTCCATCCTGCTGAGGCTTTAATAGACATTGTGGAGGCAGGAATACCCTTAGGTGTAGTACCCTGTCCCATGATGGGCGCTACAGGACCAATAACCCTTGCAGGTTGTGTTGCACAGCATAATGCTGAGATCCTATCCAGTGTCATTGCTAGCCAATTGTTGAAACCGGGAGCACCTGTAGTTATGTCTCCAAGGGTCACATTTATGGATATGAAAACAGGTCTTGGACTCTGGGCGATGCCTGAACAGGGATTAGCTGCTGCAGCTTCGGCTCAGTTGGCTAGGTATTATAAAATCCCGTCAACAGTTACAGGTTATTCTGGGGCTTCTAAAGTGGCTGATATGCAGAGCGGTTACGAACACCTTTATAATGCCCTTTTGCCTGCATTGATCGGGACAGACATAATTGCAGCTGCCGGTTCACTGGACAACTGTCTCATTTCATGCTATGCCATGCTTGTGATAGATGATGAGCTATCTTCTGTAATTCGGCATACAATTGAAGGTAGCGAAGTTTCTGAAGATACATTAGCAATCGATGTGATTGAAGAAATAGTCAAAACCGGTGAGGCCTTTTTAGGGCATAAGCACACACGCAAGCATATGCGTGCCGGAGCTCTTTGGAAACCTCCCATTGGTGACAGGTCAACCTATGATAATTGGGCTATCAATAAGATAAAGCTAGAGGATAAGGCTAGACAAAAAGCCAAAGAATTGCTGGCCTCACATGAAGTAGTACCACTCAGCGCTGAGGCTGATGCAGAAATCGATGAAATATTAAAGAAAGCACTTAAAGAGTCTACCAATTAAGAGGGGATATGGATGCCTGTTAAAAGTTAGGCTATTACAACAAAAGCGGGGAGGACATAACTATGCTTGTTGTAGGTGAACTGATTAATGCTAGCCGCAAGGCTATTGCCGCGGCTATCGAGGCTCAAGATGAAAAAGAAATAAAAAAAGTCGCTGGTGACCAAGTGCAAGCAGGTGCTGACTATGTGGATGTGAATGCCGGGATATTTGTGGGGAAGGAAGCCGATTATCTACAGTGGCTTGTAAAGACAGTGCAAGAGGAGGTTGATGCACCCTGCTGTATCGACAGCCCTGATCCTGTAGCTATAGAAAATGCCCTTGCTGTTCACAAAGGCACAGCTATGATCAATTCCATTTCTTTGGAAAAGGAAAGGTATAATGCATTACTACCTCTGGTTTCAGGTACAGATTTGAAAATTGTGGCTCTTTGTATGAGTGATGAAGGAATGCCTGAGACCTGTGAGCAGAGGGTAAAGATCGCCGACAAACTGATCAACAGCCTTGTTCAAAAGGATGTTCCTATCGACAATATCTATGTAGATCCTCTTGTACAGCCTGTATCTACAAACAGTGTTTTCGGGGCGGAATTCCTCAACGCCATTGATAAGATTATGACGGGTTTTCCGGGAGTACACACTATTTGCGGCCTTTCCAATATTTCATATGGGTTGCCGCTGCGCAAGCATCTCAATCAGAATTTTGCGGTGATGGCTATTGCGCGGGGTTTGGATGCGCTGATCATCAATCCCCTGGATCAGAGGATGATGGCTAATATTATTGCTGCTGAAACACTGGCAGGGCGTGATGATTATTGCATGAAGTACTTGACTGCTTATCGTGCGAAGAAGTTTGAATTTTGATAGGTTATTGATGTTGTTTTGTTTTATAGTCAAACCCCTGGAACCCTTTTTTCGGGCTTCAGGGGTTTGCTGTAATAAAAGAAAAGTAAGTGTGTGTTCAGCAATTTGAACATTATGTCTGCTATTTGGGATGGCTATGAAGTAGCGCGGAACATCTAAATATGATGTTATAGGAAATTAGCAGCAAAGGGGCAGGAATACTTTTGAACCGCTATATTGTCGGAGTTTTTCTTGTCGTAATATCTGGTGTTTGTTATGGTTTTTCGCCGATACTGGCTGTTTATGCCTACCGGGGAGGAGCAAGTGTCTCCGATTATGTCTTTCTGCGCTATAGCATAGCATCCTTATTTTATCTATTATACATCTTTATTTACAAGCGCAGCATTTTTAGTATGCTCGTCAAAATTCCGCTGGCATTGCCGTTGATGGCGGGAGTTTCACAAGCTGTGTCAACTTATCTATATATGTCTACTGTTAAGAGCATATCAGCTGGTCTGGCTGCAATCCTCTTCTATACTTATATCGTCTGGGTGGCAGTTTGGGGTTTTATTTTCAAAAAAGAGCGGCTTAAAATGCCAGGTATTGCTGGAATCGTCTTAGCTTTGATTGGTCTAGCCTTGGTGGTCGGGGTTTCCTGGGGTAAAATAAGCACAATTGGTATTATTATGGGGCTAGCCAGCGCCCTGGCTAGTTCCGGTGTAGTGATGGCTGGTAACGAAACTTTAAAACAACTTGAACCTGTTGTAGCATCTGCTTTTATTTCTCTCTTTACTGCAGTTCCACTTTTTTTGTTCGGCAGTGCAACAGGCACCTTACAATTTCAGATGTCTTCGGCAGCCTGGTTGGCAGCTATTGCCTCAGCCGTTATCTCATGCAATATTGCACTATTCACCTTTATGGCAGGTATGAAACGGGTAGGATCTACCATAGCTTCTGTTTTGTGTACAGCAGAACCTGTGACAGCAGTTGTTTTTTCTGCATTGCTGCTTTCACAGAAAATGACACCTCTGCAGCTGCTGGGTGGGCTGGTGATTCTTATTGGTGCCATTCTAGTGGTGACATCAAAAAAAGAAATCTGACTTCGCCGCAGTTCTATCCTCTCACTTTTCCCATTGTGCTTCACAGTGGAATTCCTGTGAAAGAAAATTATTCAAGCAAAGATGCTTTGACGAAGGAAATCAAGCAATAAACAGCGAAGCTATATAAAGCGTCGAAAAACATGTGATTATGTCAGACTGAACTTAAAAGACAGGCTGATTCATGACCCACTACAGATAGGTGTAGCAACAATGCTAACGATGGCTTTACAATAACTATTAAATATCTTTTTTGCTACAGGTTCAAGCTCTTAGAAAAATCAAAAAGAAATGGGGCAGGAGTGTTTTGAACCGCTATATCGTCGGTGTTTTTCTCAGCACTTTATCTGGCGTTTGTTATGGCTTTTTGCCGGTACTGGCGGTTTATGCTTACCGGGGTGGAGCAACTGTTAATGAGTATGTCTTCCTACGCTATGCTATCTCCTCCGTGTTCCTTCTGTTATATGTTGCTGTTTATAAGCCCTATGGTTTTAAGATGTTCATCAAGAGTATACCAGTGGTATTACCCTTGGCAGCAGGCGTTTTTCAGGGTGCTGCGGATTATTTTTATATGTTTGCTGTTGATAGAATATCAGCCGGTCTGGCTGCAATTCTTTTTTTTACATTCATTGTATGGGTGGCAGTTTGGGGTTTCATTTTCTATAAAGAGCGGCTTAAGGTTTCAGGTATAGTTGGAATCGCCTTAGCTCTGGTTGGCCTAGCACTGGTGGCGGGAATTTCCTGGGGTAAGATAAGCACCATCGGTATTATTGCGGGGCTGGCCGGTGGCCTGGCTTGTTCCGGTTTTGTGATGTATAGTAATAAAGTTCAAGAGAAGCAGGATACAGCAGTATCATCTGCTTTTATTTGTCTTATCACCGCTGTGTCTCTTTTCTTACTGGGCGGTGTAAATGGCAGCTTACAGTTTCAGATGTCTCCCGGGGGATGGCTGTTCTGTGTTGCCTCAGGTATTCTGGGTTCCATTGCTTTATTTACTTTTATGGTAGGTATGAAACGGGTAGGCTCTACCACTGCTTCTGTTTTGTGTACAGTAGAACCTGTGACCGCAGTGGTATTCTCTGCATTGCTGCTTTCACAAAAAATGACAGCTCTACAACTGCTGGGCGGAATGGTGCTTCTTATTGGAGCTGTTTTGGTAGTGACAGCTAAAAAAGAAACATGATGCTCTTCTCATTGTGCTGCACAGTGGTATCCCTGTGAAGAAAACAATTCACAGAGATGTTTATTCTTTCTGACCACAGTTCTGAAAACAGATAGTATAATTAGTATATGAAATCATTATTAAACGCGGAATGTTCTGCAGGGCAGTTGTGCTCTGGAGCATTGATTTTTTTATCTGTGGTTACAGCAGGGTTTATTAAATTAAGAAACGGAGGCAGAACTATGCGCATTATCTCCCTTGTTCCATCCCATACTGAGATCCTGTTTGCTCTTGGCTTTGGTGATCAGCTTGTAGGTGTAACCGCCCATTGTGATTACCCGCCTGAGGTGGATAAGATCCAGCGGGTAGGGTTTTTCGGGAAGCCCAATATTGAGAAGATCCTTTCCCTGCAACCGGATCTGGTGCTGCTGGACAGCCGCCTGCAGGGCAGTTGCCAGAAGGAGTTACAAGAAGCAGGTATTGAAGTGTTTGACTTCTTTCCTTTTACATTAGACGAACTTTTCAGCGGCATGGAGAGGCTCATCGATGTTGTCGGTGGGGGAGGTCATGCCAGGCAGGTAGTTGTTGGGCTGCGTATAGAGGCTGATCGGCTTATAAAGAGAGCAAAACGGCTTCCCTCCAGGAGGCTCCTTTTTGTCATGGGCAGTGAAGTGCTGGCCACACCTGGCCCGGCATCTATGCAGTATGGTGCTTTATCCTCTCTGGGACTGGAGTTGTATCCTGTTGGCTCTCAGATCTCCTATTTTCCTATTACCTGGGGTGATGTGGCAAACTTTGATCCGGAGATCCTGCTGGTCTGCGGCAGGGTGCCTGGCAGAGAGGAGCAGAAGCGCTGCCCTGGCTGCAGTGTCAAAAACCCTCCCTGTGCGCGGGATGTGGAAGAAATATATCAGGTTTCTGATATCGCAGATGTGAGGGCTGTCAAGGAAAGAAAGGTTTTCACTGTCCCCTGCAGTTTTTTCTGCCGCCCGGGGCCACGGGTGCTGGAAGGGATGGAGTGGCTGGTGGGGATGGTGTGAGGCCCGAGAATAGAAAAACAAAACTGTT
>ERZ773359.4600-NODE-4600-length-14165-cov-148.011127_pt1 | contig 14165 bp, 7 predicted proteins | sample MGYA00374955_ERZ773359 | MGnify/ENA primary metagenome ERZ773359 (study PRJEB29098, sample SAMN04486028) | biogas fermenter metagenome | study: EMG produced TPA metagenomics assembly of the Biogas fermentation microbial communities from Germany - Plant 4 DNA1... | reverse complement strand
GGAAATGCGACCCGTTCGATTTGGTGACAAAACCGATGTCCCGGCCCGGTTCTGGTTTGAACGTCAAGGTTTGGCCGGGAAAAACTGCTATCTCCTTAACCACAGTCAGTATATATATATCCTCGCCGAAGTACTCCCCGATCCCGGTCCACAGATAACCGGCGCTGTCCACAAGCTCACCGACTAGCAAACCCCGGGAATTCTCGACGATCTCTCCCCCCAGCGCTTCTATGTGTGCGGCAAGGCCGGCCAAAGGGTCTTCTTGCCCCTCAACCGGGACGTACAGCCGCCACCTTTCACCCCAGCCGAAGAAGGTGAACTGCTCGCCGTCGGCGTTGTAATACCAGTTGTCAACGTAGCCGCCGGGGGCGTAGTCGAAGGAGACATATGCAGCCATATCCCCCAGGGGATTGATCAAAGGTGGATAGAAATCATATTCTCCATAATAGCCGTCATCATAAACATTATCAGCATATTCTTCCGCATAGAGCTCTTCCTCCTGCGGGCGTTCCGGCGGCTCCAGTTCTTGGACGACGGTGATCTCATAGTAACGGTCGGTGAAAACTTGGGCGCAGGCCCACCAAACGCCGCCCGGCCCGTCGACATTGGCGATCAGGAAATCGCCGTCGTCGACGATGATGTTGGCGCCAAGTTCCGCCAAGTATTCCCGAAATCCATCCAGGGAAGGTTCGTCCACGGCTAAGATCCAGTGATTGCCCCAAAGGTAGAACACGATTTCTTCTTGATCATATTCCCAGCTGAATTCGGTGGCGCTCAGCTGTTCTTCCACAGGATGGTATTCGACGTAGTAGTAATCACTGCGGGATGGGAGGGGGCTGATGTATGGGCGGGGGATGTTTTGGGCAGCGGTCAATCCGCTGAAACACAGTGCAGACATTAAACAGCACAGGATCAGAAAACGCAGCCGCCTGGAAATCCTAATAGTAACCTCCTCGGATGTCGGTGGCAAAATTATGAATTACAAGACGATCTTTTTTTTGCTAACTGTTCGCTTTATCCTGCCACTGAAATGTTAATTTTGCGGTTTGAAGAGCATTCACCAGCTAAAGAATGGAGGCATCCCGACACAAAAAAACCGCGCAGGAAGCGAAAGGCTTCCCCCGCGGTTTACGCCCAAGCTATCACTGGGCCAGAATCAGATACACCTCAATGGCATCCAGCATGCCGCCGACAAAGGATATGTCGGGCAGCAGCTCTTTCTTCTGCTCGTCGACGATGCCCTCCCAATGGGCTTTGATCCGCTCCGCAGCTTCATCCATGGCTGCGCTGCCCATATCGTTAATCCATCCTAGGGCTTTCGATTCCGCTTTTTCCATAATGCCCGCCACCTGGCGCGGATCCCACTTGGCAAGTGCATCAATGGCATTCTTGATATCATAGGCTATGTCGATGGCCTGGGCTGCGGCCGCTTCGAGGACCGCCCCATAGTCATCACACTCCAAGGAAAACGTGGCCACTCCCCAGACCATGGAGTGCATGCCCATGACTGCGCCGACCGCGTATTTGGTGAAGCTCTTCAGGTAGTTCTGCACAGCGGACTCAAGCATTGCGCCGTGCTCGCCGCTGGCCAGCACACCGATAGTGAAGTAGGTGTCAAGGTCAATCTCCAGCCAGGCGATCTCCGGGCTGCCGTCGATCGTCACTTTGGCCAAGGGGAAAGCCAAGACTTTGTTGCTGATCCCCTCCACGTACTGCTGGACGGATTTGCTGTATCCAAGTTCCTGCAGGACTTCCAGCGCTGTGTATTTGTTGCTTTCGCTAATCCAAATCACCGGCACATCATCGGGCAGGCTTTGCCACAGCTCAAAGACCCCGATTCCGCCGAGGACTTTGGCCTCCAGCACAGAAGCGGCCAAGCCTGCTCCCAAGTTGAAGGCTTTGATTGCCTGGGGATCGCCGCCGTGGACATCATTCGCCGCTGCGGCGAGATCGATGCTTGTCTTCAGTGATTGGCCAGCCGGATCCTGAGCCACCGTGACGATAATCACCCTCGGCAGATAGGTGCGGCCTATGACCACATCGAGCTTTTCCGCCAAGTCGTTTTCAATCAGAGTCTGCTCAGCCACAAAGCGGTTGATGATACTTCTGGTATACCACTTGAACACCGACAGGGAATCGGGGTTGGCTGCGCTGCCGTGCAAGGTTTCAGCAACCACCTGCAGCTGTTCAGCAGCCTCCCGCGGCAGGTCTGGTGCGTTGATCGCAATTGTATAAGCGACTTGATCGAGCGTTTGATCCTCTTGCAGCACCGTCTTGTGCCGGTATTCCTCGTTACCGTAAGTGAGCCTTATTTCCGCAGCTTTGATCTCATAATCCGCTGTGTTGATCGTATCGCCAAACTCTTTGCCGGACGCAGATTCCAGAATTACTGTGTACAGCTCGCCTCCGTCGTAGCCTGCGGGGACATACACCAGATCAACAGCATCCAAGCTCAGGTCCGTAAGCGGCAGGTCAGCTTTGAGGAGCAGATAGGACTCGGTGAAGTCCTCCTCGTCCCCACCGGCCAAGATCGCGGCGAAATCGCTGAATTGATCGCTAAAACTGCTTCCCCTGGGCACCACCGAGAGTTCTACCTCTATTTGCACTGTGATAGGAGAGGTGCGGAACTGCACATAGCGAATGGGAATCGTCACATAGTCCTGCAGTTCGGCAACATCGGCCATGAACGGAACCACAAGCAGCTTGTCCTCACCTTCGGCATGGTACTTCACGGCAGGCAAATGTTCGAGCCCTATGCTGTCCGCACTTACGCCCGCAAGCTGCGCCAAGGCCTCCCGGCCGTCGGTCAGCAGATCAACAAAGGTCTGTTCCGGTTTCATGCCCAATCGATCCAAAACGAGGATCGCCAGGTTGGCAAGATCCGCCTCAGTTCCCCATCTCTGCGTCAATACGGCCTCAGGTGCGTACCGCGGCTGCCAGGTTTCCAGCGGGTCTTTGCTCGGCACCCACCGCAGATTGCGCAGCAGGGCCATCAGCCCATCAACTGATGATATTTCCTCGAATTCCAGCATACCGGCAAGATTGACCCGGGGTGGAGCGATGCTTTCTTCTTGTTCCAATTCACCTTCGAGATCAAACAGATCACGGCGTGAAAGCTGCCCCTTCGCAGCCAGCCGCTCCTGATATGCCCCGATCTTCGCATTGACTGCCGCATCGAGTTTCTGGGCAAAGTCGATAATGCCGGAATCTGCTTTGGCCTGAGTCTTGGCCCCCAGCAGGGCTGTTTCGGTATATTCACTCTCCGGGACAGGCACATTTAGGCCTGGGAAGAGATCGGATTGGAGCGACCAGGTGTGATCCAACCCATCCGGCGGCAGCGCGAAAACGATCACGGCGCGGCGAGCCATCCCATCTTTAACAACCTTATCGCCGAACCCCAACACCAGTTCATCTGTAACGGCGCTTGGGGTTAACACATATAACACCTCGCCGTTGTCTATTTCGCCAAAGCCGCCCAATCCTTGGGAAGCGATGAGTTTGGTGATATCAAATTCGGACTCGGCACCGGCGAAGTCATCTCGGACAAGCTTGAGACAGCCATCCAGGACTGTGCCGAAGCCATCCGCATGATCGACGAATGTTACATCGGCCACTACGAAGTCGCTCCCCAACGGGCCAAAGTGCGTGATGTACCCAACCTGGTTCAGGTACAGCTCAATCCCCTCGGCGGACACTGGTTCAGCCTGGAGATCCAGGGCAATTTCGCCCTCGATCAGCGGGATGAAGAGATCATCCTGCCGCAGATCCACGAACAGCTCGCAGGGATTCGCTGCGATTTCCCGCGGGATTTCGAAAACAAAGCGCATTTTATTGAAAGACCCCGGCGCTACCATCCTGGCCTCCCCAAAGCCCAAGGGCATGCTCATGGTCGCCTCGAGGCTGATGGGGATGAAGGCGTGGCCTTTGTCAGTCTGGATCCGCAGGGAAAACACTTCCTGCGGGTTGATATCCAACAATGCCTGCACCTTTGATGTCAGATCCAGTTCCACCACCCGGAAAACATTGAGCTTGTCGGCTGCCACAGATCCGATCTGTTCCAGATCGTCCACAGCGGCAATGCGGATCTCAAACGCGTCTGACAGGCGCGTCGGCGTTTCGGCCGGGTATGTTTCCAGTGCGAACTCAGGATGGCGGCTGGCGCCGATCAAGTCAAGGGAAAAATGCCCATAGGCTGTGTCGTAAAAATGCAGCGAAGCCTGGGACAGATACTGGTCCTCAACCAAAAACACCAGCGATCCGGAAATGGGCTCGCCCGGCTTGACGGTCAGGCTCATGTCGCCGGGGAAGAGCAGGCTGTCTAAAGCCAGCCAGCTTGCCTTGGACACAGGATACATGCTGTTGTTGTTCCAGCCGAGGTATAAATGGGAACTGACACTTGGGATCAGGTAGTCTGGAACCTTGTATTCTTTCCTGCCGGGAGTCCCGCCGCTTACCCAGCTGGCAGGGTGGCTGCCGCCTGCGGCATCGACGATCACTTCCTGCGCTTCCAGGATATTCTGCAAAGATGCGCTGACTATGACATACTGCCAGCCCTGTGGAGCCATCAGGCCCTGCAGGTAATTGCTTACAGTCACTGCGCTAACCGCAAGCTCCACCGCTGTATTCGAAGCTTTCACATCCAGCGGGATGAACCTGGTTTGCACATCACTTGAGATCAGGCCGTAACTTTGCAGTTCGCTGACGTCCGCCGCCGAACCGCCACTGTAAACCTCCACGGCCGCAGGGCCGATGACGGTATCGTCCTGCGCCAGTTTGACAGCGGGTACGTGCATGGCTCCGGTATAGCGGTGGATGACATTGCCTGGGAGGGGTTCCTTAATGGTTAACTGCACTTCCACATGGGAGGAATCGGCTACAGCCTCCTTCATCTCCGCCAAAACCTGCTCCAGCATTGCGGTTATATCCTGGGAATCCTCCGTTACCACATAACGCCCCTGGGATATTTGGGCTGCTTCAGCAAAGACAGCTTCCGCATCTTCCATGCCGACACCGATCCAAATTGCTTTGATATCCGATTTGGCGATGGCATCCAGCAGCCAGTAATATGTGTCAGGGTCGATTTCTGTATTGAGGGCAGCGTCTGTGATATAGATCAAAACCTTGTTCCGCGACGGGGTGGCGATCAACGTCTGGTAAGCCAAGCTGATCGAGCCCTCGATATCTGTGGCGCCGCCGGGATCGAGAGTGCCTACCGCAGTGAGGGCTTGGGCCTTGTCCAAAGTCAGGCTCTGATGGATCACGGTGAACCAGTCAAAGTCGCCGACCTGGAGCAAAGTCTGCTCCGGCAGGTTGAGGATGAAGTCATGAAGCACGTTTTTAACCTTTTGCATGCGCCACCCACAGCCTTCTTCCTCTGGAGGCGCATCCATGGATCCGCTGGTATCGACCATGATCGAAACCACCGGGACATTGGAGATCTGCGGTTCTTTCGGCCGTTCGTAGACTACCCGGTAGTTGTTGCTCAGGGTTTGATTGATACTTTCGAACACGTTGTTGAGCGCGTCTTGGTCGGCTGCGGGAAAATACTTCCCGCCGGATATGCCCGCCAACTGCTGGAGGACGGTTTTGTCATGGCCCTCGCCAAACCCGATGGTGTACAAAGGGATCTGGCTCCCCTGCACTGCGGCGATGACCTCCGGCAGTGTCGCCACACTGCCGGGGCCGGTATCGTCCCAGTTGGCATCGACTCCGTCGGTGAACACGACCAACACCGGCCGGTCCTTCCCCTGCAAGAGGCTCAACCCCATCATGATGGAATCATACAGGCAGGTGGCGCCGTCAGCCCGGACGCTGGCCAAGCTGGCCAGCACTTCGTCCTTGGCCGTGCCAGCCAGCTGTTTGGGAATAGTGTCGAAATCGACCACCGTGATGAAGGTATCCTCGCTGAGGGAACTGATGAACTGCCTGGCTGTAACTAGTGTCTGCTCCATCTGCGGGCGCATCGATCCGGATGAGTCAAGCAGCAGCACTATCTCAGGCGGGCTGGTGAGCGGTTCAACAGAAACAACGTCGCCCATGAGCCCTCCTTCGCTGATCTCGAGATTATCCACGGATGGGACGAGATCCCCGGGGAATTCTGCAGGCAGGGTGAAATCAACAACCCCCTGCCCACCATTGACCACGTGCCTGATAAGCTCTGGAGCAGCTTCCTGCTCAATATTCTCAGTAAGGTCTGTAAAAGCGGCATGGGTGGCATTGGGCACCCGCAGGACGGTGATTTCTCCGGAGCTTACGGGAACCATCCGGGAGGTGACAAAGGTGTAGCTCGGCACGAACAAGGTCACATCCCAGTATCCGGCCGGCAGGTAAAACACATAAGATCCGTCGGCAGCCACATCGCCCACCAGCTGCTCGATATCTGGATGGAAAAAGCCGGCGTTTAGGCTGGCCTCAACCGTTATTTCAGCAGGGTCCGCCCCGACAATTTTGAGGATGCCGAGCTGTTCGCCCAGCTTCACCCGCTGCAGCGGGACAGATTCTTCCAGTGTGAAAGCTATTTGCTTTGGCGCCGATTCTTCCCGCACTTGGACCACAAAGACAGTCCTGCCCGGCAGTTGATTGATGCTGTCCAAGATGTGTATAGGTGTTTTAAAGGCTTGGATTAGGAAATACAGCTCCGACTCGTATGTGTATTCCCCATACTCAAATTCCATTGCCGCGGAAAGATCAAGCTCGCCGCCGTTTAGTTCAACAATCAAGCTTCTGAACCTTGAACCGTCAGACTCCGCTACAAAACCAAATGTTTCTTGATCCGGCCTTGAAAAAGTCAAAGTCTGGCCGGGGACGAGCAGCATTTCTTTGGCCACGCTCAGGACATAGCTGGACTCGTCATAAACTTCAGCAATCGCGGTCCAGAGATAACCTTCCTGATCAACGACTTTTCCCACCACCACGCCTGGAGAGTCCTCGACAATTTCGCCGCCAAGATCTTGAATATACTGAGCGAAGTCGGCCAAGGCATTCCTGCCATCAATGGGAACATAAAGGCACCAGCAATCGCCCCAGCCTTTGAAGCTGATGCGTTTGCCGGCGGCGTTGTAAACGACGATATCGATGATATCCGCAGGCGCATAGTGCAGAGAGTAATAGGCATCGAGGTCTCCCAGAGGGTTGATTAGAGGCGGGACAAACTCTGCGTACTCTTCATAGCCGCTGTCAGCGTGGTCTTCGGCGGATTCATCATCATAACAGCACTCTTCGTAGTAGTCATCTTCATAATAGTCATCGTCATAGTACTCATCTTCATACTCATCTTCGTACTCGTCTTCCTCCGGCAGCTCGGGCGGGTCCAGTTCCTGAACCACAGTAACCTCGTATTGGCTGCCAAAAAGCTCGGCACATGCCCACCAGACGCCGTCGGGCCCATCAACGGCGGCGATCAGGAAGTCTCCACTGTCATAGACGATGTTTGCCGCAAGGGTGTCCAAGTGGTCTCTCAATCCATCCAGCGAAATGTCTTCCACACCAAGGGCCCAATGATTGCCCCAAACATGATAAGCCTGCTCATCTTCCTCGTCTGCCCAGCTGAATACCGTGACCTCTGTCTGCTCCTCCACAGGATAATACTCGACATAAAGGTAAGCACTGCTGGATTGGAGGGGATTGATATACGGCCGGGGAATGGTGTTGGCGTAGGTCGGCCAGATCATACAAAGCACAAGCATTACACAGTACAGTACCACAAAACGGCGCCGCCCCTGCAGCATTGGGAAACCTCCTTGTTTGTCATTGGGAATATTTAATTTTACAAGACAATCCTTTCTTATACCACTCGCAGATCTTTTCCTTCTCTTTTATATGTTAATTTTGACAACAGCAGGCAGTTTGAAAAAAACTGCCCGATGGCCCTTATACGGCTCCTTATGGCTTCTTAGAGCTCGGAAATACTCGTTGCCGGCAGGAATATGAAAAGCCGGGGCGTTAAACCCCGGCTTGCCTCCTAAAAGAGATATTTCACCGTCAGCGCCGCTTGGCTTGGGATGGAGTCAAACTTGCTCTTTTCCCCAAACGGCTGCAAAAGGCTCAGCTCCAGCTGAACTCCATCGCCCAGGCGGTGCGTCAGAGACGGCCGGATCACACCGCCCTCTTCCACAGTCCCATAGAGTACCAGCAGATCCGCAGTGGTGTCTATACCGAAGCTGTAGGACAGGCGCCCATAGAGGTAATGGGCTGGCTTAATCTCACCAGGCTCAAGTGTCTCCTTGGGCATGACATAGGGTTCCAGAAACGATCCTTGGCCCCGGTAGATGTACTGCGCCTGCACCAAAAGCCCATCACCGATATCCAGTGTATAATCCCCGCCCACCACTGCCTGGAAGTATTTCTTGTTGATGGAGAGCGGGATGCGCATTTCGAAGGGGTTCTCAGACTTCGCGAATTTTTCCGGCCCGCCGTAGGCCATCTCAGCCCACACTCCCGCGGGCCCCAAGGTGCCGGCCACAGCCATTCCGATAAACTGCTGTTGGCGGTAGGTCCCTTCCAGGCTTGGGAAGCCGGGGCCCAACACAATTTCCAGGCCGGGCAAAGGTTCGTAACCCCGGAAATAGCTGACCTGAAGATCGAAACCTTCCAGCTGTGTTTCAACCCTCAACGCCACTTCCGGATTGCCCCACCCGGGTTTTTTCGTTCCCTCGACAGCCTTGATCAGCTGTGTTCCCTGGGGATCCGCCTCCAGAATCATCTCCCGCATAAAGGTATCGATCTTCTGCGGTGTGAAGACGGGAATGACCACGCCTGAAGCAGACCAGTCAGGCGCATAGTACTCCAGACGGCCGGCCCAGACCGCGTCGCCCCGCAGGTCGCCGCTGAATAAAGCGTCGCTGCCGATGCGGCTGAAGTAGTTGGTGGGATTAAAGCCATCGGCAGTGCCCCAGCTGATCAACTGCTTGCCAACCTGCCAGTCCAAGTCCCGGAAATAACCTTTGAGCCAGAACTGATCCACGGCCGCGCTGACATCCATCCGCTTCCAGTCAATCCAACCCTTCAGGGAGAAATGCAGCCTGCCTGACTCCATACTCTCCTCGACTGCCGCGCGGAACCCGGTGCGGGCAGTAGTGAACTCAGCAGACTTCACATCTCCATCCCACTCGACACCAAAACTGCTGTAGAACTCTCCTGTAGGCTGCGCCGCCCACACCGGCACCGCCCACAGCAGCACCAACAGCACTGCCAGAATACACAGGGTATTTTTCATCACAGTCCACCTCCCACATTCTTTCCTGTTCTAGCGGCGCAAATTGCGCACGGTGAAGATCTCCGGATCAACTTCATCCTGGCTTACCTGCGCCAGCTCCAGGATGGTCCTGGTGCCTTGGATGTTGTTGGCCATCACCACGTAGTGGGGAATGAGCTCGCCGGAAACGAGCTGGAAGCGGCTCAGGGTGAGGGTCTTGGCCAAAGTGTCCCCTGAGGCGTGGAATTCCATCTTCACCGGAACCATTTCCTCTTTCCACACCCACATGCGCACTTTCGGATACAAAGCGCCCGGACCTGCCGCTGTAAGCTCGAGGACGTAACAATCCAGCCCCTGCTCCACTTGGTCGGGCAGGCGCTCGGCGGCATAGTCGTCCTCGTATCCAAAGTTGCCCCCGATTTCATCATAGGTGAAGTCGGTGCCCATGAAGGAATCCCCAGTCATATGGGCGGCAATCCTGCGCTCCCGGCCCAAAGCGGGCAGATACAGCCACATCTGGCTTTCCCCGTCTTTTGGCCTGAGGGAAAGGAACTTGGTGCCGCGCACATCGGCTGGAGCCAGGTATTCCAGGAACTGGGCATCCCCTTCTTCCTCGTCCATTCTCACATACACCTGCAGCGAATAACTGCGCTGCGCACCCTTGGCGTTTTCAGTGATCATCGTAATCTGCGCGCTGCCTGAACCGCTTAGGATTGTGCTGAAGTTGAGCCGATCCAAAATCTCCCGGCCTGTAAGCTCCTGTGCCGATATGGCCGGAGTACACATCAGCACCAAAGCCAGTATTGACAAAACCACTCTTTTCATCTCTCTACCCCTTTCTCGATTGGAATTCTATGCAACGACCGTTTGGCCAAATTATTCAACACCAGCGGAATGACCAGCAGCGCCGCCATTGAGCTCACGATCATGGAGGCTGAAACGAGCATCCCGAACACTGCGATAGCACGGAAGTGGGAGAAGACCAAGACCAGGAACCCCACCACCAACGCAAACGCGTTAAACACGATGGACCGCCCTGCTGAAGCGCTTGTGCGTTTCAGGGCCTCGGCGCTGTCCAGCCCATTGGCCGCTTCCCAACGGTAACGGCTGATATAATGGATGGCGTAGTCGACACCGATGCCGATGGCCACACTTGAGATCATGCTGGTGACGGCATCCAGAGGCAGGCGGGCGAAGCCCATGATCCCGAAGTTGATCACCACAGTAAACACCAGAGGGACCATGCTCAGAAGCCCCAGAGTAAGTGACTTCATCAGCAGGCTCACAATCAGGGCTACCGCGATGCTGGAGCTTGCCAAACTGGAAATTTGAGTCTGCACATAGCGGTTCATCAGCCGCTGCATCACTTTGGGCGTTCCCGTAAGGTGGGCTTTTAGATGGGCATTTGAGTTATAGCGCTCTTTCAAAAACTGCTCCACCTCGGCGATCACATGGCCCATCTCTTCGGCGTCAAGAGTTTTCATCTGAGCTGTCACCAAGGCTTTGCTGTAATCGTAGGTAACCAGCGAATCGACTCCTGACCCGCCCTGCAGCTCAAAAAGGAGCAGCAGTTGAGCCACGGCTTCCTTGCTTTCCGGAACGGCATAAAACTCAGGATCCCCATCCCACATGGCCTGATTGAGCTGGCGGACCACATCGGCGAGGGATGCGGCGTGGTTGATTGTATCGAATGAGTTGAGGTAATCCTGGACAGCCACCAATTCATGCAGGACGGAAGGATCTTTGATCCCGTCCGGATCACCGGTGTCCAGAACCACGGCGATCTGCATGCTGCCGCCAAACACGTCCTCGATCACCTTAGTGGCTTTCTTCACGGGGCTGGAAGCTCCGAAGTAATTGACAATGTTGCTTTCCAGAGTGATCAGGGTGGCTCCAAGGATGAAAATCAGCGAAACGACGCCTACCGCGGCCGCAAGGCGCTTAGGCCGGGAAACAGCCCAGTGCACAAAGCGCAGCAGCGCAGAGGTGACCAAACCGTCTTTTTCCTTTTCACCGCCGTTTTTCCGGGCAGCCCGCGCCTGCGGCTCCTTGACCAAAATCAGGAACGCAGGAACCAGGCTTAAAGACAAGCCCATGGCCAGCATGACACCTATGGCTGTGAGCACGCCGAATTCCCGGATCGGATGGACAAAGGCGGTGATGAGCGAAGCAAACCCGGCGGCGGTAGTGAGGGCTGCCATGAGCACAGGTGAAGTGATCGCAGCGAAAGTTTCCTCCAACGCCCGCCGTTTGGGCAGCCCTGACGCCAACCCCTCCTGGTATTTGTTCAGGATGTGGATGCTGGAAGCGATGCCGATAGTAACGAGAATGACGGGCATGACCATGGATATGATGGAAACAGGGATCCCCATCCCAATCATGATGCCCACGGTCCAGATCACACTGATGCCAACTGTGACCAGCGGAACGACGATCCCCAGAACCGACCGGAGGGAGACGTAGAGGACTGCGGCAATGATCACCACCACAAAAGGCACAAGCTTCAGAAGATCCTGTTTCATGGCCCGTTCTGTGTAATAGAAGACATAGGCGTCGCCCATCACATGGATCTGCTCAGGGTCTTCATAGCCCTTGACTGTTTCCTCGATTTTGGCCATGAGCTCGTTCCGGCCTTCGCCCGAACCGTGATCATCAAGCTCCAGAAAGAGAGCTGCCCCGCGCCCATCGGCGGTGACAAGGCGCCCGGCGTAGGGGCTGCTTAGAATGTCGGCTTTGAACTGCTCTATTTCCTCTGGAGTTTGAGGCAGTTCATCGGCCATAGGGGCGATTTCGATGCCGAAAAAGCCGCTCTCCACCTTTTGGGCATTAAGGGGCGTCTGGACTTCTGCCACGCCCGGAAGCGCTTCCAGCTCAGCGGCGAGATCATGGATTTTCTTAAGTGTGCTTGGACTGAAGACGTTATCCGCCTGCACCGCTATTAGGAAAAGGTCTTGACTGCCGAAATCCTCGACAACGTCCCTAAGTTCCACAAGGACAGGATCATCGTCTGGAATCATGGCGTCGATGCTGGCATCAAAGGTGATGCGGGGCAGAAAACTTGCCGCCGCCAATGTAAGCAGTGCCACAACAATAATCACTGCCCATGGATGGTCTAGCACGAGCTTAAACCAGCGCTGCATTTAGTTCACCTCTTTCTGAGCTGGAAGATTAGATTCAGTGAATCAAGACTTTTATATGCCGATTCTTTTGGTTCCAGCAAAATCTGTACAGCAATGCCGAAGATGGCGCCAAGAAACATCCCTGACAGCACTTCGGGTGAATACTCATGGCCCAGTTCTTCCATCAGTTCGCTGGTGAACAGCTCCGTCGCGAATTGATCGCTGATACCGTGGAAGATCTCCCGGATCTGCTCCCGCATCACTTCCGAGCGCAGGGCCAAGCCTACCAAGTCGTAGAGGATGAGGAAGAGCTCCGGTTCGTTGGTAATAACGTTTTGATAGTGCTTAATGAAGAACGCTCCCTTTTCCAAATGGGTCATGCTGGGATCCACTGCCTGCGCGAAATCGGAGTATCTTTCGGCAACCCGCCGCGCCAAGGCCAGAAGCAGGCCTTCCTTGTTTTCGTAGTGGTAGCTGATCTGGCTTAAAGCCACCTGGGCCTCTTCGGCAATCTGCCGCAGCGAAGTGCTGGCGTAGCCCTGCCTGGCCATAATGTGATAGGCCGCGTCCAGGATTTTTTGCTCCTGCGTCTTTTCTAACACGAATTGATGCCTCCTCTCGATCGGACGACCGTTCGAATCTGGATCTATTATATGACATTGTGGGGAAAAATACAATGGTTGGAAAAAATAACCGGACAGGGAGCTAAAGTCAAAAGGCCGCAGAACAGTTGTGCCAGCGGCCATTTCGTATACTTGTGTACAGAACCATCCCGGCCCAGTCACAGGGAACAGCCCGCCTGGATGTTATGCCAGGGTGTTCACTATCCAGGGCGTTCTTGCCCCACCAAACTGATCGGTACCGCTCACCCACTGAAGCCCGATGGAACGCGGCGGCCGCTTAAGCCCAGCGTGCTTATAATCTGCCAAACCTTCATAGACGCTTAGGATATCAAAGGCGTGGTCAAGCTTGCCTTTCACATCTGCATAGCGGAAACCAAAATGATCCAGGCCCAATCCGGTGCTGGAGAAGTCCGGCATTCTGTGTGTCTTCCCCAGCTTCGCCGCTAGCGCTTCCGTGAACTCTCTACCCGTCAGCCCCGTATAGATGAGGTAAATGGTGTCGACGAGGCGATCGTACATTTTGGTAAGCTCATCTGTGATTCCTTGGATTGTGCCAGCCGTTGACCGCATCTCTTGCTCCAATTGTGTAAGTGTTTCCTGATCTGCGCCTTGGTCCAACGCTTGTTGGTAGCTGACATCCTGCGCCTTGAGGCTCTCCAGATGCGGAGCCAGGCATGCAGCCAAACTCGACTTTAGAGCAGAAGCGGCCGAAGAGATAGCCCTCAGTCCGCTTTTAACGAGAGAGTGCCTTGGCTGATCAGCAGATGAGCTGCGCCGTACATATGGCCTATTAGCCCCACGCAGGCACCGGCCAGGCAGCTGCTGCGGCAGGTATTTCGCTTTGCCGACCCTAACAGCCCTCCGTTGAGCGACGAGCTCCCCTGAACGGACTGGCGGCTGCATGAATGGCAATGCGGTTCCGCATCTGACTCTCACGATCCTTCCTCCTTACAAGGCGCCGATACTGGCTATGTGATCTTTATCGGCAGCCTTTGGTGGGTTCTTCACTTAGCCATGCTTGACCTGTCCGGGCGCGTTTGGGGACCAGAAGGAGCCAGGTGTTCTGTCATGCCATCCCCTTTTTCGGCCGTTAAAAAAGCCCTCATACTTATGTATGAGGGCACTAGAACCAGAAAACTCTTGCCTATTGGCCAGAATCGAGAGAACAGGCAGCGATGCCCAGCATGCCTTGGCCTCCGTGCACGGCCAGCGAGGCTCCCATCTCGGTGA
>ERZ773359.4596-NODE-4596-length-14172-cov-5.350287_pt1 | contig 14172 bp, 11 predicted proteins | sample MGYA00374955_ERZ773359 | MGnify/ENA primary metagenome ERZ773359 (study PRJEB29098, sample SAMN04486028) | biogas fermenter metagenome | study: EMG produced TPA metagenomics assembly of the Biogas fermentation microbial communities from Germany - Plant 4 DNA1... | reverse complement strand
ATATTTCGACAAATCTTGATTTTTTGCTACATTCCCCACTCTTTGCTGGATATATTCTCTATTTAGGGTAATGGTATAACCTTCAGGAAGTTCAGAGGCTTCAAAGGAAAGTTCATCCAAGACCTTTTCCACTATAGTATGAAGTCTTCGGGCTCCTATGTTTTCAGTAAAAGAATTTACCTCGTAAGCTATTTTTGCTATTTCTTCAATAGCATTTTCCGAAAACTCAACTTCTATGCCTTCTGTAGAAAGCAGGGCGCTGTATTGTTTTATTAATGAAAACTCCGGTTCTGTGAGTATTCTTTTAAAATCGGCTACGCCTAAAGATTCAAGTTCAACCCTGATAGGAAACCTACCCTGAAGCTCGGGAATAAGATCTGAAGGCTTGGAGACATGAAAAGCACCGGCGGCAATAAACAAAATATGATCTGTTTTGACCGGACCGTATTTTGTTATTACCGTAGACCCCTCTACTAACGGGAGAATGTCCCTCTGTACTCCCCCTCTGGAAACATCAGGGCCGGAAGTTGATTCCCTGCCGGCAATTTTGTCAATTTCATCAATAAAAACAATGCCTTCTTGCTCGGCGCGCCGAATTCCTTCCTGGACAGCCTCGTCATGATCGATTAAATTCTGAGCTTCTTCTTGAGTAAGAATTTTTCGAGCCTCTCTGACCGTAACCCTACGTTTTTTATGTTTTTTGGGCAATATCCCGGCCATCATATCTTGAATATTAATACCCAATTCAATTCCCGAAGCCCCAAGCATCTCAAGGTAGGGCGAATTTTCTTCTACTTCTATCTCTATATAATGATCTTCCAGCTCTCCTTTTTGTAATTTTTCCAGAATAAAAGCACGATCCCTTTCAATTTCGGGAGAAACCGGAGCTTCCTTTTCCTTCTGCCCATCCTGATTGAATAAATATTGAAAGGGATTGGCGCTGGAGCTTTCCTTTTTCTTGCCGGGAACTAGTAAGGCTAATAGCCTTTTTTCCGCATTCTTTTCCGCCTTTTTTTCTACTTCTTTCATTTTTTCCGCTTTTACCATGCGAATAGAAATTTCTGTGAGATCGCGGATAATTGATTCTACATCGCGGCCGACATAGCCGACTTCCGTGAACTTGGTAGCTTCTACCTTGGTAAAGGGAGCCTTGACGAGTTTGGCAAGGCGTCTGGCGATCTCAGTTTTTCCTACACCGGTAGGACCGATCATCAAAATGTTTTTAGGCAAGACATCTTCCTGTAGATTAGGCGGCAAGAGCGATCTCCGATAGCGATTGCGCAAAGCAATAGCAACTGCTCTTTTGGCTTCCCGCTGGCCAACTATATATTTATCTAATTCAGCAACTATTTGTTTTGGTGTTAGCTGTTCCATTCGTCCACATCCTCCAATTTTTCCACAATAATATTTTCATTTGTGTAGACGCAAATTGATGCTGCTATATTCATCGCTTCTCTGACTATTTCCCCGGCGTCCATATCAGTATGATTAACTAAAGCCCTGGCAGCGGCTAAAGCATAATTGCCCCCTGAACCGATTGCAGCTATTCCATCATCCGGTTCGATAACTTCTCCGGAACCCGAAATGAGCAAAATAGTATTTTTATCAGCAACAAGGAGTAGGGCCTCAAGATTTCTCAACATCCTATCCGTGCGCCAAACTTTAGCCAACTCCACGGCGGCTCTTTGTAAATTGCCATGAAATTCTTCCAGCTTGCCTTCAAATTTTTCAAAAAGGGTAAAAGCATCGGCTACCGAGCCGGCAAAACCGGCCAACACTTTTCCTTGATATAATCTGCGCACCTTGCGCGCCCCGTTTTTCATGATAGTAGCCTGTCCCATAGTAACTTGGCCATCACCGGCGATAGCAATCTGTCTGCCCTTTTTTACGGCAACAATCGTTGTAGCATGAAACATAATATCCTCCTGTTTAACTATACTTCACAATCCTGAATATTTTCTTGGAATGCGGCATCGAAGACAGAATTGTATACTTTCAAAGTGTATATTTTTCAGTTTGTGAAATATATGTTTTTGACTTCTTGTTTATGGCGATTTTCTTTTTGCTCTTGGATGTGAATTCATATAGACATCACGCAATTTTTCGCGTGTTAGGTGAGTATATATTTGAGTAGAAGATAATTTTTTATGGCCTAATAATTCCTGAACACTTCTTAAATCAGCTCCCCCATCCAAAAGATGAGTAGCAAAAGTATGTCTCAACATATGAGGATAAATATGCTGGTGTAGATTGGCTTTCTTCTCCAACTTGTTCAGTATACGCCGGACTGACCGTGCGGACAAGCGGGTATTTTGGTAATTTAAAAGTAAAGCTTGTTCAGAATCATGTCTAAGTTCCAGATATTTTTTAATAGCTTGACAGGCATAGTCCGTTAAGGGCACAATTCTTTCCTTTTGGCCTTTGCCGTGCACCTTTACTAAACCGTTTTCTAAGTCTAGATCCCTAATATCAATATTAACCAGTTCACTAACCCTTAAACCCGAACCGTAAAGGATTTCCACAATTATTTGATCTCGAATTCCGTTTTTGGTGCCCAAGTCGGCAGCTTGTAAAAGTTTAGCCATATGTTCCTGGAATAGAAAACGAGGCAGGGTTCGGCCTGTTTTGGGAGTAACCACTTTCTGCACAGGACTCTGTTCAATAACTCCTTCTCGGCACAAAAAACGAAAGAAAGATCGCAAAGAAGCGAGTTTTCGGGCTATACTCTTTCGGCTTAATTCTCTATCCGTCATCCAGCCCAAATAGTTGCGGACAATATATTTATCTATTGTTTTCACATCAAGGTCTTGAACTTCCACTCCTAATTCATGGGCCGCAAAAGTAATAAATTGCAAAAGATCTGTCTGATAAGCGCTTACAGTCAATTCAGATAAATTCTTGGCTAATAAAGAGGATCTAAAAAAATCCAAGGCTCTATCTGCCAACATATTCTCACCTCCAAGGCTTGCCTCTAGGTAGGGAGCAAGCCATTTTGGGCCATAAAATCTTCTAAGGCGCTTAAAGCCCTTGCGGAGATTTGTAAATTTCTTTCCTTTTTACCTCTTACCCTCCGGGGCAAAGGGCTTATAAGACCAAAATTGATATTCATAGGCTGAAAATCGAAACTCGGAGAACCGGCCAAATGACGGGCCAATCCCCCTAAAGCGGTTTCCTCAGGAAAAATAAGGGTATTCTGCCCCCTTAAGCGTCGCCACATATTGATTGCCGCCAACAGGCCACTGGCTGCTGATTCCAAGTAACCTTCCACCCCGGTGATTTGGCCTGCAAAAAAAATATTACTGTTTTGACGTAAGCTAAAATCGGCTTGCAAAACTTTGGGAGCATTAAGGAAGATGTTCTTATGCATTACCCCGTAGCGTACAAACTCTGCCTTTTCCAGTCCCGGAATTAACCTAAAAACTCTCTTTTGTTCCCCCCACTTGAGATGGGTTTGGAAACCAACCATGTTAAGCAGGGTGCCGGCAATATTTTCCTTGCGCAACTGCACCACGGCAAAGGGAGTCTTTCCGGTGTGGGGATCAACAATCCCTACCGGTTTTAAAGGCCCAAAAGCCATAGTCATATAACCTCTTTGAGCGATAATTTCTATAGGCATACAACCTTCAAAAACAAGATCCTTCTCGAACCCTTTAATTTCCACGGTTTCGGCTTGGAGCAAAGCCTCATAGAATAACTTATACTCCTCTTCGTTTAAAGGACAATTGAGGTAATCAGCTTCACCTTTATTATAGCGAGAGGCCCAAAAAGCTTTATTCATATCAATGGATTCCAGCTCCACAATGGGAGCTGCCGCGTCAAAAAAGGATAATGCTTCTTCTCCGGTAAGTTTGAGAATTTCACCCGCTAAAGAATCAGATGTCAACGGTCCTGTGGCGATAATTACATTTTTTTGAAGCGGTATGCCGGTAACCTCTTCCCTGATAACGGTAATTCGAGGGTGAGAAGAAACTTTCTCCGTAATTTCCCTCGAAAACTCCTGCCGGTCAACGGCAAGAGCACCGCCTGCCGGGACCCGGGTCTTATCAGCCATCTCCATAATTAATGAGTTGAGCCGGCGCATTTCTTCTTTTAAAAGGCCGACGGCATTCTCCAAACCAGCGGCCCGGAAAGAATTGCTGCATACCAGCTCTGCAAATTTATCGGTAACATGAGCAGGCGTCGTTTTTAAAGGACGCATCTCATAAAGTTCTACATCTATACCTCGTTCAGCTAACTGCCAAGCAGCTTCCGAACCGGCTAAACCCGCTCCGACTACTATAATTTTTTCCGTCAAAGGTTTAGTTTCCCTCCGCTTCTTTTATAAGTTCGGAATAACGGCATTCTTTATTAGTGCAAACATATTTTCTCTCCCGACGGGTGTTTTTTTCAGTCATTAATCCTCCGCAGTGAGGACAGGGGTTGGGCGCAGGTTTTTCCCAAGCAATAAAATCACAATTGGGATATTTGCTGCAGCCATAGAATTTGCGACCTTTTTTTGATCTCCGAATCACAAGTTTTTCTCCACATTTAGGGCAGTCAACTCCGGCTTCTTCCAGCAATGGACGAGCATTACGGCATTCGGGAAAACCAGGACAAGCTAAGAATTTACCAAAGCGCCCCATTTTTATTACCATATTACGACCGCATAATTCGCAGACTTCATCAGAAACTTCATCTTCTACTTTTATTTTACCAATTTTCTGCTCAGCCTGGTCTAAGGTTTGAGCAAAAGGCCCGTAAAAATCTCGGATAACGGTTTTCCAATGGGCTTTGCCTTCCTCGACGTCGTCTAATTTTTCTTCCATATTGGCCGTAAACTCCAAATCCACAATATCGGGAAAATGCTCTTTTAGTAAAGAGATAACTATTTCCCCCAATTCAGTAGGTACCAGTTTTTTATCTTCTTTAACAATATAACCCCGGCTTTGGATAGTCTCTATAGTCGGTGCATAGGTACTGGGCCTTCCTATGCCCGCTTCCTCCATTTTCTTTACCAAAGTTGCTTCAGTGTAACGGGGCGGGGGTTCTGTAAAGTGTTGTTTATCATTAAGTTTTAGCAATTTCAATTCTTGTCCGGGCTCAAGCCGGCTATTTAGACCCTCATCTGGGGAATTCTTCTCAGCATCCTCGGAATCTTCTTTATAAACAGTCAAGTAACCGGGAAATTTTATTTTTGAGGTAGTGGCTCTAAATAGATAATCCCCAGCCAGAACATCAACCGAAAGAGTATCATAAACGGCCGCGCTCATTTGGCTGGCTAAAAAACGGTCCCAAATAAGACGATAAAGTCTTAGCTGATCCCGGCTTAAATATTCTTTAATTGTTTCCGGGAGACGCAGAATAGAGGTTGGTCGGATAGCCTCATGAGCTTCTTGCACCCTGCCCTTAGTGGCAAATTTCCTGGGTTCCGGTGGATAATAGTCCGGACCATATTGCTCAAGAATGAAAGCCTTAGCCTCCTCCTGGGCCGTATCAGCAATGCGGACCGAATCTGTTCTCATATAAGTTATAAGACCTATGGTGCCTGTTTTCCCCAAGTCTATGCCTTCATAAAGCTGTTGGGCAAGCATCATGGTTTTCTTGGGCGTAAAATTTAATCTTCTGTAGGCTTCTTGTTGCAGGCTACTGGTGGTAAAAGGAGGCAACGGTTGTTTTCTCTTTTCTTTAGTGGTTACCTCTCCTATCTTAAAACTGGCAGTTTGCAGTTCCTTTAAAACCTCATCCATCTGGGTTTTATTATTAATTGTAAATTTTTTGCCTTTTTTATGCAAAAGTTTTGCTATAAAACTGCTGCCGTTACCTGACAACTCCGCTTCCAGAGTCCAGTATTCTTCGGGCTCAAAAGAGCGGATCTCTTCTTCTCGGTCACAGATTAAGCGAACAGCAACAGATTGTACACGTCCGGCACTTAAACCTTTTTTAACTTTGCGCCAAAGCAAGGGACTAAGTTTATAACCAACTAAACGGTCCAATACTCTCCTGGCTTGTTGAGCATCGACCCTATTCATATCTATTTTTCTGGCATTCTTAACTGCTTTTTGAATTGTAGGTTTTGTTATTTCATGAAACTCAATTCTGGTATTGGCATCTAGCTCCAAACCCAAAAGATGAGCCAAGTGCCAGGCAATAGCCTCTCCCTCCCTATCAGGGTCGGAGGCTAAAAGGACTCTGTCCGCATTTTTTGCCGCCGCTCTCAGTTCTTTTACCAATTCACCCCTACCGCGAATTGAAATATATTTGGGTTCAAAATCGTTATCGATATCAACACCAATCTGACTTTTAGGTAAATCTCTCAAATGTCCCATAGAAGCCTTAACTAGGTAATTCCTGGAGAGAAATTTACTAATTGATTTAGCCTTAGCCGGTGATTCCACAATTACAAGGGTTTTTCCCATAATCCACCTCAAATAAATACCATAATTATATATTTACATAATATATCAGTTTTCCTCTATAACTACAATATATTAAACTTAAGTCCTAAGGAAATCAACAACCTCTGCCCCTATCATAAACTATCAAAGTCGCTTTAATACATAATGCTGTCCCGGAAGTTGAATTATTTTATCCGCCAGTTGCAGTTCCAATAGACCTAAGGTAAGTTGTTGTACGGGCAGAGAACATAACAGTGCTAAACGATCGATATGGATAGGAACATCACTTAGACAATCCAGAATTTCCTTATAGCCGGTATCTTGAGGAAAAAGCTCTAAACTACTTACCTGGTTATTCTCAGCCGCTTGAACCTTATTAAATTTAAGATTTTGATAATTGCTGTGAGCGCACTCGCCCTGAGGCAATTCGCAAGTAATATCTTCAATCTCAGTTACAAGCTTAGCCCCCATTTTCAATAACCTGTGAGTCCCTTGGCTTTGTTCACTAAATATCGGCCCTGGAACGGCAAATACTTCCCTTCCCTGTTCCAGAGCAAAATCGGCCGTGATTAGAGCCCCGCTTTTTTGAGCCGCTTCCACGATAACAACACCCCGGGATGAACCGCTTATCAAACGGTTACGGGCCGGAAAATTTCCGGGATGAACAGGCTTTCCGGGTGGATATTCACTAATAAGCGCCCCTGCCGCTATAATTTCTTTGGCTAAAGGAATATTTTCCGGGGGATAAACTTTATCTAACCCACCGGCCAGAAAAGCCCAAGTTTCTCCACCGGCAGCCAGAGCCCCTTTATGAGCGGCAGTATCAATTCCTCTAGCCAGACCGCTAACTACGATATAGCCGGCCTTGACAATCTCTCTAGCCAAAAAGTCTGCCGCAGCTTTGCCGTAGGCTGTAGCTCTTCGGGCTCCGACTACAGCTAATCCTTCCTGCTGGGGCTTAAGCACGCCTTTATAAAAAAGAAGTTGGGGCGCATCAGAACATTCTGCTAAGAGTTTAGGATAGTGCTTTTCTTCCGGAATAACGGTAAATATTCCTTCTTTTTCCTGGTTTTCTTTAAGCTTGAGCGGATCAATCTTTTCTTTAGCTCTGAAAAAATCCAGGAGCCAAGAAATATGCCTAAAGCCGGCCTCTTCCCATTGGGCATAAGTTTCTGGGCCCGCGGCCCAAGCTTTTTCGGCATTCCCGTAAAAAGCAAGAAGTTGGCGCAGATGCCTGGTACCAATTCTCGGAATATTTATAATGGCAGCTCTAAAGCACTTTTCCTTAATAAGATTCATTTTTTTCACCTTAGATAAATGTTCTTTATGTTACGGCCAATTCCTTCTTTGCTGCTAAAATATTCCAATTTTATTGCTTAGCGGCTTTAGATTCAACTTCCAAGTAAGTTTTCTGCAAAAGCAGGGCATCTTCCTCCAAATTAGGGCTTTCACAGATTATGGTACCGTTTAAACCGAAACTTTGCACGGCTTTCATTAGTTCTTCATACTTTAAGTCTGATTCCTCTAATACAAGATGCTTTTTTTCTCCCTTACCGGTATATTCAATGCCGGAAATATGAAAATGAGCGTTTTTTACCCAATAATCCCCTAAACACTCGGCAGCTTGTTCCAGAATTTCACAGAACTCATCATAACTGTTGATCAGGCCATTGAATCGGGCATGAAGGTGACTGACGTCAATACATGGTAAAACGCCGGGAATTTCCTTAGCAATTTTAAGCGTTTCCTGCAAATCCCCAAACTGAGAAAGTTTGCCCGTGGTCTCCGGCCTAAGGATTACTTTGTTATCTTCTTGGTCTAATATTTCTCTGACCTCGGAGAGCTCTTTAATAACTTTAGCCAGTACCGTTGTACTTTTTTGTTTCCCATAGAACGCAGGATGAAAAACAATACTTGAGGCCCCCATCAAATGGGCAATACGCGCTGTATGAAGAATTCTCAATTTACTGGCTTCCACTTTCTCCTCTTCCTGAGAATTCAGATTTATATAATAGGGGGCATGACAAGTCAACAACACATTTTCCTTTAAGGCAACCTCACTTACTTGTAAAGCCTTCTCCTCCTTCATCCTTACGCCATGAACAAATTCTACCTCCATAGCCTTAAGCCCCAGTTCCCTTATTCTTGCAATACCCGCTTCCGTTGATCTTTGTTTGGTAGAAAGCGGAACTCCGGCCGTACCAAAATATATGGGCAAAATTGTTCCTCCTATTCAGCAAAATGTACTTTTTTTATACTCAAAATACCGTCTGATTTTTTCAATTTATTCATTAAGCTATCCTCAATATCTGTGCGGATATTTACTATAATCGCAAAAGCATCTTCTGCTTCCGCTCTAACTATTTGCATTTCGGTTATGTTTATCTGCTTCTCCCCTAACACAGTTCCTATTTTACCCGCAATACCCGGAATATCCTCATGAGAGACAAGCAAGAGCCACCCTACAGGATCTACGTCTACCCGAAAATTATCTATCTCCACAATTCTTCCCTGATTTTTGCCAAATAGGGTACCCGCAACTTTATGTTCGCCCCTTTCGGTTTCTAATGTTACCGTAATCAAGTCTACAAAATTGATAGCTTCTTTGCTTTTTACTTCTTTGACCACAATCCCCCTGGCTTTAGCAACTTCCGAGGCATTGACATAATTGATATCCTCCTGCGAAAAGGGGTTAAGCACCGCTTTAAGAACTCCGAGAGTAAGCATTTTGGTATCTGCCATAGCTATACCGCCGTTATACTTAACCTCAATACTCTTTATTCTCCCTTCTGTCAGCTGAACGGCTAAAATCCCTATCTTTTCAGCCAGGAGCAAATAGGGCTTAATCTTCTCCATATTGTCCTTGGAAACAGGCGGAATATTTAGGGAAGTGGAAACCGGCTCTGATCTTAAGGCAGCCAATACCCCTCTGGCCACACCAATGCCTACTTCAGTCTCAGCCTCCTGGGTCTTGGAAGCAATACGAGGGGTACAAATAACATCGGGCCTGGAGAGCAAAGGACTGGATTGCTTGTCCAATTCATCCCAAGCATCAAGAGCAGCCCCTGCTACTATGCCCTCTTGTAAAGCCCAGATAAGAGCCTCTTGATCAATAATCTCAGCATGGGCACAATTAATCAATCTTACTCCTTTTTTCATTTTGGCAAAAACTTCTTTGTTAAACATTTTCCGAGTATCAACTGTTGTAGGAAGGTGGAGGGTAATATAATCTGCTTTACTTAAAAGATAATCTAAGTCCACTAGGCTAATTCCTATCTCTTTAGCCTTATCTTCGCTAATAAACGGATCATAGACTAAAACATGCATCTTGAAGGCCAAAGCTCTTTGAGCCACACCTGTTCCAATGCGCCCCAAACCTACAATTCCTAAGACCTTATCTTTAATTTCCGAACCAATAAATTTATCCCGATCCCAATTTCCCTCTCTTAAAGACAAATAAGCCTGGGGAATTTTTCGACTCAAAGCCAGTATCAGGCCTAAGGTATACTCTATAGAAGAAGCACTGTTGTCTTGGGGGGCATTTAAAACCATAATACCCTTTTGAGTAGCTGCCTGAATATCAATATGTTCAACTTCAAGACCCGCTCGGCCAATAACTTTAAGCTTAGCACCCGCTTCTATAACTTCCCTGTTTACCTCGGTATCTCCTCTGACAATTAAAGCATCATACTGGGCTATTATCTTAATTAGTTCTTCCTGGGTAAGAGATTTATAGGTGTCAACATTGTGTTCTTCTCTTAACAAATTTATACCTGCTTGTCCTATTCTTTCATTGACCAGAATTCTCACCTTTAACCCAAGCCCCCTTATGTTTATTTGAATACCAATAAACCTCTTATCCCTTCAGACAAGAGGTTATTGCTTTCCGCTATTTGCTTCCCGCTATTTGCCTGACGGTTGACGGTTACTATACTATTACTCTTCTACTCCCCCGGTAAGTCTTATCCCAGTAAGGTTGATCAAGAGACTGAATTTCAACACAATTTTTAGTTGCCGAAATAAATTGGCCGTCACCAAGATACACTCCGACATGGCTGGCTCCCGCTCCATTTGTGTTAAAAAACACCAGATCCCCCGGTTCCAACTTGGCCCTCGGAATACCAACCCCTACTCTAAACTGCTCGTAGGAAGTCCTGGGAAGGTTTAAACCGGATTCTCTATATACTAACTGTACAAGCCCGGAACAATCCACTCCTGCCGGGCTTTGGCCTCCCCATTTGTATTTTATACCTTTCCAGCTTAAAACAGAAGATACAATTTTATCTCTAAGCTTTGCTGTTTCCATTTTATTTTCAATTAATGACAGGGTACAAACATTAACCGGAGGCAATACCTCGGTACCGCTTCTTTGTTCCATTACCTTTAAGTTTACAGTGTTTTCCAGGGATATTTCTGTGGCTGTCGGCGCCACTTCAACAAACTCTGTTGCTCTATAATTGGCCCCAATATTCATGGGAGTTATGGTCGCACCTGTTAAGAGAATTGCTGTCAAGCCTATAACTTGTTTGGGAACCATAGTTCGTTGTCTAGGTTCCTCAATAGGAAGAGCTGCCTGCATCAATAAATCTCCTTTCCAGATTTATAACCTTATATATATTTTTTTATGCTCAAATTGCAGGGATTATACTAGTTGTTAATTTTAACCATTTTAATACTGGCTAGTTTTTGCTAACTAATTTATAAGATTATGAATTAATTTCGTTTATTATACTTTTTTGGTAGATTTTTATGATTCGTTAATTTTTTCAAGGTATGTACGGCGCTAAAAAGTTAAAACTATTAGAGCAAAAAAAATATTGAGGTGAAAAGGATTGGCCAAAAACTCAGTCTTGGATGAACTGAAATATGAAGTCTCCAAAGAATTGGGCTATATCAACAGCGGACCTCAAGAATACGAAAATTTTCTTAATAATGCTAAATTCGAAGTAGCCAATGAACTCGGTATTCCTTTGAAACAAGGATACAATGGTGACTTAACATCCAGAGAAGCCGGTAGAATTGGGGGACGGATCGGAGGAAAAATAGGCGGCAATATGGTTAGAAAAATGGTAGAATACGCTGAAAACCAAATGAGAAATTCCGGTAAAACATTATAGGTTTTTTAAAGATTACTCTAGGATTATATTTAGGTTAATTAAGTGAAGCAGTTATATTTGAGAGGGTCACACAATTTAGACTTATCTAAATATGTGTGGCCCATTTTAGCTTCCTAACTTAAGCTCTCTAATAAGAAAAAAAGGACAAAAAGTCCTCCTTTTACATAGTATCCTTCTGTAGGGTTACAACAACTATACTTACAATAATTAAAAAGCCACCAATAAAAAAATTCAAGTCTAAATGTTCTTTTAACAAAAGCCAGCCTAAAAAAGAGCCTACAAGCGGCTGGCAAAAGAAGAATAAGGAACCTATTCCAGCATCCATTAACTCCAGACCTTTATTCCAAAGGAAAAATGCTCCGGCAGTGGAAACCACTCCAAGATATATTACTCCTAAAATGATTAAATTATTTTGATAATATAAATCATGGAATTGAAGTTCCCATATCATTGCAGGCGTAGTAAAAACAAGTGCAAATAATATAGCATATGTCGTTATGGTTAAAGAGGAGAGACGTTTAGAAGCGACCTTTACGTAGACTGATAATAAAGCCCAAGTAATTGCAGCTCCCACCAAGATTATGCTTCCCAAGAAGTAGCTTCCGACCTTGGTATCCCAACCAATTACAATAACAACACCAAGTGTTGCCAATAAAACTGAAATAATCTTTTTAATAGTCAGTTTTTCTTTTAATATAAACCTTGCAAAAACAACAATAAATGCCGGTGTGGCTGAAGTGATTAAAGCTCCCGTATGGGCATCCGATAATTTTGTACCAATGAATTGAAAAGCAATTGATACAAAGTAACCTATAAAGCCTATCCAAGCTAGTAGGATCCAATCTTTTTTCGAAATTACTGTCTGATTGCTATTTTTTGCTTCAAATATTTTTAATAGAGCTAACAAAACAACAAACGCTATAATATACCGCACCCATACTAGCGTTAAAGGTGGAATATAATCCAATACATATTTACTGACTACATACATACTACCCCATATACTTGCGGCTAGAGTTAAACAAATGGCTCCAATCAAATTTTGCTTCATCAATAATACCTCAATAATACACCCTTCATTTGAAAAGGTTTTTTTTGTTTAAAAATCTTAAATAATTATAGAATTCTTTAAAAAGAACATATATTATCATATAATAAAAACCTAAAGAAATTAATATAAGGAACTAATTATTGGGGAATGAAAAATGGCTTTTTTGAAACATATTAAAGAAGATATTAAAACTGTTTTTGAACGTGACCCTGCTGCCAAAAGTACTCTGGAGGTTCTCTTGTGTTACCCTGGTCTGCATTGTATTATTATGCACCGCCTGGCTCATTTTCTTTATCAAAAAAAACGTTTTGTTTTAGCTCGATTTATTTCTCATCTTAACAGATTCCTTACCAGTATCGAAATTCATCCGGGGGCTAAAATCGGTCGTCGTGTATTTATTGATCATGGCCATGGTACAGTTATTGGGGAAACAACGGAAATCGGCGATGATGTTACAATATACCAGGGAGTAACCTTAGGCGGCACGGGCAAAGAAAAAGGAAAGCGACATCCCACCATCGGTAATAATGTAGTTATTAGCACCGATGCTCAAGTGCTCGGAGCAATAGTTATTGGTGATAATTCTAAAGTCGGGGCTGGATCGGTAGTGTTGCATGATGTCCCTCCTAATTGTACTGTTGTTGGTATTCCCGGTCGGGTCAAAAAACGTAGAGACCCTACTACAGGCATAGACCTGGAACACAATAAACTCTCCGACCCCATGGCTGATATTATTAATGAACTTAATGCCAGAATTAGCAAACTGGAAGAAGAATTGCAAAAAATTACTAATAATTCAAATACTGACAGCTAAAATTCGAACCTTGGCCCAATAGGAGCCAGGGTTCTTTTATTTTAGTAATGCATTAACATACATTCTCCTACAAACAATAAAATCATAGTTTCTTCGTTTCTAAAGGAGGTTGTAGCATGCATACTATGTGGAAAGGTTCTATAAGTTTCGGTTTAGTAAATATACCCATAAAAATGTTTACTGCCACTGAAGAAAAAGATATTCGTTTCCGCTACCTTCACCAAGAATGCAATACCCCAGTTCGTTATAAAAAGACATGCCCTTCCTGTAATAAAGAAATCAGCGACCCGGAAATCGTCCGCGGATACGAATATGAATCCGGGCATTTTATTATCATAGACGAAAAAGATTTGGCAGCCGTAAAATCTGAAATTGATGATAAAGCTATCGCTATTCTTGACTTTGTCAATCTCTCGGAAATAGATCCTATTTATTTTGATAAAACTTACTATCTTGCTCCTCAGGAAACAGGCAGCAGAGCCTATAATCTCTTAAGACAGGCTATGAATGATACCGGAAAAATCGCTATTGCTAAAATCACAATTAGAACAAAACAAAATCTGGCCGTTCTGAGAATATATAAAAATGTCTTAGTTCTGGAAACCTTATTCTACCCGGACGAGGTTCGGCCTATTAGTCAAATTCCGGGACTTCCGGATGAAACGCAAACTAATGAAAAAGAGCTTGATATTGCTATCAAACTCATTGATAATCTTTCAACACCTTTTGACCCGCAAAAATATAAAGATGACTATAGAGAATCTCTGCAAAATCTAATTAGTAAAAAGATAGCAGGTACGGAAATCAAAGCCGCTC
>ERZ773359.4593-NODE-4593-length-14175-cov-4.610198_pt1 | contig 14175 bp, 13 predicted proteins | sample MGYA00374955_ERZ773359 | MGnify/ENA primary metagenome ERZ773359 (study PRJEB29098, sample SAMN04486028) | biogas fermenter metagenome | study: EMG produced TPA metagenomics assembly of the Biogas fermentation microbial communities from Germany - Plant 4 DNA1... | reverse complement strand
GACACCGCCCTTTCACGGCGGTAACGCGGGTTCGAGTCCCGCAGGGGTCACCAGCATGATGCGGCCTGCTGAGGCAGGCTTTTTTTATGTTCTATTAAGATGTTTTAAGAAATATTAATAATTGTTTAGTTTCTTGCAGGATTTTCGCAAAACCTTAACGAATATATAAAGCACTTTCTTTCGCAAGTCGCTTGTATGAAGCAATCCGCTGTGACAAGAGGTGCTTTATGCGTAAAAAAATTGTATGTTCTGTCCGGCAAGGGGCCTCTACCACACTGCAAGGACTGAAGAATTTTTATCTCGCGCAAACGGAAAAATTTCACAATAAGCAAAACAAATTGAATAATAAGAAAAACCATATAAAGACTTTGCTGTCGCCTGTCTTGCGGCAAATAAACCGCCTTGCACCTGCTGTTGCTGCCGCTGTCTGCCGTTTTGACGGCAGGGTAAAAAATCTTTTGGCGGCCGGCTTTTCCCTGGCGAAAGCAGCATTAGGGCGCTTTTTTGCCTGCTTTGCCGCCGCCCGCAGGCGGCTTCCCCGCATCGACAGGCGGGCAAAATCTGCGATCCTGGCTTCCGTGCTGGTCCTGACTCTCGCTGCCGCCGCCGTTGCCGCCGTCAAGGTTTATATTTATTACGACTCCTTTACCTATGTGGTTTACCTGGACGGCGAAGAGATCGGCTATGTGGAAGATGAGGCGGTGATTTGGGAGCATGTGGCCGCCTTGCAGGCAAAAGAACAGGCTGCCCGCGGGGTGGAGGTTGCCACCGAGCAGGCGGTGGAAGTTTCTTATGAACAACGCAGGGGCGTAGAGGAAGATGCGGAGGCGGTAAAAGCTTTGCTGGAGCAGAGGCTCCACTACAAACAGTATGCTTATCAGATAATGGTTAACGACCGGCCGGTGCTGACTGTCGGCAGCATTGATGACTACGAACAGGTTATGACTGCGCTGAAAAACACATATGCAGCCGGAAATGAGAACGCCGTTGTCCGTGCAATTGTCCTAACTGACAAGGTTGAAGCCCGTCTTGTCCTGGCAGAGCCCGGGGATATTTACAGTGTGGAAGCGGCCACACAGCTTTTGCAGGGCGGAAGCGACAAAAGGGAGATTTACATGGTTTCCCGCGGTGATACCCTCTGGAATATTGCCAGGAATAACGATTTGACCGTTGAGGAACTTCTGGCAATCAATCCCCAGCTGAACGGTTCGGACCGGCTGATGCCCGGAGATACACTGAACTTGCTGGTGCCGGATCCGCTGGTCGGTGTTTCCGTGACGGAAGATATTGTTGTGAACGAGCGTATTCCGTATGAGACGGAATATCAGAACAGCGACTCGCTCTATAAAGGGCAGAGCAAAATAATACAGTCCGGCGCATACGGCGAGAAGGAAGTAACTTACCGTGTGACCAGGCAAAATGGCAGGGAAGTAGGGCGGGTTGCCCTGTCTGAGAAGGTAATAAAAGAACCCAGGCCGAAAATTGTTGCCAAGGGAACGAAACCGGTTCCTCCAGGTACCGGTACAGGGCAGTTTCTCTGGCCCGTGGCCGGCCGCGGCAGGGTTACCTCCCGCTATGGCTACCGCGGCAGAAGCTTTCACCGCGGTATTGATATCGGCACCCCCACCGGTTCGGCCGTGCTGGCCGCAGACAGCGGCACGGTGGTGCAGGCCGGCTGGTACGGATCTTATGGCATTTGCATAACCATAAACCACGGCAACGGCTTTATCACAAGATATGCACACAATTCCAAAGCCCTTGTTTCCGTGGGGCAAAAAGTGCAGCGCGGGCAGCAGATAGCTTCTTCCGGCAGCACAGGCAATTCCACCGGCCCCCACCTGCATTTTGAGATTATTAAAAACGGGTCAACCGTCAACCCGCTGAACTACCTGTAATTTTGCCCCTTGCCCTAAGAATGGCGGGGATGGGATATTGGTAAAAAACTTAAAAAAGGCAGGGTGTTTGCACCTTGCCTTTTCTCTTGTGTCATAAAAACATAAATTGCATGTAATATAGCTGTAATATTTACCGCTTATAATGAAAGCAAGGTTTGACCCCCTCTTTAAAATATATTTCTTTTGCAACGTGGCAGCGCCACGTTCTTTTTTTGTCTCATCTTGCCAACAGCGGCTCTTATTGCCAGTGCAAACGGGCACTGCTCCTGCTACAATAAAGAAGATTGAGGAGGAGGAGCTATGCGGAAAAAAGCGTTTTTTCTCTTTGCCTTGCTCCTGTTTTTAGCCGTTATGATCCTGCCCGCCGGGGCGCAAAAACTGGGAAAAGCGGCGTGGCGGCGGTATTTCCGTGACTGGCATTTGCTGGAGACGGAGCTTTTTCTTTTGCGTTATACGGAAAAGGATGCAGCCGCGGCAGCCTGGCTGGCTGCCGTTGCCGACCGCCGGGCGGCGGAAGTGGCTGCCGTTCTGCCTCATACGGCAAAGGAAAAACCGTGGCTTGTTCTTGTTCCTGATCTGGCAACCCTGCGGGATATTTTTGGCTTTGCCGAAGAAGACGGCGCGCTCGGCGTCTATCAGGCGGGGGCCATTGCCCTGCTGTCGCCGCAGGCCTGGGACTGGGAAGCGGAGGAAGCACGCTTTGAGGAATTTGTCGCAAAAAATCCGCTGGTACACGAATATACCCACTATGTTCTGGATGTGCGTGCACGGGGAAACTATCCGCGCTGGTTCAGCGAGGGAATGGCATCATATCTTCAATACCGGCTGACAGGGTATACCTGGCCGGAAGAAGACAGTTCTCTTTCTACCGGCCCTTACTATAACCTGAAGCGCTTCACCTCTGATTTTGCCAGCCTTCCTGACCAGGCCCTTGCCTATTGCCAGGCGCAAAGTATTGTTACCTACCTGGCTGCACTGCAGGCGGACGAAGGCTTAAACAAACTGCTTGACAAGCTTGGTGCCGGAACGGCTTTTGACCGTGCCCTGGAAGAAGTGTACGGCATGGAGGCGGAAGCTGTATTTGCCGCCTGGCTGGGGTGGTCGCGGGCGGCCGCCGGCATCCGGCCAAAGCTTGCTTAAAATAGCAGGATTTGTGCTGGTAAAAAAGAAGTTATACACAGATTGTTCCGGGTGGTGTATAACATTGGCACGTGCAAGGATTCTGGTGGTTGATGATGAAAAGCCCATCGCCGAAATTTTAAAATATAATCTTGAACAGGAAGGATACGAGGTAATAACGGCTTACGACGGGGAGGAAGCCCTCCGGCTGGCCCGCACCTCCAGGCCCGATGTCATTCTGCTGGATATTATGCTGCCCAAAAAAGACGGCTTTGCCGTTTGCCGGGAAATTCGCAGCAGCAGCAATGTACCCATTATTATGCTGACAGCAAAGGATACGGAGCTGGATAAGGTGCTGGGCTTGGAGCTGGGAGCGGATGATTATGTCACCAAACCTTTCTCGGCCCGGGAAGTGCTTGCCCGTGTCAAGGCGCTGCTGCGCCGTGTCCAGCAGAAAGAGGAAAGCTTGGGTGAAATTCTTACCTGCCAGGACTTAACCGTAGATACAGGCAAGATGGAAGTACGGCAGAACGGGCGTCTGATCGAGCTGACTTACAGGGAATATTTGCTTCTGGCTTATCTGATGCGCCATGCCGGATATGTTATCAGCCGGGAGAAGCTGCTGGAGGATGTGTGGGGATACGATTTTTACGGCGATGAACGGACGGTTGATGTGACAATCCGCCGGCTGCGGGAAAAAATTGAACCCAATCCCAGTGAACCGCGCTATATTTTAACTAAAAGGGGAGCCGGCTACCTGATGGGGAAAAGCAGTCATGTTTAAAAGTGTCCAGTGGAAACTTGTTCTGATTTACACTTTGATTATCCTCTTTGCCATGCAGTTCTTTGCCGTTTTCCTGACCCAGGCCCTGGAAAACTATTATCTTGAGGCCTTTTCCGGCAATATGGAAACGCAGGGGCTGCTTTTGGCCAACTTCCTGGAGCGCTATCTGAACGATGCGGAAGACACGCATGATATTGACAGCCTTGTGGTGGAATACTCGCGCTATGCCGGCATTAATGAAATTATGGTCCTTGATGCATTTGGGCGGGTTATTTCCACCTCCAATCCGGAAAAAGGCTTTCTGGGTCAGCGGATTATCCAGGAGGAAATTACACGCGCTCTGACCGGGACGAGGAGCGAAGCTGTGCGCCTGGCTCCGGAAACCCAGGAACGAACCTATTATCTTGCCCTGCCGGTAAGCAGCGGTGAAAAAAATTTAGGAGTTGTCTATTTAAGCGGCTCCCTGGAGCCGATTTACCGGACATTGCGCGAAATTCAGGTGATTCTGCTTACAGGAGCACTGCTGGTTATCGCTGTAACAGTGGTGCTTGGCTTTTTCCTGGCGAAAACAATCACTGGTCCCATCGCAGAGGTCACTTCCAAAGCGGCGCTGATTGCCCACGGCGATTTGCGGCAGCGGGTTAATGTCCGTTCCGACGATGAAATTGGCCGCCTGGGGGAAATGTTCAACTATCTTTCCCGGCAGCTGGAGGCCACGCTGCAGGAAATCTCGTCCGAAAAAAGCAAAGTGGAAACCATACTGCAGCACATGACAGACGGCATTGTGGCCCTGGACTGGGACGGGCAGGTTATGCATGTCAACCCGACGGCAAGGACACTGCTTGGCCTCCAGCCGGAGGTTGAAGTAACCGTGGATGACCTGGAGCCTCTTTTAGCCGGGGAAAAAATTACGGAAATTGCCCGCTCGGGTAGGCAAAAGACACGGGAACTAACGCTCCCGTCGCAAAAAATAATCCTGGCCAGTTATGTTCCCTTCCACAGCGAGGATGAGGCAGCAGCGGAGCTGCTGTCTGGTGTGCTGATTGTCCTGCATGACGTGACCAAGGAAAGGGAATTAACACGTATGCAGCAGGAGTTTGTGGCGAATGTTTCGCATGAATTGCGCACGCCGCTTACGACCCTGAAAAGTTATACGGAAGCGCTACTGGATGGCGCCATCTCGGAGCCCGGGATCAGCCTGGCTTTTCTGAGAACCATGGAAAAAGAAATAGACCGCATGGTGCGTCTGGTGAAAGATTTGCTGGTACTGTCCCAGATTGACCACAAGCAGGTCAAGTGGAATAAAGCATTCTACGATTTGGGAGCCATCTGCCGGGAAGTGGTGGATGAATACCGGCTGAAATACAGGAGCGAACCGCGGCAGGTCAGCCTGCTGTTGCCTCCCCGCCCCGTCCTCGTTTTTGTGGACAGGGACCGCATCAAACAAGTGCTGATCAATGTTATCGGCAACAGTTATAAATACACCGCCGAAGGCGGAAAAATTGCCGTGTGTGTGGAGCAGACGGCCGAGACTGCCAGGATTACGGTAACAGACGACGGCATCGGCATTCCGCCGGAAGATGTGGAAAGAGTCTTTGAGCGTTTCTACCGTGTTGACAAAGCGCGTTCCCGGGAACACGGGGGAACAGGGCTGGGACTGGCCATCGCCCGTGATATTGTGGCTGCCCACCACGGCACCATTACCTTGCAGAGTGAACCGCAGAAAGCCACTACCGTTACTATTTGTTTGCCGCTGACTATCCGGGAGGAGGAAACGGCATGTGCGAACGAATAAAATCTGTGGTGCTCCTGGCCTTGGTCCTGTTAAGCTTTTATCTGACCGGTGCCTTGCTTTTCGGGCAGCCGTACCTGGAAACCGCTTCGTCGCCTGATTATGAGCAGGTGGAAACATTTGGCAGGATCAGGCCGCAAGCGGAGCAGGTCTATCCTGTATTGCGCCTGAAAACAGAAGAAAACTGGCTGCAGCTGTTTCCCTGGACGGAACGTTATCTTCCTGTCTGGAAAACATTGCAGTTTTTACTAGACCCGTCGCAGCTGCCGGAAAGCGGGGAAAAGCCGGAATTTTCAAGCAAGCAGGTGGAAATACAGTTTCCGGTAGCCGTTGAGGCAAAGCTTTGGTTCCACGATTCGCTTGCGGCTGACTTGCAGATCAGGAAGGTATGCTGGTTTGCCGAAGACGCGGAGAGCATCTGGTACTGTGATGAAGGCGGGAAGTGGTGGCGGGCAAAAGGGTTTACCGCGCCCGTAGAATGGGAAACAAGACTTGCTGCACTGTTTAAGAAAGCTCCGGCCTACACCGAGGCCGGTACGGAACTTTTGGCTCCCTTTACCGCCGGTGACGCGGTGGTTCTCTTGCCGGCGGAATTGCCTGCCATGAGCATGTACGCGGTGGCGGCAGAAAGCCTGGACACAGATAAGCTGCTGCGCAGTTTTTTTATCAACCCCGCCCTCGTGCGGCGCATAGAAGAGCGCAACGGAGCTGTCATTTATACTGACGGACAGCGGGGATTGCGTATTTTTGCCCATGGTGAACTGGAGATAACCGTTCCGGAAAACGAACCCGGCACCAGGAATCTTTCCCGGGCGGAAATCCTGCAGGAAACTGCACAGTATCTGCATCTGCTGGGGGGGTGGCCGGAGGAATTATTCCTCCAGTCAATAAGGGCCAATGTCCGGTCTATCACCTATCTCCAGCAATTGTATACCCAGGAAGTTGTTTTTCGCTGTGCTGCCCGGGGGTATCCGCTGGTTGGCAGGAAAGCACCGCTTTCCCTGTTGTTTTCCGACCGGGGGATAATTTATTATAACCGCCAGATTCTGTCGCTTGCCGAACCGTTGACTGAACCAATGCCGCTGGTGGCACCTGAGACTGCCCTGGCGACCGTGGCGGTAAATTTGGGTATACGGGCAGCAGGGATGCAACTGCTGTCTGTGGAAGCAATATATTTTGTTGACAGCACGGCCGGCAGCCCGCCGGTCGCGCAACCCGCCTGGCTGATTCAGTTTCAGAACAGACAGGTTGCTGTGGTAAACGGCTTTACCGGCGAACTGATAACCTGGCTGCAGTAGGAGGAAAGCATGGACCTCTCACGAGTAAAGACTATTTTAATTTGCTTTTTTCTCTGCCTCAATCTTTTTTTGGGGTATAAACTGTGGTTCAATCCTCAGTCTTTACGACAGGCCAGCATGCTAAGCCGGGAAGAAATTATCCAGGCGGAAAACATGCTGGCGGAAAACGGTTTTGAGTTGGCCACAACCATACCTAAACAGATTCCGCAGCTGGCTTTGCTGCATGTCTCTCGCCCACAGGAAAATATTTCCTCTTGGATAAAAAAATTTTTCCCTGACAATAAAGTTGAAATGAAGCAAGAGGGTGACAAGCTGGTTGCCCGCAGGGAAAACGAATACCTGGAAATTACGGAAAACGGCCGTGTCCGCTATCGCAATGAAACGAGCCTGGAAATTGCCGAATTATCCTGGAGCCAGGCGGAAAAACTGCTGAAAAACTGGGAACTGCTGGCCAGTGATATCAAAATGGACCTGGCAAGGACAACGGAAGAGGGGACATATTTCCGCTACGTGCAGACTTATCAGGGCTTTCCGCTTTTTTTTACCACTGTGGAAATATTTTTTGCGGAAAGCGGGGCGGTGGAAGTACTGATCGACAGGGCTACGCCGCAGGGGTTTGGAGACCGGCTTGTTACTGTTATCTCCGCTCTGACCGCTTTGGAAACTTTTGTGGAAGAAGCCGCTTTTACCGACAAAAAAATTGTTGACATTTCACTCGGTTATTACAGCGGTACTTATAACGCAAGCCGCTTGGAGACGGCACCTGTGTGGCGCATTGCAGCAGCCGGCGGCGAAACTTTTTACATTAACGCCTTTACTGGTGAAGTTGAACACAAATAAAGAAAGTGGCCTGATAAAACAGGAGTTTATTAAAAAAGCAAGAATTATCTATGTAGGCATCTAGAAAGGAATGCACAATTTTCTGAAACTGCAGGAGGAACAGTCTTTATGCCAAGGCTGCAAGTAATCGGCGGGTCCCGGCTTACCGGCTCTGTAAGAATCAGTGGTGCTAAAAACGCTGCTGTAGCCATTATCCCGGCGGCCCTGCTGACGGAAGCCCCTGTTCGCATTGAAAATCTGCCAAATATTTATGATATACATGTACTTGTGAAAATTTTACAGTACCTCGGGGTCAAAACCGTGTGGGAAACTCCTTCCACATTGTTGATTGACCCGTCCACCCTTTCCAGTTGGCAGCCCCCTTACGAACTGGTGAAAAAGCTGCGCGCTTCCTACTATTTTCTTGGTTCCCTGGTGGGCCGTTTTGGACAGGCAGTTGTCCCTGTTCCCGGCGGCTGTGACTTGGGGCCGCGTCCCATAGATCAGCATATAAAAGGTCTGGCCGCCCTTGGCGCCAATGTGAATGTTGAACATGGACTGATTAAGGTTTCGGCCGGCAGGCTGACAGGCGCAAATATTTACCTTGATGTTGTCAGTGTGGGTGCAACCATTAACATTATGCTGGCAGCAGCCAGGGCAAACGGCCGGACGGTAATTGAAAATGCGGCCAAAGAGCCTGAGATTGTGGACGTTGCCAACTTCCTCAACGCCATGGGGGCAAAAATCCGGGGCGCGGGGACGGATGTCATCCGTATTACCGGCGTCAAAGAACTGGGCCCGGTCACCCATACTGTCATTCCCGACCGCATTGAGGCGGGAACTTACATGATAGCAGGTGCGGCGACCGGGGGAGATGTGCTGTTGCATGAAGTGATCCCCAAGCATCTTGACCCGCTGACAGCCAAGCTGCGGGAGATGGATATTCAGGTGGAAGTAGCGGATGACAGCATCCGTGTTATTGGCAACCCGTGTCCGCTGGCGGCAGACATAAAAACTTTTCCTTACCCCGGCTTCCCCACCGACATGCAGTCGCTGGCCATGGTACTGTTGACACAGGCGGACGGAAGCAGCATGATTACGGAAAATGTTTTTGAAAACCGGTTTAAGCATGTGGACGAACTGAAGCGGATGGGGGCGCAAATCAAGGTGGAAGGCAGAACAGCTTTCATTACGGGTAGAACGCGTCTCAGCGGCGCCCCGGTCAAGGCGACCGACCTGCGGGCTGGTGCGGCTTTTATTGTTGCCGGCCTGATTGCCGAGGGAGAAACAGTGATCAGTGATATCAACCACATTTACCGCGGGTATGAAAATATTTGTGAAAAAATGGCTGCCCTGGGTGCGCAAATCAAAGAAATCGATTAGGTGACGGGTTGTGCGCATTATTCTTGCCAGACACGGCCAGACTGACTCAAACGCCTGCAATCGCTTTCAGGGATGCCTGGATGTACCTTTAAATACAAAAGGATACCGGCAGGCCCTCCTGCTTGCTGAACTGCTTGCCCGGTACCGGCCGCAGAAACTGTTTACCAGCGACTTAATCCGCAGCATTGAAACGGCACAGCCTGTGGCCGCAAGGCTGCAGCTGGTTCCCGTGGTCGACCCTGTTTTTCGGGAATATTCCTGGGGGATTCTGGAAGGCCTGACATGGGAAGAAGCACTGGAACGCTATCCGCAATATTTTTGCGGCGAGTGTCCGCCTTTACACGTTCTCAATGTTCCCGGCCAGGAACCGCGGGAGCTTTTTCGCCGGCGGGTGCAGGAAGGCCTGGCAAAGCTTTTGGCCGAAGAAGAGCTCGCTTCTGTAGCCCTGATCGGGCACGGGCATTACTTAAATGCACTGATGGTAGAATTTTTGGGCCTCGACTTTTACGGTCCGTGGCCTTTTTCCTTTGCTTCGGCTGCCGTCAGTGTGCTGGAAGTTAAAAAGGGACGCAGGAAGCTTTTGTGTTTTAATGAAAAATGCCATTTAGGAGAAGAAAATGCTTGAACTGTGCATGCTGGCCAGCGGCTCCTCGGGCAATGCAGTTTATGTGGCAACAGAAAAAGCAAGAATTTTAATAGATGCCGGCCTTTCCGGCAAACGGCTGGCAAAAGCCCTGGCTGAAATCGGTGCAGATGCGGCTGCCCTGGATGCCCTGCTCCTTTCTCATGACCATCTTGATCATACATGCGGTGCCAGTGTGCTGGCTAAACGCTACCACCTGCCGGTGTATGCCACACAGCCGACCTGGAATGCGGCAGGGAAACAGTTAGACAGCCTCCCGACTGTTTTGCGCCATTTTTTTGCCGCCGGCGACAAAATCGTTTTTGCTGATCTGGAAGTGGAAACATTTCCCGTCCCCCATGACGCCGCCGGCCCGGTGGGCTTTGTTTTACGCCAGGGGGATCGGGCAGCGGCGCTGGTAACTGATCTTGGCTGCGTTACGCCTTATATCATGGGTTGCTTGCAAAACCTGGACGGCATTGTCATTGAAGCCAATCATGACGAAAAAATGCTTTTCAATGGCAGGTATCCCTGGCCGCTGAAAAAACGCATCAGCGGCAAAACCGGCCACCTATCCAATGACATGGCAGCGGAATGCCTCACAAAAATCATTTCCCCCAGAACGAAGCAGGTGGTGCTGGCCCACCTCAGTGCGGAAAACAACCTGCCTTCACTGGCCCTTGATACAATCTGCAGCCGCCTGGAGACGGCCGGGATAACCCCGGGCAGGCAAATTAACGTCAGGGTGGCGGCAAGACATGAGCCGAGCTGCCGGATTTTGTTTACATAAATAAATTAACAAAAAACGGGAAAAAATGCTTGCGGGCATTTTTTTCTGTAACTCTTCATATTTTTGACACAACTAGCTGTTATATTTGGGTGTAGAATAGCAATTAAAGGGGGTATTATTCGTGGATTTCTTTAACGGCTTCTACCAACCGCGGCGCGGTTTGTGGGGGATTATCCTCTCTGCCCTCTTTGGCACACTGGTAGGCGGAGCCCTGGTGGCTTTTATACTGCTTCATTTTTTAGCTCCGGGACAGGATGCGGCACAGAACCAGGCCCCTCTTGCGCCACAGACGGGGCAACCGTCGCAACAGCAGGAAGATATTCCCTATAGCGAACAGGACAGGCCTGAATACCAAAATACGGCAGTAGTCCGTGCCGCGGAAAAAGTGGTGCCTGCAGTGGTGGGCATAACAAACAAAGTGGATGTTTTCAGCATGTTTCACGGCCGCACCATCCTCCAGGACAAAGCCACAGGTTCCGGCGTTATTATTGACCCGGACGGTTATATTGTTACCAACAACCATGTGATTGACGAGGCGGATGAAATCTGGGTCACCCTGGGGGACGACAAGGAATACAAGGCGGAACTGGTGGGCAAGGACCGCGTTTCCGACCTGGCAGTGATCAAGATTGACGCGCAGAACTTGCCTGCCGCCACTTTTGGTGATTCAGACAAAATCGTGGTGGGCGAAATGGCCATTGCTATCGGCAATCCCCTCGGTCTGAGGTTTTCCCAGTCGGTGACTGTGGGATATATTAGTTCCAAGCAGCGGGAAATCACCGACGGCACGCAGACGCTTTATGTCATACAGACAGATGCCGCCATCAACAGCGGCAACAGCGGCGGTCCCCTTGTTAACCTGAAGGGCGAAGTGATCGGCATCAATACCGCAAAGATCATGCTGACCGGAGTGGAGGGCATGGGTTTTGCCATCCCTTCCAATACAGTAAAAAAAGTAACCGAAGAGCTGATTGACAAGGGTTATGTCGTCCGCCCGCGGCTGGGAGTCTACAACGGCGGCGACATTGATGCGGCGCTGGCGAGACAGCTGCAACTGCCGGTTGAATATGGCATGATTGTTTACGCCGTTGACCCGGGCAGCCCGGCGGAGAAGGCCGGCATGCGCAGCGGCGATATCATTATTGAATTTAACGGCAAAAAAATAGAAACATTCAGTGACCTGCAGAAAGCCATCTACGCGCAAAAAGTGGGAGATACTGTGGAGATAGTGGTTGTTCGGGACAGGCAGAAGCTGACCCTGACGGCCACACTTACGGAAGCTGCCAATGTAAATGAATAAGAGACGGCTGCGGCCGTCTCTTTTTTCTCTAGCTTTTGCCAAAGGGCGGGCTGTGGTATGATAAAAAGAAAAAATATTCAACAAGGAGTCAAAGATGCGCGTCGTTCTTTTTTTTCTTGACGGAGTCGGCCTGGCGCCTGCCGGTCCGGCAAACCCTCTCTCAACAACTCCTATGCCCTGCCTGCAGGGGCTGCTTGATGGACAGGCATTGACACTTGCCGCTGTTGGCAAACATAGCCGCACCACCCTGCTGGCGCTGGATGCAACCCTGGGGGTGCCGGGGGAGCCGCAAAGCGCCACCGGGCAGACTACCCTTTTTACCGGCATTAACGCGCCGCAGGCGGTGGGGCGCCATGTGCGCGGGTTTCCCACCAAACCGCTGCGCCGCCTGCTGCAACAGGAAGGATTGCTGCAAAAAGTGCTGCGGCTGGGGAAAACCGCTCTTTTCCTCAACAGTTACCGGCCGCATTGTTTTCCGTTAGTGTCGACCGACGGGGGGACTTATTCGGTAACCACCTGGATGAACTATTATGCCGGCCTGCCGTTTCATACTTTGGATGATATGGTTGACGGCCGAGGGGTTTGTATGGATATTACCAATGAATACCTCCGCACAGAATTGGGCTGCGAGGTGGATATTATTGCTCCGGAAAAGGCCGGCAGGATCCTGGCCCAGCAGTCGCACCGCGTGGATTTTCTTCTCTATGAACATTTTCTCACCGATATCTTTGCCCACAAAAGGGACAAGGATAAAATAACAAGCCTGCTTGTCACCATAGATCGTTTTCTGGCGGGGATCCTGGCACATTTGGATCTCCAGGAAACGCTGCTTATGGTTACAAGCGACCATGGGAACCTGGAAGACTTAAGTACGCCGCTGCATACCAGAAACCCGGTACCGCTACTTTTATGCGGTGCCGGGCAGGATGACCTGCCGCCCCTTGCCGATCTGACGGCTGTCACTCCCTTTATCCTGGAAAGGCTGACCCGGGGGAAGCACGGCTGATGTACGGAGCCTGCCGGGAACATGTGGAACAGGTAATCGAACAATTTCTTTTTGAGTATGCCCGCGCTCCGGAACTGCTGATGCTATCACAGGCCGGCCGGGAGGAGACGCTTCCTGCCGCCTGCCTCTTCTGCTCCCAGCCGCCCGTTTACCTGGTAAAATAATTTTTAAGGAGTAAGCCATGCACTTTGAAATCCTGGCTGTGGGAAAAATTAAGGAGCAGTATTTCCAAAAAGCTGTTGATGAATATGTCAAGCGCCTGCGGCCGTATGCCCGGGTTGCCGTCAGGGAAGTGAAAGACGAAAAAACGCCCGACGGCGGGGCGGCAGCAGAGGCGGCCGCCGTCCGGGAAAAGGAGGCTCAGCGGCTGGAAGCGCTGCTTGCCCCGCAGACATACTTAATTGCCCTTGACATTCAGGGCAGGCAGTTTTCCTCGCCAGAACTGGCTGCCCTGCTGGACCGCCTGGCTACGGAAGGCAAAAGCCATATCACCTTTATTGTCGGCGGCAGCCTGGGCCTGGCCCCCCGCCTGCTGGAGAAAGCTGATCTAAAATTGTCTTTTTCCGCCCTTACTTTTCCCCACCAGCTTTTCCGGGTAATGCTTCTGGAGCAGCTTTACCGGGCATGCAAAATAAACCGCGGCGAACCGTATCACAAATGATCCTTAAAGCAAATTAAAGGATTTGACTCTTTAGTATGTTAAATCAAGATATTTTCAAAAACTTGACTCAGGGAAACCTTGTGATGATTAAATTTACCTCCGTATAAAATTGGCATGCCGCATTAATTTGATCAACCGGATTTTTACAAAAGCCCTGAATTTGCGACTGTGCAGATTCATGGTAAGGATAAGGTCGCCAGTTCAATTCTGGCTGAGGGCTCCAGTAGGTAAAGGCTTTCAGAACTTTCATTTTTGGAAGTCTTTTATTTTACTGCAATTTTACTGCAATAGGTAAAAATAACTAGAAGAGTATAGTATTAATTCTGCCCAGTCTGCCGCAGCTATGTATAAACGGCTTGCGTATTATTACGAGCACCCGTCATTTATAGGAGCCTTATGTGGAAATAGCCGAAGATCTTAGATAAACCGATCGAAGTAAAGAGCTTTATCGTAAGCGCGGCGAGACTATTGTGCGTGTTTTTGCCGATGCCAAAGAAAAACATGGGATGCGCTACACGCAGCCTCGAGGCTTGAGGAAGGTGCAACATTATCTCACGCTTTTTTTTGCATGCATGAAAGCTGGCCATGTGAAAACGGAAACTACGGACATTACAGCCCACAACCTCTCCGTTGCAGGAGGTGCTCTCTAAGATTTCAGCAATTTTATGTTTAAAAAGAATTTGGCCTTTAGGTTTTGCTTCCTAAA
>ERZ773359.4592-NODE-4592-length-14177-cov-6.234811_pt1 | contig 14177 bp, 16 predicted proteins | sample MGYA00374955_ERZ773359 | MGnify/ENA primary metagenome ERZ773359 (study PRJEB29098, sample SAMN04486028) | biogas fermenter metagenome | study: EMG produced TPA metagenomics assembly of the Biogas fermentation microbial communities from Germany - Plant 4 DNA1... | reverse complement strand
ATAAACCGCGCTATTTAATGGGAGTAGGAACAGCAGACTATTTAATTGAAGGCGTAAAGCGCGGTGTAGATATGTTTGACTGCGTACTGCCTACCAGAATAGCCAGAAACGGTACTGTATTAACACGGGAAGGGACACTTACCGTCCGCAATGCGGCTTATGCCCGCGATTTCCGCCCCCTTGAGGAAGGATGTAACTGCTATGCTTGCCGCAACTATACGCGCGCTTATATCCGCCATTTAATTAAAACCAACGAGATTTTTGGTCTGCGGCTGACAACATATCATAATTTATATATGCTGCATCATTTTATGCAAGCAATTCGCGCCAGTATTTTAAATGATACATTTCCTGAATTTTATCAAGAATTTATCGCCCGTTTCGGGCAGAAAAAGGAGGAAAACTAATGGAGCAACTACAACTTTTTATTCCACTGATTGTTTTCTTTGCCGTGATGTATTTTCTTGTCATTCGCCCCCAACAACAACAGCAGAAAAAAAGAAAAGAAATGCTTGACAACTTAAAAGCAGGGACAAAAATTAGGACCATCGGCGGCTTTTACGGTACCATCGAAAAAATTAAGGATGATGAACTGACGGTCCGCCTTGCCGAAAATGTCCGGGTCCGCATGGCGCGCTTTAGCGTGGAAAGTATTGTTGAAGAGTAGTTTCTTGAGCAAACCGTCATAAATGGGCATTGGGGGACATAAATTCCAATAGGAAGTATTGGAGGTGAACCCCATGCCGCGCAAAAACACGGCAGCTGCACAAACCAGACCACCGGTGACAATTATTATCATGGCTAAAGGAGTGCTTTATGCATATTTTTTATCCCTGGCGATTTTTCTCTTTTTTAGTCTTATTATCCAATATACATCTTTAACGGAAGCTATTTTGCCTTATACAGCATATGCAACTTCTCTCATTGCCATTTTTGTCGGCGCCGCTTATGTAACCAAAAAGCTGCAAGTTAAAGGATGGCTTAACGGCGGACTTACCGGGTTAATTTATTTGGCCGGTTTGCTGCTCATGGGACTGATTTTGCTGCCGGATTTTCATGTGGATGCCGGCTACATAACTAAAGCCCTTTTAGCTTTTATCACCGGTGCCGCCGGGGGAATTTTCGGTATTAATATGTAAAAAGACCGTCAGAAGACGGTCTTTTTGCTTATAATTAATTGCCAGGCAAGCCAATTCCTATAATTAAGGGTGTATATTTCTTCAAGCAGAACGGCCTGTATGTAAGTCCTGTGCCCTCGTTTGCTTATTGCTGATTTTTTTGCCACCATCTTGTGCCCTAAGTCCAGGGTAAAAATACAAATAAAGAGAAGTAAAGCCCTCCCTAAGAACTATAACCCCCAGAATTAAAATTAACATAAAGAATAAAATTTCAGTTTGGAAAAAAAACTTGACGGGAAAGCTGCCCAGAAAATGCAAGGAAAAAACTATGAAACAAAAACCAAGTAAAATCTTGCTCAAAGCAAAGACTACTTTAACAATGCCTGCCTGCCTTTGCAGCAAAAGTATCACTTCCCTCTTACAAAACTCTTTTACAGATTATGCACAGTAAAAGGAAATGTGAGTTTCAGGCAATAACTGTACTAAAAAATTACCACACAAATCTAGGAATTTTATATGGACAGTGGCTATAATAATACGTTATAATTACTTTGTAAGTAGGGCTAAAAACAACACAAAAAAGTTAGAAAAATTACAAAAGTCTCAAAGAACTTAATTTAGTAAAGCAGCATCGGGATGGACAAGATAAAGGTACCGTAAGGCGCAACCGCAAAAGGAGGCATAGGATAATGAAAGAATTAGCCGCTGCATTACGTGACCTTAATGAAGACCGGGTATATGAATTGGTAGAGGCTAAGCTTGCGGAAGGTGTATCGCCCATTGACATCATTGATGAATGCCATGAAGGTATAATTGCCGTGGGGGAGTTATTTGCCGAAGGCAAGTACTACCTAACGGAATTAATGCTTTCCGGCGAAATCATGCAGGGTGTCATGGCAAAACTGGATCCACTGATCGCCAGTAAAAGTTCAGAAGACAAAATCATCGGCACTGTGGTTATTGGCACGGTCAGCGGTGACATTCACGACATAGGAAAAAATATTGTTGTGAATTTATTGCGCAGCAACGGTTTTAAGGTTATTGACCTGGGGGTCGATGTGCCGGCAAAAGATTTTGTGGAAATGGTAAAAACAAGTGGTACAAAAGTGCTGGGACTCAGCGCCCTGCTTAATTCCACGTACCCGGAAATGAAAAAAGTCATAGATGCGCTGAAAGAAGCGGGATTGCGAGAGCAGGTGAAAGTAATTATCGGTGGCGCCATTATGAGCGAAGCTATCCGCGAATATACCGGTGCTGATGCTTTTGCTACAGATGCCGTTACCGGCATCAAGTTCTGTAGACAAGTTTACGCACAAAAAGAATAATTCATCTACCCTGGGCAGTGAATTGGTTTCACTGCTTTTTTCTTTATAACTTTAGGCACAAAAAAGGCTCTTTGACGTTTTCTTGACGTTTGGGTGAGGTAAAAGATACAATTATATATGTGTCCACAATCTTTACGCAAAGGGGGAAAGAAAATGGAACTACTGGTTTTAGTGTTGAATCAGCCGGAACGTCTGGAGGAAATCCTTGAAGGTTTTTTACATGAAGGTATTAGCGGGGCGACTGTGTTGGAATCCACAGGTATGGGCAGGGAGCTTTGCGAGAAAACCCCCCTTTTCGGTGGAATTCGCCACCTTATTCAAGGCTGTCGTCCCCACAATGTCACTGTGTTTACCGTTGTACGCACAGAAGAAGAACGTAATAAAGCCATAAAAGTTATTCATAATGTGATTGGAGACGTGACAAAGCCAAATGCCGGTATCTATTTTACCGTACCGGTAACTTCAGTAAGCGGATTAGTCGAGCCCATTCGCTAAAAATTTTCTTGTAAAAAAACTTGTAAAAAAATTTGTAGTATTGTTTTTAGTCGGAGGAGGAGTAGAAATTGTTGACAATTTATAATCAGGCACTTGGCTTGGCTGCGCTACTGTTGTTGGGATATGTAGGGGGGGTGCTGGCTAGAAAAGTTAAATTGCCAATGGTGGCAGGATATGTAGTAATGGGATTAATCATTGGCCCCTCTGTGCTGCATATTATACCGGAAAAAATAATCCAAGAATTTGAATTAATAAAAATTTTAGGCTTGGGGTTAATTGCTTTAGTCATCGGCGGGGAGTTGGAAATCAAAAGGATTAAACATTTAGGGAAAATTATTCTGGGTACTACTATCATACAGGTCATTGGTGTTTTTCTAGTTGTTTTTGTGGCAACTTTTTATTTGCTTAAATTGTCCCTTCCCATTTCTCTTTTACTTTCAGCCATGGCTACCGCCACGGCACCGGCTGCCTCGGTGGCCGTTATTCGTGAATATCAGGCTCAAGGTCCCTTCACCACAACTTTACTTGGGATTGTAGCCTTAGATGATGCTGCCTGTATTATTATTTTTGGCATTATTGCCGCCATTAGCCGCATGCTTTTAGACGGCACTTTAGCTTCAGGGTTACAGATGTTTACAGCACCGGCAATAGAACTTTTAGGTTCCCTCGGTGTAGGCTTTGTGGTCGGTTTACTAATGATCTATATTTTGCGGCATCTTCATGATAAACAGCATAGGCTAACAGTAATTGTTGGTTTGGCATTACTAAACAGCGGCATCGCCGCCATCTTTGATTTATCTCCCTTACTTATTAATATGACTACAGGTTTCATTTACACAAATCTCTCCTTGGAACCGCAGGCACTGTCAGTAATTGATGAGATTGATTTTCCCATCTTTGTAGTTTTCTTTACCCTGGCCGGAACAAGTTTGCGTTTAGATGTGCTGGCAGCCAGTTGGGTCGCCGCCGTCATTTATATCATTGCCAGAGCCATAGGTAAAATTGGCGGCTGCTATGTGGGAGCAAAGGTTTCCGGTGCCACGAAAACAGTACAACGCTATCTCGGTTTTGCCATGCTTCCTAAAGCCGGTGTCGCCATTGGCATGGTCATGCTTGTGCAAGGCAGGTTCCCGGAAATTGCTGCGATCATTACCGCCATTGAATTGGCTGCCGTCACCGTTTGCGAACTTATCGGACCCCTGGCGGCAAAATTTGCTTTAGTTTCCGCAGGAGAAGCTAAACTACCGGAAAAAATTGGGGTAAAGGAATAGTGCCAGAATTATTTTTTTTTCAATCCTCACACCAATCTTTACCGTGTGGCAGGTGTATGCTATAATGATTTTGTAACAAAAAAGGAGGCGATACAGATGGACAAAAAACATATTCTCACTGTAAACCCGGACGCGGCCAAAGCTTTTGCTGAAAATAGCGGTTGCGGCGAATGTCCTACATCTTGTCAATCAGCCTGTAAAACTTCTTGTACCGTAGCAAATCAAGTTTGTATAAAAGAGATTAAAGCATAAAAAAAGTAGTCGCCGACTACTTTTTTTTATACAGATGGCATTTCTCTTTGCAATCCCCGTCCTTTTGATATAATAGAAAAGATGTAAAATGAAATGAGGGAAAATATGGTTCATACTTTTGCCATGCATGAATTAAAACTGGCCTTGGATGTAGAAAGCGGGGCTTTGCATATCCTGGATGAACCGGCCTTTTTCGCCGTCAAGCTGTTGCAAGAAAATAACAGCCCCCAAGCAGTACAAGCAGCTCTCCAAGAAAAATTCGGGGCAAAAACTGCCGCCGAAACTTGGACGGAAATTGCAGAATTGCAAAAAGAGGGGCTGCTTTTCAGCCCCAAACGCCCGCTAAATCTTACCACCGACGGTGCCATTAAAGCACTATGCTTGCATTTAGCTCATGAATGCAATTTACGCTGTAAATATTGTTTTGCCAATAAAGGCCATTACGGGGGTACCAGGGGTTTAATGCCGCTGGAAACGGCATATGCCGCCGTTGATTTTCTGCTGCAAAACAGCAAAAATCGCCGTCATTGTGAGATAGATTTTTTCGGCGGCGAGCCGCTGCTAAATTTTTCTGTCATGAAGAAAACAATTGCTTATGGCAGGGAAAAGGCAGCCCAAATGGGTAAAATCTTAAAGTTTACGGTTACCACCAATGCTTTTGCGCTGCCCCCTGAAGTAATTCAGTATTTAAATGCTGAAGAAATCAGTGTGGTCCTTTCCTTGGATGGACGGCAAAAAGTACACGATGCCATGCGTGTGCAACCGGACGGCAGCGGCAGTTGGCAGGAAGTTTTGCGCAACTGTAAAATTGTAGTAGCCGGCAGAAATCATAATAATTACTATTTGCGCGGGACTTATACCAGACACAATTTGGATTTTACTGAAGATGTAAAAGAAATGTACCGGCAAGGTTTTAGACTACTATCCCTGGAGCCAGCCGTTTTGCCACAAGAGTCAGAGGAGGCTTTACGTCCGGAAGATTTGCCGGTTATTTTCGCTGAATATGAAAAGCTGGCTGCACAAATCTGGCAATGGGAGGAACAGGGCGAACAAGTTTTCTTTTTCCATTTTGAACTGGATTTACATCAAGGGCCCTGTGCCAAAAAAAGAGCCCTTGGCTGTGGAGCAGGTTCCTCTTATTTAGCTGTCACCCCCGACGGTAAACTGTATCCCTGCCATCAATTTGCCGGAGAAGAAGATTTTTGTGTAGGTAATGTTTTTACGGGGATACAAGTAGAAGATACTTTACAACGTTTCCAGGCTGTTGATTCCGTAGAAAAAGAAGCATGCCGTAACTGTTTTGCTCGCTACTTTTGTGGAGGCGGTTGCCACGCTGCCGCCTGGTTGCAAAATAAAGATTTAAACATTCCTTACGATTTTGGCTGCCAATTACATAGAAAACGTGTAGAATGCGGACTTTATTTGCAGGCTAAACGAATGCTGGCCAAAATGAACGGGTGATTAGTATTGATGGATATTTTTTCCTTTCACGCCGAAGAAGAATTAAATAAATATGGACCTTTGGCCTATAGGTTACGCCCTAAAAGCTTGGACGATTTTGTAGGCCAAAAACATCTGGTGGGCGAGGGAAAGCCCCTGAGACGTTTAGTGGAAAATGACATGCTGCTGTCCCTGCTATTTTACGGTCCGCCGGGAACAGGAAAAACAACCCTGGCGGAAATTATTGCCGCAGAAACAAAGGCAGCCTTTGTCCGTGTAAATGCCGTCTCCTCCAGCGTCACCGAACTACGTCAAAAAATTGAAGCAGCAAGGCAGCGTCTGGCAAGTGACGGTAAAAGAACCATACTCTTTATTGATGAAATCCACCGCTTCAACAAAGCCCAGCAGGATGCCCTTTTGCCCGCCGTAGAAAAAGGGATTGTGGTTTTAATCGGCGCCACCACGGAAAATCCGTATTTTTCTGTGAACGCGCCCCTTTTATCACGGATGCGTATTTTTCCCTTTGAGCCGTTGTCGCAGCAAGATATCACCACCTTGCTGCTTAATGCTTTGCAAGCTCCAGTGGCCAATTTGCAAAATGTACAGATCACCGGGGAAGCATTGACCCATCTGGCGGAAATGGCCAATGGTGATGCCAGGGCTGCTTTGAACGCCCTGGAATTGGCGGCGGCCCTGGCTCCAGTCAACGATTCGGGAGAAAAAGTAATTGATCTTGCCCTGGCCGAGGAAGCAGTGCAGCGCCGCTTTGTTGTCTACGATAAAGACGGTGACAGCCATTATGACGTTATTTCTGCCTTTATTAAATCCATCCGCGGTTCAGATCCCGATGCTGCTTTATATTGGCTGGCACGCATGCTGGAAGCAGGCGAAGATCCTCTTTTTATCGCCAGGCGCCTTATTATCTTGGCCTCCGAGGATATCGGCAATGCTGATCCGCACGGATTACTGATGGCTGTCAGTGCCGCACAAGCCGTCCAGATGATCGGCATGCCGGAAGGAAGGATTCCTTTGGCACAAGCAACAACTTATCTAGCCACCGCTCCCAAAAGTAATGCCGCTTATGTAGGAATTGAGGAAGCGCTGGCTTTAGTAAAAAAAAGACCGGGAGACCGGGTACCGGTGCACTTGCGCGATGCAAGTTATAAAGGGGCAAAAGCTATGGGGCATGGGAAGGGTTATCTTTATCCCCATGATTTCCACGGCCATTTTGTCAAACAAAATTATCTGCCGGAAGGCATGAAGCGACCCAATTTATATCGTCCCAGTGGCAACGGTTATGAAGTTTCTATTAAAAAACGTATGGAGCAGTGGGAGAAGCTGCGCGGGAAGGATGATGCCGGTGAATGATTCCTTGATCACAGTTGCCCGGAATGTACGCGTCAAAATCCCGGTAGGTGCCTGTCGCTTTATTGCCAGCGTCGCCCGCACTGATACGGAAGAAGAGGCAAAAGCTTTTATTGCACAGGTAGCGAAAGAGTTTCACGATGCTACCCATAATGCCTATGCCTATAAAATCGGTCTAGGTGATATGGCCATTACCAGGCAAAGCGATGATGCGGAACCGGCAGGAACCGCCGGGCCGCCTATGTTGCAAACCATAGAGCACGCAGGCCTAACCAATGTAACAATTGTGGGCACCCGGTATTTTGGTGGTGTGAAATTAGGTATTGGCGGTTTAATTCGTGCTTACCGGGCTTGTGCAGAAGCCGGCTTGAAAGAAGCGGGACGCAAAAAAGAAATTTTTAAATTTAAACTGCAGATCCGGGTACCTTATGAATGGTTGGGTACAGTACTAAAAGATATTCCTTCCTTCCGCGGGAAAGTTGTGGACGTTGAATATGAAGCCAAGGGAGTAAATGTCATTTGCCTGGTGCCTGTTAGTGCCCGGGAAGCTTTGATAGCGCAAATTACGGAAAATACACGAGGGAAGGCAGAGATTTTGGGACATACTAAAAAAGACATTTTGCAGGGAGGTGACGGTGCTGACTAAAAAAAAAGTTTTAGTTGCCATGAGCGGCGGTGTTGATAGCTCCTTGGCAGCAGTTTTGTTAAAAGAACAGGGTTATGAGACCATTGGTGCCACCATGCGCCTGTGGGTGCCGGAAAGCTTCGAAGATGAAGCAAACTATTCCGGCCGCGGTTGTTGTTCTTTAGCTGCAGTGGATGATGCCCGTCGCGTCGCGGATAAATTCGATATTCCTTTTTATGTCCTCAACTTTAAAGATGTTTTCCGGCTAAAAGTTGTTGATTATTTCATTGCAGAGTACCGTCAGGGTCGTACACCAAATCCGTGTATTGCCTGCAATCGCTATTTAAAGTTTGAATTATTTTTACGCAAAGCTTTAGAACTGGAAGCAGATTATGTTGCCACCGGTCATTACGCCCGTGTTTTTTACGACACTGACAAAAAAAGATACCGCCTACAAAAAGCTGTGGACAGGGCAAAAGACCAGTCTTATACTCTTTACAATTTGACCCAGGAACAGCTTGCCCATACGCTCTTCCCCCTGGGGGGACTTTTAAAAACTGAAGTTAGGAAACTGGCAGCCAAATATGGGCTGGCGGTTGCAGATAAGCCGGACAGTCAGGAAATCTGTTTTATTCCTGATGATGATTACAAACGTTTTTTACGTGAAGAAGCGCAGGTGGAGTCACCTCCCGGTCCCATTCTAGATGTTGACGGCAACCGTTTAGGCACGCATCAGGGTTTAATTAATTACACGGTGGGACAACGCAAAGGCCTTGGCATAGCGGTAGGCAAACCCATGTATGTGGTGGAGCTTGACGTGGAAAGAAATGCTTTAATTGTTGGTGATAATAAAGACGTTTATGCCCAGGGGCTCATTGCCGACGACGTTAATTTTATTCTTATCGATAAGTTGCATGAACCAATGACAGTCAAGGCTAAAGTACGTTACCATGCCAAAGAAGTGGATGCTCTGTTGTCACCACTGCCGGATGGAAAGGTACACCTGGAGTTTGCCAAACCGGAAAGGGCCGTTACACCGGGTCAGGCCGTGGTGTTTTACCAGGATGAAGATGTGGTTGGTGGAGGTACTATTGAAAAAGCAATTCGTTAAGAAGAGAGGGAGAAAATGAAAGCGGAAATTATTGCAACCGGCACGGAATTGCTTTTGGGACAAATTACTAATACTAATGCCCGTTTCTTATCAGAAAAACTGGCGGAAAAAGGCATTGATGTCTATTGGCATACCGTAGTGGGTGATAATCCGGCTCGAGTGGAAGCAGCTCTACGGACAGCTTTAGATAGGGCAGATATTATTATTACCTCCGGGGGTCTCGGACCTACCATGGACGATTTAACTAAAGAGACTCTGGCCAAAGTGTTGGCTTTACCTTTGGAAATGGATACCGCCTGGCAGAAGCAAATGGAAAAAATGTTTAGTCGCCCCGGAGCAAAAATGACCAGCAATAATTTAAAACAAGCCCTGGTGCCAAAGGGAGGAGAACTGCTCCCTAACGCCTATGGCACCGCTCCGGGTGTTTGGCTTGAACACCAGGGAAAAATAATTGTGATGCTACCGGGGCCGCCACGGGAATTGGAACCTATGTTTATGGAAGAAGTATTGCCGCGCCTTCCCAAAACAGGAAGTATTTTACTCTCGCGGGTTTTGAAAATTACGGGGATAGGGGAAGCTGCCACTGAAGATGCCATTAGTGATCTTGTGCAGAACCAAACTAATCCCACCATTGCCCCCTTGGCCAAGCTCAATGAAGTTCACTTACGGCTGACAGCCAAAGGCAAAAACAAAGAAGAGTGTTTACAGTTGCTGGATGAACTTGACCGGAAACTACAGGCAAGGCTTGGCAACAGCATTTTCGCCCGGGATGAAGAAACAATGGTGGATGTGGTGGCCAAACTTCTTTTTGCCCAAAAACGTACCGTAGCTGTGGCCGAATCCTGTACGGGGGGCCTGTTGGCACATATTTTGACCAATATACCCGGGAGTTCTGATTACTTCCATTTGGGCCTTGTCACTTACAGCAACCAGGCCAAAGTTTCCCAATTACATATTGCGGAAGCACTTTTGGCAGCAGAAGGTGCAGTTTCCGAGTCGGTGGCCAAAGCAATGGCCAACAATGTAAGGCAAATTGCCCATACTGATTTTGGTATCGGCATCACCGGCATTGCGGGCCCCACCGGAGGTACGGAAGAAAAACCTGTAGGCTTGGTTTATATTGCTCTAGCCACACCCAGCCAGGTTAAATGTCACAAGTTTAATTTCCTGGGAACAAGGGAAAATATAAAAGAACGGGCAGTTATTAGTGCATTAAACATGCTGCGCCTGTATCTTTTAGAACATAATCTTGGGTGATGGCTTGGTCAAAATACAGCGGCGACAAAATGTAAAATTATTTCTGCTTGCCCTCATTGGCATGCTTGTTTTTGTCAGTTTGTTTGGCAGCTATACCACTGTACTTGAAGCCTTTCAGCTTGAATTAAGAATTAAAATTTTTGATCAAGGTTGCACACAACTTGAATTTCCACCTTTGGGGCTGGTGCGGGCTAAAACCCACTTGCCCCCCTTAATGCTATCTGTACGCCTCACCAATATTAACTTACAACAATTGGAGAAAGTTTTATCCCAGACAGGCGATACCGCCTACTTAAATAACTTACAGGCCCTCGCCAAACGGGAAGCAAAAATTTTTCTCTTGCGTCTTTTATGGCTGGCATTTATTGGCGGTTTTGCCGGTCCCTATTTATTCGGTGAACGGGATCGTAAGCGGCTTATGGCCGCGGCTTTAGCCGGAGTTTTCCTTTTGGGGTGCTTGTTGCTGGTAAGTTATGCTACCTTTCAACCACTGGCTTTTATGAATCCGGAGTTTGAAGGGATTTTGGCGGCTGCCCCCTGGATGTTTGGTCTCCTTGAAGATGTGTTATTGCATGTCAAAAATTTAGGTGAACAATTGGAACTGGTGGCCGGCAGCATTAACAATTTATTTACGCAAGTGGAACGCTTGCAACCTCTAGGCACATTGGAGGGGGATTTAAAAGTCGCCCATATTTCTGATTTACACAATAACCCTGCCGGCATGGATTTTGTACGTCAAGTCATTGAAACTTTTGGGGTGCACATGGTTATTGACACCGGCGATATCACCGACTTTGGTACAGACATAGAAGCAGGTTTAGCCGCTCCCATTGAAGCATTCGGTATTCCTTATGTTTTTGTACCCGGCAACCATGACGCCCCCAATGCCATTGCGCGTCTGAGAAGTATACCTAATGTCCATGTGCTGGAAGAAGGAGTATTGGAAATTTTAGGTCTGCGCATTGCCGGTATTGCCGATCCTGCAGCAAGCGGTCCCAGCATGGTGGTGGCGGCAGACACAGTGTTGGCTGCCTATGCACTGCGCCTGCAAGAGATTATAAATAAAGCACAGCTACCACCCCACCTCATTGCTGTGCACCATCCTCGCATTGCCCGGCATTTTTTGCATAAAGTACCGTTGATTCTCACCGGACATACACACCAGTTTTCCCTAGAACAACATGGTGAAACTGTGGTCATTAATGCCGGCACCACAGGTGCTGCCGGCATCCGCGGCCTACAGGCGGGCCGCGAAACACCTTACTCTTTAGTTTTATTGCATTTCGCCAGACAGGAAGAAGGCAATTTATTCCTGAAAGCAGCCGATATTATCCATGTTTTCCAGTCTAAAAGCGGTTTTTCCCTGGAAAGGCGCTTATTGGGAACGGTTAGTGCTGAAAACTTACCGGAAAATGAGGGTGAACAGGAGAAAAGCGAAAATAATGCATTTTGAAAATCCTGCACAGCAGGATTTTTTGTTAATCAGCAATAAATATACATGCAACCGGGGCTTATTCTTGTCCTGGTACGTTCTTTTTATTTGCCTAAAAAAATCTCAAAGGAGCGTTTTCGGTGGCGAGAATTTTTTTTGCGCTGGAAGTGCCGGACAATTTACGCCGGCAAATTACACAATTACAACAAGAAGTACCGGTAAACACCGGCGACATTAAATGGGTGGAGAAAAACAATTTACATATTACACTCTATTTTGCCGGGGAAGTGGAAGAAGCAAAATTGCAGATTTTACTAGAACGCGCGGAGAATGTCGCCGCCCAGCTGCAACCCTTTAAAATAGGCATAAGGGGAATGGGGGCCTTCCCTAATGTGTGGCGCCCGCAAGTGTTATGGCTGGGCATTGATGAAGGCAAGGCGGAAATAACCACTTTAGCAAAAATGCTTGCCGTTACCAAAGGCAAAAAACAAAAATCTTTTGTACCCCATCTTACCATTGGCAGGATACGCTCGGGAAGGAAAGTCAATTTAAAACGGTTTTTGCAGCAACAGGAGGATTATGCTCTAGCTTCATATCTTGCCACCAAGTTTTGCTGTTTCCAAAGTGAGTTAACACCCCAAGGGCCAATTTACACCAAAATCAGAGAATTTTTTTTCTCATAATCTGTGTTTGCGGCAGGAATTACTCTGCCCAAGGAAGAACATAAGAGGGGAACAAATGTTTGGCGGAGGTAACTATAATGAAAGAAAAGCAAAAAGCTTTAGAGATGGCTTTACTGCAAATTGAAAGGCAGTTTGGCAAAGGCTCTATAATGAAACTGGGCGATGATACCAGCAGACTTAACTTATCCGTGATTCCTTCCGGATCACTGGCATTAGACATTGCTTTGGGCGTAGGCGGTTACCCACGTGGCCGAATTGTGGAAATCTATGGGCCGGAATCTTCCGGTAAAACTACCGTAGCGCTGCATGCCATTGCCGAAGCCCAAAAACTGGGCGGCTATGCAGCCTTCATTGATGCTGAACATGCTTTAGATCCGGTTTATGCCAAAAAGCTGGGCGTAAATACCGATGAACTGTTGGTGAGCCAGCCTGATACGGGTGAACAAGCACTGGAAATTGCCGAAGCACTAGTCCGCAGTGGAGCCATTGATGTGTTAGTCATTGACTCGGTGGCCGCTCTGGTGCCCAAGGCGGAAATTGAAGGGGAAATGGGCGACAGCCATGTGGGTTTGCAAGCGCGTTTAATGTCTCAGGCGTTGCGTAAACTATCCGGCGCCATTGCCAAATCAAATACCATTGCCATATTTATTAATCAGATTCGGGAAAAAGTAGGTGTTTTATTTGGTAACCCGGAAGTTACGCCCGGGGGACGTGCTTTAAAGTTTTATGCCACCATCCGTATAGACGTCCGCCGCATAGAAACACTTAAACAGGGAACAGATGCCGTCGGCAACCGCACACGCGCAAAAATCGTGAAAAATAAAGTAGCCCCACCCTTTAAACAGGTGGACTTTGATATAGTGTATGGTGAAGGCATTTCCCGTGAAGGAACGCTTTTGGATTATGGTGTTGAACTTGATTTAATCCAAAAAAGCGGTGCCTGGTATTCTTACGGTGATATCCGCTTAGGACAGGGTAAAGAAAATGCACGCCAATTTTTAAAGGAAAATGCTGATATTGCCGCCAATCTTGAACAAAAAATCCGGGAAGCTTACGGCCTTCCCCTGATCAGCTCACCGGAAAATGCAGCAGCTAAAGAAAATGAGCAGTAATTCCCTGGAAAAAGGACTGGCGTTTGCTTACCGCATTTTGGCCCGTCGCGCACGCACGGAAAAACAAATGCGGGATGCTTTACTCCACAGACAGTTTACTGGCGAAGTAGTAGAGAAGGTGGTGGCAGAACTAAAAAACAAAGGCTACCTCAACGACCGGCAATTCACCCGTGATTACATTGATTTTCGCTTACGCGGAAAACCGTACGGTCCGCTTTGGCTGCGTGCTTCCCTGTTACGCCTCGGGGTGGAAAGAGAAATCATTGAAGAGGAGCTGCAAACCGTTTTTACAGGCGACAAAGAAACAGAACTGGCGCAACTTTTTTTGGCGCAAATTAAATCTACAGTAAACAGCCGGGAAAAAGCTTTTCGCCGTCTGAGATCCAGAGGATTTAGCGTTTCCACCGCCCAAAAAGTGCTGGAAAACATTGATGAATTAAAATAAAATTGTTTGCAGAAAAGTTTTAAGTCGCTTTGCGCAAACTAAACCGCTGCCTTGACATCAGCCGGTAAAATAGATACAATTTAAGGCAGATACAGCTAATGTGTGGGTCGCCATATAAAGAAAGTACGGCTTTTTTGAGCCTTTAACATATATCTTTTACTGGTTTTTCTATAAATCAATAATTTGCCCAGTTAAGATCAATATGTGCTTCTTTATAGCTGTGTGCCCGCACAGCTCTTTTTATTG
>ERZ773359.4591-NODE-4591-length-14181-cov-5.455685_pt1 | contig 14181 bp, 11 predicted proteins | sample MGYA00374955_ERZ773359 | MGnify/ENA primary metagenome ERZ773359 (study PRJEB29098, sample SAMN04486028) | biogas fermenter metagenome | study: EMG produced TPA metagenomics assembly of the Biogas fermentation microbial communities from Germany - Plant 4 DNA1... | reverse complement strand
TCTGGGCCTCTCTAGTGCGGATCTGTGGGTAATCAGTATCCGCCCGCCAGATAAAAGTGCTCACTTCTGGCTCCACCAAGATCGTGATGTACTCATCCTCAGAAATCCTCGGCGTTACCCGCAGGTTGATGCCTGATTCCAGAAACTCCAGGGTATTGTGTCCCTCATCATCGGTGAGCACAACCGGTACGCGGTCACCCACGAAGATGCTGGCGGCTTGTCCACTCAAAGTGGTGATTTTGGGGTTGGCCAAAAGCTTAGCATCTCCCTTTTCTTCCAAGATGCGCAGGGCCAGGATCAAATCCCAGGCATCCCACTCCAGTTCCAGGAAGACCGGAGCGGTGCTTTCGGTAAAGGATGGAACTCCCTGCCAGTCCACTCCAAGATTCCGCAGAGCTTCACTGGACATCTCCTGAACCCACACTTCCAGCACCACCTGCGGAGCTGGGCGATCGAAATCCACTAGGAACAAGTCCACTTCCGCCAACTCCAAATCGGTACCCCGCACCACAATGCTTTTGCGGTCGGCATCAAGCTGGATGCGGGCTTCTGGCAGGAGCAGCCCAAGCGCCGTCTTGGCTGCCGCGGGCTCAGCGTAGTTCAGGCGGTAGACCTTAAGCTGCTCCGCGGCATCTGCACCCAAGATGCCCACCATCAAGGTGTGTTCCGTAAGCTCCACCTTTAGCGGAACTATCTTTTTGATGTGTTCAACAATCTCCAGAGGACTGCCGCTGCGCAGATCCACCACAAGCCTTTTTTCTTCCAGAGCTGGATCCGCGATGAGATTCACCTCCAGCTCAGCGCTGAGCTCTTTGAAGACCTCCAACAGCGAACGGCCCTGCTCCACGTTGGCCGGAGCAGCCTTAGCACTGTCCAGCCTGCCAATGAGCTCCTCAGCCTGGTCCAGGAGAGCCTGAGAACCGTGGAGCACCACCAGCCCTCCCTCCGGCGCAACGTACACACTTTCCCTGGGCAGGATCAGCGATAAGGCATCCAGCACTTCGCCGGGAGTGACCCGCGCGGTTTGAACATACCTGATTTCCTGATGCTCCAATTCCTGCAGTCTCTGGGGCGAGGCTACGAGCAGCGTGTTACCCGCCAGGCGATAGGCGTAACCGCTGTAGCTTGAGATCAGCTGCAGAGCTTCGGAAAAGCTGACCCCCTTCAGCTGGAAGCTGCCCTGGCCGGTCACTTCAGGATCGATGAGCACATTAAGCCCTTGGCTTTCCCCTAGAACCTTGAAGATTTGAGCATAATCCACCTGCTCAAAGGAAAGATCCAGCTCAGCAGCGATGCTGAGGCTCGCCGGCAGAAAACAGAGGACAAGGGAAGCCAAGAGAACAAACAGAACACGTCGGGCTTGCATGGCCTTACCTCCCCATCCTCACTGTGAAGCGGCGCCCGCCTTGGCTGAACTCGAACTCGGCTGTACCTTCACCGAGTTCCCTCAACCTCCAGCCGAGCAGCTCTTCACCCACCTGGAGTGAGTAGGCAGTGCCGCGGTGTTCAACCAGAGCCAGCTTCTGCTCACCGCTGCGCAGAATGCCCTTCAAGACGATGTCTGGAAGGTCATGTTGCTCGATCAGCGCTTTCAGAACTTCCCATTCCTCGGCGGTGGCCCTAGCTGTCAGCAGCCCTGTCTCCACATGGAAGCGGAACTCCCGCTGGGGAAGCAGCTCCCGGACCATATCCAGAATTCGCTGCCCATCGGCATACTCAATGGTCACAGCCTGGAAGACTAGCGTCTCACTTGCCAGCCCTTGGTCAGGGAACTCAACTGCTGGGACTTCCGCCACCGCGGAACCACTAGAGCCTGCCTGCCGGTCATATTCCTTCAAAACCTGCTCCGCCACCTTCAGGTCGCTCTCGAGCCCGTAGAGCACAACCAGATTGCGCTCGGCGTCCACAAAACTGCGCACGCTGGGCACCACCAGGCTGACCAGCCCCCGGGCGGCATCGGCGGAGACGTGTTCTACGCCCACAAAACGCACACTTTCCGTTCCAAACTCGCTCTTCAACCGCTGCTCACTGGCGAACACCAGGGTGTTGCCCACAAGCTGATAGCGGTACCCCGTTGTTCTGGTGACGAGATCCAGTGCTTCCTGAACGGGCAGATCGTTGAGCACAAAACTGACCTCACCCTGAACGGAGGGATCCACCAGAACATTATAGCCGCCTAGTTGTCCCAAGATCTGCAGCACATCCGCGAGAGGCGCCTGCCTAAACTCCATATTCACCAATTCCTCGGCGAGAACGGGCACCCCCATGCCTAGGAGCAGAACCGCCACTACCAGCACCCGCACCGTTCCACTGCGCATAACCTCAACTCCCCATGGTCAATTTCAACTGCACGCCATCTAGGTCCAGCCAAACCGTCCCTTCGGCGATGTTCCTTACCACGGCCCCCTCGAGACGATCACCTACGCGCAGCCAGCGCCCCACGCCGCCTTGAGAGATGAGGGCCGCCTGCTGGCTGCCGGAATTGACAATACCCAAAAGTTGAACCTGCCCCTGCAGAAACCGGGCGATATACTGGAAGGGAAGCCCAAACCTCTCAGGCTGCAGCTCCAGTGCCACCCTGGACTGCCATGAATGCAGGGCAAAACTTGAGTCTGCTGGCTGCTCCAGGAGCACCACCTGCAGGTCACCGCGCAGGCTCAGCCTAAACCATCCCTCTCCTGCATAGTCTATTGCCGCTTCTAACAGGCGCAGCGAGGGGAAAGCCTCCTGCAAATGGGCTAAATAGCTGGGCACAGCACTTCCGCCCACTAGTTCCATGCTCAAAGGCACCGAACCGATCCGTCCCCCCTCCTGCACGGCCACAGGAGAGGTAGTTGTGCTCTCCAGGGTGAGGTTGTACTGATCCGCAAGAGCTCCCATTCCCTCTAAGACAGCGTTCAGATCATATTGGGAAGGTACCAGCTCCGCATAGACGCTGAGGTTGTTTTGCAGTTCCCTCAGTCTTGCTTCCAGACTGGAACGCTGCTCCAACAGCCTCATGAGCTGCTGCTCAGATTGGGCCAAGCGCTCCAGTTCATCCGCTAAGCGCTCGGTTTGCAGGCGCAGGGGTAGAAAAACTGCTGCCAAGGCCGCAGCCGCCGCCAGGTACAGGAGCACTGCCACCACTAACTGCCAGGTGATTTTCTCTCTAATCGAGCTCAACTGCGGCACTGCGCGGCACCCCCTTCACCTCAATGGCAAACATGTGGAAATCCGAGCCCTCTTGGGGGGTGAGCTGCCGCAGATCCGCTTCAGCGGCCCAAGACTGCAGCTGAGTCAGGTAGCCCGAGAGGGCAGCAGCATCCCGGGTGTAGCCGTTGATGCGGAGGGCCGCTCCTGACCAGACCATCTTTTCGATCCAGAGCTGGCCCGCTGCCTGGCTGCTTGCTACTGCCAGTGCGGCGGCAGGGCTTGGCTGCTCAGGCATCAAGTCCCGGTACAGAGTCTCTTCCGCTTCCAGTGCGGCAATCTGCTGCCTCAGAGCCGTAACGCTCTGCACCTGCCGCTGTAGGAGGGCTTCCCTGGCCAGTGCCTCGTTGTAGGCCGCGGATAAGGCCTGCCAGCGTGCGTTTTCTACCCACGAAAAGGTGAGCACCGCCGCCAGGGCCAGAAAACCTACCAAGCCCACGAGAAAGTCCCAGCGCACCTGCGACTGCTTTAGCGGCCGTTCGTCTTTGGGCAAGAGATTGATCCTCATGCCTCTACCCCCCTCGCAGCCAAGGCCAGGGCCGAGCCAAAGGCACTCAGCCTTGCAGGCTGAGGCCCTGGGAAGGAAACGCTCAGATTCAGTTGGTCCAAAGGCCGCACGGGCAGATCCACTTCCTTAGCCAACAGGTCACCAAACCCGGCCACTTCGGCCACATCTCCCACGAGAACGACCTCATCCAGCATGGAGCGGAAGCTCGCCGCCCGCTCCTGGGCCCGCAGAAAGTCCAGGGTCTGCAGTACTGAACCTGAGAACTGCTGGATGGCAGCTCTCAAGAGCCTTTTGCTCCCCTGCCCTTCCAGGAGCAGGTAATCCAAGTCGCGCTGGTTTAGGAAATCCCAGGCTTCTTGAGGTGAGCAGCCAAAAGCTTCTTGGACGCCCTGCTGCAGATGCATACTGCCAATGGGCACGACTCTCAACACTTTAAAGACTTGTCCGAACACCACCATAATCGTGGTCTGCTCGGCACTCACTTCTACAAAGGCGCGCCTGCCCTCCTGGGCGAGTAAGGCGGGCCACCCTAAGGCAGGCACATCGATGACTTCAAGGCTCAAGTCCGTCTCCCGGAACACACGAATAAAGGGGTCGAGGTGCTGCCTGGGGCAGGCCACAACCACCACTTCCAGCTCGCCGTCACTGCGCGGCGAGTTGATGAAATAGTCGTAGCAGATGTCTCTAGGGGATTGCACGGGGAAGGATACGAGATCAGGGATCTCAAACTCCAGTGCCTTGTCTAGTTCGCGCTTGGTCATGTGGGGCAAGCGGTGGGTCTTCACTGTGACCCAGGCACTGCGGATCCCTAAAACAGTAGATTCCGCTGAAAAACCTTCAGCCTGCAGGAGGGCATTGAGGCTGCGCACCAACTCCTCGGGCTTAGCCAGCTTCCCATCGGCTATGGTGCCCGAAGCCAAGGGGTATTGCGCGAGCTTTGCAACAAGCCTGCTGCGGCCCTTGCGCAGCACTTCGACGGCCCTGATGGCATCATAATCCAAATCAAGGCCCAGAGCTTTCCTGGCCATTCCCCAACCCCCTAAATCGCGGTAACCATCTGCATCATGGGCAGATAGACAGAAATCAGGATAAACAAGACCACTACTGCCAAAACAAGCATAATCACTGGTTCCAGAAGCTTCGTGAAGCTGGAAATGCTGAAGTTCACCTCGCGGTCGTAGTAGTCCGCTAGTTGAACCAAGACCGTTTCCAGGTTACCGGTTTCTTCTCCCACTGCCACCATCTGTACCAACATGTTCGGGAACACCTTGTACTCTCCCAAAGAAGGGCTGATACCTTCGCCCCGCTCCACTCCCTGAGCCGCCCCCTGCACGGCCCCTTTCACCACCACATTATCCATGAGCCGTTCCAGAATCTGCAGAGTGGGAAGCATGGAGATACCACTGTTGAGCAGCAGGGCCAAGGTGCGGCACAGTCTGGAAAAGATCACCATCTTCTGCAGTTCCCCCAGTACCGGCAGGCGCAGGAGCAGCGCATCCCGGAAGAACCTTCCCGGTTTGGTGCGTACCCAATAGCGGTAGAGCAAAGCCACAGCGAGCACAGCACCCACCACTACGTACCAGTGCTGTACCATCCAGTCCCTAGCCCCCAGTACCGCGAGGGTGATAGCGGGCGTCTCCACACCGAAACTGGCGAAGTTGTTCACCAGCATAGGCAGAACCACAAAGAGCAGCACCGCCACCATAACCACCGAAACTGAACTGATGATCGCGGGGTACATGAGTGCTTCCGACACTTTCTTGCGCAGCTCGTCCTCACGCTCATAGTACAAAGCGAGGCGATCCAAGACTTCAGGCAGGGAGCCGGATACCTCTCCTGCCTCCACCAGATGGATAAACACGTTGGGGAATACTTCTCCGTGCTTCTCCAGCGCCTTGGTAAAAGCAGTGCCGCTGGCCACATCCAAACGCACACTCTGCAGCAACTTGGCAAAGGCAGGATCTTCAGCTTGTCCCTCCAGCACCTCCAAAGCCTTGACCAGGGACACACCGGTGCTGAGCATAATGGCAAACTGACGGCAGAACAGGGCTAGGTGTTTGGCCCTGAGCTTTACCTTCTTCTGGAAGATGGATGCGGGTTCCCGCACGGTCTTCAAGGAGGTGACGATATGCCCCTGTTCGCGCAGCTGGTGGCGTGCTGCCATCTCGCTTTCCGCAACAATCACGCCCTTCACTGCCTTTCCGGCGCGGCTCCGCCCGGTGTACGCAAAGCGATTCAACGACCTGACCCCCCGTCTCTAGAGGTAGTTGTCCCTGCGAAACAGGGCGGACTCATCCACCAGATCCTTTCTTACCAGTTCCTCCACTGCCGCCTTCATGGACTGCATGCCGTAGCGGGCCCCCGTTTCGATCATGGAGGGAATCTGATGTACTTTCTCCTCCCGGATCATGTTGCGGATAGCGGGCGTGCCGATCATCACTTCCACTGCCGGCACCATCCCCTGGCCGTACTTTTTGGGCAGGAGCTGCTGGGAGATGACCGCTTCCAACACGGTACTCAGCTGCACCCTGATCTGGTGCTGGCTCTCGGGAGGAAAGGCATCGATAATCCGGTCAATGGTTTTGGCTGCTCCCCGCGTGTGCAGGGTAGACAAAACCAAATGTCCTGTTTCCGCCGCAGTGAGGGCGATAGCGATGGTCTCCAAATCGCGCATCTCCCCTACCAAAATCACATCGGGATCTGAGCGCAGAGCCGCGCGGAGCCCATCCGCGAAAGACACGGTGTCGGTGCCCACTTCCCGCTGGTTGACCACGCACCTCTTGTGCTGATGCAGAAACTCAATGGGGTCTTCCAGAGTGATGATGACCCCCTGCCGTTCCCGGTTGATGATATCGATCATGGCAGCCAGAGTAGTTGACTTCCCGCTTCCCGTGGGGCCGGTAACCAAGATGAGACCATCCCGCAGGTGGGCCAGATCCCGCAGAATATCAGGCAGACCCAGCTCCTCCAGGGATTTGATGGTGGAGCTGATCACCCTCAAGGCCAAAGCCCAGGAACCTCTCTGTTTGGAGATGTTGCAGCGAAACCGGCCAAGGCCGTGGATGCCAAAGGAGAAATCTACCTGTCCCCGCTCGTCCAACTGTCTCCTCTGTGTTTCGCTGAGCAGGGGCTCCAGCATCTGCTGAATCCCTTCGGGAGACAGCTTGTCCCAGCCCGGAACCGGACAGATGGAACCGAAAACCCTAAGGATCGGTGGAACACCTGCCGATAGGTGCAGGTCAGATGCTTGGTGCTCTAAGGCTATCTCTACTAGGCTCTCGATGCTGGGCAGGGCCACTACAGATCACCCTCCATTTCCACGCTGTACACTGTTCTGATGATTTCCTCCACTGTGGTTACCCCTGCAGTTAGTTTGGCCACTGCTGCCTGCTGTAGCGTGGTCATCCCGGAGCGCAGAGCGATCTCTGCCAGTTCATCCTCGCCAGCTCGCCGCTCCACCGCCTGGCGCAGCTCCTTGTTAAAGACAAGCACTTCGGCAATGGCCGTCCTTCCCCGATAACCTGTTCCCCCGCACAGTAGGCAGCCCTTGCCCTGATAGACATGCTCAGGCGGTTCTAGGTTGAGAGACTGGATATACCTGATCACGATGGGGTCAGTCAGCGCCACCTTTTCCCGGCAGTCGGTGCAGATCCTGCGCACGAGGCGCTGGGCTACCACACCGATAATGGTCGAACTGAGTATGTATGGTTCCAAGCCCATGTTGAACAGACGGGAAATGGTGGACACCGCACTGTTGGTGTGCAGAGTAGACAGCACCAAGTGACCTGTTAAGGCCGAACGCACCGCGATTTCGCCTGTCTCCTCATCACGAATCTCACCCACCATGATCACATCGGGGTCTTGACGCAGCACAGTGCGCAACCCGGTAGCAAAGGTCAAGCCCACTTTGGGATTGACCTGAACGTGGTTTACGCCATCTAGGCGGTACTCCACAGGGTCTTCCACGGTCACTATGTTCTTTGCGGGCGAATTGAGCCGGTTGAGGAAAGCGTAAAGCGTGGTGGTCTTTCCACTGCCGGTAGGTCCGGTGACTAAAATCAGGCCTTGGTTCAAGCGGAGCATACGCTCCATTTTCTCCAGGTCGGCCGGGTCAAATCCAAACTCATCCAGATCCATGAGGTGATTCGCCCGCTGGAGTACCCTGGCCACGATCTTCTCCCCGTACACTGTGGGCAGAGTAGAAATGCGCAGATCCACATCCACTCCGTTAAAATTGAGCTGAATCCTCCCATCCTGCGGTTTGCGGCGTTCCGTAATATCCAGTCCTGCCATCACTTTGATGCGCGAGTTCACATCATTCTGCAGATGGCGGGGAATCTCCATGATCTCCCGAAGCAGGCCATCAATGCGGTAACGCACCTTCAGCCGCGCTTCACGGGGTTCCAAGTGGATGTCGCTGGCCTTTTGCAGAACAGCCTGCTCCAAGATGAGGTTGGCCAGCCGCACACCCGGTGCATCTCCCAGATACTGCTGGGTTTCCTCCTTTTCCTCTACCTCTTCTACTCGGTAGTCATCGAGCAGCTCCCGCGCACTCTGCGCGATATTACGAGTGCGCTGGAAGGCTTCCGCGATCTCCTGTTCTGTGGCCACAAGGGGACGAATCATCCGGCCGGTCAAGCGCTGGAGATCATCGATCACGTTAATATCCAAAGGATCGGCCATGGCCACAACTAGAAACCCATCTTCAATGTCCAACGGCAGAACATGTCTCGAGGTGATCACAGAGGCGGGGACCAGTTCCACGATCTCCGGCGCCAGGTAGCGCCGGGCAAAATCCACCCGCTCGATGCGCAGGTGCTCACTTAAGGCATCCGCCACTTGGTCTGCAGTAACAAACCCCAATTTCACCAGGCTTTCACCTAGGCGATCCCCCGTTCTGCGCTGCTCCTCCAGGGCAGCGGCCAGCTCTGCCTGGCTGATTAACCCCTTTTCCTGCAGAATGTCACCGAGGCGCTTACGCAACGCCGTCTCATCCTCTCTGTGAAAAAACCGGCTGAAAACAAAGCTTTCAGCCGGTTGCACTACTAACTCCAAACAAGCCAAGTGCCCACATACAGCTTGTTCTTCCTCGTCTCCGAATAGCATGAAGACTATATATTATTCTTGATCACTGTACGGTTGAGAACCGGCTTGGATGTAAAATGCACATTCTAAGCGCTTCTTCTCTAATTGACATGATAATTCGTCAACCCCCAGGAAGTTTCCTGCCTTTTCCCAGTTGTTTTTTGGGCATCCGCCGCTGCAGTAATACTTGGCCCAGCAGCTCCGGCAGGTGGGGCTGTTCAACACATGGGCATCCTTGAAGCGCAGCGGCAGTTCTTCGTGCACGATTCCATCCCACACACTGCCCAAGCGAAAGTCCTCATTTCCCACAAACTGGTGGCAGGGATAGAGTTCCCCTTGAGGTGTCACAGCAAGGTACTCATACCCCGCACCGCAGCCCGACAGCCGTTTGTACAGGCAGGGGCCCTTTTTCAGCTCCACATTGAAATGGAAGAAGTTAAACGGCCGACCCTCTTGCTGCCGCTCTAGATAAAGCTCCGCCAGGCGTTCGTACTCCTCAAGGATTCGGGGTAGATGCTCCTCGCGCAAGGCCCAGTCCTGCTCCTCTGAGGTTACCACTGGCTCCATGGAAATCTGCGCAAAGCCCAAATCGTGGATGTGCGCCACATCCTGGGCGAAATCCAGGTTCAGGGCGGTAAATGTACCCCGCACGTAGTAGCTGCGGCCTTTCCTTCCGGCTACCAACTCCCGGTATTTCGGCACCACCACATCGTAAACTGAGCCCCGCTGGCCTGCCGTCTGCCGCACGCGGTCGTTAACTTTCCTGCGGCCGTCTAGGCTCAGCACCACGTTGTACATATGCTTATTGATAAAATCTGAAATAGCCGGCGTAAGCCCCAGCCCGTTGGTAGTAATGGTGAAGCGGAAAACCTTCCCGTGCTCTCTGGCCCTTTCTTGAGCATACTCCACAGTGCGGCGCACCACATCCCAGTTCAACAGGGGCTCTCCGCCAAAGAAATCGATCTCCAGCTGGCGGCGGTGTTTGGAGGCGCGCAGCAGAAACTCCACCGCGGCCTGGGCCACCTCAAAGGGCATGAGCTCCCGCTCGCCTTTGAAGTCACCAGTGGAAGCAAAGCAGTAGGAACAGCGCAGATTGCAGTCGTGGGCCACATTCAGGCAGAGGGCCTTGACCACAGTCTCTGGGCGGGGCGGGACCTCAGTAAGATCCTCGCTGAACAGCAAGCCTTGGTCCACCAGTTCCAGCACCTCTGCACCCACTTCCTGCCACCTAGGTCGCTGGCGGAGGAACTCCGTGAGGTCTGCCCGGTTCTCGATGCCTCTCTCGCTTATTATAAGGTTAATCAGCTCCAGGGCTGCATCATCTAAAAGGTGCACCGCTCCCGAATTGCCGTCGACGGCAAAATGGAGTCCACCCTGGCTGTAGGTGTGCACACAGGATTTGTCCAACAACAGGTTTCACTCCTAAAAAGGGCTATTGGAAATCCAAAAGCAACCCCCCATAGGCAGAGAAGGTTGCTTGGATTCCTACCGTTCGCAAGCCTGATTGCCAACGGTGCAAGAGGTTTTGCATGCCGATTGGCATGAGGTCTGGCACTCACCGCAGCCCCCGTGAAGCAGAGTATTCTTCAGGGGCGTACCGCTGAGCGTTTTGATGTGCTTTTTCATGCTTCCGCCTCCTTGCAGTACTGTACTTGCATTTTACCACAAAAAGGTCCCGATGGCAAAACAGACTTATTTTTGTGTTGGGGGCAGGATAATCGGCTTGGAAAAGGGAACTATCCACTACTAAACATCGGTGAAGGAGTGACCCCATGACCAGCCGCAGTAAACCAGAAAAGGAGAAAATAGGGTCGGGAAAGGGAGTCAGCCTGCGACTGAGGGCAAAGCTCATCCTGGCCTTTGTGCTTATTGCCCTGGTACCCCTCACCCTGCTCACTCTGGTGGTCATCTCACAGACTCAACACACCATCACCGCCATGGTTGAAACAACACTCTCCGATCAAGCCCAGAGAATAGCCAATTCCATAGCCAGCTCACTCCAACAGCTCACCTACGATCTGCAGAACCTTACGGTCAACCCTTCCATTGAACAGATGGCAGTGATCAGGCCCACCAGCGTCATCCGGGAACTGGGGTTAGAAGGCAAGAGTGCGGAAGAGATGGAAGCACTCATGGCTGAAACCAGAAACCTGGAGGCCAACAGCCGCACTCAAGATTTCCTGATCAACACAGTCACTGAGTTCCAGCGCTTTTCCCAGCTCATCGTGGTGAATACCGATGGCATGGTGCTGGGAGCGACGGAGCGGCCAGATCGTTTCATCCATGCGGACGAACACTGGTTTAGGGCCGCACTAGACCAAGAGCTGTTCATCAGCGACGTTCAGCAGCTCCCCGATAAGGAAGAGGCGGGGCTGGTTATGTCCGCCGTTATCTACCGTTCCTCCTCCTTGGCTACGGGTAACGCCAGGCCAGCAGGTGCGGTGCGGGGGTTAGTGCCAATCTCCTTGTTCACAGACCCCATGCTGCCTATCGTGGCCGAGATCTCCGGCGGTGAGCTGCAGCTGCTCAGCTCAGGCAAGGTGATCCTGGAGGTCAAGAACACCGATACCGGTGCTGCTGTGAATGTATTTCTCGACAGCATACCCCCTGCAACGATTGAGCTAGCCAGTGCCGAAACCGATCAAAAGGGCCAGACCAGCACAGGCGAAGCGGCCATTACTGCCGCGGCTAAGGTGGAACTGGCCGGACTGGACGCCTTTGGTCATAATTGGGAAATCCGCATGGCGCAGCCCGAGCGCTACGCACTGACCTTAGTGCAGAGGTTGGGGCTCATGGGCTATGCCGGCATCGCCGTAACAGGCATCGCGGTGGTGCTCATTGCCGTCATCCTGGCTAGAGGCATCACCCAGCCCCTAGTTCAGCTTACAGCCCATGCCCGTGATGTGGCCCAAGGCCGCCTGCGCCAGTACAAACCCAAGCGCCTGCGCGGCGACGAAACGGGCGAACTAACAGCCGCCTTTAACGATATGACTGCCCAGCTCGCACGGCTCCTGCACCGGGTGCGCAATGCCAGTGAAGCTCTGTCCACATCCAGCCAGGAGATCAGTGCTGGCATGGAGGAGATGGCAGCCGGTGCCCAGACCCAGAGTGAAGATGTACACAGCGGAACCAAGCACATAGAAGAGATGAACGAGGCCATGGTAGCCATGGAAAAACGGGCGCAGGAAGCGGTGGTCCTCTCCCGCAAGGCAACTGAGTCCGCGGTTCATGGAGAAGAGCAGGCCCTGGAAGCTGTGGCCGGCATGGATACCATCAAGCAATCCGTGGACAGCCTAACCAAGCAGACGCAAGAGATCGGGAAAATTTTGGCCCTGATCCGAGAGATAGCTGAGCAGACCAACCTGCTCTCGCTCAACGCAGCCATTGAGGCTGCCCGCGCTGGCGAGCAGGGCCGCAGCTTTGCAGTGGTAGCCCAGGAAGTGGGCGAGCTAGCCATCCGTTCCCAGAAGGCCACGGAAGAAATCGAGCAGGCCCTCCGGAGAATTCACGAGGAAACGGCTCGTTCCTTAGACAGTGTGGAGAAGGGCCAGCAGGAAGTGCACGATGTACGTGCCGCGCTCCAGCAGATCACCCAGGCGACCAAGGAAACGGAAGCCTTGGTGCAGCGCATTGCCGAAGAAAGCCTGAGCCAGACGGCGAGAACTAAGGAAGCGGTACTGCTGTTCCAGTCGATCGGCGATGTCACCGAGCAGACTGCCGCCGGAACAGAGCAAACCGCGGCAGCCGCCCAGAACCTGGCGGAGCTTGCCCAGCAGCTTATGGAAACCATCTCCTCATTCCAAGAGCAAGCTGAGTAATCAAGCGAAGGGCTGTGTTACCGAGTTAAGCGAGCCCCACGAAAAAGGTCCTCCCGCATACGGGAGGACCTTCTCATTTCTCTCTGTGCAACTTCAGCGTGCCTTATGCACCCTTTTCATCGGCCGCAGGCACCAGATGGCAGGCTACGAAGTGCCCGTTTCCTGAATCCACGAAAGCGGGTTCTTCCACCCGGCAGATGTCCATCGCCTTGGGGCACCTGGTGTGGAACCGGCAGCCCTTGGGCGGGTTGATGGGGCTGGGCACATCGCCCTTGAGGAGGATCCGTTCCTTCTTGATGGTGGGATCCGCCTCGGGGATGGCCGACAGCAGAGCTTGAGTATAGGGATGCTTAGGATTGTGGTAGAGCTCGTTCTTGTCTGTGAGCTCCACGATCTTGCCCAAGTACATCACAGCTACCCGATCCGAGATGTGCTTAACCACACTCAAGTCGTGGGCGATAAAGATATACGTGAGATCGAACTCGGTCTGCAGATCCTGCAGCAAGTTGATCACCTGGGCCTGAATAGACACGTCTAGGGCGGAAACGGGTTCGTCGCAGATAATCATTTTTGGTCGCACAGCCAATGCCCGAGCGATACCAATCCTCTGCCTCTGACCGCCCGAGAACTCATGGGGGAAGCGGCGGGCGTGGAACGCACTGAGACCCACGACTTCCAGCAGCTCCCGAACTCTCTTTTCCCTCTCCGCACCCCGCGCCAGCTTGTGAATGTGCAGGGGTTCGCCGATGATGTCGCCCACGGTCATGCGGGGATTCAGCGAACCATACGGATCCTGGAAGATGATCTGCATATCTTTGCGCAGTTCCCTCAGTTCATCCTTGGGAAGCTGAGGAATGTTCTTGCCATCAAAAATGATGTCACCGGAGGTTGGCTCAATCAAGCGCAGAATCAGGCGCCCTGTTGTGGTCTTACCACAGCCGCTTTCACCCACCAGACCCAGGGTCTCGCCCTTGTGCACTGTAAAGCTGATGTCGTCCACGGCCTGCACCGCTCCCACCTGACGGGAGAAGATGATCCCCTGGCGGATGGGGAAATGCTTCACCAGATTGCGTACCTCCAGCAGAACCTCCTGCTGTCCGGCTTGTGCATTGGCAGTTGCTGCCTTCGCCATGGTCTAGCCCACCTCCTTTTGATCTATATCCGCATTCTCATCGTAATCCACCAGTCTCCAGCAGGCTACATGATGATCGTTGCCGAGATCAAAAGATGGTGGACGTTTCCTGGCGCAGAGCTCCCTAGCAAAGGCACAGCGCGGATGGAAACCACAGCCTTCTGGGAAGTTGCCGGGGGTAGGCACGGTTCCCGGAATGGCCTTCAGCCTGGAACCGTCGCTGTCCAGCCGCGGAATAGAAGCCAGAAGCCCGATGGTGTAAGGATGCTTCGGGTTCTTGAAAATGGTGTAGGTATCTGCCGCTTCCACAATCCTGCCCGTGTACATCACCACGACCTTTTCCACCAGTTCAGCAATGACGCCCAGGTCATGGGTGATCATCATAATGGCCGTACCCAGTTCCTCCCGCAGTTCCCGCATCAAATCCAGGATTTGGGCCTGAATGGTTA
>ERZ773359.4589-NODE-4589-length-14183-cov-5.377548_pt1 | contig 14183 bp, 11 predicted proteins | sample MGYA00374955_ERZ773359 | MGnify/ENA primary metagenome ERZ773359 (study PRJEB29098, sample SAMN04486028) | biogas fermenter metagenome | study: EMG produced TPA metagenomics assembly of the Biogas fermentation microbial communities from Germany - Plant 4 DNA1... | reverse complement strand
AGTCATAATTGGAGCAATAACATTCACTAATTGTGCCTGACAAGCAATTTTAACTCGGTGGCAATGTTTTAATAAGCTAATTAGTAATGTTCCAACTACCAAAGCATCTTCATGGGTATAAACATCTTCTAATTGTGGCGGGGCAACTTGCCAAGGCTCTAGTTCACGATCTTGCGCATGGGAATGGAACCAAACATTCCACTCATCAAAAGATAGGTTGATTGTCTTATTACTGCGTTTCTTTGCTTTAACATAATCGGCGGTGGCAATTACTGTTTTTATAAATTGATCCATATCTAGGGAGCTAGCTAAGAAATTTGGCGTATCATTATCAGGGTTGCCGTAATAAGTATGCAATGATATGTAGTCAACATAATCATATGTGTGTTCCAAAACAGTCGCTTCCCATTCTGGGAATGTACGCATTCCACTATTAGAACTGCCACAGGCTACTAACTCAATTGTTGGATCAACCCATTTCATTACTTTAGCGGTTTCTAAAGCGATTCTACCATATTCATGGGCTGTTTTATGACCTATTTGCCAAGGTCCATCCATTTCATTGCCTAAACACCAGACTTTGATTTTATGAGGTTCTTCGTATCCATGAGAGCGGCGCAAATCACTCCAATAAGTACCAGACGGATGGTTACAATATTCAACTAAAGTTCGAGCTGCATCAATTCCTCTTGTCCCCAAGTTTACGGCCATCATCGCTTCCGCGTTAGCTTTCTTAGTCCAATCCATAAACTCATTAACGCCTACTTCATTGGTTTCAATAGTGCGCCAAGCCAGTTCTAATCTTCTTGGTCTTTCTTCCCGAGGCCCTATGCCATCTTCCCAATTATAACCAGATAAAAAGTTGCCTCCAGGATAGCGTACAATTGGAACTTGCAATTCTTTTACTAATTCCAAAACATCTTGGCGAAAACCATCTTCATCGGCGGTCGGATGTCCTGGCTCATAAATGCCGCCATAAACAGCACGCCCCAAGTGTTCGATAAATGAACCAAAAATCCGCTTATCTACTTCACCTACTTGGAAATCCTTTTCCAGAATCATTTTAGCTTTCACAGACAACCACCTCGACTTATCACATTTTTTGCCTCACCCATATATTCCGTAAAGGTTTACATTTTCCTGCTAATCCGTGAATTTTTTTCCATTAATATGAAAAACCCTTGAGCAAAGCAGCTCAAGGGTGTAAAGTGACTTACTTGAATGGATTGAATTCTTTGAGATCTTCTACATTGTATGGTTCAGTTGCGACTGCCCATTCAACGCCGATATCCGAAAGTAATTTTCGTTCAGCAAATGCTTGATCCAAGTACTTAACAATGTCAGCAACTTCAGTACGTAAATCACCTTTTTCGTCTAAGAATTCTTTCACGTACTGGGTGGGGATTTCTCTAACTTTCTTAGCAGATAACCACATGCCGTTAACAGCTACTTGGAAACTACGAGTATTATCTAATGTACACATTAATTCTTTTAATTCACCTTTGTGCACCTTAGCAGGAACTCGCATTACTTCTAACCAAGGATCAGAGTCTCCACCATCAAATTCTTCTACCCGACCATCAGCATAAGTAATTTTTGTTTCTTGCTTCATATTCCAAGTAGCAGTTGCTTTAGTACCAATAATCTCCATAATTGGACCATAGTTAATGTCAGAGCAGTGAGTTACATAGAAGTAAATTTTAACACCATTGACAGTTTCAATTTCTAAAACTGAAGTATCATCTGATTGAATATAGGTGTGTCCGCGATATAACTCAGCACGTACCGTTTTTAAATTAGCACTTTTTTCTTGTTCTTCACCAGCTAAGAAAATCATATTTTGCAAATAATGTGCTAAAGCATTATGCACTGGACCATCTAAAACTAAGCGGCCATCATGAATTAGCTTACCAGCCCAAGCATTCCGCGTATAATAAGATTTGAGACGTGGCCAGTATCCTTTAACAGCAATATTTTGTAACTCGCCAAATTCGCCAGCTAAAATCATTTCTTTTAGACGCCGAATTGTTGGAGAGTGCATAAACTGGAAACCAACTGAACAAAACTGTCCAGTTTCTTTTTCTACTTCTCTTAAAGAATCAAATTCATCAATAGTTGGCACAGGAGGTTTCTCCATAATAACATTATAACCTTGTTTCATAGCAGCAGCTGCTAATTCTGCGTGACTGTGAATAGAAGTTGGTAAGCAAATAATATCTACTTTGTCCTTACCATCAACTAATAATTGTTCATAGGTATCCCAAATAATAAGACCTTCTTTTTTGAATTGTTCTACAGCTTCTGCATTTTTAACTTGATCGGTTACTACAATACCAACTAATTTACCTTCGCCAGTTTCCTCTAACTGTTTGACTTTACGATAGTGAGACTTAGCAAAGTTGCGCACTCCGACAATGGCAAAACGTACTGACATGAATAATCCACTCCTTATGTATTATTTTTCTTTACTTACTAATTGCGATTCTTTTTTGTAATTCCTGATAAAATATGTCTTCATCTACTGGTAAATCTACCCATGAATCAGTCCAAGCCGATAAATGCATGGCATTTGATAATTCTAAGCCATGGATTCCTTCCACACCAGGAGCCAACAGTTCTGTACCTTCACGAATAGCACTAACCCAGTTAGCAATAATTCCTTGATGTTCTGGATTACGTCCAGTAACCGGCACATGACATTTCCAGACCTCAGGACTGCCGAATCCGCCTCGATATTCAGCATTAAATTGCCGCTCAGGAACTCTTAATCGCCAAAAAGACAATTGATCGTCTTCCACAACTATTTTACCACGATCACCAGAAATTTCAAATCTGTTTGTACCAGGTGCTTCGCCAGTAGAAGTTATAAAAATCCCTGTTGCTCCATTTTCATACTCTACAAAGGCTGTTACATCATCTTCTACTTCTATATCATGATACTTGCCAAAATAACAAAAAGCTCGAACTCTTTTTGGCATACCACAAATCCACTGCCATAAATCTAGTTGGTGAGGAGCTTGATTAAGTAAAACTCCACCACCTTCCTCTGCCCATGTTGCCCGCCAGCCACCGGAATCATAGTAGCTTTGAGAGCGATACCAATTAGTAATAATCCAATTAGTACGTTTTATTTCTCCTAATTCGCCTGATTGAATTAAATCGCGCAATTTTTGATATAAGGGATTGGTTCGCTGATTATACATCATACTAAAGACTTTACCACTTTTAACAGCAACTTCATTCATTTCGCGAACATGTTTAGTATAAACACCAGCTGGCTTTTCTACTAACACATGTAATCCGGCCTGAAAGGCCTTAATGGCTAAAACAGGATGAGCATAATGCGGTGTTGCAATAATTACAGCATCAACACAATTAGCATTAATTAGCTGCTCAATGTTTTCAAAAACCAACAAGTCTTCACCAAAGTTTTCTATAGCAAATTTTAATCGTTCTGGATTTAGATCACAAACTGCTGCTAACTTTGCACCCGGAACTTGATTAGTTGCTAAAATTCGCGAGTGCAATGTACCAATATTCCCAACCCCAATAACACCAACTCGTACCAAATCCATTTTGGCCAGCCTCCTAAAGTCGATTTCTTAATCCATAGTTTATCAGATTCTGATAACTTATGGCCAAACTTTCAAAAGGATCTCTTTGACAAATATCCTGTTCTACAGCAGCATATTCCACACCTGCATCTTGACAAGCTTCTATAATTGCTGACCACTCTAAATTGCCTTCACCAACTTCAGTCATAATTGATTGGTTCTCCGAACCGCCACCCATATCCTTAAAATGAACAACTTTCATACGCTGGGCTACTTTTTTGATCCAAGTAACTGGATTTCCACCACCAGCTTGGACCCAATAAGTATCAAGTTCAAAATGAAATGCCTCCGGATCACTTTCTGCTAACAATATGTCTAAACCGGTTACTCCATCAAACTTAGCAAATTCAAAGGCATGATTATGATAAATAAATTGCAAGCCATGCTCTAAAAACCTTTTACCTAATTCGCTAGCCTCTTGGGCAAAGCGCTGATACCCTTCCCTACCGCCACGATATTCAGCTGGCATAGAACCTAAACCTACATATTTACACTGTAGAATGCGGTGCTCTTCTACGATCTTAGCAAAGTCATTAATCATTCGATCCCAGGAAATATGTGTAGCACAAACAGTCAACTCTTCTTGGTCTAAGATCGCCTTTAACTGATGAACATCAATAGGACCAAGGCCTGAAACCTGTACAGCAGAATAACCAATTTGTTTGATCTTATGTAATCCATCAGCAATTTGTTGTGGAGTCTGCATCTGTTCCCGCACCGTATACAATTGGGCTGCAATAATCGGTTTACTCATAGATCACACCCCTTTGAAGTTATTCTTAAAGAAATAGCCAAGGCAAAAACCTTGGCTATTAATTAAGCTTCTTGTTGATCAAGATCCTTCATTAACTCTAAATAAGGTGGAACATATACTTTGTTATCTCTTACTACACAACCAGTTAGACGAGCATTACCTTTTAAGTCTGAGCATTTACTACAAGTAATACATACTTTATTGCGCTGCATTTGACCTTGCTTAATAATATCATTAGCTAAGTCTGGATAAGCAAAAGCCGCTCTACCAAAACCAATAACTTTCGCCCAGTTTTCTTTAACAATTCCGGCACCTACTTGTGCAGCAAATTGTCTTAACCAGCTATATCCTGTACCAACTACCACCATATCTGGCACAGCTTGCTGAATTTCTTTCACCAGGCTGAGTAAGCGATGTACGCCAATTAATGGGTGCTCAGGTGGAGTATAGCCAAAGCGTGATGGTTGGTCATACGGACGTGACATATGTGGATCTAGATATGGTGTGCTGCCTGAAATATTTATCATTTTCATTCCCATATCATATAATTCTTTCACTAAACGCTTTGGTTCTGTTAAATCTGGATTACCATTTTCATCACAACCCCAACCATATGGATATTTAATTCCATCCCAGGAGTTTAAGCGCATGGTAATATCAATGTCAATATTTGCAGCTTTAATTTTGTTAATTACATTTTTTAAGAAACGAGTTCTGTTTTCATAACTTCCACCATACATGCCTGGACGGTTGTGCGCACCTAATAATTCACTTAATAAGTAACGATGGCAATGTTTAATATCGACAGCATCAAATCCTGCTTGTTTAGCAAGCCTTGCTGCGGCCACAAAATCATCTTCTAATGCTTGTAACTCTTCATCAGTAATTACTGGTTTATTAGGATCTACTTTACTGCGACGATCAATTTCTTCTTCATGAACGGCAATAATTTTATGCTTACCATAACGACCAGCGAAAGTTAGTTGAATTACTAAGTAAGGATCCACGCCATTGTTTTCAATACCAGCTTTGCGAGTTGCTTCCACTAACTTAGCAAAGTTATCAACAGTGTTTTCGTTTATCCATAACTGGGTGTCAATGCCTCGTGCTAATTCACTAACAGCAACAGCTTCAAACCAAATTAAACCAGCACCGCCCCGGGCAAATCTTTCATAACGACGAAATGTTAGTTCACCTGGCGAACCATCTGGCAAAGCATCACAGCCTTCCATTGGTTGAATCGCAATGCGATTTGGTAAATCTCTTTTTCCAACATTGATTGGCTCTCCTAAAATGCTGACATCTTCCTCAATTGGCAAGTCTAAATCAAAACGTTGCAAATCAGCTTTTAGGTCATCCAAACTTTTGTAATCAAATTTTAATTTTTCCACAGCCACCATACCTTTCTTTCTTATATTTCTTGGAACGGATTAAATACAGTTAAATCTTCCACGTCAACCTCCCTAGTAGACGCAGTCCAAGGAAGATCTAACTCAGATAACAGCTTACGTTGGGCAAAAGCTTGGTCTAGCAAATTATCAATATCTTTAACTACAAATCTTGATTCTGTTGGATGCTCACTTACATATTCCTCGGGAATTGGTCGAATTTTTTCTGAAGATAAATAAGCACCATTAATAGCCACGACAAAACTACGAGAATTCTCTAACGAAGAATATGGTTTTTCCAGTTCTCCAAGATGGACCTGGGCAGCTACCCGCATAACTTCTACCCAAGGATCTATTCCACCATTGCCAAATTTGATTTCTTCTCCATCGTCTAGTTGGACAATAGTTGTTTCATTAAATTTCCAAATTGCCTTACCTTTAGTACCTACTATTTCCATATAAGGATCGACTCTGTTTTGTGAACAATGGGTGACATAGAAGTAAATTTTTGTACCATCAACAGTTTCTCCAAGCAGACAAGAAGTGTCATCAGATTGAATATAAGGGTTAGCCCGGTATAACTCAGCCCTAACAGTTTTTAATTTGCCACTGTCCTGCGGCTGACTAGAAGATAAATAAAGCATATTGTTTAAAAAATGAGCTAAAGCATTATGCATTGGTCCGTCTAATAATACATATCCGTCTTTAATTACTCGACCAGCCCATGGATTTCGCTGATAATACTGCTTATCGCGAGGCCAATAGCCTTTACAAGATATTTCGATAATCGAACCAAGTTTTCCTTGAACAATTAAGTTCTTAAGTTGTCGAATGGAATTAGAATGAATAAATTGAAAACCAAGGGAACAAAAACGCTTGGTTTCCTGTTCTACTCTGATTAACTCATCGACTTGTTGTACTGTTGGAACAGGTGGTTTCTCTAAAACAACATTAAATCCGGCTTTCATGCATTTGGCAGCTAACTCAGAATGGGTGTGAATCGAAGTTGGCAAAGTAATAATATCTACTAAGCCTTGGCCTGCTACTAATAGTTCATCTAATGAACTATAAATCCTGACACCCTCTTGTTTAAGCTGTTCAAACAATGGATCTTCGATTTGTTGATTGCGAACAACTACACCGGCTAAGTCTGCTAAACCCTCATTGACCAACACTTTTATTCTTTTAATATGTTGGGCAGCAAAATTGCGCACACCAACCACAGCAAATCTTACTTTCCTCATCCTCAACCACCTTTCCTCCAAAAAAATAACTATTCAACCTTATTATAGTATAGCTCAATAGCAAGGAAAAATCGAGTTATCAAACTCGATTAATTCCCTTCTTGCTCCAGCAAATAAGCGTGGATTGCACTAGCAGCCTTTCTGCCGGCACCCATAGCCTGGATAACAGTAGCTGCACCAGTAACAATATCCCCAGCAGCAAAAACACCAGGAATACTAGTCATTAAATTTTCTTCATTAACTTTAATATAACCTCTTTCTGTTAAAGCAAGTCCTTCAGTACCCCGTAATAATACAGGATTTGGGCCTTGCCCAATAGCAACAATGACTGTATCAGCACTTAGATCTATATATTCATTAGGCACTGGAACCGGATTTCTTCTACCAGATTGATCAGGTTCACCTAAAGTCATTCTTTGACAACGTAAGACTTTAACCGTATTAGATTCATCGCCAATCATTTCTACCGGATTAGTTAATAAGGAAAAGAGAATCCCCTCTTCTTCTGCATTTTCGATTTCTTCTAAACGGGCCGGCATTTCTTGGCGGGAACGACGGTAAACAATCCGTACTTCCTCAGCGCCCAGCCGTTTAGCTGTTCTAGCAGCGTCCATTGCAACGTTTCCTGCACCAACTACTGCTACTTTTTGTCCAACTTTAATTGGAGTATCATATTCTGGTAAGTAAGCCTTCATTAAATTGACCCGAGTTAAAAACTCATTCGCTGAATAAACTCCATTTAAGTTTTCTCCTGGAATATTTAAAAAGTTAGGTAAACCCGCTCCGGTACCAATAAAGATTGCAGAATATCCTGCTTCAAATAAATCATCTAAAGTAAGAGTTTGTCCAATTAAGTGATTAGTAACAATTTCCACACCTAATTCACTAATAGCATCAATTTCATGCTGGACTATGTCTTTTGGCAAACGAAACTCTGGAATTCCATAACGTAAAACACCACCAGCAGCATGTAAGGATTCAAAAACAGTTACCTGATACCCAAATTGAGCTAAATCTGCCGCTGCAGCCAAACCGGCAGGTCCAGAACCAATAACCGCTACTTTCTTATCTAAGGATTGAGCCGGCGTAAGCACTGGTTCTTGTCCTACTTCCCGAGCATAGTCAGCTACAAAGCGTTCTAAATTTCCAATAGCAATCGGGTCTCCTTTAATCCCCACAACGCAACGACCTTCACATTGGTTTTCTTGCGGACAAACACGACCACAAATTGCCGGCAAACTGTTTTGCTCTTTAATCTTAGCTAAAGCAGGGATTGGATTACCTTCAGCCAATAACTTTAAAAATCCTGGAATATCAATATGCACCGGACAGCCTTCTACACATAAGGGTCGTTTACATTGTAAACAGCGGTTTGCTTCAGCGATTGCTTGTTCTAATGTATAACCTAAGGCAACTTCGGCAAAATTTTGTGCACGCTCTTCAGCTGCTTGTTTCGGCATAGCTTGTCTCATCTTCCCACCCCAATTCGACATTGATGTAATGCTGCTTGTTCCTGGTCGCGATAGAAGTTTTGGCGGCTAAGCAATTCTGCAAAATTTACTTGATGAGCATCAAAAACTGGACCATCCACGCAGGCGAATTTAGTTTTTTCGCCAATGGTTACTCGGCATCCGCCACACATGCCTGTGCCATCGACCATTAAAGCGTTTAGGCTAACTTGGGTCGGAACAGCAAACTCTTTGGTGATTTTGGCAACAGCAGCCATCATCGGTAATGGACCAATGGCTACCACTAAATCAATTTCCTGCTCCTGCAAAACTTGACTTAAAACATCAGTAACAAAACCATGATGACCAAAACTACCATCATCAGTACAATAATGAATTTGGTTACTAACAGCTTCCATTTCCTCAGTCATAATTAACATCTCTTGACTGCGAGCACCGATAATACTAATAATATGATTTCCCGCTGCTTTAAGAATACGAGTTATTGGATACATTGGTGCAACACCTAATCCACCGGCTACACATAAAACCTTACCTACTTTTTCTATTGGCATTGCCAAACCTAAAGGTCCTAAAACATCAAGAAAAGAATCACCTTGGTTTAACTGATTAATTTCTTGGGTGCTTTTACCTATACCATGACATACAAGGGTAATAGTACCTTGGTCACGATTATAATCAGCAATTGTTAATGGGATCCGCTCTCCATTTTCTTTATGACGAACAATTACAAACTGACCTGGCTCTGCTTTTTTAGCGATTAAAGGGGCTTCGATTACAAATAGGCAGATCCCTTTGGCTAAAATTCTCTTCTCGACAATTCTCACAGCTTCAACCTCCGATAATTTATAATTGAGTTACTCATTTTTTGGTATATGTCCTGTATTGTATCATATATAGATCAGGATCGCTATTAAAATTCTGTTATTTTATCACTTGGTACTAAATTCACAAAGTCGTTAGCGAGCAGGATAAAAATGGAAGATGACGAAAAGTAATCTACTAAAATTCAGCATTATAATAGGAAAGGAAGTGGATTAATGTCCATTATTGAGCCTAATTCCGTAATTCTTTTTCAAGGTGACAGCATCACTGATTGTGGCAGGGATTACAGACAGCCCAACTCTCTAGGTACTGGCTACCCGTTAATCATTGCCAGTTTGTACCCAGCACTTTACCCCAACCACAACCTTAAATTTATTAATCGTGGTATTAGTGGAAACCGAACTAAAGATTTATTAGCACGCTGGGAAGAGGATTGCTTAAAACTTCAACCAGATGTGATTTCCATTCTAATTGGAATTAATGATGTCTGGCGTCGTTATGATCAAAATGACCCTACTTCCCTAGAACAGTTTACCGATAATTATCGTAGACTTTTATCAATGACCAGAGAAAATACTTCGGCAAAACTGATTATTATGGAACCTTTTGTTTTGCATGTACCTGAAGATCGAACAACTTGGAGAGAAGACCTAGATCCAAAAAGAACGGCTGTTAAAGAATTAGCCGAAGAATTCCAGGCTATTTTCATACCATTAGACAGTATTTTTCATGACGCCACTAAGAGCCAACCAGCTGCCTACTGGTGTCCAGATGGCGTTCATCCTGCACCTAGCGGTCATGGATTAATCGCTAAAGTTTGGTTAGAAACTATTAAAGCACTATAAAATTTGAAAAAAGCACTATAAAATTTGAAAAAAGCACTATAAAATTTGAAAAAAGCTCTACAAACTTTGGAAATTATGCTATACTAGAAAAAATTATTTATCGGCTAGAAAGAAGGTGTTTTGGTAATGAGTAAACGGCAAGTTATCAACATTGGACTACTAGGACTTGGAACGGTTGGTAGTGGCACATTACAAATCATACAAAACAATCATGACGAGATTTATAAAAAAACTGGCACGCAGATTAGAATTACCAAAGCCCTGGTTAGGGATCTTTCCCGTGCTCGTTCAGTATCTCATGAAGGTGTTGAATTAACAACTGATCCTGCAGCAGTGTTAAATGACCCTGATATTGATATCATTGTAGAAGTAATGGGCGGAACTACCTTAGCCAAGGATTTTATTACCACTGCTCTAAAGAACGGAAAATATGTGGTCACCGCCAATAAGGACTTAATGGCACAACATGGTGTAGAGTTACTCAACATCGCCAAACAATGTCAGCGAAATATCTATTACGAAGCGAGCGTTGGTGGAGGAATTCCCTTGATTCGGCCATTAAAACACTGTTTAGCTGGAAACAAGATTAAAAGTGTAATGGGAATTATCAATGGTACAACCAACTATATCTTGACTCAAATGACTAACGAAGCAAAAGACTTTGCTGAAGCATTAGCAGAGGCACAAGCAAAAGGCTTTGCTGAACAGGATCCTTCTTCTGACGTAGAAGGTAAAGATGCCGCCTTCAAACTAGCAATTTTAGCTTCCTTAGCCTTTAATAGTAAAGTAAATATCGCCGATATTTACACTGAATCAATTACTGAAATCAGCGTCCGTGATATTATGTACGCCGAAGAATTAGGCTTTGTCATTAAACTGCTAGCCATTGGTGAAGAATCCAATACTGGACTCTCTTTAAGAGTTCATCCAACCTTAGTTCCGAAAGATCATCCTTTGGCTTCTGTACAAAACGAATTTAATGCCCTTTATGTAGAAGGAGACGCTGTAGGAGAAGTGATGTTTTACGGAAGAGGTGCTGGTGCTTTACCAACAGGCAGTGCCATCGTAGCAGATATCATTGAGGTAGTTCGCAATATTAACCATGAAATTGAGAATGGAATTATCGAAACTACCTTCCCTGAGAAACCTATTGTTCCTATGAAAGATCGGATATCCCGTTTCTATGTTCGCATGAAAGCCAAAGATGAACCAGGTGTTTTTGGCAGTGTAGCCACGGCTTTTGGTGAGGAACAGATTAGCTTAGACATGATTTTACAGAATAGACGAGACTATAATGTGGCTGAAATTGTATTGGTCACTCATGATGTTTCTGAAGAACGTTTCTATCGGGCTTTAGATAAAATTGAAAAACTAGGCAGCATTAGAAACTTAAGTAATGTGATGCGAGTATTGGAAAGGGGTTAGACTAATGGCTTGGGCCGGATTGATTAACCAATATCGGAAGTTTTTACCTGTAACAGATGATACACCTGTAATTACTCTTAATGAAGGAAACACCATCCTCCATAAGGCTGATAATTTAACAGCAAAGTTAGGACTAGATATCGAGCTTTATCTGAAATATGAAGGACAAAATCCTACTGGTTCCTTTAAAGATCGGGGTATGACCATGGCTGTAACCAAAGCAGTAGAAGAAGGTGCCCAAGCAATTGTTTGTGCATCTACAGGAAATACTTCGGCCTCTGCTGCTGCTTATGCTGCCAAGGCAAGAATTAAATGTTTAGTTTTAATTCCGCAAAATGCTATTGCCTTAGGTAAATTAGCGCAAGCAATTACTTACGGTGCACAAGTATTAGCAGTGGACGGTAATTTTGACGACGCTCTAAAACTTGTTCGTCAAATTGCGGAAACTAAGCCTATTACTTTAGTGAATTCTATAAATCCATATCGGATTGAAGGGCAAAAAACCGCGGCTTTTGAGATTTGTGAACAATTAGGCGATGCACCAGACTATCTAGGAATTCCAGTAGGAAATGCCGGTAATATTACCGCCTATTGGCAGGGCTTCCAAGAATTTAAAGCAGCTGGACTGAGTAGCAAATTACCAATCATGTGTGGTTTCCAAGCAGCTGGTGCCGCCCCGATTGTCTTAGGACATGTAGTCGAAAAACCAGAAACTATTGCTACAGCTATTCGGATTGGTAATCCAGCTAGCTGGAAACGGGCCGAATTAGCTCGTGACCAAAGCGGAGGTATTATTGAAGCCGTTACTGACGAAGAAATTTTAGAAGCCTATCAATTATTAGCTAGTCAAGAGGGTGTTTTTGCTGAGCCAGGTTCAGCCACATCTGTAGCTGGTATAATTAAAAAAGCAAAAAGCAATTACTTTAAACCAGGCAGCAAAGTAGTTTGCGTTTTAACTGGTAATGGACTCAAGGATCCAGATACGGCTATCTCTCTTGGAATTGAACCAAAAGTAGTTCCAGCTGAGTTAAAAGCTATTGAAAGAGAGATTGAAAACTAGGAGGCTTATTCAAATGAAAGTCCAATTAAAAATACCAGCTACCACAGCTAATTTAGGCCCAGGGTTCGACACTTTGGGCCTTGCTTTAAATATTGCTAACTATTTGGAAGTGGAAACCATTGCAGACGGATTAGAAATTAGTGTTTTTGGTCAAGGAGAACAAGAATTAAGCCAGGATCATAATAACTTGGTATACCAAGGGATCGAATATGTATTTAGAAAACTAAAGAAAGACGTTCCGGGATTAAAAATAACTCAACGGAATGAGATTCCCTTAAGTCGTGGATTGGGCAGTAGTGCAGCTGCTATTGTTGGCGGCTTAGTGGCAGCTAATGAACTATTGGGCAGGCCTTTAACAATCAATCAATTACTAGATACGGCTTGCCAAATTGAGGGACATCCTGATAATGTAGCTCCTGCCTTACTAGGAGGATTGGTTGTATCATGTTTAGATAACAATCAAGTTAAATACTGCAATATCAAACCTGCTAAGCCTTTAGATGTAGTAGTAGTAATCCCCGACTTTAAATTAAGTACTCAAGCCACCAGAGCTATTCTGCCAGAAAAAGTTGATTTTTCAGCAGCTACATATAACGCTAGCCGAGTAGGCTTATTAGTCGGTTCTTTTTATACCGGAGATTACTCACTCTTAAAAGCTGCTTGTAAAGATCGGCTTCATCAAAACTACCGCGCTAAACTAATTCCTGGCTTTAATGCAGTGCTTGATGCAGCAATAGAAGCTAATGGTTTAGCTGCTGCCTTAAGTGGTGCAGGGCCATCAGTAGTAGCCTTTACCACCGATGACCCTGAAAAATTAGGTCGGGCTATGCAGCAAGCCTTTGCTGAACATCAAATCAATAGTGACTTTGTTATTACCAACATTAACAACCAAGGGATCGAAGTTTTGGACTCAACTATCTAAAGCTTGCTTTAATGAACTGACAAATTGATGAACTTGCTTTTGAAGCTGGCTTTGATTATTATCATTTAGGGTTTCTTCCATTTCTTTTATAATAGCGCTACCGATTATTAACCCATCTGCATAATCCTTTAGCTGTTTAACGCTAGCTACACTACTTATTCCGAAACCAATAGCAGCGGGAATATCTGTTGCTTCTTTAACTTTAGCAACAAAATCTTGAAGTTCAGCAGAAAAACTATCCCGCTGACCGGTTACTCCGGTAGAAGATACACAATAGACAAAGCCAGTAGCATTATTAACAATACTAGCCACACGCTGGTCAGACGTAGGTGCTACTAAAGGAATCAAATCCACTAAATAATTACCCCCTTTTATAATCTCCAATAACTCCGTCCGTTCCTCCAAAGGTAAATCTGGAATTATTACTCCATCAATACCTACTTGATCACAGCGAGCTACAAATTCATTTAAGCCAAACTGTAATACTTGATTGTAATAGATTAAAAACACTAACGGTATTTGTGTTCGCTTGCGCAACTTCTCTACTAATTCAAATACTTTTCGCAAGGTGGTTCCAGCTTGTAAACTGCGCTGCGCCGCTCTTTGAATTACTGGGCCATCTGCCAAAGGATCAGAA